>Ga0209724_1003555_pt1 | contig 12668 bp, 19 predicted proteins | sample grotaG_FD_184143 | JGI IMG/M metagenome (GOLD analysis project Ga0209724, IMG submission 184143) | Glacier valley bacterial and archeal communities from Borup Fiord, Nunavut, Canada, to study Microbial Dark Matter (Phase II) -... | ecosystem: Environmental > Aquatic > Freshwater > Ice > Glacier ... | reverse complement strand
AGGAGGCGTTAAGGACACTTTTCGCAGCGCATTTTCTCCATCTTTGAGGCCCAGCAAGCCCAGGGAGGACACCGACTCGAGGACTGGCTGGCGGTGGATCACACCGACAAGGGAAACCATGACCACGTTCACGTCCTGGCCACGCTGAGCCACACCCTGCAAAAGAGCGACCTGGAGGGATTGCGGGAAGCCGCTCGAGCGAGCTATGAAAGCCACCGGGATTGGCCTCGCACTCTCGAGCAGGAACTCCGGCGTGGCCTTTCATAACGGCAAAGTTCACGTCGCCTCTCGAGAACCCGCACAAAGTGAAAAGGTGCTGGAGGGAGAAAGCGCTCTCTCGCTGGGACTGTCTCCTGAACAGCGCGGCAAGCAGCTCAAACTGGTGCTCGAGGTGGGGGTGAGCGCACCCCCATTGCTCACCCCCACCAGCACCTCACTGGGCCAAAAGCAACCGCCTCAACCCAGCTCGAGCGAAAAGATGAAGGTTCGCGAACTGGGGTTGGACCTGTGAGGCCCTTGGGAATAGCGATAACCCCCTGATGCACCTCAACACCACGAAGTTACTATAGAAACTATTATGCTATAGTAACTTCGTGGAAAAAGCAGCTCAACACCTCGAGTCTCTGTTTGCCCAGCGCGGCGGTCTGCTCACCCGTCGGGAACTCGACGACGCCGGACTCGACCCGCATCTGCTGGTCCAGGGGGTGCGCTCGGGGCGCATCGAGCGCCTTCAGCGCGGGGTGTACCGCCTGACCCAGACCCCTCCACTGGGCTTCGATGACCTGCTCGAGGTTCAACTGCGCTTGCCGCGCAGCGTGACGTGCCTGGTGTCCGCGCTGTCCTTTCACGGACTCACCGTCCTGAATCCGGGGTATGTCGAGGTCGCGGTCCCAGCCGGTGTGCGCTTTCCCCAGCTCGAGTACCCACCCGTTCAGGTGTACACCTTTTCCGGCGACCACTTTTCCTACGGCATCGAAACTCACATCCTGGGAGACCGCCCCCTGCGCGTGTACAGCATGGAAAAGACCCTAGTGGACCTGCTGCGCCTGTCTCACCGCCTGGGCCGCGAACCTTTTCTCGAGGGTCTCAAGACCTACCTGCGCCCTCACCCCAGCCGTCGCCGTAACCTGCCCCGCCTGCTTGAGGCGGCACGAATCGGTCGTATGGAGGCGCGCCTCAAAGGAATTCTCGAGGTGCTGCTCGCTTGAGTGAGCCATCTCAAGGGTTCAACCCGTGCCCTCTAAGGCAGGGGTCAGAAAGCGCAGGACCACGCGCAGGACCTCCTCGAGTGACGTGGGTGCAGTCAGGGTGGTGCGCCGTAGAAACTGGCTCCAGCGCTGCCCAAGCGTCTCGTCTCGCATGAAATCCTCGCTCAAGATTGTTTGGGCTGCCTCGAGCGGGATGCCCCGCGCTGCGAAGGTGCGCTCGAGGGCTTGACGCAAAGTTGGAGTTTCGAGCGTCTCAAGGAGCGCAATACGGTACAGGTCGAAAAAATCCTTCATTCGGGTGTTGAGCCTGCCCAACTCCACCATCGCGGCAAACTTCTCAGCCACAACGGTCTCGAGCGGGTAGGCCAGCACTGGGTGGGTTTCCTGAGCCAGCAGGGTGGGAAACTCGAGCGTGACCGGAGCGGGAGTGATGACGTTGCCATAGGACACATCGAGCTGAACGCTTTGCCGGGAGCGCCCCAGACGGGCCGTCACGGTCAGCCGCACCCCCTCGTACTGCGCCCCTTCGAGAATGCGCTCCACGTTCATCGCGTCCACCTCGAAGCTCAGTGCGTCACTCCAGGGCAGGGACAGGATGTCGCTCCAACACGCCCGCATGGTCTCGAGGGTGTTGGGCAATGCTCGCGCGCCCAGGTCCACATCCACGGTGGGGCGGGCCGTCGTTTGGTAACGGGCGTATAGGCTAAGACCCCCTTTAAGCACAAACTGCAAGGCGTAGGCGCTGCGAGATAGTCGAGCCATCACCCCTTCTTGTACGTAGTAAAGCAGCAAAAGGTCGGCGGGATAACCCGCTTTACGGCCCACATTTTTGAGCTTGGCCAGGAGAGAGATGCTGGGGTCAGGGGTCTGGGTCATGAGGTTTCGTGGGTGGGAACGGTTTGGGAGTAGGGTTTCGAGTCTCAAGTCTCAAGTCTCAAGTCTCGATGCTGTAGGTGAGCAGCTCGAGCGCGTCTCTCATCTTCACTTCTACCCGGCACACCTGTGCTGCCTCGAGTAAAGTGTCCAGCGCAGGGCGGGGCCGCTTCAGATAAGTTTTGAGGCCCTCGAAAAAGGGTTCCTTGCCCAGCCTTGAGGCGTACTTGAGCAAATCGGCCAGGGTCTTCTCGGCGCTGTACAGCGTGAGCGTCTGGCCCTCGAGCGTCTGCGTCTGTTGCCCATAGGCGTACATTGCCTTGGAATAGTAAAAGCGCTCGAGCGGCGGGTACTCCAGGGGGGGAAAGGTGCGGTTACGGGGAATGGCGAAGTAGAGCCGGGGAGGTTTGAAGGTGGTGAGACCATGAAAAGCCAGGGCCGAGACCAGACAGGGAAGCGCGTAGGGAATGCGAAGCTGCACCTCGAGCAACTCACCGTAAGGGTGGGGGGAGGTTTGGATAGCTCCGTACACGCCGCGACTCAGCCGCTCGATGCGCCCCGCCTCGAGCCAGCGGGTCAGCAGGTGCGGGTCCAGGCCCGCCTCGCGGACCTGCTGCGCTCGGAGCAAACCGCCGTGCTCGAGAAACATCTGCTCGAGGCGGCGCTGGGCTGATGGGGGAGTATCCATAAATACTAGGCAGTATAGCAGATTTGCCTAGTGTTTATGGATATACACGAGGTTCTAACCGCACCCACTGCAAAGCCGTCAGGCTAGGCTCGAGCGATGACGCACCGCCCGTCTCGAGGACTACCCCGAAGCAAGGGGTTCGCCCTCCTCCTATTGTTGATGGGACTTGGACTGTGCACCTTCCTGGCACTCGAGGCTCTGAAATACCTGCCTAAATTCCTGACCTTTTGGACTACCAGTCTGCGCGACCTTGAGCGCGTGGGATGGGCCGCGCACTTCGACCATCCCAGCGACCCGTTTCTGATGGGTCGCTGCTTCACGGATACGGCAAGGGGCGGCTGCAACGCGAGTCACTGGATGGAGGCACGCAATCCCCTGCCCTGGACCTGGAACACCGCATATCTGCTGCTCACCGGATTGGGGTCCCTGTTTCTAGGCTGGACTCTGCTGTGGAAGAAGACGCCCCCACCTCCGGTCCATGAGGGACACCTAGCTCTCGAGCGCGAGTACCGCCCTCTGCTGGTGAAGCAGACTCGAGCGACAGCCAAAAGAATCGCTCGAGTAGGCCACACGCCGCACATCACCCACAGCCTCCTCTTAGCCGCTCCTCCACGCTCGAGGGGGCGTTACCTGGCCAACTTCCCCACCGCCTCGAGGCGCGAATACCGCCACATGCTGCTGGTGGGCGAGTCGGGGTCGGGCAAGGGCGATACCATCGTCGCTAATCTGCTCAACTGGGCCTTCTCAAGCGTGGTGCTGGATTTGGGCGGGGAAGCCTGGGAGCGGACGGCGGGGTATCGCTCGAGCCTGGGGTCGGTGTATCTGCTGGACTTCTCCGGGATGGGCCACGCCTACAGCCCCTTCGAGACCATGAAGGACGACCTGGGGGTGAGCGAGCTGGCCGACCTGCTGGCCGATACCCATGCGGGCGACAGTGAGCGCGGGGCGGAGTTCCGGCGCAAAGCCGCCAATGGCTTCAAAGCCGCACTCCATCTGGCCCTCGAGCGGGGAGAGAAGAACACCTTGCGCTTTTTGCTCGAGACCTTCAGCTCGCAGAAAGCCTACCGGGAGGCGATGGAAGGGGCCTCGCCTCGAGTGCAGCAATTGGCGGCTCTGTTCTTAGGTGAAGATGCATTCTCGCTCAACAGCTTCTCCCTGGCCCAGAACGGCATCGCCACCCTGGACGTGCGTGGCCTGCACCTGCTCTTCTCGAGGAGTGACTTTCAGGTCGAGGAGTTGAAACAAAAACCCACTACGATCTACCTGAAGGTGGACGCGGCCTCGAGCGCCGAACTCAAAGCCTACCGTCTGCTCATGCGTTGCCTGTTGGGCGAACTCAAGAAGCATCACGCGGGCCTACCGGTGCTGGTGGTCGCCGATGAGCTGGACAGTAACCCCATCCCCGATTACCCTAACCTGATTTCTACCCTCAGAAAATACGGGGTGACGCTGCTCACCAGCGTGCAAGACCTCTCTCAGCTCGAGACCCACTACGGGAGAACGGGGAAGGACACCATTCTCAACAGCTCGAGCTTCACGGTGTTCCTGCGGCAGAACAACCCGCGTAATCTCGAGCACATCGCTCTCCTGAGTGGCATGACCTCGGTGGACACCTTATCCAGAAGTGAAAGCGAGCGCGATAAACGCAAGAACTCTCAGACCCACGCCCAGAGTCCCCGAAAGGTGCTCGAGCCGATGGAGGTGTACGCACGGGGCGACTCGAGCGCCCTGCTGCTGGCTCCGGGCCTGCCGCTGATCGACTGCACCCGGCTCGAGTGGAGGAGGGATAAGGTATTGCTCGAGCGCTCAGGGAGGCCCGCCCCGGACCCAAAGGAATTGTTTATCAGGCGCATGACCCAGAGGATGCAGCCTTTACATTATGGGGAAGCGCTCGAGCAGGGTACAGGGAAAGAGCTGATCGAGGTCGCCCCTTCTCGGACTATGACCACTTCCTTACCCAACCGTTCAACCTCCACTCCTTTCCCTGCAACACCAATGAGTTGCGCGTCCCACTCGGGTGCACCCTCACCCGCCCCAACTCCGGTCAGCGTCGAGCTTCCCACGCTCGAGGGCAGTTCACCGGACGCTCCTACCCCATACGCTTCCCCTGCTTCCCCACTGCCGGTACGCCTTGAGCTGTCCGATATGGATTGACGACGGCTCTGGGGCCAGCGTTGGATGGAGCGGGCGGTAAAGCCACTAGGTAAAGTAACCCCAGTAAAGCTATCCCGTAAAGCTCAATTTGGCTGGAGCCTTCCTTTGACCATACCGCTTTACGGCTCAGTCGTCTTCCTCCATCAAGCGCCGGACCCCCTTGCTGGGGGCTTTGAGCGAATCCACTGCATGACCCCAGGCTTGATTGCTCAGTTCGCCTGCCTCGTCGCGTCCTCGGCTGTCCACCAAGCCCTGAAAAATGAGTAAGCGAGCCACCGCCGCCTCGAGCGCTCCGCGTGCAGTTAGGGGACTCAAGGTTTGACCCAGATGCCGCACCTCCTGACGCAACACCTTTTCCAGGCGTTGCCCCCACCGCTCGAGGTCCGCACCTTGCCGAGAGGGGTCCACGGAGGTTGGGTCGCTGGTCTCGAGCCGGGCCACGATGAGCGCACTGAGGGTTTTGTCCTCCGCTCGTGCGTCTCGCTCGAGGCGGTTTAGGAGTGCTTGCGGTAGGCGAATCGAAAGCTTACGCGAACTACTTGTAGGGGACTCGGGCGAAGGGGTGCGGGGGCTGGACTCCACGTCGTCGGTTTCAAGCATTCCTCGAGCTTAGTCAAACCCCCGTGCGCGGTGTGCGGTGGTCCCTGGGCTGAGCGTTCAGACGGGTCTGGACGCTGGGCTGTGGGACACGGTGTTTTTATAAAAATTCGTCCTGCACGCTTTCCATAGAGAAGTGTCGCACACCTGTCGGACAGCGGTCGCACAAATATCCGACAAACAGGCCCCAGTGTCGGACAAACGTACTTATCTTGCCCACTTTATCTGTCTCTGTCCAACACTCGTCCGCTCGAGCCTGAGGCTGCCACCCTACGTCCTTTACCCTCCCCCTAACCGCACACTTTGCACTCCTGCTCGAGCACACTGCCCTCATGCACACCGGACGAATCAGCAGCAAACATCAGCTCACCCTCCCCACCGAACTTGTGCGCGCCCTACACCTGCGAACTGGAGATACCTTCGAGTTTCGACTCACCCCGCAGCACACCCTGGAACTCCTGCCCCTGCGCCCCGACTTTGACACTGCCCTCGAGCAGTTTTTACAAGTTACTCAGTCCAGCGGGGAAGTCAAGCCCGCCGAGCACCCGCTCGAGAACGGCCACCCGCACCCTACCTCGGACGCTTTACCCCCGTCCTTGACGCTCGAGTCCACCGAAGCGGTTTCCCCTCGAGTAAGCCATGATTAGCCTGGACGCGGGAGTCTTACTGGCCCTCACCTACCCCCAGCATCCCCAACACGCTCGAGTGCGTGACACCTTACGCGCTTTACCGCCCTCGGAGCGCTTCATCGTGTCTCCGTTTGCCTACGCTGAACTCATGGCCGACCCCCGGCGGGACACTTTGAGCGCTTTACTCGAGGGTATGAAGATTCGTGTGCTCGAGGAGATGCCCTTGTCCGCTTACCGAAGCGTGGGAGAAGCCTTGCAGCGGACGCAGGAAACTACTCAAGAATATGCCCCTCTCTCGTTATCCTGTTTTATCGGCGCGCACGCTCTGCATCACCAAATCAAACTGTTCACCCTCGAGCCTGAACGCTGCCGTAGCCTCTACCCCACCCTCGAGCTGCTGAGCCTGACGGAGAGTGAGGTAGAGGTTTGAGGCTGAGTGGATTCGGCGGCCAGAAAAGCGCTGAGACCTTCACGCAATCGCTCGACCTGCTCGAGGGTGAGGCAGATTCGCGCCTCCATCCCGTTCCAGGTGTCCACGGTCTCGAGCTGGAGAAAACCAAAGCCTATTGGGGTGAGGGTGAGCGTGCCGTCCTCGGTCTCGAGGTGCCCGTAAAGAGACTCGCTCACAGGATGCTCTCGAGGTCTACGTCACGGCCCTGAAAATCCAGGCGCACAATGAGGACCTCGACATCCTCCCACTCAAAAGACCAGTGCTGATTCTCGAGGGCAATCCATCCAGTGTGTATTTCTTCCGGGGTGGGCGCACGGTCCCACTCCACCTCCCCGTACAGGACTCGCTCGAGGGCGTCTTGAAAAGCGTCCTCCAGGCGCTCAAAGCAGCGCACCGGAAGCTGAATTTCGTCAGGGTCACGCTCGAGGGTGGCTATATCCCAGTGCCAATACAATAGGTAAACGTGTTTCATGGGTTTTCCTCCGAGGGGCGAATCTCTCGCCCCCTTTACCTTCAGTGGCTCACGCCGTACTTGCCCACTCGAGCGCTTTGATACACCTGGCGGGCTTCCTCGGCGTTGAGCTGGGTGAGGCTGGTGATGGGGCGCTTCAGAACCTCGGCAGCGAGGCGGTAGTGCTCATGACTGCTGCTGTAGCCCAGTTTTCCCAGTTCGGCGTGCAGGGTGCTGGCGCGGCTCTTCTCGAGCTGCTCAGCTAAAAGTGCGCCTTTGGCTTCAGTTTTGGGAGAATTCGACCTCTGAGGCGTATGGGATGGAATGGGGGTTTGAGAAGTCGGTGTGGTGCCTCGAGGGGTGGAAGGGACTCGAGCGCTCGAGGGTTTAATTTCCGTCTCTGTCTCTCCCTTTCCCGCTTGCCCATCGTCATCCTCGGCAGCCACGCCCACCAGCGCGGTGAGGGCGTAGCGCCTGGCGTAGGTCATAGTTGACCCATACGCCTGGGGCGTGCTGTCCCCGACGGGCATAGATAGGGTGCTCGAGAGCCATTCCCCGCTCGAGTGCAACAGGGTAGTGGTCAGGGTGAGGCCGCGCTCGGCGCGCTCGAACCCCTGTGAGAACGCAAGGCCGTGCTTGCCCAGTGTAGGGCGTACCACGCTCAGCACGCTCGAGAGGTCGGCATAGGCGTAGCGGTACTCGCCTCCGGTCTTGGTTTTGACCTGGGCGGTCTTGGTCTTGAAAATCTCGCCTATTTCACCTTGCGCTCCACTCAGTGCGGCGGCAAGTTGGGCGATGCTGGGGGACATGTTCACAGGGCTACCTCGAGGTAGGGGAGAGGACGCACCTCGCGCCCTCTGGATAGATTTGAAAACTAGGCGGGAAAGAATTCAGGGAACAGTGGAACCCCTGGACTCGAGCACAGCGCACGGCGGGCGCACTCGAGCCATTCGGGAAAGACATACCCCTCGAGTCTGAGCACCGCGCGGGCTAACGGTTCTTCCCGGCCTATTCTTTGCTCGAGGCCGTGCATCACCCGGCTACCCTCGGGACCCTCGAACAGGCTCAAGTAGAGGGGACGCTCGAGCAGGGTGGGGTCCCGCTCGGCTTGGAGGAGAAGTAGGGCGGCGCAGCGCACTCGAGCACGGGGCGTTTTGGGGTGAAGTGAAATCATGGGTGTCCTGGGGGTGGAAATCCTCGAGCGGGCTGAATCCTATGCACTGCTCGAGAGTCTCTTCTCCTTCCGTCAATACTCGCTGGGGACCATCACGACCCAATTGGAGAAGTCCCAGACGGCGTACAGGCTCAGTGTCTCGCCCGGCTCGAGCGCGGGAATTCTGGGCACGCTGTGGTGTGCGTAGGTGTGCCCGTCACCGTCGTGAACCTGAATCTGACCTTTCTCAATCACCGTGCGGTAGGTCAACGTGATGAAGCGGTCTTTTTTGCCCTCGAGCGCGTCCAGAAAGTGCTGGGTGAAGTGGTACAACATCTGGCCACAATCGCAGTGCTCGAGCAGGTGTTTCATTCCGTCGGTGAGCACGATTCTCAAGCGGGGATGGGGCAGACGGTAGTAGTGCTCGGTGCCGCTGAATTGGCTCAGCTCAGAAAGTAGGGTGCTCATGGGATGTCCTTTTAAAAGAGAAGGGAGTAAATCCCTTCCCTCCCTGGCTCGAGGGCTTATCAGTTCAGCCAGTGTTCCAACACCCGCACGTCTTCCTCGGGGGTGAGTTCACTTTCCGGCAACTTCAGCAAGGTCTCGAGCGGACGTACACCGCCACCGTTTCCGCCCTGGTCTGGGGTAGGGGTATCCACACTGGGGGCGGCTCCATCGTCTTCAAAGCTGTCCTGGCGAATGAGGGCGCACAGCAAACCCTCGAGCACGCTCACGGGTAAGGTGTCCACGACCCAACGGGCGGCGTCTTGCGCCTGACCTGCATGGGTATTGGGGCGGGCGTCCAGGATGCGCTCGTACAGCACTTCGCGCAGCTCGAGGGCCAGCAGGGCTTGCTCGTCGTGAAAGGCTTCGGAGTACGGGGTATACTGCATGTCACTTCCTTCTATAGGGGGATTTCAAAGGCGGGGCGCTTACTCTTGGTCGGGAATGCGCTCCTTCTTCGATGCCTTATAATACAGCGCGGTCCGCGCTGTTGTCAAGCATATACAGCGCGGCCCGCGCTGTATAAAGAGTGTATTAAGATTTGACACGGCGCGGCCCGCGCTGTTAATATAAGTCATGCTCCCTAAAACTGGACAATTCAAAGGTTTACGCCCTAATCCCCACACCCTAGGTGTAACCCCGCTCGAGCCTGGTGAGGTCAGCGAAAAAGTGCGTATCCGGGCCAAAAAAGAGGTATATGAACGCTTTGAAGCGCTCACGGCTGCCCAGCGGGGCCAATTTCTTGAGAACGCTTTTAGGCAGCAGGAACCCGAAGCACCTCCTCTTTTGGAACACTTTTTCAATCCAGAGCGCTTACAAACTCTTGGGCAGGTTAAGACAAAAGCACATTTTGACGCGCTCGCGGTGCTCCGTGAGGGACGGGACCGCATGTGAGTACCCCCAAACGAGGGGTGTCCTCTAAACCTGCTTCCCCTGAGCGTCTCGTGCTGTATCTGGACTCGAGCGCTTTAATCGCCCTGATTCTCGAGCAACCCTGGACCGAAGAAGTGCTGCGCCTCGTGGGGCAGCATCCCGAGTGCATCACCCTGGACATCGCTTACGCCGAAGTGGGGTCTGCCCTGGCCCGCGCCCGCTGGGAAGACCGTTTGGACGAGGAAGGGTACATCTTGGCGGTGGAGCAACTCGACCAAATCTGGCTCGAGAACCTCAACATCTTGCCCAACTCGGTGGCGTGTTCAAAAATGGCCCTGAAACTCGCCGCAGCTCACGCGCCCCACTTACGGGGAATGGATTCCCTGCACCTGGCAGCGGCGCTCGAGCAACACCGCACCCTGGCGGTGGGCTTTCTCACCTATGACGAGCGGCTCAAATCCATCGCCGAAGCCTTGATGCCCCTTCCCTGAGCGTTTCCCGAGCGAGTTCCGAGGGCAGACCCTCGAGCCTCACTCGCCTTTGAGCGCCCCGCAGGGGGCCGTAGCGCAGCGCAGGCTCCTTGACCGCAGGACGGGGCCTCGCGCCAGACTGGAGCTGGGGTGAAAGGGCACCGTGCCTCGTCCCCTCGCTTCGTTTCCGTCGTGTCGTCCCTCGGTTGCCCTTTCGCCTCGGTGCAGGGGCGGCGTGGGGTGGCCTGCGGTCAAGGACGCGGGTTGGCCCGGTAGGTGCCGTCTTGCCCAAGACGCGGGCTGGCGGTCTAGCCCGGAAGGCGAGCAGGCCCGTGAGGTGCCGTTCTGCTCAAGACGTGCTGTTCAGACCAAGACGCCCGGAAGGTGCCGTCTTGCCCAAGACGCGGACTGGTTTGAGCGATGCTGCTCAGCTCAGGAAGCGGGCTGGACGGAGAGGTGTCGCCTCGTTTAGATCATTGGGTCGTCTGGCTCCGGTGTTGCCGCTCTTTGCAAGATACAAGATATAGGTCTCGTCCCTGGGCTGGTTTAATGCCTCGACTTGCGTCATACTTCAGTATCTACGATTACATAGATGATATAGTGTGATTTAGGAGGGCCACCGTGACCACTTTTACCGCACCGCAAACCCGCTATGCCCCTATCCCCGTGCTCGAGCCAAGTGACGAAGCCAGCCGCGCCCGGCTCAGTCCCACCGCGCTCAAAGCCTTCTTCAACCTCGCAGAGCGATGGTCTTTGAGCGTGGAAGAAGCGCGTGGCCTGTTGGGGGGGTTAGGCTCCAGTCAGTATCATCAGTGGAAGAAGGACCCCGTGCGTACCCTGGACTTCGACACCTTCACCCGTGTTTCTCTGTTGGTAGGGCAGTACAAAGCGCTGCACATCCTGTTCGGGGACCAATTGGCGGACCGCTGGATGAAATTGCCCAACACCAACCCCCTCTTTAGAGGCGCGACCCCACTCGAGTTTGCCCTGAGAGGGGGGATTCCCGCACTGACTACCCTGCGCCGTCTGCTCGATGCCCGGCGTGGAGGCGGGTGAGCCTTCCCCCGCTGCTGCTAGTCCGCCAATACGACTTGCATCGATTGATTCCCTCAAAATACTCGGGAAAACGCGGCACGGTGCTAGCCGACTTGGTGGATACTGAGCGCGAGCTGTTTGAACTGTTCGACATCGACAATGCGACCAACGACCGCCTTTTAGCCTCGAAAGGGCGACTTCCCGGACTGCTCAACCTGGCGTTGCTCTACGGCGGCCTACCCTTTGAAAACGTGGTCAACGCAGCTTTTTTACACCCTAGTCCACTGGGCAGCCGCTTCAATGGTCCCGAACGCGGCGCGTGGTATGCAGGTTTTGAGAAAGAAACCAGCATTGCAGAGGTCGCGCACCACAAAACCCTTCAGTACGTGGAGATTGGAATTTTTGAGGACAGCGTGACCTATGACGACTACTTGTGTGACCTCAGCGCCACGCTGTACGACCTGAATAGCGCCGAGTTCGCGTCTTGCTTAGACCCCTCGAGCTATCTGGCCTCGCAAGCTTTGACCGAGACGCTACTGGCCAAGGGGAGCCTGGGGGTGCTCTACCCCAGCGTGCGCCGACCGGAGGGAACCTGTGTGGCTCTATTTCACCCCGCATTGGTAGGCAATGTCCGTCAGGGGCAAACCTTGCGCTTCACCTGGAGCGGCCACCCTCAACCCGAGGTTTCGGTCGAAGCGCCGTTGCCTCTTTAAACAAAAGGTTTGACGGTTGCAAACCCCTTTACCTGAGCCACCGATGCCAAACTGAGCGCCTGCGCGACTTGCGGACCACACGGCTTGCAGGCGAGTTTGATGCTGTAGCGGTGATTCGTGAAAGTCGGGATCGACTCGATTTCTTGTGAGGCGCTCTCCGGCACGCTCGAGCACGGCTGAACCACATCGCGTGTATCTGGACAGCAGCGCTCTAGTGGCGCTGTTCGTAAATCAGCCGTGGTCTGAAGAGGTCGAGCGTATTGCTTTAGAAGTCCCATACTGGGTTACTCATGACATCAGCTATGCCGAAGTGAGCGGGGTTTTTGCCCGTCACCTTTGGAATGGGCGGATGTCGGAGGACGGGTATCGGGCGGTCCAGGAGCGCTTTCACACCACCTGGCTCGAGGGGATCAACCCGATTTCTTCCACGCTCGAGGTATCCGTAGTGGCACGCGACTTGCTCAAAGCCCATCAGCCCCACCTGCGGGCGATGGACGCGCTGCACTTGGCGGGCGCGCTGGTGGTGCGGCGCGCCGTGCCGGTTCGTTTTCTGACCTTTGATGACCGACTGAGCGCCATTGCTCAGACCCTGATTCCCTTCCCTGAGCCTTGTCCCCCACCGTTTCCAGAGTGAGGCTCGAGGGCAGCCCCTCGAGCCTCACGCACGTTTGAGCGCCCCGCAGGGGGCCGTAGCGCAGCGCAGGCTCCTTGACCGCAGGACGGGGCCTCGCGCCAGACTGGAGCCGGGGTGAAAGGGCACCGTGCCTCGTCCCCTCGCTTCGTTTCCGTCGTGTCGTCCCTCGGTTGCCCTTTCGCCTCGGTGCAGGGGCGGCGTGGGGTGGCCTGCGGTCAAGGACGCGGGTTGGCCC
>Ga0209724_1003554_pt1 | contig 12671 bp, 9 predicted proteins | sample grotaG_FD_184143 | JGI IMG/M metagenome (GOLD analysis project Ga0209724, IMG submission 184143) | Glacier valley bacterial and archeal communities from Borup Fiord, Nunavut, Canada, to study Microbial Dark Matter (Phase II) -... | ecosystem: Environmental > Aquatic > Freshwater > Ice > Glacier ... | reverse complement strand
CGATGATCTCAGCCTGAAAATGGCGTCCCTTGAAGGGCGCTGGCGTTTCGATTGTCATGTCCGTTTTGGCCTTTTTTGAGCTACTCCCATGACTCTATCCTACCGTTCCGCTTTTTGCGACAGAGCCTCATTTTATCCTTTGTGGGATTGATTGTCCTTGTGTACGGGATCATTCAAGCGGGCAGTCAGGGTTGGACGGACCCGGACGTGCTCAAATTGCTGGCGGCAGGGATCGGTATCTTGATCCTTTTCGGGCTGTGGGAAATGCGCTCGAAGGCGGCGATGCTTCCGATTTACCTGTTCAAGAATATGTCGTTCACAGGCGGCAGTTTGTCGATCATGCTGGTATCGTTCAGCTTGAGCGGCTCGATCTTTTTCCTGAGCCAATACCTGCAAACGATACTTGGCTACGATACCTTGCAAGCCGGATTAGGTCAGCTACCGTTAGCGATTTCGCTGTTTATTTTTGCGCCGCTGTCCTCAGTGATCACCCGGCGTCTCGGCACCAAGTACACGGTGGCGCTAGGGATCGGCGTCGCGGCGCTGGCACTGCTGTATATGGGATTGGTCTACACAACCGTTACGCCCTATATCTCTATCGCTATCGGTCAAATCCTGATGGCGGCGGGACTCGGAACCGCGATGGCTCCCACAACGACGGCCATTATGAGCGCAATTCCGGCGAATAAGTCGGGCGTTGGCTCGGCTATGAACGATACGACTCGCCAATTGGGTGGCGCACTCGGCGTCGCAATTCTGGGCGCGGTCATGGCGAGTACCTATCTGGCGGGCGTTCAGAACATTCATAAGACGCTGCCACTACTGCCTGATAAAGCTATCAGCGCGATTTCAAACAGCATTCAAGGAGCACATCAGATCGCCAGTGATCCAAGAACCGGCTCCGATTTTGCAAAGACGATCACCAGCATCGCGGACTCGGCCTTTGTGGATGGTATGACCTTCGCCATGAAAGTCGGCGCGATCATCATGCTGATCTCGGCGCTGTTCGTGCTGCTCGTGCTGCCTACGGTGAGCAAGCAAAGCGCATCCGAAGCCGCCGGCGACTAGAATAAAGCCCTCCACCCTAAATCCCTCCCCCACGAAGGGGTGAGGGACTTTGAGAGGCGCGTCTTGCACCCCTCTCCCTCGGGAGAGGGGCGGGGGTGAGGGCTAAAGACCGCGAAGTTAATTTCAAACGTGTCTTAAGTACCCTCTAAACGGTAATCTTCCAATGCTTGTATCGCTGGAACGAAATTTGGTCAAATACTGCGGGAATCTTCTGGCTGTCAATACTCAGGTGCCCTTCCACTGCGCCTTTAGAGGAAGCGGGATTTTTTGGCGTGAATGTAACATCTTGTTTGTCCGCGAGCATCAGTGATTGACGACCAGCAGTGGCAAAGATGCCCATTGTTGGCAGCAGCGTACCATGCCAAATACGGCGATTGACTCGGTATTGCACGTCGCTATCATTCAAAAAGTTAGCCTTTGTTACGGACGACCAGATATTGTTATGCAGAGCGGTTGTTTCTACCGTTGGTACAATCAGGGTCATCTGTTGATATGCTTCATACTTGCGGTAGAAACGGTAAGCCCAATAAATCTGTAAAATTCCGAATCCACCTACTACGATACCCAAACCACTGAAACTCATCAGAATACAAACGAGCACGTTCCAGACGCCACAAATTCCAAAAAGAATGCTCCAGGTCAAAATCGTAGTGAGTGATGGTCCTGCAAGCGCCCACAGGCTTTGTCCAATAATCAGCAGTCCTAATATCGTCTGCACAATGCCCAGCCAACTTTTCTCCGCGTTATGCAGTCCCAGCATGAAGGTTAGTAAGCCGAGAAAGACGTTAACCCAGGCAATACTACGTGTACTTTGCAGCATCGAATAGTAATGGCATATGCCTTTCGCTGTTTGTAGGTCTTCAGGCGATAAAGTAGTTTGACAAAGTCAGATTAGAGAAATGAGCGGGGCTGGGGTAAAAATGGGCACATGAAAACGAAGAAACACAAAACCATGCAAGCAGTTGGGGGCTGTCTTTAGAAGCGATTGCTGATTTAGGCTATCGGTTAAAGCAGTTTTGGCGGTTTTTTGGTCAATATACCCGGACACGCACGCGGGATACCAGTCACTACGGATTGCGTTATGTGAGTGGGTTATTGCGCATGAAAGGCAGTCGGACGATGGCTGAGATTGCGCGGGAAGGTGAGGTGTCGGAGCAAAATATGCAGCACTTTATGAGTCATTCGCCATGGTCCGGGCAAGTGCTGATAGGGCAAGTGCAACTGGCAGTGGTTGAGCGGTCAGAATTAGGCGGCGGGATATTAATATTAGATGAAAGCGCTGATGAAAAGTCGGGCGATTGGAGCGCTGGGGCAGGTCGGCAGCACAACGGGCGGATGGGCAAAATTGACGAGGCCCAAGTGGGCGTGTATCTGGCCTATGCTCATCATCAGCATTGGACATTGTGGGATGGTTGTTTATTTTTGCCAGAAAAGTGGTTTAGTCCCGAAGGCGCCGTACGGCGAGCCAAAGCCGAGATTCCTGCTGAGCGGCATTTTCAGACGAAGGTCGCGTTGGGCTGGCAGATGATTGCACAGGCCAAGGCAACTGGCTTGACGTTTGAGGCAGTGGCGTTTGACAGTTTATATGGACGCAGTGCTTGGTTGCGCGAGCAGTGTGCCCAAGCGTCCATCGAATATTATGCGGATATTCCGATGAATTACGCCCTGTACCCAGATCTCCCCGCCCTGGAATTTGAGTGCGATAAGCATGGGTTACCCACTCAGAAGTTTGCGGTGCTCGGACCAGCGGCGCTCAAAGCCGCCGATTTTGCCACGTTGCCACACACCCGTTGGGAAAAACTGACGTTGCGTCCCACCGAACGCGGATATTTGCACGTTGAATTTGCCCGCTACCCCGTGTGGACCGTCAGCAGCATTGGACAGGTTCGTCAAGAAACCTTATTGCTCAAGCGTGAAAGTCATGCGATCCGTTACAGTTTAACGAATGCGCCCCCAGCAACCGATCTGGCAACACTCGCCTACCGTAAATGCCAACGTTATTTTGTCGAGCGTAGTCTGCAAGATGCCAAATCTGAGTTGGGAATGGCTGATTTTCAGGCGCTTAAGTATCGCGCTTGGGAACATCATTTGGCGTTGACGCTTCTCGCCAGTTGGTTTATCGCTGAAACGCTGCTTGACTGGTCCCAGGAATTTCCGCCTGACGCGCACCTGCTTCACGCTTATAAAACCGATGTGTTGCCTGGTTTATCGATGGCGAATGTGTGTGAAATGCTCCGCGCTGCCCTTCCTTTGCGCCAACTTTCTGTCGAACAGGCAGTCACTTTGGTCGTTCAACACCTCGATAATCGTACCCGTTCTCGACGCTCTCGCCGCAAAAGGCATCCTGATCGTTGAATGTGACTTTGTCAAAGTAGTTAATTGCGATGAAGTGGGAATAGTGGCTTTTGCGAGTTCTTTATTCACTGTGGCGCTCTCCCTGTTATATTCACTTTGGCAACTCATCACGTCAGGTTGCGAAGTACTGATTATACCGAGTTTACCAATACACTGTAGCAGGGCGATTGCAAAGTCAGGAACCCTCCATCCCCTGCCCTTTGCCCCCACAAGGGGGGAAGGGGTTCTACGTCTCAAAATCCCTCCCCCTGGGTGGGGGAAGGGAATGCGTCCGTTCGGAGGATTATTCTCTGTCACGTTCGAAATTACAAGGCTGCCCAAGGGTCGCAAAAAGGTGTCTTCAGTAGATCGAAAATTGGTCTAAAAAGTGTAGATCGGGATATGGTCGATAGTTCCATAAGCGCGTTCAATCGCACGGCGTAAAAAGGCGATAAAGCGCGGGAGTTGAAATTGGGTAGGTATCCAGCGGAGGGGGCCGGGTTCAAAGTTACGGGTTGCCAGAAGGCGCAAAGCCGTCCAGCAATTGAGCAACACAAGGGCTAAACCCAGTAAGAGAAAGCGCAGTGCCGGGTTGCGAGAAGTGGTGCGGGCACGGACTTTACGCAGTTGGCGGTAACTGCTTTCGATGCCAAAGCGGCGGCGGTAACGTTGGAAGCACTGGGCGGGCGACCAAGGCAAGCCGAGACGGATGCAGGCCAGCCATTTAGTGCGCAATTTGCCGGACTTATTGGGGACGCGAGTGGGTCGCAAAACGACGGGAACGGTCGTCCCATCGGTGAATGTATAATTGATTTGGTAGGCTTGCGAACCGTGACAGTGCGCCCGTAAGCCCTTCTGTTTACCGCGTATTGGACAGGCAATCAGGGCTGGGATATGCTGCTGTTGTAAGTAGCGGATGACCGCACCGTGGCCAAAGCCTTTATCCATGTACAACACGCTCGGCTGTAAATTCAGGTGACGCATCCGCTCCACTAAACGCTGTACCACTGCCGCGCTGCTGTCTTCCGGCAGCACATACGTCAGCGCCACCGTCAAGCGCACCTGCCGCCACATGACATACAAACTGGCGATACGGTAAAAGTGCGTCGTGCCGTTTTTCGCTTGTCCGCCACAGGCATAGCTCCGTAGTTCAGCGTCTTTCCCATAAAACGGTTCATCGTGATAATCCAGCGCCATTTCGCACTTGCCAACTGGTAGTGCAGCCGGAATGCACGCACTCAAGCTGCGGTTCAGCGCCATTTCTTGTTCGCGCAAACCGCTCACCGCAAGCGACTTGTTCAAGTACGCCCGCAGCGTGTTGCTCTCCACTTTCAAAGCCAAGTCCTGACACACGCTTTCCAACGTTCCGCCTTGTAACGCGGCGGCTACCAGCACGTTTATCACCAGTGCCCCATCGCATTTATAGCCGACTGCATTCAGCCCTAACTCAGCACTCAGTACTGCTTCTACTTTTGCCCGAACGTCTTCACCGTCTAATAGCTGTTTTTTGGGTATCATTGCTGTGGGTCTTTAAGGCTTGGTTTTGCTCGTAACCTAACCTTACCCCTTTTAGACCCACTTCACGCCCCCCGACCAATTTTCGATCTACTGAAGCTCCCTAAACGGATTCATACCTAAGGGGATTCAAAGTTTACTTTAGGTGAATTTTGGAAAGTCTTAAGGAGACCTTCACAGAAAACGAATTGTAAACTCTTTACAGAATTAAAAAAGCATGTTACTCTGTAATGCGCCGATACTCTTGCTCGCATTTGGGGAACTATGCAATCTCGTATTGATGCTAAACAATTAATGGCTGACGGCTCGCTGCCAATAGTTCCTCAACCTCTGCGACCTTTTCGTCTGTTTACTATACTTGCCCTACTGGTATTGGGACTATCCGTCATTTTTAGCACCGCGCCTGTGCCAACTTTGGCCGATCCTCAACTTGCACCTAAAAATTGCCCATCAACCACACCTCTTTTTAACCCAACTCAACGCGCGGCAACAGCGACGCCATTGAATTGCCAAACTTCGACAGCAACCAAACAAAATGTAACTCCTCCGATTAATTTTACAAAGACACCCTATCACCCCACACAGGGCGATTGCATCTAAATTGAAATGATCTATAGAGACCTTTCCTAGCCCATTATGAACTAAGGAATTGATTTGATTACATCTCAAAAGTTTCTACATGTTGAGTGAGTAAGGACTTTTAGAGTTCAGAAAAGGCCATTCAAATTTAGATGCAATTGCCCTGTCACCCCACACCTACAATTCCGGGTCGTGCCGTTACGCCTTTCTTCGTGGTCACCAGTCCGCCCAGTGGTTGCGCTCCCCCGGCAGTAGTTTCAATCAACTACTTAGATTTTAGTGATACTTCGACACTATGTATCATTGGTGATGCGAACCGTTCAGGCAATCAGATTTTGTTAGCTTCTGGTGCCGCCAGTTCAGCAGGTGCGATGTGGTACACGGGGGAAGTGAACGTCGCTAGTGGTTTTACAACGACGTTTACTTTCAAAGTCGCAAAAGGCTCAACAGGAGATACTATTGCAGATGGATTAGCCTTTGTCGTTCAAGGTGAGTCTCTATTTGATATTGGGAGTGGTGGCTGCGATATTGGTTACGGCGGTATCAAAAACAGCTTGGCTGTTGAGCTGGATATGTACGAGAACAGCCCCAAAACAGGCTATTGCGCATCTTATCAAGACCCCAATGCAAACCATATAGCGGTGCAATCACGTGGTGTGAGTACGTCTCCGAACACAGGTAGTCATAATCCAAATGATGCGGCATTGTTAGGTATCGAGAACAATGTGTATGATAGCAGTGGTATGGGAATCAATCTATCGGACACTACTACGCACAGTGTGAATGTGGTCTATACACCGCCCAGTGCTGCAAATTCATTTATTGGTACAATTGTCACAGCGGTCGATGCGGGTCAGGGATTTACAGTCAGTAATGTTGACTTGACTACACTTCTTCAATTAGACAATGGACATGCTTGGGTTGGTTTTACCGCAGGTACTGGTGTGTACGCTGAAAAAGCATATCTCTTAAATTGGACGCTTACGACGAACCAGCTAGAGCCTGTTATGCACTTTCAAGTATCAGCTCAGGATAGGTCAAAATAGCGTTTGACTGAATGAATATTGATGAATATTGCTAGAGGAATGGCTTTTAGTGCGCTATGTTTTGCCAAAATCAATCCGTCATGAGCCGTTCTGAACCAGGAAATCCAAAGTGCATAACAGGCTCTAAGCGTCACTGATACTCCTACATCCACAAACACTGCTACTCCCACGGTCACAATGACACCTACACCGACGGTAACGGTTACACCAACTCCAACTAGTACGTTGCCTTCAAATGGCAGTTTAGTTGTGACGACTTTAGCCGATAGCGGCCCTGGATCGCTTCGCGATGCAGTGACGTTTGCAAATCAAGCAAGTGAGTCTGGCGATACTATCACTTTCCAAGCAGGTTTATCAGGAACGATTTTGCTTAGCAGCAATCTAAAAACTCAAAATAGCATGACTATACAAGGCCCAGGCGTAAACGTGATCGTTCTTAGTAGCGCTGGGCGTTACAGCGTTATTGCCGTAGCACCGTTAACGCTTACTGATGTTACGTTCGATAGCAACAATCAGGGTATAGCAAGCACTGTTATGTTAACGGTGAAGCGCTGCTTGTTTTCAAATTCAGGCTTTGGTATAAACGTATCTAGTGGATCAGCTACTATCTTGGATTCTACGTTCTTAAACAATAGAGATTATGGAGTTTATGTTAACAATGGTAATGTTACGGTATCGCGTAGCATGTTCAAAGGCAACTCAGCAAATTTATTTAATGGTTCAGGAACCACCACAATTGATAATAGTGTATTTGATGGTACAGGCGGGGGAAGTCGCCCACAAGGTATTCACTCAGAAGGCACAACAATTGTAAAGCAGAGCACTATATTCAATAGTTACTATGGAGTATACGCTCCCTCAAATACAATTACTTTAGAAAACACAACAATCACTAATAATCAGTACGGCATTGGTAATCCTGGCGGTACAGTAAATGTATTCAATAGTGTTGTTTCATTCAATACTTCCGTCGGGATTGGACTTGACTTTTCTGGCTCAAATAGCAACATTAATGCAGTGAGCAGTATCATAGCACAAAACGGCCCTACAGGAAACAGTGATGTTCAAGTCCAAGTAAATACGTTTTCATCTCAAGGATACAATCTAATCGGCAACGCTGATGGGCTGCCAAGTATATCCACCACTATTCACGATCAATTTGGCACATCTGGTATGCCGTTGAACGCAGGACTTGGAACGTTAGGCAACTATGGCGGACTTACACAGACACTTCCTGTCTTAGCAGGAAGTCCGGCTATTCAGGGGGGAAATTGTACCAACATCACTACCGACCAGCGCGGTGTACCACGCGGGAATCCGTGCGATGTTGGTGCATATGAAAGCGGACTAATTCGCCCAACGGCTACACCAACGTCTACCAACACTCCAACGCCTACATTCACTCCAACGTTCACGGCAACAAATACTTATACACCGACAGCAACGCGCACGCCAACGGCATCACGCACACCAACGTACACGCGCACACCGACTGCGACGCGTACTTTAACTCCGAGCCGTACACCAACTCGGACACCAACCGCAACACGCACGCTACAGCCAACGAGTACTCCTACGGATATCATATATTCTTCGGCTACGCCAACTACTCCAGTGGTAGGTACATCTACCTACACTCCTACACCTTGCCCTAGTGCAACTACCTCAACGGGGGCTCAAATAAATCTCAGCGGAGGTGTATGTAGATTCGTTCCAACACCTACTCCGCCTGCTCTATGCACTGCCACACCAGCCAATTTGAATCTACGCAAGACACCATCATCGACCGGTACGTTTTTGCTCAAAACTTCGGGGGAGGTTATCGAATTTATTGGATACTATAATTCGCCTGATGGTGTGTTCTACTATGTTCGAGATAATGGGAAAACGGGTGTAAAAACTTACGGTTGGCTCGCTGGTGCTCTCTTCAGATCCACGCCATGCAGCCCATCACAAGTGTTACCGCTACTTGACGCGTTGGGAGGTTATGCTCCAACAGCGACGCCTACGTTGACCTTGACACCAAGCGTAACATTAACGCCGACGCCTGTTACCCCAACCACGACGCCGACTTTCACTTGGACACCTGGTGGCCCAACGGCAACCGCAACACCTACATCTACATTAAGCTTTCCAACTCAATCCCCTTTAATACAGCCGCAAGCGTTATTGCCTCGTATCAACAGCGTTTCACCTCAACCATCAGATTGTATCTTAGGAAGCGACAAAGGGAATGCACGTAGGGCATGTGCAATACTAGCTTATAATGCGGCATGGGATTATTTACAAGCGCATGGTAATCCTATGACTTGGGATAATTGGCTTGCCATCACTCTTCAATCGGAAGCCGGAATCTTATATCAAGGTGTCACGTTAGTTACATGTGGACTTGGCAGTGTTGTAACTTCAGGGAACTCACCTTGCCAACAGTATGTCCCCGTAAACGTACTTCCTGCTTTGGAGCGAGCGGCGATCAGAGAAATATATCAAGTTTGCAGTCCGAATGGGAATTGCAGTGAAGATCAATTGATAACCCTTATGGGAGGCTATCCAGTTGATGTGGCAGCACAAAAATTTGGTATAGAAGGTTGGTATAATGCGGGTAGAACCTCCGCTGCGGATAACAATGTTAATCTTGTCAAATTGCTTGGCTTAACATATCAAGAATGGACAAATCAACAGCAAAAGATGGTGTATTGGCAAAATCATAACAATGATCAATATCAACTGAATCTGGGTTGTCTGAGCAATGCTTGTTCTTGGGGGAATTGTACAATTGATGTTCTAGACAAAACTGCTCTATATTGGGTAATTTATAATGGCGTTGGAGATTACTCTTTAGGCAACGGAAAATCTGAATTTATTGTTGGTGCTCCAGTAGGAGGGGCAAGTAAATGTCGCCCATAAGCCGTAAGTCACAAATGCGCTTTTTCATGTTGTTAATCACACTTGCAATGGTCTTTAGATTACCAGAATCAATTCATGGTTTTTCTAGACAGACCTCAAATCAATGTTCGGTAGTTTCTGAAGCTTCAGGGTCTCTAAACTCTTACTTGATTTATGTTATAGAAAATAAGGATAATACATTAGCGATATGGAAGACCAATGGAATTGAGCAAAAGTTGATTAGTGAGCAGCTTGTAATATCAAACCCAATGTCTTCATATCGTGTGCGCCTTTCTCCATCTGGTAAAAAGTTGGCAATATTATCATTCGATATTCATGGTGACCCTGCACGCATGTCTCAGAAAGGGTTTCTTCAACTCATTCAACTTGATAACATGTTTTACCAATCATTTGATATAAATATTGCACTGTCGTATGTTGACATCAGCTTACCTACTAGTATAATGTGGAGTAAGAGTGATATAAGTTGGGATTGGTTGGATGATACATCATTAATTTTTAATTGGGAAAGTGGGAGAAATCGGTTTGACACGCAGACCGGTACTTTTACCACACAGAAATTGCTTGACAGCCCATGGAAACAAGCTACTGTATACACAATTTATAAAGGCATATACGTCTTTTACGGAAAATCTGCAATGCCGAATTTTTCTGATCCGTACATTTACATTTCTGCAATAAATAGTGACTCAGGAGTATCGTTAAGTATTGGGAGCCCTGTAAACCAAAACACCTTCGCATATAGTACCTATTCAGACTACGCAGTAGGAGAAACGCCAAATGGTCGTTTAGCATTGATCAATTTATTGACGGGCGCTCAAACATTGATTTCACGACAAGGCTGGAGTGAATTTAACATAGGCGGTATGGACATATCTTCAGATGGAAAATTGCTTGCATTCTACAACAATTCGACTTTCCCCAATGATACACGACTTTATGTAGTCGATACAACTTCAAAACATGATGTAAAACGACTCTGTAAAAGCGGTGATATATTATTTTCTATAGATCAACCCTCTTGGTCTAAAGATAACTTCTATCAATTTTCTATGGATGTTTACGAGACTGGTACATCGACCCGGCATGTGTACGGCTATAACTCTCATTCAGATATTTTGTTTGAGTTAATTCCCGATGCTGCTCTCGCGCAATTCAAAGCTGAACACACAACACTAGAAATTGCGGGGTGGGAAAATTATAATGCGCCGTAAAACTTTTAGCGAAATGCACTGCTAATTTAACTGGGAGTGTTGCATTCGAGTTTGACTCATTACTGTAAGTAACATCAATACACTTTACAGCACCTATCACGAGCTCACGGCAAATAATCAGCTCAGATAATTTTATAATGGCACATCAGAGATTTAATGGCTAAACTCAGTACTACGTCTTGATTTGATAAATCCATGAACAACAAAACAGTGCCAGCCTTATGGCATGGCAATAAGAGAACCAAATCAAACATGAAAAATAATCACGCCCAACAAGGTCAGGCTGCTGTCGAATATGCCATCACAATTGTGCTGGTGAGCATGGTCGTGATCGCTATTATGTTATTGGCTGGCTTTGGCATATCGCGCATCTATGGTTTGGTAGCGGGTGCGCTCGGAGCGCATTACGATACACACGGCAAGCATACCATCGAGATCACATCGGCGGAGTGCATCAGCTCTACGCGCGTTAATCAAACCGGACTGTGGGTGATCGGTAATACCGACGAAGCCATTGCTGATCTGACAGGTAGCACCGAATTGGGCTTGTCGCCAGTCAGTGCTGATGCCGGTGGCTTTTTGTATCACCCAATGATCGATGCAGACCATGCTGATGTGAGTAAATGTCCGGTATCGGTCGTGATCCAGGGCAAGGATGGGGCAATCGCCGTCGCGCCCTTGGTGATCGTCAGCCAGTAGCGTCATGACCGATCAACCGCCTAAGCAATCTGACTCACTGCGAAAAACGATCAAGAAGTACCAGACGCAGCAAATACAACGCCTTGAAGAAGCGCAGCGCACTTCTCAGAGCGTACCCGTTGTGTCGCCTCCATCGGTTGTTAAGTCGCCAACCATCCCACCGGTTGCAGTTCAATCAGAGACAGCCTCGCTTGACAAGTTGGCAACGCGCACGGTCGAGGTAGTGATCGCGCGTACAGGCTGGACCTCGCAGCAGCAGGCAATCGTTGCGGGTGCGGCATTGCTTATTGTATTAGTCTGTTTGGGTGGTGGCCTGCTGGCGTTGGGTCAAATTACTCAGCCGACGCCAACACCGACGTATGTACCGCTGCCAACGGTCACTGCCGCCGATGTGCTCAAGCATTTGCGACAAGTTGGCGTAGCCGTCACCAACGTGCAGAACTTGACCGTCCCAAACGTGACATGGGCAGCTAATCAAGGCGTTCAGTTTGAGGCGCGTCAAGGTAGCGATAGCGGAACGTTCTTAGTATTGAGCTATGCTTCAACATCAAGAGCAGGTATTGATGCATTCAGGGCAGGCAGCGACGCGCATCTCAAGCAATGGGGGTTGGCGCAAATCGACAACATTCTACTGCTGAGTGCGCCAAACACATCGGTTGCTCTCATCCAAGCGATTGGCAGCCACTTGACGCAGTACCTCGTTTCGCCCTATCGCGACTTTCTGTCAACAGCCACACCTACTGCGTCTACGCATTAAAAATATAGCGCTACCGCTCGCTGACATCTATCACCCCTTTATCTGACAACTTCGCCTGCACCCCGTTTTGTCAACCACTTGTAAAGCGTTACAATCCGGAAATCGTCCATAAGGTTTCAGGTTGTTTAGCAAGCAAACATCATTCGACCTGAACCGCCTAGCTTTTTAGCGAGTAATCACGGCATAAAAGTGATGATTGGCAGCTTCAAACTCCAACCAGTCGGTAAACGCTATATTTTACACGAACAGCTTGGCAAGGGTGGAATGGGCGTTGTTTATCGCGCTCTCGATCGGTTGACCACAGAAAACATTGCGCTTAAACAAGTCACGGCACCTGCCGATCAACTGCTTTTTGAGTCGGTCAGCAGCAGCACAAATTTCCGGTTGGCATTGGCGCAAGAATTCAAGACCCTAGCCTCACTACGGGCTCTGTCGCAAAAAGCGGATAGTTTTGGAAAAGAGGCGGATTGCGTTCAGAAATTGGAAAAGTTAGGCGACGATCCCAAACAGGCAATTGATCAGGTGAATCTGGGCGAGAATGTCGCCCTTTTC
>Ga0209724_1003552_pt1 | contig 12674 bp, 12 predicted proteins | sample grotaG_FD_184143 | JGI IMG/M metagenome (GOLD analysis project Ga0209724, IMG submission 184143) | Glacier valley bacterial and archeal communities from Borup Fiord, Nunavut, Canada, to study Microbial Dark Matter (Phase II) -... | ecosystem: Environmental > Aquatic > Freshwater > Ice > Glacier ... | reverse complement strand
ATATTAGCTGATTTTAAAAAGGGTAATTTGCCTCAGGACGGATTGAATAAAATGATCGAAATGGCAAAAGGTTTAGCCGCTCAATGTAAATAGAAATATACCACATAAATATGTTACTAAAAAAGAGCTGTATTACAGCTCTTTTTTATTAAGAGATGATGATTACAATATTTCTTTTTTTAAAAATAAATTTGTTTTTATCATTCTAATGATTAGGTTTAAACTTTTATACATACCTGATTTTATAAGTAGATCCCCATCCTACACAATTATCACAAGAAAAATTTACCACACCCTCTTTTTATCTGTTCATTTACAATTTTGTTTAATTTATTTTAGCGTTCAATGTATGTATATCTGTACTTATCCATCTATCTTTTATACTTCCGCTTGCTTACAACTTTAATTAGTCAACTCTCAAACCCACAAAAGAAATGAAAAAGTTCTACACAACCCTTTTAACTGTAATCAGTTTATTTAGTTTGTAATTTTCCAATGCTCAATGCACAGGTATAAAAGGCCCTAATTTATTAGGAGTAAAAGGTACTTTCAGTACACCATTTATTACTTTTAACAATGCTGCTGCAAATTGCACAAAGTCTGGTTCAGCAACTTATAATCCTACTTAAAATATTGGTAATGCGTTAACAGGCTGTACTGCAGCAATAGGTAACTCAGTCCCTTGTTCAGATTATATTTATACTTCACTAAACGGGGGATTAGGCGCTGTATTCAGGTATTCAATTTTAAAAAATATTGGTAATAGTGCTGGAGGTAATTGTATAAAAGGTGACTGGCGTGGTTCTGAGCATACAGGTGACGGAGGATATTTTATGGCAGTAAATGGTGCGCCAAATAGTACATTCAGCCCTATTTTTTATCAGATCAAATCAATCCCTGTTTGTATTGATACAACATATGAGTTTTCTGCATGGGTAATTAATCTATTGCCTGGCACAAGCAGTGCGGCTGTTAAGGGCTCTGAACCAAATATTTCGTTTAAAGTAAATGGGGTAGTGATAGTAACTCTGGTCCAATTGTTATTCGACCACACCAAAATAGGTAAAGGTAGGAGGTTCCTTTACTGCCACAACGAGTGTTGTTGATTTGCAGGTTGTAAACGCAATAGCTATCGCCAGTGATAATGATCTGGGCTTAGATGATATTTCAATAAATGTTTGCCAATCACAAATTGCAGTTAATGGCCCTTCCGCAGTAGTTGATGGAAATACTGCCGCAATAAACTATGTAGTGACAGATCCTACTGCCACCAATACCTGGTACAAATGGCAAAATAGCATTGATGGAGGGGCATCTTTTACTGATGTTACAATTGGTGCACAGGCAATATATACCGGAGGTACATTCACTTTGCCATTAGGAATTGGCCCAGTAAACTCAACCATGAATGGCTATAAATACAGGTTAATAGTTTCTACAACTCAAACCGGTTTGATTGATCCAACATGTATTTATTTTAATGAATATACCCTCATAGTAATCACGGCTGCTTCTCTTGGTGGTCCGCTTCCTGTAAAAATAAGTTCTTTTACAGGTCACTATACAAACGGCATTGCTGTATTAGATTGGCAGACAAGTCAGGAATTAAATAGCGATCATTTTGAGTTGTTCAAAAGTTATGATGCAGTTGATTTTGTAAGTATTGGTAAGATTGCAAGTGCCGGCTTTAGTAATACAAATAAAAATTATAGTTTTGAGGATCATAATGGAGGAAGTAACTATGTTTATTATCCCTTGAAACAGGTTGATATTAATGGAAAGGAAACCTTTACTTCTATAATAAAGGTTGCTTTGGGGGAGAATAGCGGGGTAAATATTTTTCCTAATCCGTTCAGTGATAATTTTACAGTTTCAATTGCTACATTCAAAACAGCATTGGCCACACTAAAAATTAATAACATTGCAGGGCAATTAGTTTATAGCAAAAGTATTAGTATTAATAAGGGAAATAACTCAATCGTTGTAAGTAATCTACCTATGTCATTAAAATTAGGTATCTACTATATTAATATTGTTAATAATCAAATTAATTACAATACTAAACTTCAGAAATTATAATTTGTTGATTTAAAATTAGTTAGCAAAAGGCAGCTGTGAAAGGCTGCTTTTTTTCATTTTTAGTTACCTTTCCTGCTTTTTATTTGTAACTTTCATTCATTAAAAACGAAAAATATGACTATTGGTATTATGGGCATTTCAATAGTGCAACTCAAGCTAAAAAGGAAATTTGCAACTTATAGAAAAGTAGCAACCAGTTTAGGATTAAATGGGAAAGAGATTGCATAGAAAATGGTATTTATGATGTGAGGTAGCCTAAGTTTCTGACTTTTTATCAGACCATTACGACCCAACAAAAAAGATGGTTAATCTAAGTGAAGAAGTTTATGAAGGAACAAATGTATGAGCAGTTGCAGAGACGGCACATGAATGTGGTAATGAAGTTTCAACATACTACAGCTTACTCTATGCTCACTTTTAAGGGGCAAATTAGTACCTGATACACAAATAGCATCAACTTGTCTCAATAGGTTATTTTGGCAGGGTTAGACGTTATGGGATTTGGTGGGGTAATCAAACTATTTTATTGATAGGGATTATTTTGTTTGCTGTATTAACATTATTTCTAAAATGTATTTTTCTATTTAGATTTAAGTTGTCGATAAATTTAATATGACTATCGTTTAATATGCAATTCAAACTCAATTGTATTATTAAGAAGTATGAGGTGAATATCAAATTTTGTATAAGACGAAGATGATTTGCTCTATTACTTCCTCGGCCCCTGTCACTTCCATTGCATTTATAGGAATAGCCAATTTCTTTTTTTGCATTTAAAATATCTTTTTAATACTGCTACTGGGTATAAATTTTAAATCCAAGCAATAAATATTTGTAAGAAATGTATAAAATGAAAACCTGCATTTATGCAATGGAAATGTATCGATGAAAAAATTTATGTGCTTAAAATTAATTTACTTTTCATCATCAGTACTTTCTTAAAGGCTGACGAACCCACGTTATAGTTATCTTCGTACTTTTACCGCATAAAGTATTAAGAACCAAAATAGTTAGAAAGATAAAAGATGGATATTTTAAATTTCATTCAGAACTACTACATTAAAATCAACAGATATATTTTTAATAGAAAATTTTTAAAGATTTTTGCCGGTCCGCTAAAGGGTTACAAATGGAATACCAGTACTAATTATGACTATATCAAGGGCAAATATGAGGATGGCGAAACACAAATAGAGATAAAAGAATGGCTTAAACATGATACCGTCTTTTATGATCTTGGTGCCAATGTTGGATATTATTCTTTTCTTGCTAATCAAATTATTACTAACGGTATTATTTACGCTTTTGAACCTATTCCCGAAAATGTTGCTATTTTTAAATCGCATCTTAAACTTAACGATAAAAGGATTTCAAATAAAAATATCCATCTTTGTCAATTTGCAGTTTCTGCAAAAGAGCAAACGGTAGTTTTCTCAAATAATAGAAATTTAGCTGAAGGAAATACTTATATAAAATCTTCTCTTCACAAATTACCATCTAACAGCTTAGAAGTAAAAAGTTATTCCATTGACAATTTGATTGAAAAGGGGTATAGGATACCAGATATTATAAAAATTGATGTAGAGGGTGCAGAATATGACGTATTGTTAGGAGCAACTAAAACATTGGAGATACACAAGCCAAAGTTATTGCTGGCTACTCATGATTGTCATGTGCCTGGAATAAAAGATAAATGTATTCAGTTTTTAAAAGTTAAGGGTTATATACTAAAGCATATGGATTCTTCTGCAAAATTAATAGGCGGACTTGATGATTACCTTGCTGTACATGCAAATCAGCTGACATAAATTTGTCATGACAAAACTTAACATAACGGGTTTGTTAAAAGCATTATTCTAATATTAAATGGCAGCAAACACAAAACAACTGATAGAGAATTTTGTATCGCTCTCTGCTGTTCAAGGACTTGGGATATTGTTTCCCTTAATTACTTTTCCTTATTTGATAAGAGTTTTGGGTATAGAAGGTTTTGGATTTTTCTCTTTGGTGCAAACCTTTATTGTCTATTTTGATCTACTGGTTTCTTTTGGGTTTGGGTTAACAGCGACCAAAAGAATATCTGCGAACATTCTGGATGTGTCAATGATAAAGAAAATAATTGTTGCTGTTTATGTAATCAAAACAATTTTATTTGCCATTTCCTTTGTTATTTTTATTGCCTGTTCCTTTACACCTTATTTAGAAGGACATATTTATTTATTTCCCTTGGCTTCTTTTTACTTATTGGGAAATTTGCTGTTCCCGGACTGGTATTTTCAGGGTATACAGAAGATGAAGAATATAACATTTGTCACACTTATCTCTAAAGCAATTTCTTTATTGTTGATTATACTACTGGTGAAAGAAAAAACCGATATAGAATATGCAGTTATTGCTATGTCTGCGGGTAATATGATTGCCGGTGTAATTGCAATCATACTGATGTTTAAAAATATGAGTAACGGCTTTGTAATACCCGGTCGTAGTTTTATTATGGATTTATTTATGGAGAGTCTTTATGTTTTTATGAGTATTATCCTTGCTCCGCTTTACAGTTCTGTTAACATTTTCATTTTACGTATTTTCACTAATCCATTAATGGTTGGTTATTATGCTGTGGCGGAAAAAATATTGAATGCAACAGGTATGTTGGCGAATATCATTAACAGGACTTTTTATCCCCATCTTTCACATTTATATAGCATTTCGTTGGAGGCCTATAAGAAAAATATCAATAAACTCTTGACCATAATAGCCGCCGTTTTCTTTATGGGTGCGTTAATACAGTTTTTTGGCGCTACTTTCATTTTGAAATTTTTGTTAGGGAAAAATTATGGACAGGATATCTCTTATTCAGTAACTGTATTGAAAATTATGAGTGTGGGGTTATTTTTTTCTCCTTTTGTTTCTTTCTTTTTTCAGTTAATGATTATACAGGGGCAAAAAAAAGAATCTTTTGTAAATATTACTGTTGCAGTAATTGTAAACCTTATAACAGCTTCTATCTTTACCTACCTGTGGGCGGCTAAAGGGCTCGCCGTTAATTTGTGCCTTGTAGTAATACTTATATCGTTTTTGAACAGGAGATCATTTTTTAAAAAATTAAAACCACTAAATGATTAATCTCTATGCCACTGATAACCGTATTTACACCAACATTTAATAGGGCGAATAAATTGTATAGAGTTTTCGAAAGCTTACAAAAACAAACCTTTAGAGATTTTGAATGGATTATTGTCGATGACGGGTCTACAGATAATACATCCGAAGTAGTAGACAATTATAAAATACTTGCCAACGATTTTAATATTATTTATTGCAGGCAACAAAATGCCGGGAAGCATATTGCTATAAATAAGGGTGTTAATTTAGCGCAAGGTATTTTTTTTCATATAGCAGATAGCGATGATGCTATAGATCCCGATACATTGGAGGAGTTTTTAAATATATGGCATAGCATACCTTACGATAAAAGGCATTTATATTGCGGCATATGGGCCTGTTGCAAAGACCAATTTGGTAAGAGGGTAAGTGATCCCGTTCCTGCAAAAATATACGACGGTAACCTGAGAGATCTCTTTTATAAATATGGTTTCCGTAAAGAAGCCTTTCACATGTATTTAACCGCAGTTATGAAAGAATTTCCCTTTCCTGAAAATTTTAAAAACATTTATTTTCCTGAAGGGATTATTTGGCGAAGAATGACAGATAACTATTTAATAAGGTTAATCAGTAAAGAGTTAAGAATTTATTATATAGAAAACTCCTTAGATTCATTAATGTCGAAAAAAGAAAGTGTAAGGACGAAGGCTTTAACACGTTGCCTGGAAAGTAGTGAAGTTTTAAACAATGATATAACCTGTTTTTTTTATTATAAATTATATTTTATCAAAATGGCACTCGTATATGCAAGTTTTAAGCCCTTTCTATCAGTAAAGGAGAAACAGGCGTTTGTTTTGAATGGCAAAGCCTTACTGCTTTATTTGCCATTTATAGTACCGGGACTAATAATTAATTTTATGCTTCGGATAAGGGAAAATATATTGAACTTCCGTCAAAATGATGACCTATGATAAAACGGATTTATGAAAAAGTATCAATTTTTTTGAGGGTAGTAAAAGAATCAAAAAAGCCTGCCAGGTATTTTTTTGCACAGATACTTGCAAAAACAGGACTATGTCAATTTTTTGTAATTAAAATGAATGGCTATAAGCTTCGTTTTACTCCTTCATCATTAAGTATTACATTGTTTGCTAACCCAGGCGACAGGGATCATGACGAAGCTTTTTTTCGGCATTTATTAAAACAGGGAGATCTTTATGTAGATGTAGGTGCAAATATTGGTACACTTGCTTTGTGTGCAGCACAACTCGTAGGTAGCAATGGAAAGGTCATTGCCATTGAAGCTCATCCCAAAACATTCGGATACCTTGCTGAAAATGTAGCATTGAACTCATTTTTAAATATCAATTTATTAAATTATGCCGTTGGAGATAAAGAAGGAGAACTTACGTTTTCTGATATGAACTCGGATGACCAGAATAAAGTGATAACAGGTTTAACGGGAGGTATTACTGTTCCTGTAAAAAAGCTGGATATGTTATTATGTCAGGAACATAATATTTCATTACTTAAAATTGATGTGGAAGGATTTGAAAAATATGTTGTTGATGGGGCTTCAGAAGTATTGAAAAGAACCGATATGGTTTTTTTTGAATCGTGGGATCAAAATTTTTTAAATTATGGCTATACTGCCGACGACTTAATTGAACTTTTTAAATACAAGGGTTTTAGGGTTTTTAGTATTGCGAATGATAAATTATCCATTATTTCGCGGACGCATAATTCTGTAAAATGCGAAAATTTATTGGCAATAAAAAATATAGTGCAGTTTAGTTTTAAAACCGGAATTAAGCTGCAATAATAACAGAAAAAATAAATTAATTACAATTCAGTTTTATTCTTTCTAAAATAGTACTAAAGAGAATTACCTATAAAGGCAAAAAGTGGCAAAAAGCAATTTTAAGCATGAATGAAAAAGGGAAAGACAATAAAAAAATTAAACTCCTTATAGCCAGCCCTAACCTTGAATGTGGGGGGTCAGAAAGATTTGTATCAATTTTATGTAATAATATAAGTTTAGAAGAATTCGATGTAACGTTAGTGGTATTAGATAATTCAAATCCGTTTTATAAAATCAACCGTTCAGCAATAAAAATTATTGATTTAAAAATATCAACAGTACGGAAATCTTTTTTTAGGATGCGCAAAGTTCTTAAATCAGTAAAACCTGATATCATCTTTACTACTGCCAATCACCTCAATTTATTTTTCGCTATTTTTAAAAGGATGCTAACAGGTACTATAAAAATTATTGCCAGAGAATCAAGTATTGTAAGCATTCAAAAAAAACAAGAAAAGTTTACCTGGTTATTTAATGGACTCCTAAAATTGTATTACAAAAGGCTTGATTTTATACTATGTCAGTCTGTCTTTATGCAGCAAGATTTAATAGAGCAATATAAAATTAAAAAGGAAAAAACGATCGTAATTAGTAACCCGGTTGAAATAATTGATGTAGATCTGCAGCTTAATAATTTAAACAAATCAGGTGAACGAACTTACAAATTTATTACTGTTGCAAGGTTGTCGAAAGAAAAGGGATTGGCCCGATTAATAGATGCTGTATCTTATTTAAAAATTCCTTTTATCTATCATATTATTGGGGAGGGTATTGAAAGAAAGTTGTTGGAACAATTAATAATTGAAAAGAACCTGCAAGGAAAGGTTATACTGGAAGGTGCTAAAGCACAGCCATATCAAAATATGCAGAACGCTGATCTTTTTTTAATGGGCTCCTATCACGAAGGATTTCCCAATGCAGTTATAGAAGCCGGTATATTAGGAATACCTGTTGTTGGTTTTGATGCACCTGGCGGTTTAAATGACATTATAATAGTGGGAGAAAATGGGTTGCTTGTAAAGCACGATAACAGAATAATATTTGCAGAAACTATTGAGATAGCACTAGCAAAAAATTTTGACAAAAATATTATCCGGCAACAAACAAATGAGCGTTTTTCGGTGCTAAATATTTTAAGTAAAGTAGAAGAGCTATTCACAAAAATTGCTGAGTCGTAACTACGGCAATTAAATTTCTGATTAAAATTGTAGTTTTATAATTCTTTGTATTTTAAATAGATAATATGTGTGGCATAAATGGATTTTGCGATTTTAATAAGCATCTGCAAAAAAGCGATATAGAAAATGCCAACCGAGTATTACAACATCGTGGACCTGATGACGGAGATGCAGTTGTTTTTAACACGATTGATGCTAATATTGGTTTAGGACACAGAAGGTTATCGATAATCGATTTGTCGAGCTTGGGCCACCAGCCTATGTACAGCGATGATAACCAGATTGTAGTAGTTTTAAATGGCGAAATTTATAATTTTAAAGAGATCAGGAATACATTGGAAGACGAAGGATATTCTTTTAAATCCAATTCAGATACCGAAGTTATTATTAAAGCTTATCAGCAGTATGGCATAACCTGTTTGGAAAAATTTATTGGTATGTTTGCGTTTGTTTTGTATGATGCAGCAAAGCAAGAAATTTTTCTTGTTAGGGATAGGGCCGGGGTTAAACCACTTTACTATTATTTTGCCGATGGTTGCCTTTTGTTTGCCTCCGAGCTTAAAGCATTTCATCAATACAATATTTTTAAAAAAGAAATTGAGCCCAAAGCTGTTTCACTTTATTTAAGTTATGGTTATATAAAAGAACCATACAGTATCTTTAAAAATACCAATAAATTATCGCCGGGCCATTATGCAACATTAAATTTAGCAACCCAGCAACTGCAACTTACACAGTACTGGAATGTGCTGGATTATTACAATAAACCTACTATAAAAATTAGTGAGAGGGAGGCTAAGGAGCATCTTGAAAAATTACTAACTTCTGCCTTTGAATACCGCATGGTTAGCGATGTACCTGTCGGAGTGTTTTTAAGCGGGGGCTATGATAGTTCCCTGGTTACAGCCATACTGCAAAAAAACAGTATGAATAAAATTAAAACATTTACAATAGGTTTTCAGGACGAGAAATATAACGAAGCACCATATGCTAAACAAGTAGCCAATTATTTAGGTACTGATCATAACGAATATTATTGCTCTGCTAAAGAAGCGCAGGAGATAATTGCAACATTACCTTATTATTATGATGAGCCCTTTGGCGATAGTTCAGCCATTCCAACCATTCTTGTAAGCAGGTTTGCAAGGCAACAGGTAACAGTAGCTTTATCTGCAGATGCCGGTGATGAGATATTTGCGGGCTATAGCCGATATGATCAAATGATAAAGATCAAACGAATAAAAAAATACATACCTTCTGTTGTCGAAAAAGCAAGTTCCAGCATATTGCAACAACTACCAGTCAACAGTTCACGATATGCAAAATTGGGTGAAATATTATCTGCAGCAACTGATGTGGATATCAGTAATACGCTTAGCCGCCATTTTACCTTCAGGCAAGTAAGCGCCTTACTAAATAGTACCGAAAAATTTAGTGAGCCACTTATTGAAATAGATAATATCCCCTTCGATAATGACTTTATTAACACAGTGCTGGCAGCTGATTATAAAACTTATTTGGTTGGAGATATTTTAACTAAAGTAGATCGTGCAACAATGAGTGTAGGCCTTGAAGGCAGAGAACCATTTTTAGATCATAGAATAGTAGAATGGGCAGCACAATTACCTTCAGCGTTGAAATACAATAACGGTAATAAAAAATACCTGTTAAAAGAACTGGCTCATCAGTACATACCAAAAGCGATTATGGATAGGCCTAAAATGGGTTTTGGTATCCCGCTTAATAAATGGATGAAGGGCGAATTGCGACCATTGGTATTAGAGACAATAAGCAGAAAAAATTTACAGAAGCATGGTCTTTTTAATGAAGACGAAATTATTAATTTTCGGGATAGTTATCTTGCGAGTAGTACAAATGATACCTCTAAACTCTGGTTAATACTAATGTTTCAGTTGTGGTGGCACGAATGGATGGAATAAAAGAAATAGGGGTAAAAAATCAACTTATAAAGTGTCAAATATTTCTTTGATTACCTCAAGATATTTTTTGTGATTAAGAGACTCGTCAAATTCTTTAACAGCCTTTTGCCTGCTTTGTTCGCTCATCATAATCCTTTCTTCTATTGGCATATTGATCATTTTCTCTATTGCTGATTTTAAAGATTGAACATCTTTTACCGGTATAAGAAAACCATTTTTTAAATCATCCACGGTTTCCCTGCAACCTACATTATCTGTGGTAATAATAGGTAACCCCTTAGATAAACCTTCTATTAATATCCTTGGAACGCCCTCACGATAATAAGAAGGCAATACCATTACATCTACCTTATTTAAAATTTGAGAAACATTATCGGAAACACCCCAATACTCGATAAAACCATTTTTATGAAACTCGTTAATTATATCCAGGGATACTGCTGAAGGATTATCTGCCGGCAAGCCTAATATTGCAAAGGTAACCAATGGATATTTTTTTTTCATTTCTTTTGCAGCTTCAAAATATTCATACAATCCCTTCTCTTTTATTAATCTTGCCGATAAAAGAAATACAATTTTATCCGAAGGGTTAAAATATTTTTTATAATCAAACTCAAATACATTAACTCCTGACCCCCGAACTACAGAAATATGTTGGTTTAATGGAATAATATTAGAATTTAAAAAAAACTCCTTGTCATCTTCATTTTGAAAAAATATAGCAGTTAATTTTTTAAAAGCAAATTTGTATAAGTTTCTAACAGTAAACTGAAGCCATTTAGGCTGGTCTTCATTAAAAACAAATCCCAAACCATTAATGGTTGTGATTGCTTTGACAGGGGTAAATTTTATAGCGATATTACCATAAATATTTATTTTAGGAGTAAAAAAAAGGCAACAATGTATTTGATTCTTTTTAAAAATTCTCTTTAATTCTACCGTTAATAATATATCCTGTAAAGGATTTTTTCCCTTGTTATTAATGTTTGATAGTTCTATAAAAGTGCAACCCAGTCCTTCAATTTCTTTTACAAACCGATCTCTTGGTGATATAGCGTATACAGTATAGCCCGATTTGATTAGTTCTTTTAATAATCCTTTGCGGAAGTTATATATATACCAGGATGTGTTGGAGACGATAGCTACATTTTTCATTGCGTTTCAAGCCAATTTTTAAATTTTGTAATTCCTTGCTTAAAATTGGTTTTCGGAACATAGTTCAACAGTTGCTCCGCCTTAGAAATGTCAGCATATGTAATTGGTACATCACCCATTTGTTCTGGAAGATGTTTAATAATTGCCTTTTTATTAAATACTGTTTCCAGCGTGTGTATCATTTCGGATAATGATATTGTATGATAATTTCCAAGGTTAAAAACCTCAAAAAGTGTTCGGGTGTATTGAATAGCGTTAAAAATTCCTTGTACTGTATTGGCTACGTAGGTGTAATCACGCCGGGTGCTGCCATTGCCGAAAAAATTAATTGCTTCGCCGTTTAAAATTTTTTTGCTGAATTGATGAATCGCAAGGTCTGGTCTTTGCCTGGGACAAAATACTGTAAAAAAACGTAAGGCAATAAAACGAATGCCAAATAAATGACTGTATACATGTCTTAATAATTCGCCTGATATTTTGGTGCTGGCATAGGGGCTAATGGGATTTAAGGCAACATCTCTTTTCTTCCACGGGAATTTTTTATTGGTGCCATATACACTACTGCATGAAGCAAAAATAAACTGGTTGATATTTTTATGACGGGCAAATTCAAGCATATTTTGGCTGCCTTTTACATTTACATCCTGGTAAGTAATGGGATCTTCAATTGATGGGCGAACACCAGCTTTAGCTGCCAGGTGTACTATAACTTCATATTGATCAGTTAATCGTGCATATAGATCAGCAGTATTCAAAATATCAATATCAATTACCTTTAAATAAGAATTGTTTATTACACCAGAAATATTTTTAAGTTTGATCTTTTTAGAATAAAAGATATCAAAGTTATCAACGATGGTTACTTTATAGTTATTTTCCAGTAATTGTTCAATTAAATGGCTTCCAATAAAGCCGGCCCCACCGGTTACAAGTATCTCAGTTCTGTTTTCTTCCATAATCAATTACCATGTAAATCTTCAAAAATAAGCAAATTACTTATTTAAAAATCTAAATAAAGTCATTTAAAATAAGAGCTGTTTGAGTTATTATAGCTGACTGTTACATGTTCTGTCTTATAAAAGATAGCTTTGCGCTAATAACTATTTTACTAGCTTGAGAATACACCTTTACTGATTATCTTGCGAAATCAACTTATGTATAGCTGCTAATTACTCCACAAGAATAGCTGTGTTGCTCCAGTTCTATATTATTGGTTTAACAGGTTTGCGAATGAATCCATAATAACAGCTGTATCAAAATCTTTTGCCCGATGATGGTTCTTTGCTCTATATGTTTGTTGCAAAACTCTATTATTATACATACTTCTCATTGCTTCTGCAAGTATTTCTGCATTACCAA
>Ga0209724_1003548_pt1 | contig 12687 bp, 10 predicted proteins | sample grotaG_FD_184143 | JGI IMG/M metagenome (GOLD analysis project Ga0209724, IMG submission 184143) | Glacier valley bacterial and archeal communities from Borup Fiord, Nunavut, Canada, to study Microbial Dark Matter (Phase II) -... | ecosystem: Environmental > Aquatic > Freshwater > Ice > Glacier ... | reverse complement strand
TGCACGGATTTGTCGCATGATCATTCGGCCCAATGGTGGATTCGGTCCGTATCCGGCTATCGACGAAGAACAAGAAGGGTAACCACGGTTGCACAGATGCTATTGACGCGCCTTCGCTTCAAGGCATTGATATTTCGTGCATCAAGGGACAAGACCGATGTCTCTTGCAAAATATTCCGGCAACCAGGGTGGATGCGCCGGCTCCACGACGATCCCTCGGGCCAGCATGCGGTCGGTGTGACGGCGATGCCGGGCATGAATTTCCAGTCCGTCATGCACTCGGTCTGCGGGCAAGCAAGCTCGAAGCCGTCCGCCTCGAAGGGACTCGCGTGCTGCCGGGCCTCGCGCTAGAAGACGACTGAGGACCGCTGGTCCCGCGCGCTTCGCGTGCGGGACCATGCTCGGTGGCGGTAAGGTGGCGTCGGCACACGCCACACGGCGCGTTGGTCAGTTGGAGTGCTGCCGCGGCGTCACCACCTGAGGAGGCGCGGACCCAGCGCGGCCCCGATGCCCGCCGCTGCCGCGATGCCCGCGACATACCAGATGGCCATGAACGGCAATGCCGTTTCCGGGCAATGAAACGCGTAGATGGCCGCTCCCGCCGCACCGCTGAGGACGCCGGCACTTGCGCCGGCCTGCGCGAGTTGCGTGGGCGCCAACCGGCGCAACACGAGGAACGCTGCCACGAATATCGGCACCGAGATCATCAGGACGCTCACGGTGCAGCTCCGCCAGCTCTGACCCCACACCATGGCGGCGCGCTGCGAAGCGGGTGCACTGGCATACGTCGCGATCGCCGACAGCCACAACAACAGGATCGCCAGGACGATGATCCACTGGCCGGCCCGTGCGCTGACGCCCGGACGTGCCAAGCGAGCCATGGTCGCAAGGCCTGCGCACGCCACTCCAGCTGGAAACAGCACCTTCATCCAGAACATCGGCAAATGGATCGCTTGGGCCAAGTCGGGTCGGGTACCCATCGTCAGCAGCATCGTCAGGATCGCCAGTGGGATGCCCACTGCCATCGCGATCGCGATCTGTCTCGATGCCGCGCCGCGCGGCACCGCCGCGGCGTCGCCAGCCAGCAGGGAAATCAGGTCATCGGTCTTCATAGGAGAGTCGTACGCGCTTGCCCAGCGTCTTCAGACCGCGATGGATGCCCACTTTCACAGCAGACTCCGACATGCCCAGCAGCACTGCCGCCTCTGTCACCGACAAGCCCCTGAGCTTGACGTGCTCGATCGGCAGGCGTTGCCGATCCGGCAGGGTTTCGAGCAACCCCGTCAGGTCGCGGCGCGCGTCGCTGGCGTCGGTGCTGGATTCGGCAAAGATCGCCAGGTCATCGTCGAGCGGATCGTGCAGGGCCTCTCGCCCGGACTTCGATCGCAGCAGATCGATCAGCTTGTAACGGGCGATCGCGTGCACCCAGGCCGTCAGCGGCTGTTCGCTCTGGTAGGTGTGGCGCTTGTTGTGCATGGCAAGGAGGCATTCCTGAACGAGGTCTTCAACTTCATCGGGCCACCCGAACAGGCGCCTGTGCAGAAAAGCGCGCAAGTGCGCGCTGAGCTTTTGCAGGAAGGCTTGGTACGCGGCATGTTCTCCGTTCAGTCCTCGCTGGAACAAGGCATGGAGCTCCGCCTCGACGCCGGCCGCCCCGGATGAAGTTGCTTCGTTAGTTCGCGGCATCGGGTCGTCCGGTTACAGCCACTCAGAAAAAGTTTGCGAAATGTGCGCCGTGCTGTAACCAGCCGACTCGATGTCCCGAACTACACACAACCACGCCGATCGGCGGGTTCTCACCTCAACCACCGGAGTCAAGTCATCATGAACCGTTCAATCGCAATCACCGCATTCACGCTCAGCGCGCTCGCAGCAGGTGCCTCCATGGCGCAGGACACCAAGCCCATGGCCGACAAGACGACGGCGATGGAGAAATGCTACGGCATCGCAATGGCCGGCAAGAACGACTGCAAGGCCGGTGCGGGCACAACATGCGCCGGCACCTCCAAGGTCGACTATCAGCGCAACGCGTTCAAGGAAGTACCCGCCGGAACCTGCATCACGATCAAGACGCCGAAGGGCACCGGTTCGCTGACGGAAATCAAGTCCTGATTCAACGCGTACGGCCATGAGACCTCACATGCTTTCCGGCCTGGGCCTCAAGCCCGAGCACCACGACGCGGCGCTGGCTTGCCGGTCGGAAGGCATGTGGTTCGAGGTGCATGCCGAGAACTATCTCGTCGCCGGCGGACCGCGACTGCGCCTGCTGGAGACCATTCGCGCGGTGCATCCGCTGTCGTTGCACGGTGTGTCGCTCTCGCTCGCTGGCGATGCGCCGCTCCACCCGGCACACCTCAAGCGCCTGTCCACGCTCGTCCGGCAAGTCGAGCCAGTGCTCGTGTCGGAGCATCTGGCCTGGTCGGCGTGGAACGGGATCAACGTGCCTGACCTGCTGCCGTTCCCCCGCAGCAAGGACGCATTGCGGCGCATCGTGTCGAACATCGATCAGATGCAATCGACCCTTGGCCGATGCGTTGCCATCGAGAACCCGTCGCACTACTTGCGCATCGACGGCCACGAATGGGACGAGATCGGGTTCCTGAAGGAGTTGGTTCGTCGCACAGGCTGTGGCTTGCTGCTGGACGTGAACAATGTGTACGTCTCGTCGCGCAACCTCGGCTTCGATGCCTGCGCCTACCTGGATCGCTTCCCTGCCGAGAGCGTCATGGAAATCCATCTCGCCGGTCACACCGTGGATCCCGCGTTGGGTGAGTCCTTGCTGATCGACTCCCACGATGCGCCGATCGCGCCCGAAGTGTGGGGACTGTACCGACACCTCGTCGAGCGCATCGGCGCTCGACCCACGCTCATCGAACGCGACGGCAATGTCCCGACATTCAATGCGTTGCTCGGTGAATGTCAGATAGCGACGACCGAGTTGTGTCGCGTTGCCGAACGTTCGGGGCAGCCCTCGTGACCGACTCGCTGGCCGGCTTCCAGTCGAGCTTCGTCAAGGCACTGTTCGACCAGGAAACGAAGTCGACCTTGACGACACAGCCTGCGTTCGCGGTGTATCGCAACACGGTGATCGGTGGCTGCGTCGACGCGCTGCAGGCAAACTTTCCGAGCGTCGCCCGGCTCGTCGGTACCGAGTGGTTTCGTGCAGCCGCCGCGACGTTCGTACGGGCTCAACCGCCGCGTGACGGACGATTGCTGATGTATGGCGAGACGTTCGCCGACTTCATCGCGGGCTTCGAGCCAGCGCGCGATCTTCCGTACCTGGCTGATGTTGCCCGGCTGGACCGGCTCTGGATCGAAGCGCATGTCGCAGAGGACGCGACTGCGGTCGACAGCGCGTGGTTGGCAAGCCTGTTGCCGGCGCAACTCGGCGCCTTGCGCCTGCGACCTCACCCAGCCGCGCGCTGGTGCCTGTTCGACGACCTGCCGATCTATTCGATCTGGGCCTCCAATCGGCTTGGCATGGAAACCCATGACGAGATCGTCTGGCAGGGCGAGGGCGCGTTGCTGACCCGGTCGGTCGACGTCGTGGGGTGGCAGGCCCTCGACTTTTCCGGTGGCGCTTTTCTCGACGCGTGTGCGGAAGGCTGCCTGCTTGCTGAAGCAGCAGGCGCTGCGCTGGGTGTTCAGCCCGACGTCGACGTTGCGGCCGTGCTTTCGCGATTGTTGTCCGCCGGTGCATTGATCTGTCCCTCCTCGAACCAAGAGAGACCTGCATGATCCAGTCCGCCATTCCGTCGACGACAGAGGTGAGAGGCAATCGCCTCCGGGCTCGCTGGAATGCCGTCGCCAGCAACCTGTCACGTTGGATCGGCCACGATATCCTGGCGCTCGCCGGCCGAATCTCGATCGCCGCCATCTTCTTCCTGTCCGGGCGCACCAAGGTCGATGGCTTTCTGACCATCACCGACAGCACCTACGAACTGTTCCGAAGCGAATACAAGCTGCCGCTCATTCCACCGGAGATCGCAGCGCACCTGGCGACCTATGCGGAGCATGTGTTTCCCGTGCTCCTCGTGCTCGGTCTCTTCACGCGGCTATCTGCGATGGCCCTGTTGGCCATGACCGTGACGATCCAGGTGTTTGTCTATCCCGACGCCTGGCCCACCCACTTGTCCTGGACGGGATTGCTGCTCTACCTCATCGGCCGCGGCGCGGGCACGCTGTCGTTCGACAAGTTCCTCGAGCTGGACTGACTGGTTGTTCGAGACGTCGCGAACCACGTCTGCGGAAGGCTCAGCATGTCGAACGGAGGCTGCGGCGGGTCGTTTCGCCCGTGGCTCGCGTTGTCGATGATCGGGGCGTTCGCCGCGATCAGGAACAGGTGGTTCGGCTCCGACTGACTCGCGACATCGGTGAAATAGTGGTCGCACAGCGTGTGCTGCTGGGCGAGCGCCCAGTAAGCCGGAATGTCGGTCACACCGTACTGCGTTCTCCCGGGACCGACGACTCCGGCCGCACCCTTCGCCTTCAGCCAGGCGTCATGCGTCTCGGCGTGGCCGGCAAGACTACGACCTTCGCCGGCCTCCAGGAATGGAAGCTCGGCAACGGCATGTGGTCGTTGCCAGGTCGGTGCGGCAGGTGCGCTCGCGAACGGCGGCAGTCTCTCCAACGCGCCGATCATGATCCTCCCCGGGTTCAACACCTTGTCCGAGAAGGTGGCCGAATCGACCACGAACCCGATCGCCACGCCGCATCCGTTCGGCATCTGGTTCGGCGATGCGGTCATGACGACCTGACGCACGATCTGGGTGCCGACCCTAACGAACTGGTGTCGATCCGCATCGGCGCGAACTCGACCGCGTCGAACACGTTTTTAAATGTCCTGCAAACGTCGTCTGCAGGCCAACGTTTGAAGACGGTCTCGCCACGGAAGTTGTCGTCCTTGCCCGTCTTGTCCGGCGCGTAGCGCTGGTTCGGATTGGCCTGGTCCGGCAGTTGCGCGAGCGAGAAGCCGCGCTGGTAACCGGTGGCGCTGCCGAACGTCCCCTGGACCGCTCCGACAGCGGTCGTGTTGCCGGACGCGCCTGCCGCGATGCGCTGGACGCCGGTGTTGTCGCTCAACTGGCTGAGCGTCGTGCCGTTACCGCTGCCGTTGCCGGCGTTGCCGACCAAGTAATAGTTTCCGTTCGCCAGCACGGCGGCGCGGCCGTTGTTGCCGCTGTAGCCGTTGATGTCGGTGACCTGCCATGCGCCGGTCGCGAGATTGATCTGGCCGATGGCCCGTGCGTACTTCGATGAAACGGGATTGGTCGGATCGAACACGGCTGCCGTGTTGGAGTTCGACACGCCCAGCGTGTTGGACGGAGCCGCGTAGCCGACGAACGGGATGGAAGACCGGTCGGTCGAGACGTTGATCGCCAGTTCCGACTTGGACGCGAAGCTCGAAGTGATCAGGCGCGCGTCGATCGCCCGTGTGTTGACGAGGCTGCCGGCAGTCGTGAGCTGGTCGATGAAGATCGGCGAGGTCACGCCGAAGGACGGGTCCACGGTTTCGTTCCTGAAGACGTTCGGAAAGCTCCCATCCGCGATCGCGTGACCGCCGCCAGGCAGCGCCTGACCGATCGTGACGGTCGACGCATTCCCGACATAGACCGTGCGCGAGAAGATGAGATTGCCCGGTTGAAACGATTGGGCCCACGCGACCGGTGTAAGTAAACTCAATAGCGAAACGGCGATGAACTTCTGACGAGACACGGATAACTCCCTGAGTTTTAATGGCTTGGCGATTCAGGGTGTTTGTAGAGAATCCGCAAACGCATGACAACCATGCGGACAAACTTGCCGAATCGTGCATCCGATTCAATCTTTAAGGAATTTGTAATCTTTAAAGATGTCACGCATGTCGATAATATTTACATATTGCATTGCATCAATCATCTTTTAAAGATTCAAGCACATGAAAAACAAGCCGGATTTCACTCTGGAACAGGAAATGCTTTAGCGCACTCCCCGTCGCGCTTTCTGAGCCGACTTGAAATACCACAAGTGCAAAGCACGGACTGGAGACATCGCATGAATCAGGGATATCGGCGGACTCGCTCTTTCGTCGGACAAAAGGTCATGACGGCAGCGGCCGCGCTCCTGGCGACTGCGTTGCTGGTGCCCACCCAGTCGCAGGCTTCCGCAACCTATGTCTACCAGCAGACCCTCGCGATTCCCGGCGCGACCGCCGCGCATCCGTTCACCGGATACGACCTTGCGACGTTCGACGCGACGACGCAGCTCTATTACCTGACGGATCGATCGAACAACGGCATCGACGTCTTCTCCGCGGCGACGAACCAGTTCGTGCGGCAGATCGGCACGGGATTGTTCGCCGGGACGCAAGGTGGCAACAACGACATCGCCGGCCCCAATGGCATCAGTCTGTCCAATGTGGCCGGTGGCAGACTGCTGATCGCCGGTAACGGACCCAGCAATCTCATCGCGTTCACGCTCGACTCCACGGGCCTGAATGTGGTCGGTGCACCGAGGATTATTTCGACAGCCGTCACGGGCACGCCGGTGCCGCCCAATCGGGTCGACGGCGTGGCCTACGCACCGACCGTCAACACCATCCTCGCGGCCAACAACGCGTCGAATCCGGGCTTCGTGACGCTGATCAACAACGCGAACGGCGCGGTCATCCGTTCCATCCTCCTGAACGGGACGGCCGGTTATCCCGACGTCGGTGGCAACGGCGTGGAGGCCACCATCTTCAACACGTCGCGCGGAACCTTTTTCGTTGCCGTGCCCGCGCTGAACGCGGCGGGCACCGGCGCAGGCGGCGTGATCGAGCTCGATGCCGCAACCGGTGCCCTCCTGCATACCTACGACTTCAATGCCATGGGACTTGCCGGCGTCTGCAGCCCGACGGGTCTGGTCCAGGGCGGTGGCGCTTCGATGTTGGTCGCTTGCAGTGATGCGACTGCCGGACACAGCGTCATTCTCAATCCGGCCGGGAACGGATCGCTCATGTTGGTCAACGGCATCAGCGGCGGCGATCAGACTGCCTACGATCCGGCGACGAACATGTACTTCGAAGCCGCACGGTTCCAGATCGGCGGCCCCGTCCTGGGCATCATCGATGCGCAGTCGCTTGCCCTGCAGACGCTCGCGATCGGCAACAACGACCATTCCGTCGCCGTCGATCCGATCAGCGGTGAGGTCTTCGTGGCGACGGCCGCCACCACCGCCTTCGCGAACTGCGCCAATGGATGCATCGGCGTGTTCGCATTGCGGGCGGTCCCGGAACCCGATGTCCTGCCATTGGTCGCGCTCGGCGCCCTCGGCGTCATTCTGGCGAGACGGCGTCGCCGCGACTGACGAACAACGGGGACGCTTCAGCCTGCTGGTGTCCCCCGGCTTCGAACAGAAGGTTTCGCTGCGACATCGACGTCGAGGAGTTCCACGTTGAGTCGCGCGACAGCGCCGAAATCGGGACTGCCGCGTGCCGGAGTTCATCAACTCCGGTCTTCACGACGCGTCGTTAAGTGAAGCTCGATGAATTCATCGGTGTTCAGTGCCGCCCTTGCGGGCCCACTGAATTGTGTCCGTAACGCTGGTTTTGCAGCACGTTTCAATTCAAATTGTTTTCCTGTGCCTATTTCGCGCCCATGTAAAACGTTTCGGGGGACAGCAACGATTAGCGGCCCATCGGATGCAATTATTCTGGAATGGCGCACCGAATGTTCCGCTCCTGCGAAACAAGCACCGAGCCTAATCCGGCAACCTGACCCGGGCCGTCTTGCACATGGTCAGGAGTTAAACAAGGCAGGAGACCGGTCTTCGCCGCGCCAGGAAATGTGAGCTGAGGGTCGGCGGGTCGTCGCCTCGCGGATGGACAACTAGGCGAGCGAATCAAGTGCGTCTTCCCCGACGCGGGACGCCCGTAGAACCGGGCTCACACGCGGATCGCCACATGGCCTGATCCCGTCGCCGCGCCGTCGGTTCCTTTTCAGACCGAGACCGTCGTTGCGCTCTGACGGGCAACGTGGAGCCAAACCGTGCTTGTCGATGAGCCCAACCTCGATCGACCAAGGTGCGCTGCCGCACTGTTCAAACAACCGCTCTGCGCTACGGTGGCATGCCGCAACTACCGTGCGGACCCGGCCCATTCGCGACCCTTCGTAGCGTTTCCCGCGACCCAACCGAGCGAACGCGCGAACGAAGCGGTACGCGGGCCCGGGGGAGTCACTCAAGCGGACGAAGGGGCGAAAGGCGATCCAAAACCTGTGCCGCGTCGGATGAGCCGCGGGCGACGTGCCGAGCGAGGAATCCATGCACAAGGCTTTCACCGAGGGCTTCAGCTCCTTCCTGCGCGGCCGTCGGGTGGAGCGACACTTCGAGCGTCGCCCGTTGCTGGATGCGCTGGCCGCTGCGCCCTTGCCCTCGCCAGCCGCCGCGGACGCGCGCGCGTTGGGTTCGGCTTTGTTGACCGCTGCTCAGGACGAACCCGCCGCAGCTCTGGCGCGCTTGAAAACGCACGCATACGGGCTGGACGCCGCCGAGGCTGCACGCCGCATGGCGAGAGACGGGCCCAACGAGGTTCGGCACGAGCCGCCGCTGCCCGGCTGGCTGCACCTGTGGCGCTGCTACCTGAACCCGTTCAACGTGCTGTTGACGGTGCTCGCCGTCCTGTCATACCTGAGTGCGGACAGCAAGGCCACGGTGGTGATCGGGGTGATGGTCACGCTGGCCACGGTCGTCCGTTTCGTCCAGGAGGGCCGCTCTCACCGCGCAGCCGAGAGCCTGCGGGCGATGGTCAGCAACAAGGCCACCGTGATCCGCCAGCGCACTGGCGGGGCGCCATCGGATGCAACCAAGCCGCAAGAAATTCCCTTGCGCGAACTGGTCGTTGGGGATGTGGTGGCCTTGTCGGCGGGCGACATGATTCCCGCCGATTGCCGTGTGCTGAGTGCGCGGGACTTGTTCGTCGCCCAGTCGGCCATGACGGGCGAGTCGCTGCCGGTCGAGAAATTCGTCGAAGCGTCGCTGCCCGCTGTCCGCGCAGCAACCGTCGTCGGCGCACTCGACCAGCGCAACCTGGTCTTCATGGGCACCAATGTCACCTCGGGCACCGCCACCGCTCTGGTGGTCGCCACCGGCGCGCGCAGCTATTTCGGCACGCTGGCTGCGCACGCCGGCGCCACTCAGGCCGCACCCAACGCCTTCCAGGCGGGCGTCAACAGCGTCAGCTGGCTGTTGATCCGCTTCGCCGCGGTGATGGTGCCGATCGTCTTTCTCGTCAACGGTGTCACCAAGGGCGACTGGTTGCAGGCCTTCCTGTTCGCCCTTTCGGTGGCGGTGGGCCTCACGCCCGAGATGTTGCCGATGATCGTCACCAGCACGCTGGCCAAGGGGGCTGTGCTGCTGTCGCGCAAGAAGGTGGTGGTCAAGCGGCTGGATGCGATCCAGAACTTCGGCGCGATGGACGTCCTGTGCACCGACAAGACCGGCACGCTGACGCAAGACCGCATCGCGCTGGCGCGCCACGCCGACGCTTACGGGGCGGATACCGATGAGGTCTTGAACTTCGCCTTCCTCAACAGCTTCTACCAGACGGGGCTCAAGAACCTGCTGGATCGCGCAGTGCTCGACCACGTCGAGGTGGCCGCCGAACTGAAACTGAAAGAGGCGTATCGCAAGGTCGACGAGGTTCCTTTCGACTTCGAGCGCAGGCGCATGTCGGTCGTGGTGGCGACCCTGCTGGCCGGGCAGGACCAGCACCATGAATTGATCTGCAAGGGTGCGGTGGAAGAGGTGCTGGCCATCTGTACGCAGGTGCGAACCCAGGAACCTACCGACGCCAGCCTGGATGGCGAGCGCACGATGCCCACGGTACCGCTCGATGCGGCGCTGCTGGCACGCACACAGGCGGTCACCGCCGGACTCAACGCCGAAGGCCTGCGTGTGGTCGCTGTCGCCGTCAAGACGCTGCCGCCGAGCCAGACGACCTACTCGGTAGCCGACGAAAGCGGGCTCACGCTGATCGGCTACATCGCCTTCCTGGACCCGCCGAAAGAGTCGGCTGCGCCTGCGTTGAAGAAGCTGGCCGCGCACGGCATCGACGTCAAGGTGCTGACCGGCGACAACGAACGCGTGACCGCGCATGTCTGCCGCCAGGTCGGCCTGGTCGGTCCGGCCGGCGCGACCGTGATGCTGGGCTCGCAGGTCGAAGCGCTCAGCGACGATGCGCTGAAGGTCGCCGCGCAGGCGCACAGCATCTTCGCCAAGCTCTCGCCGCTGCACAAGGAACGTCTCGTTCGTGCCTTGCGCGCCAGCGGCCACGTCGTGGGGTTCATGGGCGACGGCATCAACGACGCCCCGGCGCTGCGCGCGGCCGACATCGGCATCAGCGTGGACAGCGCGGTGGACATCGCCAAGGAAGCGGCCGACATCATCCTGCTCGAGAAGAGCCTGCTGGTGCTGGACGACGGTGTGGTCGAAGGCCGCACGACCTTCTGCAACATGCTGAAGTACATCCGCATGACGGCCTCCTCCAACTTCGGCAATGTGCTCAGCGTGCTGGTCGCCAGCGCCTTCCTGCCGTTCTTGCCGATGCTGCCGCTGCAACTCCTGGTGCAGAACCTCCTCTACGACATCGGCCAGACCGGCATCCCGTTCGACAACGTGGACCCCGAACTGGTCACCCGGCCGTTGCAGTGGAACCCCGCCGACATCGGCCGGTTCATGCTGTTCTTCGGGCCCATCAGCTCGTTGTTCGACATCCTCACCTTCGCCGTGATGTGGTGGGTGTTCGAGGCCAACAGCATGGCGTCGCAAGGGCTGTTCCAGTCGGGCTGGTTCGTCGTCGGCCTGCTCACTCAGACGCTGGTGGTGCACATGGTGCGCACGCCCAAACTGCCCTTCGTCCAGAGCCACGCGGCAGCACCGCTGATGGCGATGACGCTGGTGATCATGGCCATCGGCCTGTGGCTCCCACTGGGACCGCTGGCGGCCTACTTCAAGCTGCAGGCGTTGCCGCCGGCCTACTACGGCTGGCTGGCGGCCATCCTTCTCGGCTATGGCACGCTCACCACGGTGATGAAGCGCTTCTACGTCCGACGCTATGGCTGGCAATGAATTTGCCGCTGCTTGGAAAGGCGGGTCCATGACGCCGTCGGTGCAAAGCCCGTCAGCGGAGCATTGCGCTGCAGCCGCTCCTGCGGGCCTCGACCGGCGATCCGAAGGACGCCAAGCCTTGCGCGGCCTTCCGAGGCGGCTGCCTGAAGCGCATCCGGCCCGGCCGCGAACGCGCGCTCATGCTTCGATGATGACCTTGAGCGCCTTCGTGTCGGACGCCTTGCCGAAGGTCTCGTAGGCCTGAAGGATCTGACCCAGCTTGAACCGGTGCGTGATCAGCTGCTTGGCGTCGATGCGGCGGGACTGCACGGTCTTGAGCAGCATGGGGATCGACGTGGTGTCCACCAGCCGCGTCGTGATCGTCACGTTGGCCGACCACAGCCGCTCGAGGTGAAGGTCGGCCTTCACGCCGTGCACGCCGACGTTGGCGATGACACCGCCCGCGGCGACGATCGCCTGGCAGAGCTCGAAGGTCGCGGGGATTCCGACGGCCTCGATGGCGGTGTCGACGCCCCGACCATCGGTGAGTTTCATCACCTGCTGCGCCGCATCGCCCGCCGCACTGTTGACGGTCGCGGTGGCACCGAAACGCCTGCCGACGTCGAGGCGGTTGTCGTCCAGGTCGATCATGATCATGACGGAGGGTGCATAGAACTGCGCCGTCAACAAGGCGGCCAGTCCGATGGGACCGGATCCGACGATGGCGACGGTCGAGCCGGGCTGGACCTTGCCGTTCAACACGCCGCACTCTAAGCCGGTGGGCAGGATGTCGCTGAGCATGACGAGGGCTTCCTCGTCGGAGCCGGCGGGAATCGGATACAGGCTGGTGTCGGCGTAGGGAACGCGCACGTATTCGGCCTGCGTGCCGTCGATCTGGTTGCCGAGGATCCAGCCGCCCGTCGTGCAGTGCGAGTACATGCCTCTGCGGCAGAAATCGCAACGCCCGCAAGCCGTGATGCAGGAGATCAGAACCGGGTCACCGACCTTGAACGTGGTCACCCCCGCCCCGACCGCGTCGACGATGCCGACGCCCTCGTGGCCCAGTACCGTGCCGGGCAGGCAGGTCGGCACGTCGCCTTTGAGGATGTGAAGATCGGTGCCGCAGATGGTGGTCTTGGTGATCCGCACGATCGCATCGCCCGGCATCCTGACGACGGGCTTCGCGCGATCCTCCACGTTCTTGATGCCGGGACCGTTGTAGACGAGTGCTTGCATGTTGGCCGTTCCTGGTTGGCAGGCACCTTGATCGGGACCCGCCTGGAGTTGATGACGAGATCGCCGGCTGACCATGCCGCGGCGACAGGAACCCGTCTGTACGCTGACACGCATAGACCCCGCCGTTCCAATGTGTGCTGGCGCACAGCACTCGGCGACGCGAAACACTAGGCTGTCGACGCACCTCGCTCACATGCCCGCAGGCCATTCAATGTCCACCTTGCAAGAGAAACCACCCGATCAGAAGCGGATCGTGGCGTTCCTGGCCGAGGAATCTCGCGTGCCGGAGGATGAGGTCGCGAAGCTTTACGAACGCGAGCGTGCCGCGTTGGCGATCGGCGCGCGCATCACGAAGTTCCTGCACATCTTCGCGATTCGCAAGGTGCA
>Ga0209724_1003542_pt1 | contig 12703 bp, 11 predicted proteins | sample grotaG_FD_184143 | JGI IMG/M metagenome (GOLD analysis project Ga0209724, IMG submission 184143) | Glacier valley bacterial and archeal communities from Borup Fiord, Nunavut, Canada, to study Microbial Dark Matter (Phase II) -... | ecosystem: Environmental > Aquatic > Freshwater > Ice > Glacier ... | reverse complement strand
CGAGCACGCCGAGGGCGAGCGCCATCCGGTCGGCCCACTCCGGCACGCGGGTCGCGCCGCGCGAATAGAAGCGCCGGATGCCGCCGAGCGTGACGATCGGCCACTGCAGGACGCACAGCGCCGCCACGAGCGCACCTTCGCCGACTGGATCGACAGTCGCCTGCAGGACGAGCGCGACCGCCAGGATCACGTTGGCGGCGAGCCACCAGTACGAGCCGCGCCGGCTCTGCTGGCGAAGTCCCATCGACGCCGCGGCGCCGCTCGCCAGCAGCAAGGCGGCGGCGAAAGCGGCGAGAAGGCTCGGCGGGTGCAACGGCATCCCGAAATTCTAGGCAGGCGGACTTGCGCGCAGTCGATCGAACAGGCATGCGCGCGAGCACGGGCCGAGGATTCCGTTACGAGTTGGCACGCGTCGCCCGACTCGTACACTCGGGATTTGCTCCGCTTGGTCACCCGCCTGCCCGTGCGCTCCGCCAGCGCTCCGATCCTCGACGCCTTTTGGCGCGCCGCCGCGTATTGCCTGCACCCGATGGTGATCGCCGCGTCGCTGCTGCCGCTGGCGATCGTCGGCGGCCTGGCCGGGGTGCTCGGCTATTTCTACTGGGAAAGCGCAGTCGCCGCCGTGCGCGCCACGCTCGACAACTGGGCGCTGCTCGACGCGCTGTTCGCCTGGCTGCACTCGATCGGCGGCGGAGGCTGGGCCAGCGTCGTCGCGCCGCTGATCATCGTTGCGCTTTCGCTGCCGGTGTTTGTCGTCGCCTCGCTGCTCGTCGCCGCGGTCGCGATGACGCCGGCGATCGTCCGCCTCGTCGCGAAGCGCCGCTTCCCGACGCTCGACAAGCGACACGGCGGCTCGTTCTGGTCGAGCCTCGCGGGGTCGGCGCTTGCCACCATCGCCGCGCTCGGCGCCCTCGTGGTCAGCATCCCGTTCTGGCTCGTGCCGCCGCTCGTGCTCGTGCTGCCGCCGCTGATCTGGGGCTGGCTCACGTACCGCGTCCTCGCGTTCGACGTGCTCGCGACCCACGCCAGCCGCGACGAGCGGCTGCGCCTGATGCGCGAGGAGCGCTGGCCGCTGCTCGGCATGGGCATCGCCTGCGGCCTGCTCGGCGCGGCGCCGTCGCTGCTCTGGGCGATGAGCGCGTTGACGCTCGTGTTCGCGCCGTTCCTGATCCTGGTGTCGATCTGGCTCTACATCCTGATCTTCGCCTTCTCGTCGCTCTGGTTCGCGCACTTCCTGCTGGCCGCGCTGCAGCGGCTGCGCAGCGACGACGACGCGGCCGCGGCGACGTCGCGAGCGACACCCGGCGGCGCAGCGCCGGAAATGCCGATCGATCCTGCGACACCGTCCTGGCGGAGCGCGCTCGCATGAACATCGGCCTTCTGATCGTCGGCGACGAGATCCTCTCCGGCAAGCGCGCCGACAAGCACCTGCCGAAGGTGATCGAGATCCTCGCGGCGCGCGGCCTGTCGCTCGCGTGGGCGCGCTACGTCGGCGACGATCCCGAGCGCATCACCGCCGACCTGAAGGACGCCTTCGCGAGCGGCGACATCGTCTTCTCCTGCGGCGGCATCGGCGCGACGCCCGACGACCACACGCGCCAGTGCGCCGCCGCGGCGCTCGGGCGGCCGCTCGCGCTCCATCCGCAGGCGCGCGACCTGGTGCTCGAGCGCATGCGCGACCAGGCGCGTGAAAAGGGCGTCCCGTACGAGCCGGACCGCGACGACAACAAGCACCGCCTCAACATGGCGGTGTTCCCGGACAGCGCCGAGATCATCCCGAATCCGTTCAACAAGATCGCCGGCTTCGCGGTGCGGTCGGGCGAGGGCGGCGTGTTCTTCGTCCCCGGATTCCCGGTGATGGCCTGGCCGATGATCGAGTGGGTGCTCGACACGCACTTTCGCGCGCTCCACGTGGCGGTCGTGACGAAGGAGCTCTCGGTGATCGTCTTCGGGGCAATGGAGGCGTCGCTCACGCCGCTCATGGAAGCCATCGAATCCGGTTTCGCCGGCATCAAGGTGTTCAGCCTGCCGAGCGTCGATCACCCGCAGTGGGGCAGGCACATCGAGCTCGGCGTCAAGGGTGATCCGGAAAGGATGGCTGCGGCCTACGCGCGTCTCCTCCAGGGTCTCAAGGCAGCCGGCGCCGCCCTGGGCCCGGAACTGGTGCGCTAGAGATACAGTGCACCTGTACCGTGCGTTCAGATGCACCGCCCGGGCGTCCTCCGCCGGGGTCGCACTGGCATGCTTTCTGCTAAAACCTGTGCGCGATTTTGGGGCCCCTGGCAGGCAGCCAATCCCTCGCAGGCACCTCCGCCCCTCCAAAACAAATCCCCCGGGAGATTGATCGAATGGCCAAGACCGTCGCCGATGTGATGAGCATGGTGAAAGACAGCGAAGTCAAGTTCGTCGACTTCCGCTTCACCGACACCCGCGGCAAGGAGCAGCACGTCACCGTGCCGATCTCGGCCTTCAGCGAAGAGAAGTTCACAGGCGGCCACGCCTTCGACGGCTCGTCGATCGCCGGCTGGAAGGGCATCGAGGCGTCGGACATGCAGCTCATGCCCGACCCGAACACGGCCAACATCGACCCGTTCTTCGAGGAGCCGACGTTGATCCTCACCTGCGACGTCGTCGAGCCGGGCGACGGCAAGCCCTACGAGCGCGATCCGCGCTCCCTCGCCAAGCGCGGCGAGGCCTACATGAAGGCGTCGGGCCTGGGCGACGCGGCCTACTTCGGCCCGGAGCCCGAGTTCTTCATCTTCGACAGCGTGCGCTGGCAGGTGGACATGTCGGGGTGCTTCTACAAGATCGAATCCGAAGAAGCGGCTTGGAACACGGGCAAGGAATACGAGCACGGCAACTCGGGCTACCGCCCGACCGTCAAGGGCGGCTACTTCCCGACGCCGCCGGTCGATTCGTTCCAGGACATGCGCTCCGAGATGTGCCTGATCCTCGAATCGCTCGGCATCCCGGTCGAGGTCCATCACCACGAGGTCGCCCAGGCGCAGATGGAGATCGGCACGAAGTTCTCGACTCTGGTCGAGCGCGCCGACTGGCTGCAACTGCAGAAGTACGTGATCCAGAACGTCGCGCACTCGTACGGCAAGACCGTGACCTTCATGCCGAAGCCGATCGTCGGCGACAACGGCTCCGGCATGCACGTGCATCAGTCGGTCTGGAAGAACGGCCAGAACCTGTTCGCTGGCGACGGCTACGCGGGCCTGTCGGAGTTCGCGCTGTTCTACATCGGCGGCATCATCAAGCACGCCCGCGCGCTCAACGCCATCACCAATCCGGGCACGAACAGCTACAAGCGCCTGGTCCCCGGCTTCGAGGCGCCCGTCAAGCTGGCGTACAGCGCGAAGAACCGCTCGGCCGCGATCCGGATCCCGTACGTCGCCAGCCCGAAGGGCCGTCGCGTCGAGGCGCGTTTCCCGGACCCGCTCGCCAATCCGTACCTCGCCTTCACGGCGCTGCTGATGGCCGGCCTCGACGGCGTCGAGAACAAGATCCATCCCGGCGAAGCCGCGACCAAGGACCTGTACCACCTGCCGCCCGAGGAAGACGCGAAGATCCCGACCGTCTGCTCGAGCCTCGAGCAGGCGCTCGAGTACCTCGACAAGGGCCGCGCTTTCCTGACCAAGGGCGGCGTCTTCACCGACGGCTACATCGACGCCTACATCGACCTGAAGATGCAGGAAGTCACGCGCTTTCGGATGACGACGCATCCGGTCGAGTTCGACATGTACTACAGCCTCTGATCCGGCAACACGCCTGGACCGCGCGAAAGGGACGGCATGGCCGTCCCTTTTTCGCTTTTGGAGGCGCCGGGCGCTGCGAGACAATGGGTTGCCTGTCGACCCGATCGCGCCGCCCGGCGTTGTGTCGTCAGGAGCCCAACGAATGATCCTGCGCCTCACCCTCCAAGTCCTGTCCGCGAGCGCTCTGGCCTGCGCTGCTGCATCGGCCTGCGCGGCCGACGCCACTGATGCGAGCGTGATGTACCGCTGCCCGGGCAACGACTACAAGAACACGATCTCCGCGAAGGAAGCCGAGAAGCTCGGCTGCCGCAAGATCGAGGGCGCCCCGGTCACCATCATGCAGATGACCAAGCCGCGTCCCGCCAACGCCGTGCCGGTGACGGCGGCCGGCTCCAGCGCGAAGATCGATCCGGCGGCGCAGCGGGCGCGCGACAGCGATGCGCGTCGCATCCTCGAAGACGAGCTCAAGACCGAGGAAGAGCGGCTCGCGGCGATGCAGAAGGACTTCAACAACGGCCAGCCCGAGCGCCAGGGCGACGAGAAGAACTACCAGAAGTACCTCGACCGGGTCAACGAGATGAAGGCGTCGATCGTGCGCAAGCAATCCGACGTCGCCGCGCTGCGGCGCGAGATCCAGAAGCTGCCGCCGTCCGTGCAGTGATCGATCCCGTCGCGCCCAGGCCCTTCACGCCGAATCGGCAGGAGGCCGCGCACAGCGCCCTCGACCTGCTCGCCACGATGGTGGCGATCGTCACGCCCGAAGGCGAATGCGAGTTCGCCAACTCCTCGTTCGAGACCGTGCTCGGCCTGTCGCGCCGCAACATGTCGCGCGGCCTGGTCTTCGACTGGTTCGTCGATGCGCAGATGTTGCGCGACACGGTCGCCGCGGTCAGCAACAACGCGTTCTCGACGAGCCGCCTCGAGGCGCTGCTCAAGCGCCCGTCGGCGAGTCACGGCGAGGCGTTGCCGGTGCACGTCACGGTCAACCAGATCGACGGCTCACGCAACGTCGTCGTCGAGCTGGTGGAGATCGAGCAGCAGAACCGCCAGGAGCGCGAGGAACGCGCGCTCGAGCAGGCCGAGGCGACCAAGGAGCTGATCAGGAACCTCGCCCACGAGATCAAGAACCCGCTCGGCGGCATCCGCGGCGCGGCGCAGCTGCTCGAGATGGAGATCGAGTCGCGCGCGCTCACCGAATACACGCAGGTGATCATCAAGGAGGCCGATCGCCTCCAGTCGCTCGTCGACCGGCTGCTCGCCCCGCACAGGAAGCCCCACGTCGTCGGCAACGTCAACATTCACGAGGTGTGCGAGCGGGTTCGCGCGCTGATCCTGGCGGAGTTCCCACGCGGCCTCGTCACCGAGCGCGACTACGACACCTCGATTCCCGAATTCAACGGCGACCGCGAGCAGCTGATCCAGGCCGTCCTCAACATCGCCCATAACGCCGCTGAAGCGCTCCGGGAGACGATCGATCAGGGCAACGCCCGCATCACCCTCAAGACGCGCATCGCGCGTTCGGTGACGCTCGGCAAACATCGCTATCGACTGGCACTGGAATTGCATATCGAAGACAACGGGCCGGGTGTCCCGGAATCTTTGCGCGAGCGGATCTTCTTTCCGCTCGTGTCGGGTCGCGAAGGCGGCTCGGGACTCGGCCTCACACTTGCACGCACATTCATCCAACAGCACCATGGCACCGTCGAGTTCGAAAGCGAGCCCGGTCGAACGATCTTCAAGATCGTGATACCACTGGCGTGATGCCGCGATGAAGCCCATCTGGATCGTCGACGACGATCAGTCGATCCGTTTCGTGCTCGAGAAGGCGTTGACCCGCGAGGAATTCGCGGTGCGCAGTTTCACGAACGCGCGCGACGTGCTCGCCGCGCTCGACACCGACCAGCCTCAGGTGCTCGTCTCCGACATCCGCATGCCGGGCGGCTCGGGCATCGAGTTGCTCAACAAGATCAAGGCGAAGCACCGCGAGCTGCCGGTCATCATCATGACCGCCTACTCCGACCTCGACAGCGCCGTCAGCGCATTCCAGGGCGGCGCCTTCGACTACCTGCCCAAGCCGTTCGACGTGCCGAAGGCGGTCGACCTGATCCGCCGCGCGGTCGAGGAGAGCCTGCACGTCGGCGCCGACGACGCTCCGGTCGCGCAAGTGCCCGAGATGCTCGGCCAGGCGCCGGCGATGCAGGACGTGTTCCGCGCCATCGGCCGGCTCTCGCAGAGCATCGTCACCGTCCTCATCACCGGCGAGTCGGGCTCGGGCAAGGAGCTCGTCGCCAACGCGCTGCACAAGCACAGCCCGCGCGCGAACGGGCCGTTCGTCGCCATCAACACGGCGGCGATCCCGAAGGATCTGCTCGAGTCCGAGCTCTTCGGCCACGAGCGCGGCGCCTTCACCGGCGCGCAGACGACGCGGCGCGGGCGCTTCGAGCAGGCCGACGGCGGCACGCTCTTCCTCGACGAGATCGGCGACATGCCGTTCGAGCTGCAGACGCGGCTCCTGCGCGTGCTCGCCGATGGCCAGTTCTACCGCGTCGGCGGCCACAACCCGATGCGCAGCAACGTCCGCGTCATCGCGGCGACGCACCAGGACCTCGAGCTTCGGGTCAAGGCCGGCGCGTTCCGCGAGGATCTGTTCCATCGCCTCAACGTCATCCGGCTGCGGTTGCCGGCGTTGCGTGAGCGTATCGAGGACATCGCGCCGCTCGCCCGCTTCTTCCTGCAGAAGAGCGCGCGCGAGCTCGGCGTCGAGGGCAAGCGCCTGACCGACGCGGCGATCGCGCGCCTCGAGCTGTTCGACTATCCGGGGAACGTGCGCCAGCTCGAGAACATTTGCCACTGGCTCACGGTGATGGCACCGGCGCAGCAGGTGGATGCGAAAGACCTGCCGCCCGAATTGCAGCCGCGGACCGCGCAGGCATCGACGGGCCCGGCACCGGTCGCCGCGCGTTCGGGCGAGGACAACCGTGCCGCGACCGTCGACGCTCCGGCGCCGATCGAAACGCCGGCCGAACCGGTTGCGCCGATTTCCGCGCCCGCACCCGCGCCCGCGCCCGCCGTCGACGGCGCAGGGTCGAGCTGGGTCATCGGCCTGGAGCGACAGGCGCGCGAACTCCTGCGCTCGGGTCAGCCGATGGTGTGGGATACGCTGACGCGCGAATTCGAGGCCCAGTTGATCCGCTCCGCGCTCGAGGTCACGCGCGGCCGCCGCATCGAGGCGGCGCACAAGCTCGGCATCGGCCGCAACACGATCACGCGCAAGATCCAGGAGCTCGGGCTCGAGGACACGTGAGGCGCACCGGCACTCTGCGCACTAGATCGAACCTGCCGACGCCAGGGTCAGCCGAAGCCGCTTGATGGTCGGCAGCTCGACCAGCTTGCCATCGATCACAAGCGGCGCCGCCGGGTCGCGCTCGTGCGCTTCGATCGCGCGGCGCGCGTGAGCGAGCTCTGCCAGCGTAGGCGAGAAGACGGCGTTGATGGCGCCGACCTGGCGAGCGTCCTTCGCAGTCTTGCCGGTCATTCCGAGAGACCGCGCGCGCGGCCGCAGCCTGTAGGCCGGGCCCGTCGGCGAGATCCGGGAAGGGCGAATCGAGCACCTGGATGCCGGCTCCCGCGGCGGCGTGGACGACGCGCGAGCGCGCGTAGAGGAGCGGCTCCCACGCCATGTCGCAACCGAGCGCCGTCGACAGGTCGAAGCCGCCGAAGAAGAGCGCCCAGAGGCGCGGGTGCGCGCCGGCGATTGCCAGGCAGTGCTCGAGGCCCGACGGCGTCTCGATGATGGCCAGCAGACGCAACCCGCTGCCGGCGTCGTCCGCCAGTGCACCGGCCCACCGCACCTCGTCGGCCGTCTCGACCTTCGGCAGCACGAGCGCCGCCAGGGCATGCGGCCGCGTGAGGAACGCGTGCAGGTCGGCGAGGCCGTTGACCGACCGCAGGCTGTTGATGCGGACGATCAGCCGCGCGCTGGCCGCCGCGTCGATCGAGGCGACGGCCGCGAGCACGGACTCGAGGGCGTGCGCCTTGCGCTCGGGCGGCACCGCGTCCTCGATGTCGATGCAGACTAGATCGGCGCCGCCGACGAGCGCCGGGCCGAGACTCTCGAGCGCGAGGCCGCTGACGAACAGGACGCTGCGGCAGAGCGCGGGCCGCGGGCCGGCGGTAAGCAGGTTGTCAGACACGGATGTTCGCGTCCTTGATGACCTTCGCCCAAAGCCGCATCTCCGCCTGCGCGAATTGTCCGAACTCGGCCGGCGTGTTGGGCGCGAACCGGGCGCCGGCGCTCGCGAGCTGCGGCTGGACATCGGGTAGTCGCATGATGCGGATGCGCAGCTCAGATCTGTCGGGGCTGGTGCGCTTCGGCACCTCGCAGGACTTCGGCGATTCCTGGCTGCCGCCGTTGCTGGCGCAGTTCCGGCGTCGCTACCCCGCGGTGGGTCTCGAGGTATCGATCGATCGCAGCTCGCAGCTCGTGCAGGAGGTCGAGCACGGCAACCTCGACCTCGTTCTGACGCTCGGCATGGGCGAGCGCGCCAACAGCGTCAGCGTCGGCCAGCTGCCGCTCGTCTGGATCGCCCATCGCGACTTCCAGTGGGACCGCAGCGTGCCGCTGCCGCTGGCCGTGTTCCCGGTGCCATGCCGCTTTCGCGCCAAGGCCAATGCCGAGCTCGATGCGGCGGGCATTCCGTGGAGCGTTGCGCTCACGAGCACAAGCCTCTACGGCATCTGGGCGGCAGTGCGTGCCAAGCTCGGCGTGACTCTGCGCACGGTGCAGGGACTCTCGCCCGAGCTCGAGATCGTCGACGGCAAGTTCGGCTTGCCATTGCTCGGCATGGTCGACGTGTCGCTCACGCTCAACGGCAACGCGCGGACGCCGGCCGTGCTCAGCCTCGTCGAGCTGCTGCGCGATTCGCTGCGCCAGCGCGTCATCGAGCTCGACGGCGTCGTCCCTCAGGAACTCGCCGCGGCGGCCTGACCGCGCGGCGGCCTGCGCTCCACCGCGGGTCGAGCGGGGCTACACGCTAGATGTGCAGCCACGCGAGCACGCCGACGACGACGCCGAGTCCGGCCAGACCGTAGACGCCGATCTGCATCCGCCTGCTCCTCGTGAGCAGCGCGATCGCCGCGAGCGCGATCGAGATCTGCAGGGCCGTCGTCGCCTGCGCCCAGCGGTGATGCTGGTGGATCTGCTCGTCGCTCTTCACGTTGAAGGCGTCCGACTCCTTCTCGAACTTCTCGGCCGTCTTCTTGATGTCTTCCTTCTCGGTCTTGTAGCGCTTGACCTCGTCCGTGTAGAAGCCCTTGCGCGCTTCCGGCGCGAGCTCGACCGCGAGCTCGGCGAGGTTCTGCTTGCTGCTCTTGGCCTGGTAGTAGTTCCACTGGTTCGAGGCCTCTGTCTTCTTGATCGCGGCGTCGTTCTTGGAGAGGCCGGCGTTGGCCTGCGTCAGCCCGCCCATGTAGGCGAAGAGCGCGCCGACCGTGGCGATGATCGCCGTGGCGACGGCGAGCCGGCCGGCGAGGCCGTGCGGCTCGGCCTGCGACTCGTGCTCGAGTGCGTGGTCGTGCGGTCCGTGGACGTGAAAGCCACCTTCAGACATGTCGATCTCCCGTGTTGTTTCTTGTGTAGGTCGTGAAAGCGTAGCGGATGCCGCTGTCGGTCTCGTGCAGGTCGCGCCCGGTCTCGGCGAAAGCAGCTCGGTCCCAGCGCGGAAAGAAGGCGTCGGCGGGGAACGTCGCGTCGATCTCGGTCAACTCCAGCTCGTCGGCCAGCGGAAGCGCGAGGGCGTAGATCTCGCCGCCGCCGAGCACGAAGACGCGTGGCGCGGCGGCCGCGCGATCGAGTGCCTCCTCGAGCGAAGAGACGGCCTCCGCGCCCTCGGCACGAAAGGCTCGGTCGCGCGTGACGACGATGTTGCGCCGGCCGGGAAGCGGGCGACCGATCGAGTCCCAGGTCTTTCGGCCCATGACGACCGTCCCGCCCATCGTCAGCCGCTTCAAGCGCGGCAAGTCGCCCGGCAGTCGCACGAGCAGGTCGCCGGCGCGGCCGATGCCGCCGTCGTTCGCGACGGCGGCGATTAGGGTGACGGCGGGGCGCGACGGCATGGCGGCGATTGTCGCGCCGCGACCGCCGCGATAATCGCGCCGAACGACTCCCGGACCGCATCGCCTTGAAGCCACCCGTCGCCGCCGACCCCGAAGCGCTCGCCGCATGGCGCGCCGCTGCCGCCCGATCCGCTCCCGGCGGCGACCTGTCGCGGCTCGACTGGATCACGCCCGAAGGCATCGTCGTCAAGCCGCTCTACACCGCGGCCGACGTGCAGTCGCTCCCCGCGACCGACACGCTGCCAGGCGTCGCGCCGTATATCCGCGGCCCGCAGGCGACGATGTACGCGGTGCGGCCGTGGACGATCCGCCAGTACGCGGGCTTCTCGACGGCCGAGGCGTCGAACGACTTCTATCGCAAGGCGCTCGCGGCCGGTGCGCAAGGCATCAGCGTCGCTTTCGACCTCGCGACGCACCGCGGCTACGACAGCGACCATCCGCGCGTCGTCGGCGACGTCGGCAAGGCGGGCGTCGCGATCGATTCGGTCGAGGACATGAAGATCCTCTTCGACAAGATCCCGCTCGACACGGTGAGCGTGTCGATGACGATGAACGGCGCCGTGCTGCCGGTGCTCGCCGGCTACGTCGTCGCGGCGGAGGAGCAGGGCGTCGCGCAGGACAAGCTCTCGGGGACGATCCAGAACGACATCCTCAAGGAGTTCATGGTTCGCAACACCTACATCTATCCGCCGGCGCCGAGCATGCGGATCGTGGGCGACATCATCCAGTACACGACCGAGCGCATGCCGCGCTTCAACTCGATCTCGATCTCGGGCTATCACATCCAGGAAGCCGGCGCGAACCAGGCGCTCGAACTCGCGCTGACCCTCGCCGACGGCCGCGAGTACGTGCGCACGGCGATCGCGCGCGGTCTCGACGTCGATGCCTTCGCGGGCCGGCTCAGCTTCTTCTGGGCGATCGGGATGAACTTCTATCTCGAGATCGCCAAGATGCGTGCGGCACGAGGCCTGTGGCACAAGATCATGCAGGAGTTCGCGCCGAAGGAAGCGAAGAGCTCGATGCTGCGCACGCATTGCCAGACCTCGGGCTGGTCGCTGACGGCGCAGGATCCGTACAACAACGTCGTGCGCACGACGATCGAGGCGATGGCCGCGGTCTTCGGCGGTACGCAGAGCCTGCACACGAACTCGCTCGACGAGGCGATCGCGCTGCCGACCGAGTTCAGCGCGCGCATCGCCCGCAACACCCAGCTCGTGATTCAGGAAGAGACGCACATCACCTCGATCGTCGACCCGTGGGCCGGCAGCTACGCGATGGAGTCGCTGACCCAGGAGATGGCCGACGCCGCCTGGAAGATCATCGAGGAGATCGAGGCGATGGGCGGCATGACCAAGGCCGTGCAGAGCGGCTGGGCCAAGCTGAAGATCGAGGCGAGCGCGGCCGAGAAGCAGGCGCGCATCGATTCGGGCGCGGACGTGATCGTCGGCGTCAACAAGTACAAGCTCGACGAGGAAGCGATGATCGACACGCTCGACATCGACAACCACATGGTGCGCGAGAACCAGGTCGCCCGGCTGCTGTCGGTGCGCGAGAAGCGCGATGGCCCTGCCGTGACGGCCGCGCTCGCCGCTCTCACGGCGTGCGCCGAGAGCGGCGACGGCAACCTGCTCGATCTGTCGATCCAGGCGATGCGACTGCGCGCCACCGTCGGCGAGGTGAGCGACGCGCTCGAGGCGGCGTGGGGACGCCATCGCGCCGACACCCAGAAGGTCTCGGGCGTCTACGCGAAGGCCTACGACGGCGCCGAGGGCTGGGACAAGCTCAAGGCCGAGATCGCCGACTTCGCCGAGGCCGAAGGCCGGCGGCCGCGCGTGATGATCGCCAAGCTCGGCCAGGACGGCCACGATCGCGGTGCGAAAGTCGTCGCGAGCGCGTTCGCCGACCTCGGCTTCGACGTCGACATCGGCCCGCTGTTCCAGACCGCCGAGGAGTGCGCACGCCAGGCCATCGAGAACGACGTCCACGCCATCGGCATCTCGACGCTCGCGGCCGGCCACAAGACGCTGGTGCCGGCGGTGATCGCGGCGCTCGAGGCGCAGGGCGCCAGCGAGATCGTCGTCTTCGTCGGCGGCGTCGTGCCGCGCGGCGACTACGAGTTCCTCTACGACGCCGGCGTCAAGGGCATCTACGGCCCGGGCACGACGATCCCGGCGAGCGCGAAGGACGTGCTCGAGCAGATCCGGCGCTCGCTCGCCGCGCACTGAAGGCCTGGCCGTCGCGATGCTGCCGCCGGCCGACCAGACGCTGCTCGATGCGGTCCTCGCCGGCCCGGGCGAAGCGCAGCGGCGGGCGATGGCCAAGTCGATCACGCTGCTCGAATCGAGCCGCGCAGACCACCGCGAGCGCGCCGATGCCTTTCTCACCGCGTTGCCCGAGCCTTCGTCGCCGGCGTTTCGCATCGGCGTCTCGGGCGTGCCCGGCGTCGGCAAGTCGACCTTCATCGAGACGCTCGGCCTGCAACTCATCGCGGCTGGCCATCGCGTTGCGGTGCTTGCCGTCGACCCGAGCTCGAGCGTCTCGGCGGCTCGATCCTCGGCGACAAGACGCGCATGGAGCGCCTCTCGGTCGACGCTGGCGCCTTCATCCGGCCGAGCCCGAGCGGCGGCACGCTCGGCGGCGTCGCGACGGCGACGCGCGAGGCGATCCGCGTCGTCGAGGCGGCGGGTTTCGATATCGTCGTCGTCGAGACGGTGGGCGTCGGCCAGAGCGAATCGGCGGTCGCCGGCATGACCGACATGTTCGTGCTGCTGCAGTTGCCCAACGCGGGCGACGACCTGCAGGCGATCAAGAAAGGCGTGATGGACCTC
>Ga0209724_1003537_pt1 | contig 12716 bp, 11 predicted proteins | sample grotaG_FD_184143 | JGI IMG/M metagenome (GOLD analysis project Ga0209724, IMG submission 184143) | Glacier valley bacterial and archeal communities from Borup Fiord, Nunavut, Canada, to study Microbial Dark Matter (Phase II) -... | ecosystem: Environmental > Aquatic > Freshwater > Ice > Glacier ... | reverse complement strand
GTGTTCCACCGCTCGCAGTTGATCAAGGTCCATCCACGCCAACAACCAGGTCACCGCTCCACGGACCCTGCTGATCTCCCCGCTGAGCAGACCACCTATGCGTTGCGTGACATCGCCCATCTGCAGCGCCTCGCCGCCGGTCACGGCGAAGCGATCGGCGTCTACGCGGCAGCGGTGTTGGACACGCCGTTGCCGTGGACGAAGATGCGCCAGGTCTACGCACTGCTCGGCCTCGTCAAGAAGGCCCAGTACTCCCGTCCGTGCCCCACGCGGCAGGGTAGCCCGCTGAGTGGTCGTCGGTCACAGGATGCTCTCGCGTGGTGGGCGGGTGAGATCGAGGCGGGTGGTCATGTCGAGTTGGAAGCGGCCGTAGGGGTTGATGTGGGTCCAGAACAGCGGGGTCAGTGCGCGCTGTTCGTGAGGTCCAATGCTGTCGTGAAACTCCGGGACTTCGAGCACGGCTTGGAGGAGGAGGGTGTTGATGTGCACGAGCGCGGACTGGACCAGGTGGAGGCAGAGCATCGACGTTTCGGCGTGTTCACGGTCGGGCCCGGTGAGGTCACCGTCTTTGCCGTAGAACACGATGCCGTTCCCGGAGTTCCATTGCTCAACGACTTGAAGACCACCATGGATCTCGCGTCGTAGCTCGGGGTCGGCGAGGTACTCCGCCGCGAAGATCGTCCGCACGGCACGCCCGAGTTCCTCGAGGGCCTGATAGGTCGGGTGTTTCGGACCGCCACGCGTGAACCGGCGCAGGATGGCCTCCGCGTCGGTCGTGCCGAGACGCAACGCAGTGGCGTAGCGGATCATCTGGTCGTACTGCTGACCGATCAGGTCCCACCTGATCGGCCTGGTGGTGACCTTGTCGAGCTGCTTGAGCTCGATGGCGTCGTCCGGCCGGTAGAGACGAATCGATCCGATGTTCTTCAATCGTGGGAGGAGCCGGAAGCCGAGGAGCTCGGTGAACGCGAACCCGACGATCGACGCACCGTGGGTGTCGACATAGTTGTTCTCGACGGGGACGTCGGTGTCGTGGCGCAGCAAGCCTTCGATCATCGCGGCGACTTCCGAAGAGGAACAGCTCTTCAGTTGGCTGTAGATACACATCGAGCGTCGTTCGACGTGCCAGTAGATCATCACGCCTGGTCCGCCGTATCGGTTGTGCCATTCGGTCATCAGGTTCGATTCCCATGACCCGAACTTCTTCGAATCCGACGCGCATGATGTGCCGGTGCCCCACCAGTGTGGGTCGCGGGCGTCGAAGGTTGCGTTCACCACACGCGTGATCGCTCGGTGGAGGTTGTCGCGGGTGATGTAGTGCCGGCGTACGTACCGCAACGCTGTCTCGGCCTCGCCGTGTTCACCGCTCGACACGACAGCTTTGATGCCCATGTTCGTCCCGAGCGCGAACACTGCGAGTAACAGGCGACGTCGAAGCGTTTCCGGTTCGATGATCTCGCGTTGTGCCGTGGAGGCGAACTCTTGCGTGAACTCGCAGAGAAAGTCGGAGTCTTTGAGCACGTCGAGAAGATCGAGCGTGCCCCACCGGCGTTGAACCTCGATCTTGATCTGTTCGAGCCTCACGGGTTCCGGTAGTGCGTCCATGCGCGGCACGGTGATCCACGGTTCACCGTGACGCGTCACGATCCGCACACCACCGCAGGCGGCGCCGGTGATCGCATCGTCGAATCGTTTCAGCGCGACTCTCATTCGTTCGCGTAGGTCGTCGATGAACTCCTCGGGATCGGTCGGTTGTCGCAACGATTCGTAGTGCATGCCCTTCGTTGCTTCGAAGTCGGTGGGGAGATCGTGGTCAGGGTCACGCCACCGGCGTGCATCGTCGATGAACACCTCCCGGCGACGGATCGCGTCGCGAAGCGCGACAAGCACGCACAGTTCATACGGGATCCGCTCCACACGGCCGCGATCGTCGATCACCGCGGGCCGCCAGCTCTTCGGCACAACACCGTCAAGCGGGACGCTGTCTGTCGCTTCGTAGTAGCGGGTCTTGCCGCTCGTCGCCGCGTACCGTTTCAACAACTCGATCGCATCGAGCACTGGCCGGTATGCGGTGTTGTTCGAGCGGAACGTCAGCGCGCTGAGCAACGCCGGGAGCATGCGCCGGTAGTACGACGAGTACGACGACCGCAACACGGTCCGGACCCTTTCGTTGAACACCCGATCCTCGGCACGGGCCTCACGAACCAGGTCTCGCAGGGTGCGCTCGTCGACAACCGGATAGAGCACATTGCGGATCGTGTCGTCCGGATGCTCGACCGCGACCTCGGCCACCCGAAACAAGATCTGCGCTTTGCCTCGGACCCGACGTAGGTCCGCGATCAGTTCACGCTCGACACGCCGATCGGCGTGGGTGTTGATCTTGTGCACCAGACCGAGGAGAAGATCGACGAGCGCGTCGGTGATCTCGGCGCGGCGCGACCAGCACAACGCGGCGACGAGCGTCACCCTGACCGGCTGCGGCGACGCGAGAAGATCGGACCGGTAGGACCTGGTTGCCCGTTGCCGCCACGCCTCAACAGTGCGTGCAGACACGCGCTCGAAGAGCGCCGGCGGGATGTTCAACGCGCGGACCATGTTCAACTTGGTGATCTCTCGAAGCAGCGTTTCGAGACCGAGCTGGCCCGGGTCGGACTTCAGTTCAGCGAGCAGTCCCGTTTCGGTCGCCTCACCAATGAGGCGTTCCAGCGCCTCGACGCGGTGTGGTTCGAGCCGGTCGACCGTTCTGGCACAGAACATCCTCTCGAACGACGCTCGTGCAGCACCAACAATGCGGTCCATACGACCCGGCGGCTCGATCCGCAACGAACGACAACGACCCGACAATGCGCCCAGCAGATGATCCGTGCGGTGATCAACCGAGCACACCTCGACTGCGAGCCACTCCACGAGACCGTCCTCGTCAGCGCGCGTACAAACTCGGAAACCGAACGAATCACGGATCTGCGACCGATGTGCACGACCGGACCTGTCACCCCATCCATAGGTGGCGAGCTCCTCGACCTCGACATGAACCTGCCGGGCGACGAAGCCGATCACGGTGTCGCCGAACTCCGATGGCCCGCTCGGGAACCGTGCCTCACGCTCGAAGAACTTCAACACCAACGCGAACCCGAGCCTCGTCGCACCCGTCTTGTTGCCGATCAGCTTCCAATCAGCCGTGACCAACGTCCACGCGGCCACAAGCTCATCCAGCGAAGAATCATCACCCATCACTCGACGCTAGGACGGGGCGACGACTCGACCGCACCGGCCGTGACGGACCTCAGCGGCGGGGGCATGCGTGCCGCTCCACTGCCTTTGATAACGAGTGCGGCCGTCGTGCACTTTCAAGCAGCGTGTCCAAACCTCGCCGACAGCCAACGTCGTTCCATGAGGTGGAATCGCCGGCGCTGGCCGAGTAGGTATCGGTGGCCGACCACCAGCACTCACCCGACAAGCTCACCGTCGCACGACAGATGCACGTCAGCCGAAGAGACGTGACCGCTCACAGTGCTACCTTGCCGGCTGGGACACGGACGGGAGTACCGGGCCATAACACATGTCCGCGCCCCGGGCCGAAGCCCGGCAGAAAATCTTCGATGGTTTAACTGTTACAACTCGCCGAGATCCACTCGCACTTGGGGACAGCTGTGCCGTCAAGCTCCAGAACGTGTGTGGGCTCAACGGGGAGACGTTGGTCGCTCACGATTGGTGAGCGAGCGGACCGAACACGTCCGCGATTTGATGGCCGGCCTCGAGTGGGTGGCGTAACGGTCGATCGAGGAACACCTCGTACACGTTGTGGTTCCCGTTGCGAGACCTTTTCACGTAGCCGGCGTCGACAAGGTCTTGGACGATGTTGTGCACCGCTCGTTCGCCGATGCCGACGAGTCGGCCGATCTCGGCGAGGCGCACCTCAGTGTTCTGGGCAATGCACACGAGGACGTGCGCATGGTTCGTCAGAAACGTCCACGACGGAACTTGCGCTGGTGCCGACGGCAGTTCCTTGGCCATCCCACAACCGTATCCGCCCGCCGAGCGAGTCATGGTCTTTGCAACAGGGTCAGTAAACCATGGCCTGACTCCACGTCAGTTCTCGGCGCGTTCTCTCGTCGCGCACCCTCGCTTGACAATGCATCAAACAACATGTTCTACTAAGCATGTTGTATACGACAGGAGATGTAGATGATGGTGCAGACCGCATGTGTGGAGATCGACTGCGAGGCCGACAGTGGTGAGGTGGCGGACGTGTTGCGATCCCTCATCTCCGGCGGGCCGTTCGCGGTGTCCGCTGTCGTCTCTTCAGGCTCGAGCCGGCTCCGCTGTCACTTCCGGTTGACCCGGGCGGACATGGCGGTCGGTTATCGCAGCGTTATCGAGTTGCAGCACCGGATCGACCGTGAGTTTCACATCGTCAGCGTCGACCACTACTCCACCCATTTCTCGAACAAGGACCTCGTACTCTCATGACTTCCACCACCGCCCGGACCGTGACCGTCATCCCCGGGGACGGGATCGGACCCGAATGCGTCAACGCCGCGATCGACATCGTCAACGCGGTCGGCGTCGACATCGACTGGGAGGAACGCCATGCCGGCGAACGAATCTTCGAAGCCGGCGTCGCGTCGGGGGTGCCGGAGGACACGATCGAGTCGATCAACCGGACCCGAGTCGTGCTCAAAGGGCCGCTCGGCACACCCGTCGGGTACGGCGAGAAATCGGCAAACGTGACGCTCCGGAAGTTGTTCGAGACGTACGGCAACATCCGTCCGGTCCGTGAACTGCCGGGTGTGACGACGCGTTACAGCGGCTCGGGGATCGACCTCGTCGTTGTCCGGGAAAACGTGGAAGACCTCTACGCCGGAATCGAGCACATGCAAACCCCCGGTGTGGCGCAGTGTCTGAAGTTGATCTCCCGAAAGGGGTGCGACAAGATCGTCCGGTTGGCATTCGAGTTCGCCCGCAGCGAAGGCCGCCGCTCCGTTGCGTGTGCGACGAAGTCGAACATCATGAAGCTCACCGAAGGCGAACTGAAACGGTCATTCGAACGGATCGCTCCCGAGTACCCGGAGATTGAGACATGGCATGTGATCATCGACAACTGCGCGCACCAGCTGGTAAAGAAGCCTGAACAGTTCGACGTGATCGTCACTACGAACATGAACGGCGACATCCTCTCCGACCTGACTTCTGCACTGGTGGGCGGCCTCGGGTTCGCCCCGTCAGCGAACCTCGGGAGCGATGTCGCGATCTTCGAAGCGGTCCACGGCTCGGCCCCCAAGTACGCAGGGCGGGATGTGATCAACCCCTCCGCAGTGGTGTTGTCGGCAGTGATGATGCTCAAGTACCTCGGCGAGTTCGAGGCCGCCGAGACCGTCGAGCACGCTGTGCTGTCCACGCTGCAACAGGGAACGCTGACCGGTGACGTCGTCGGCTACGACCGAGGGGTGTCCACAAGCGAGTACACGAAGGCGATTATCGGCAATCTCGGAGCCCGCGTCGACGGGTACACGGTTCGCCGTGCACAACCGATCCTCATCCCGCCGGCGTTGCGCGATCCGGTCACGGTGCGCCCAGCCAGCCGCGAGATCGTCGGGACGGACATCTTCGTCGAAACGGGCCTGTACCCCGAACAGCTGGGACCGGTCCTCGAACGGCTCGCTGAGGGCAGCGTTCTCCGGTTGAAGATGATCTCGAACCGTGGAACCAAGGTGTATCCCGACGGCAACCGCAACATCGATGTCGTCGACCAGTACCGCTGCCGGTTCGTCCGCCGCAGCGACGAGCCACTCGCGCTGGCCGCGGTCCGCGACTTGATCGGCCGGGTCGAGGCCGAACTCGCTTGGTGTCACATCGAACTGCTCCAGCACTTCGACGGGCAGCCGAGCTTCACCAAAGCCCAGGGCGAGGACTGACACGGTGCCAGACCCGGCCGAGTGCAATCTGATCGACCCCGCTCAAGTCGGGTCGACATGAAGCTCCTGCGTGGAGTCATGAACGTCCGTCCGGTGGCGCAGGTCGGTTTTGTCGGGAGAATCGAGTCGGCCCGCAAGTTCGAATTCGCCGCAGGACTTGGGATCGACCTGATCACTTTCAGCCCGGACAGATCCGGGCAGCCCGAGGGCAGCGGTTCAGGCACTGACATGCTCGACGACTTCGCCGCACGGTCGAGCGTGATCACTGTCGAGTTCGGTTGCGAACACGACATGTTCTGCACATTGATGGATATCGCCGACCGAAAGCTCCGGCCCAACTCGTCGACGATTCATCTTGCACATGACCCGCTCGCAGCACGGTACGTGTTCCAGGACTGCGAGTTCGAGGTCGCCCAGTTCGAAGAGGTCGATGCAGGCGACGATGCCGGAGTGCAACGTTTCGCTCGACAGCACGGTTGGCCGGTTCGTCTCAGGCCGTCACGCTGGGGACTGGGCGGTCCCGAGGTCCATGTGGTGCGACCGTACAGCGTTCTCGATCAGGTGTGGGCCCACAGCAGTGCACAGCGATGGCTTCTCGAAACATGGGAATCGTTGGCACCACAACTCACGGTGGTCATCGCCCGCCGCCCTTGTGGCGACCAGGTCGTCCTCGGCGTGAAAGCGAACCCGACGCAAGACTGCCGATCGCGCCGCGAATTGCCGCTCTCGGCCTCCATCCGGGAACGTGCGATCTCGACGGCAAGCTCGATCGTCGAGGGCCTCGACGCCACGGGCATCGTCACCGTGCAGTTTGTGTGCAGCTCTGACGGGCGGTTGCTCGTCGACGACTTCACATATGGCCCCGACGCATGTGCCGCCGCCAGTGCTGACGCTGACGACACGCTGTTCGCCGCTCACTTGCGAGCGATCCTCGATATGGATCGGCCCTTGGGGAACAACGGAACGAAAAGCAGCGCTTAGCCTCAGCGTGGTCGAAGCGGCCACTTCAAGTGACGGCCGGGTCGAGTTCTTCCCGGCGAGAGTTCGGTTGTCGCCGCCGTACTCACGGTTTACGCTTCCCGATGATCGCCATCTATGACCGGAGAGTGAGCGATTCGGTCACTCACAGGCTAAGCGCTACTGGCTGTTCCAATGTTCCTCGTACCCCGATACGCAGTCATCGCGGTCAGTCGAACCGTCTGGGTTTCGCCGTGCAGCTCTGCTCCATGCGCTTCCCAGGCATGGTGCTGGGCACCGACGACACTCCGGCACGCGTGGTCCTGGAGATGGTTGCCGGGCAGCTGAAGATTCCGGCTGAACTGTGGAGCGAGTACGGCGATCGTGCCGAGACCCGACACGAGCATCTCGTTGTCCTGCAGCAGCGTTACGGCTATCAAACGTTCACGGGCGAGCACCAACAGGCAACGGTCGATCGTCTGCCCAATCGTTCTCAGGTCAGTTTCGTGACCGCTTTGCGCATCGCGCGCCGCTCCATCTCAGCGGCGCGCGATTTTTCCCCCTCAGACGACTGACCACGGGTGGCGCCACGCCCTCATCCTCATTTGCCGCCGCCTCAACCCTGTCCGCGCCGGAACCGTTCCAACCCTCGCCTGATCAAACGCAAATACGTGAAATGGCAACGTCAAACGCGCCCGACACCACAACTGGCCCCAGCCAAGCAGCACACCCACCGCCACCATTCGATCACCTAACTGAACGGTATTTCGGTTAGCCGATGGGTTAGCCGGGGTTAGGGTCTCGAGTGCCGAGCGGGTGCGGGTTGCGGGCAACGGCTGCCGGGAATGCGCGGGCCTGGAAGCTGGTTGGGACGTGCCATGACGACATGGGGATTTATCGGAAGCGGCAACATCGGGACCACGGTCGCACGACTGGCCATCGACGCCGGACATCACGTAGTGATGAGCAACAGCAGAGGGCCAGACACGCTCGGAGATCTCGTCAAGGAACTCGGCCCGAATGCTCGGGCGGCCACAGCGGAGCAAGCCGCTGTCGCCGGTGACGTTGTAGTGGTGACAATCCCGCTGAAGAACTACCGGAACGTGCCCGTCGACGCGCTGCGCAACAAGGTCGTGATCGACACGATGAACTACTACCCCGAGCGTGACAGTCAGATTGCCGAACTCGATGACGAGTCGACAACCACGTCAGAGCTGCTCCAGGTACATCTGCCCGGCTCGAACGTCGTCAAGGTATTCAACAACATCTACTTCGAGCACCTCGCAGCTCTTGCTCGCCCGAAAGGAGCTGACGACCGCAGCGCACTGGCAATCGCCGGCGACGATGGCGACGCAAAGATCACCGTGACCCGGCTCCTCGATGAGATCGGTTACGACACCGTCGACCTCGGCCCGCTCGCCGAGGGCTGGCGCACCCAACGTGACACTGCGGCCTACGGTGTGATGTACGCAGCCAACCCCACCGACTGGTCAAAGGGTCCCGGCCCTGGCTCCGCCGACACGGTGAGGGCAGCGACAGCCTCAGCGAAGCGCTATCGCGACATGTGACAGCGGGCCGCGATCGTGATCGTGCCCAGAGACTTGAAGGAATTCTTCGAGGTGACCCAGTTTACCGTCGTCCAAATAGTCCCTACGTCCGGGCGGGACGGTTGAAGGCGGGCCCTTGATGATGCGGCAAAATCACATAGAAGAACCGCTCAAGCGCCTCCGAAATGATGTCCACACTGTCATCCGCCTACGCGCGGACTATCCTGGCGCGAATTTTTAGCGTCGTTTTGGGGCATAGCAGTGCGCCGCTGGCGTAGACGCGTGCTGCCAGCCAGGATTACGGACAGAACGAGAACCACTCCGTAGAACATCTTGTCGACCCACGGTTCGAAACCGGCCAGTTGGAGGCCTTTGCTACCGGTTGCGAGCACGAACACGGCCACGACCGTGCCCCACACGTTGAATCTCCCCGGTGTAATTTGCGTAGCTCCAAGAAAGGCAGCGGCAAACACAGGAAGCAGGTAAGTCCCTCCAAGGGTCGGGCCCGCCCCGCTCACTCGGGCGAGCACTACGATTCCGGCGAAGGCAGCCACAAGTGATGAGACAATGAGCGAGAGAGCGACCCATCGGTCGGGTCGCAGACCAGCGAGACGGGCGATCTCGCGACTCCCACCGGTGGCGTAGAGGTACCGGCCGAGCGGGGTGAATTGCAGGACGTACCAGAGCACGAAGGCGAGAAGCAACATGTAGATGAAAGCGATGGGCACGCCAAGTGGTTTGATCGTCGAAATTCGCTTGAACCCGCTGGACAGCCCAATGATCTGCTGATTGCCGGTCAGCCATTCCTGCAGTGCGATCAGCACTGACGACATCGCCAGTGTCGCGATGAAGGAGTCCACCTTGTACTTGACGATGATTACTCCGTTTACGACCCCGACGACGAAGCCGAAAGCGAGTGAGATCGCAACGGCGACGACGGGGGGGAGATTTTGCTCGACCATCAGGTGTGCACTCAGCACGGCGGAGAATCCGAGCACTGCGCCAACCGACAAGTCGAAGACACCCGTTGCCAAGGCGACCACCAAGCCGAGGGCCACTATCGTAGTGATGGCATTGTCAGCCATGAGTGCAACGAGGGTTGTGGTCGTCAGAAATGTCTCAGGAACCCAGATCGAGAACAACACGATGATACCGATCCAGACGTAGATGGCCGAAATTCGTCTGAAGGAAAGCAGCTCTCTCCAGTCACGTGATCGTCGAAGGCTTTCCATCTGTTGCTCACTCAAGGTCCACCTCGATCGGAACGGTTCGTTGGTCGGAGCAGATTTCCATCGTTGTCGGCGTACGCGCAGTTCGTAGCACTTCTCGGGTAATGCGATCCGCGCTGATCTGTTCTCGCTCAAGAACTGTGCCGATGCGTCCTTCGCTCATTACAATGACTCGGTCACAGAGATGAGCGAGGTCTTCGCTTTCTGTTGAGCACATCACGACAGCAAGACCGTCTTTGAGCCTTTCGGCAATGAGCGAATAAATTGCGGACTTCGCCCCGATATCGACGCCATGAGCCGGTTCGTCAAGTAGGAGAACCTTCGGCGATGTTCGAAGCCATTTGGCCAGCACAACCTTCTGCTGGTTGCCTCCGCTCAACGTGGCAACCGACTGGTTCGGACTCCGAGTCTTAATGCCCAGGGACGTGATCCACTCCGCCACTTCGTGGCGTTCAGCCGCGGCGTCGATCCGGGTGCGTCGGGTCAGACGAGACAAATCGGCCAGGGTCATATTCTCGGTCACCGAGAAGTCAGCAATCAGACCCTGGGACCCTCGATCAGCGGGGACGAGCGCGATGCCAGCGCAGATTGCATCTCGCGGCGACGGATTGGTCAGTATGACTTCACCGACGGTCACGTATCCAGAATGAGATGGTAAGGCTCCAGCGAGGAGCGGTGCGACTGCCTCGCGACCCGAGCCGAGAATTCCTGCGAACCCTACGATCTGACCTGCTGCGACCGTGAATGATAGGTCGGATACGTCGTTCGAGCAGAGTGCATGTACATCAAGCACAACTTTGCGCGACACTGGCGGCGGCGCTGCAAAGGTGAGCTCGGCAGCTCGGCCGATCATGTGAGACACCATTGACGTGTGATTAAGTTCTGTAATTGGCCAGTCGCCCACACGCCGTCCATCTCGGAGCACTGTGACGCGATCGGCGATATCGAAAACCTCGTCAAGACGGTGCGACACGTAGACCACTCCGATGCCGCGACTTGTTATCTGCCTGATGACTTGAAACAGTCGTCGGACCTCCGGCGTCGGGAGTGATGCCGTCGGCTCGTCGAGCACCAACAATTTGACGCCGTGTTGCCAATCCTGCAGTGCCCGAACGATCGCGACGGCCGTTCTCTCGGCTGGCCGGAGTTGGACTACGGGAACGTCAGGGTCGATATCCACCCCGAAATCCAGCAACAGATCATAGACGCGTCTACGTTCCTGCGCCCATCGAATGCGGTAGCCGCGAGCGGTATGGAATCCGCGTGAGATAGCACAGTTCTCCACTGACGACATATTCGGCAAGAGCCCGAGGTTCTGATGAATGAATCTGAGGCCCCGGTCCGCCGCGTCCTCAACGGATCCCAACCGAAACGGTTCGTTATCGATGGCGGCGTAGTCGTACGAATCGGGATCCTGAAATCCGGCGATCGTCTTGATGAGCGTCGACTTGCCGGAACCGTTTTCACCCACCAGAGCGTGGACCTCACCGGGCTCAACTTCGAAGTCGACTCCGGCCAGCGCAAGCTGGCCGGAGTACGACTTCACGACGCCACGCACCTCAATTACGGACGACGACGCCATCGGGGTTCGGCGACCTAGACGATTCCAAGACTCAACGTTTCAATTCTTTACGTGCCAGAGCTTGGCAAAGATGTCTTGGTATCCCGGCGCTCCCGCCCAGGGTTGCTTAGGGTCGGTGATGGTCGACTTGGTCTGCAGCCAAATCGGAAGGAGTTGCGCAGTGTCTGGGTCAAGCGAGTCACCATTGAAGTGACGAGCTAGGGCATCGATGACCTTAAATCCGACCTGACCAGGACCTTGCGGAATCGATGCCACCTGTACCCGGCCGTTCAGGATGTTGTCGACCGCGTGGACTGCTCCATTTTGAGAAATCATCTTCACCTTGTCGCCGAGGCGGGCCTCAACGATCGCCTCGGCCACACCAAGGTGCATGTCGTCGAAGGACGGCACGACCCAGTTCGTAGCCGGATTCCTCTGGAGGTAACTTACCACGGCGCCTGGAATCGCACCACCGATGTCGGTGGCGGCGAAGTTCGATACGTCGACCTTCGCGCTCGGACAGAGCTTGGTGAGCTGCGCTTGAAATGCCTTCTGTTCGGCGACGAGCACGGGATAATCTGGCACGTTTAGGAACAATACCTTGGCGTCGCAGTCGCTATTTACCGCGACGAAGTCGGCCATCAGCTTGCCGCGAGCCTCGTTGTCCTGCACTGGCAATGCATCGAAGATGATCCCGTTGGTGCCGACTTCGTTTTTCGCTGCGTAATCGACGACAGGAATCTTGCGTTCCTTGAGTTTGGCGAGTTGTGCCCGGTATACCACTGATGGCACGCCGGACGTTATGACAGCGTCTGGAGCTGGTGTCGCTGAAACCACCTTGTCCCACGCTGAGACGATTTGTTCGGGAGTTGTTCCCATGTCGATGCGAATCAAGTTCCAGCCAAGAAGCTTGGCTGCCGCCTCGTGCTGATCCCCAATCGCTTTGCAGATGCCGACTCCGCACTGCATGAAGTATACATTCTTGCCTGGATCGGGCTTGCGAGAGAGCGGAACGTCCACGCCAACGCCCGTCGGCTGGACACTTGCAGCGGCGACTCGCTTCTTGGCAGCTGCTAGGTCACCCACGCCAGCGCCAGCCACTACGGTCCCATTGGCAGAGGTGCCTGCCGGAGATGTCGACGCAGATGCTGACGTCGACGCAGATGCTGACGTCGACGCAGATGCTGACGTCGACGCAGATGCTGACGTCGACGCAGATGCTGACGTACCTGGCTTGCTGCTACTGCCGCACGCAGACGCAACCACGATCAGCGGTATCGCAATCGCCATGACACGGAATCTTCGCATGTTTCCCCCTCTTGAAAGGAGCCCTCCAGAGGAGAGCTCCACACACGACCAACAGCCCCCTGTTGGATTGCGTTTGTGATGGATCGCCACCAATTAAGAGGCTGAGTGTCAGTCTAGCACACAATTATTGAAGGGAATCAAGATTCAGCTTTGCAGGGACCGCGATTTTTTATGCTCTGCGCGTGGGTGTGGGGCGGCC
>Ga0209724_1003536_pt1 | contig 12719 bp, 9 predicted proteins | sample grotaG_FD_184143 | JGI IMG/M metagenome (GOLD analysis project Ga0209724, IMG submission 184143) | Glacier valley bacterial and archeal communities from Borup Fiord, Nunavut, Canada, to study Microbial Dark Matter (Phase II) -... | ecosystem: Environmental > Aquatic > Freshwater > Ice > Glacier ... | reverse complement strand
GGTGGTCTGGGGGGCGGTTTCCAGCACTTTTAACATCGGTGCGACATTTTCCAGCGAGGCTTTGAGGGTCAGCAACTCTTTGGGCATTGCCACTCCCTGATTCACTCTTTGAGTGATGCGCTCAATGTCGCGAATGCCGCTCAAATGTTGGACGACGTTATCTCGTAGAGTCGGGTTGCGGAAAAAGGCTTCCAGGGCATCGAGCCGCGCCTGAATGCGGGCTAAATCCAGCAAAGGTTGCCCTAGCCAACGCCGCAGCAACCGCCCACCCATATCGGTTTTAGTATGGTCTAACACCGCCCCTAGCGAGTTTTTACGTAACCCGGTGCGGCTACTTTCTTCCAGTTCCAGGTTGCGGCGGGTCTGGGGGTCGAGGGCCATAAAGCTGCGGAGGCTGTAGGTCACAAGCGGATTGAGGCGGGCGGCGATAGTGCGTTGGGTTTCTTTCAGGTAAGCTACCAGCGCGCCACTGGCCCTGATTACCGCAGGCAGACGGCTGCACCCAAAACTTTCCAGATTGCCGACCTCAAAATGCTCTAGCAGGGCGGTTCTGGCGTTATCCTCCGACCAGCGAAAGCCTTCAAAATCGGTCAACATCACCCTGCCATCACAGGCGGCAATAAGCTGGCGGTAGGGTATTAATGGGTCGTCCTCGCTCTCCACCTCCTGAAACAACGTTTCGGGGCGCACTCGGCGGGGTTCGTTTTTCTGAGGGGCAATGACCTCGGCGGGGCCAATCCGCACCAACTCCTGTTTTACCGCGTTCAGCAGTTCGGCCCGGTTGCTTTCCTGAAACTCAGTGGCTCGGAACTCCCCGGTGCTGATGTCGGTATAGGCCAGCCCCGCCACTTTTTCGTCCAGCCACAGGGCCACGATAAAGTTGTTACGTTTGGGTTCTAACAGATGCGGTTCTACCAGCGTACCAGGCGTAACCACCCGAATAACCTCACGCTGCACCAGTTGGCCCGGTTTGGCTTCGGTCATCTGCTCGCAAATCGCCACTTTGTAGCCCAAATCCACCAACTTTTTCAGATGGCCTTCCACCGCATGAAATGGTATCCCAGCCATTGGCATGCTAGTGCCTTTGTTCATGGGGCGTTTAGTCAGGTACAAACCCAGCTTTTCCGAGGTTATTACCGCGTCCTCCTCAAAAGTTTCGTAAAAATCGCCCAGCCGAAAGAACAGCACCGCATCGGGGTGCTGCGCCTTAATCTTGCGGTATTGCTGGATTAACCCGGTATCGTTACTCATTCTAAAAGCCTTTATAAGTGCTGAGTGCTGAATGCTGAGTTATGAGTCGAGAATCGTAATACTTGGAAATCATCATTGTTCATTAACCTAGTTCTATTATTGCTTTTTCTGCTATTTCTCTTACTTCAGGTCGTTGGTCAGTGAGAAGTTTGTGTAAAGGAATTAAGGCTTGTTTGTTCTCTGAGTCTCCTAAAGCTTGAATTGCACAAATGGCAACATCTATGTTTTTATCCTCGGAAAGATTTACAAGAGCTTCAAAAGCCATACTGCTTCTGAAGAAAGATAAAACTTTAGCTATTTTACAACGTAATCTAGGATTTTCATCCTCAAGGGCTTTGATAAGTGGAGGAACAGCACGCTCACCCTGTATTAATAACATTTGAGTGATGTAGCTGAGTGTCCCTTTTCGTTCTTTTTTAAGTTGTTCGATAGTTTGTTCAATAAACGATGGGCGCGGACAATAACGCCCAAATTCTTCTTCATCAAATATACTTAAAGCTTCGTCTAAATCTTCTTTGTTCGGCCCATCTTCCCATGTAGGGTGATAATCTTCAAGCTGAAAAGATTTAATTAAGGACTCAAACTCACGTTCTTCATCGGATGGCATTGTTAAGCCCCTGAATATCCTTGTAAATATTCTTTGTTTTCTCCGATTTTAATTTGGGCCACCGCCAAACCCATATACAGCCAGAAAAGAGTCGCCATATGCGAATACTCGATATTAAAAAAGTAGTGGTCAAGCACGCCCACCGCCAACGCCCCGATAATCCCCCCGGCAAAACCCAGCACAATTGCTTGCTGGCGCGGGTCGGGCAGACGGTTGATGTTACGCAAACAGTAGGAGAAAAACAAAAACATCACCAGCAGATAGGCCAGCAGCCCCAGCAGCCCCACCCGCTCGGCAATCGTCAGGTAAATCATCGAAGCCCCGGTGGTCAAATCCACCGAGGGGGCGTTGCCAAAGCCAACCCCAAACCAGGGATAACGCTGAATAATATCCAGAGCGTTGCGGTACTCGTCCAGGCGCATTACGGTTGCCTGATCTTGCAGAGCAAAACCTTGCAAAAAGCGGGTTTTGATATTCTCAGGCAAAACCAGCCAGCCAGCCACCGAAGCGGGGATAAGATAGAGCCAGATTTTGCGATACTTCACCGTCGCCACAAAGGCCACCACCACCAACGCCCCTAACTGCGCCCCACGCCCGTAAGTTAGCATCAGGGAGGCGGCTGGCCCTAGCGACAGAGCCACCAATTGCCAGCGTCGCATCAGTGGTTTGGGCGAAATTATCTGGCAAAACAGCACCGCCAACACCAACACTAGCAATCCGCCGTAACTGTTGGGGTCAATGCTCAAACCCGTAGCGCGTTGCCCTTTTGCCGGGTCATCCTCGATGTAACGCAGCACCCGGAAGTTGGGATAGCCCAACGGCTGCAAGGCTAATAATATCCGCTCCTGCAGACTTTTGGGCAGCACATACAGCCCTAGCCCAATAAAGCCCGCCCCTGACCCCGCCAGCACAATCACCCGCAACAGGGCATCCAGAGCTTTTTGGGTGTGGATGATGTTAATGGTGGCGAAGAAAACAAAAATTGCCAGGATAAACTTGAAGAAGTTATGGAAAACATCGCTGCTATCTACCCATTCCAGCCCCAATATAAAGGCGAACAGGCACATCCCGATAAGTAGCAGCACCGCCCAATCGAAGGGCGACGAAACCAGCCGTTGCTCGGTGTCGTCGCTGCGTAACCCGAAGCGGATAACCCACACCACCAGCAAAATTAATAGCGTGGCTTCCAGCAGGGTAAAGGTCAGGCCCAATTTGACCGGAATCACCCCGAACGGCACAACCAGCGCGATTGCCACCGCCACCATCAGGGTGAACAGGGGGCGACCCAGCATAAAGTAGCCCACCACCAGCCCTGCCACCAGCCCAAATCCGGCTAACGGGTTCGGCAATACCACCACCGCCAGTCCACCCGTCGCCCCCAACAGCAACGCCCCGGCTACCAAGAAAATGGTTTTGCGGCTCTCCTCGCTAATCTTAACCTGTGAGAATAGCTGTCGCGTCCTTGATTCTACTGACATGTCCAAACCTAATTATTCACCACAAAGGACACAAAGAAATAAAAAGTTTATTAAAATTATTTAGGTTTTGTTCCCCCTTCCATGAATCAGGGAAGGGGGCTAGGGGGTAGGTCAACTTTACCCCTAATTTCCAATAAACCTTGCTTCGTGCCGGATAGGATAGCCGGGATTAATCTCTCTCTCAAGTTCGCTATAGGTTTCGTATTCTTGTAGCCTTGTATCGTCTTCGTCTCCCCGGAAGAGTCCTCTTTCTAAAGCAATTACTACTGTTTCTAGCCACTTGTAAAAGCTTGAATGAAAAACTTCTCGAATCGCGTCATCATTTAAAAATAATAGTATTTGACCTTTTACCTCAGTGAAAGACCCTTCCAGATCAAGACAATACTCTGTGTCATGTTCGTTCGTAAGGAATGGCATCCATTTTGCTCTCCACCAGTAAGGATGAAAATCATTTTCTGCCATAATTTCATTCATTCCATTTAACGATTGAATAACACTCCTGATATTCATCCACATAAAATTAGAAACAAGGCTATCAAACTGGTTTTCTGCTTGACCGTTTCGCCAGCGATAAAAGGTCTTAAAATCGGCGGGTAACTCTACCCCAAGCTCTTTTTCCAGGTCGGTCAATTCCAGTTCGGTTAGACCGGGTAGCAATTTTTTGTAATAATCGGGGCGGTTTTGTCGCAACCAGCTATCCAACCGTTGAATTAATTCTTCCATCCGCCCCTACTTTATGGATAAGTTGTAAACAAAAAGTTCAAATTTACCGGGCGGTTCACGAACCGCCCCTACGAATTATTCCCCTTCCTTTATAGGGAAGGGGCGGGTACCCGCTTGCGGGTGGGGTTAGGTTTGTTACCCTACCAATTCCTGATGGCCTTTGACTTCAAGGCGGAAGATATAACGCAGCCGGGGAGTGTGCTCAATCTCCACAATATCGCCCACCCGCAGTTCCTCGAACAAAAAGTTACTGATGTCGAACTTGCGGATAGACTCGCTGCCCGCCTGCAAACCGCCATCTGCTACCACAATCTGCCGCCGGGTATCGTTAGTGCCACCGTTCACCCGCCACTTACTCAGCACTGGGCCAACCGTCAGCTTCTTGGGAGCGCGTAAGTCCCGCAACTTCCGCAAGAAATTCGCCCCAAAAAGTAACCCCAAACTAAAACAGAAAATCGCCAGAGCCGGGAAAAGATAACGCTCGGTAGAAAGCGAAGCCACCGCCCCTACCACCCCATATTCCAACCAACTCGGCACCGAATTAGCCAGAAAAAAAATAACCAGCGAAAACAGACAAAAAGCCACAATCCCATCCGAGAACACCAGCAACTTGCGCCGCCAGGGTGTCAGGTAGCGTAGCCGGACGGTCTGCCCATCGCCTCCTTCTAAAGAGGGCACTTCATTGGTTAGGAAATCCGCCGCCGTCAGGGTTTGCACCTGCCGCACATAACGGAAAATCGGGGTAAATTTAACCTGGGCATAGTCCGCCCCGTCCGTCGCCAGAAAATCCATTTCGTTAAGCTGAAAGCGCAAACTTTTACGATTACCACGCAAGGGCGCACGTCGCAACAACATGCCGTAGCCCGCCGCGCTAAAATCAGCCTGTTCAATCCGTGAGACAATCACGCCGCGCACCACCTGCGCCTTGAGCAACCAATCCGCCAGCCCCAACATCCCATAAATAAAAGCCAGAGCGGTGGTCACTCCTACCCCTACCAGCGACCAATAAACCGCCGCCTGATAATCCTGATATATCTCGCCTTCGTCCCATTCGTTGCGCTTGATAATCTCTCGACTACTGGCAGTTTTAATACTGTAAACGTGATGGGAACTGGGCGAAATTGCCACCACCACCTCTTGTTCGTTACTCAGTTGCCGGAAAATGCGCGGCTCTACCTCCAAATGACTGTAAATCAGAGGCGGGTCAGTTGTTTCCAGGTCAAAAGAGCCACTACCGTTGGGCATTTGGGCTTTGGGGCTTTTGTTAATAATTTTGCCACTTATTTCAAGCGGGGGTGCTTTTCCCTCAGCCCAATAATCGGCCCCAATTACCGCCGCGAGCAAAAGCCCCAGGCTGAAAATCAAGGCTAAACTTGTGCCAAACAAAAAGCGGGTCAGGGGGTGTTTCTTCCACATAGGCCAAACTTCCAGCTAGACAATTCCCAATTATCCCAAAGTTAGACAAATCTTGTGGGTTTATTATACCCTTTTTTAGTTGAATTGGTAGCTAAAGCGGTTGTGGTCATTGGTGGCGGGTCAAAGGTCAAAAGTCAAAACCATCATACGAACTAAGGCTTGAAAAGCTGGTAAAGTTATAATCGTTTCTAGTTAACTATTAAAAAAACACAATAAAACCGTAATGTAGATTGATACATTTTTGTAATATACTGTTGGAACATTTCGGTTAGAAATAGCAATTCTTTGCCGAACTTATGGGTAAGTATTTACAATATTCGCAGCCTGAAGGGTAGTATAATATGTCCGTACAATCGCAACGTAGTAAAGATAAATTATTCCTGATAGTTCTTTTAATTCATGTGGTGGTATGCCTGGGTTATGCCCTGGCTACCGACCACGTCCACGCTATTTGGCCCGGAATTATAGCGGTGCTTGCTTCTTACACTGCTTATGTTTTTAAACCTGGAACTTTGTTCAGCCGCTCGGTGATGGCAATTAGTCTGGTGGTATTTTCCGCCACCCTTATCCATCTTTCGGGCGGCTTGATCGAAATGCACTTCCATATTTTTGCTAGTCTGGCCCTTCTTACGATTTACTATGACTGGCGGATAATCGTAATTGGGGCGGCAGCTATAGCTGTCCACCACCTTTATGGTCTTGTAACCGATATCTATACTGTCTATGCCCCTAACCCTAATCTGGTTATCTATTTTCTGCATGTGCTTTTTGTAGTGCTGGAAAGTGCGGTGTTGTGCTATCTTTGCGAAACTAGCCGCCGTAGTACCCTCACCATCAAAACTCAAAATAATAAGTTAACCCAGGCTCTAAAGGAAATTGAGGTCAAGCGACAACTTGAGGAGAAAGTTGCTGGACAGATGGAAATGGTTACGGGCGAACTTAACATCTCGGCTAATAATCAGGCAAGCGGGGCTGCCGAACAATCCTCTGCCGTAATCTCGGCTACAACCTCAATGGAAGAATTAGGCTGGAACGCCGCCCAAATCGCCGAAAACAGCCAGAAAGTTGCCGATTCAGCCGCCCAAACCCTCCAGATTGCCCACGAGGTACAGGAAATAAGCCAAAGGGCCGACGATTTAGCGGCGCAGGGTCAGCAAAGCGTTCAGGATACTATCACTAGCGTCGAACATTTGCGTCACCGTATTGAATTACTGGGGCAACGCCTCCTGGTGCTGACTGACCGTAGCAAGCAGATCGGCGCAATTATAGATTTGCTTAACAGTATCGCCGACGAAACCCATCTTCTTGCTCTTAATGCCGCTATCGAGAGTGCTGGGGCGGGGGAATATGGGCAACGTTTTGGCGTTATTGCTAACGAGGTTAAAAGTCTGGCTGACCGCTCGATTGCCGCTACGCAGGAAGTCCGCGTGGTTATTGCCGAGTTACAGGGCGCGGTGGCTGCTTCGGTGCTAGTGGCGGAGGAGGGGAAAAAAGAAACGATCCACGCTGTGGAAAAATCCTATCGTTCTGGTTTGGCGATTGATGCAATTGGGAAGGTTGCTAAACTAAATAGTGAAAAGGGCGAACAAATCTTGAGTTATACCGAGATCGTAAACCAGTTTGTTACTGAAATCAGCTACGCCACCCGTCAGCAGCAAAGTTCCAGCGAACAAGTTATCGGCACTCTCCACGCGCTCAGCACCGTTGCCCGCGATGCCGCCAGTGGTAGCCAGCAAGTTATTTCCTCCGCTCGCCACTTGTCTGAATTAAGTCTGCAACTCAAAGAAACCTTTAGTTCATAGGGTTGTTCATGAATCTAACCCCCTGCCCCTGCTCTAGTGTAAAACCAAATGAGATCTTGTGCAAAGGGGATTTAACTCCCTCTACCTATGGGAGAGGATTGGGGTGAGGGTTCGAGTTAACTAACCCTTGAGTTTAGAGTTAGGCTAAGCTTCCCCCTCACCCCGCCCTCTCCCACCGAATGGGAGAGGGTGTAAATCCTCTATTGCACAATAGCACCTGGGTTTTTGCACTAGCACCCCCCTAAGTACAGGAGGGACAGACCAACCCGCCCGGATGGGTCACAGACCCACCCCTACAAATAAATGCTACTTTTCAGGACTTGGTATTACAAATCCTGTCCATCCTGTCTATCCCTGTGAATAAAAATTTACTAATCCATCGCCACTCTTAACCAAATTAGCACATTGCGCTCGTTTCAGGCTGCTATAGTAATATTTGAGTTTGTACCAAACATTATCTGAAAATTTAGCCTGGGATGCTAAAAATGCAATCAATCTGGATTCTTGCTGATCAACTATCGCCTGACCATCCTCTCCTAAACCCAACAAACAAAAGTGATTCGGTGATAGTTTTTATCGAATCTTTGGGCCGGATGCGCCACCGCCCCTACCAGAAGCGCAAATTGGTATTGTTGCTTTCGGCGATGCGCCATTATGCCGCCGAATTAAAAAATCAGGGCTGGCGGGTAGATTATCGGCAGGCCGAAAATTTTACCATCGGATTAAAACTTCACCTGAGCGACAGTGGCAGCGAGAAAATCCTCACTATAGCAGCGGCGGAGTGGCAGGCTCGTCAGCAACAAACCAAACTTGGCGAACGCCTGGGCTGTGTGGTGGAAATTCACCCCAACTCCCATTTTTTGGTGGAAAGTTACGCCCCCGAAGAAAAAGCTGGTAAAAAGCTAATTCTGGAAAATTTCTATCGCGCGATGCGCCGGAAATTCGGTTTATTGCTAGACAGTGAGGGCAACCCTATTGGGGGGGCCTGGAACTATGATGCCGAAAACCGCAAACCCTATCATAAAAAGTTACAGCCAATACCTCCACTATCTTTCTCGCCTGACGAAATCACCCTTCAAGTAATGGGCGAGGTTGAGCAAAAATGCCCCACTAATCTTGGTACAACGGCGGGTTTTGACTTGCCTGTTACTCGTGTTCAGGCTCTGGAAGCCCTGGAAGATTTCGTGGAAAATCGGCTGGCGGATTTTGGCCCTTATGAAGACGCAATGAGCCAGTCCGAGCCTATCCTGTTTCACTCGCTGCTCTCACCCTTGCTCAATATCGGGTTACTTGAACCACGGGAGGTGGCTAAACGGGCCGAAAGAGCTTATTTTGAGGGTAAAGCTCCCCTGAATTCGGTAGAAGGGTTTATTCGTCAGGTTATCGGCTGGCGCGAGTATGTTTACTGGCGTTACCACAAAATGATGCCCGGCTTCCACAGTCTTAACCATTGGTCGGCTACCAAATCAGTACCAGAATTCTTTTGGACGGGCGAAACCGATATGCATTGTCTTAGCCAGGTTATCAAGCGGGTTATGGCAACTGGTTATAGCAATCATATCGAGCGGCTGATGCTACTTTGCAACTTTGCCTTGTTATCGGGTATTAATCCTAAAGAGGTAAACGACTGGTTTCTGGAAAGCTATTTTGATGCTTACGATTGGGTAGTAACCCCGAATGTAATCGGGATGGGGCTGTGCGCGGATGGTGGGGTGGTAGGGACAAAACCCTACATTGCCTCGGCGGCCTATATTAACAAGATGAGCGATTATTGCCAGGGTTGCCGCTATAATCCCAAAGTTCGTAGCGGGCCGGAGGCTTGCCCCTTTAATTTTCTTTACTGGAATTTTTTGCTCAAATGGGAAGGGCAATTACGGGCAAACCCCCGAATGGGCCCGAATGTTTTAGGTCTGAAACATCTGGACGAAAGCGAAAGGGCTAAAGTTAAGGCTGATAGTGAAAGGTTTCTGGCGACTTTGTGAAGGGCGTAAAAAAACAACATCTACCTAGTAAAATTTGCCTGACCTGCGGGCGGCCCTTTGTTTGGCGCAAAAAATGGGAGAAAAGCTGGGACAACGTGCTATATTGCAGCGACGGTTGCCGCCGCCATAAAAACTCGTCCCAACAATCTAAAGAAGGCGAAAGAGCATGAACTTGTCTACAGATGAAAATAGACCTGAAACCCTGCGGCAGGATTTTGCCAACCGCGCTGATTTAGTTGAATATTTGCAAGGCATTTTCCCGGAAGCCTATGCTCGTTCGCCCGAGGTGTCGCCGACTATAGGAGGGCGCAGGGCTGCTGAGGAACGCCTGGAAGCCGTTGACCCTGCTAATTATGCCACTACCCGCAATAATCTGGACGGGGCGGTGACGGGCCTCTCGCCCTATCTACGGCATGGAGTTTTGGGACTGAACGAAGTGCGAAAAGCCGTTCTGAATAAAGCTGGACGCGCCGCCGAAAAGCTGGTAAATGAATTAGGGTGGCGGGACTACTGGCAAAGAGTCTATCAACAGATTGGCAACGGTATCTGGCAAGACCGCGAAGCCTACAAAACGGGCTGGCAAGCGGCTGATTACGCCCCTGAACTTCCGCCTGAGCTTGAGGCTGGTACAACGGGGCTGGCCTGTATGGATGCTTTTGTTGAAGAACTTTACCAAACAGGCTATTTGCATAACCACGCCCGAATGTGGCTGGCGGCCTATTTGGTGCATTTTCGGCGGGTGCGCTGGCAAACCGGGGCCAGTTGGTTCCTGCAACACCTGTTGGACGGCGACCCCGCCAGCAATAACCTATCCTGGCAGTGGGTTGCCAGCACTTTTTCGGTCAAGCCCTATTTCTTTGACCGGGGCAATCTCGAACGCTTAACCAACGGGCGTTATTGCCAGAGTTGTCCTCTAGCCCGCCGGGGCTGCCCTTTTGATGCTTCGTTAGAGCGTTTGCAGGAAAAACTTTTTCCTAATCTGCCGCCTCAATTTGACCAGAAAGGCCCGCGCCGATGACCATTCAACCGCTAATCTGGCTGCATGGCGATTGCCTTAATCCTCACAATCCGGCTTTAGTCGCTTATCCTGATGCGCCAGCTGTTTTTGTTTTTGACGAGGAATTGTTGGAACAATATCAACTTAGTTTTAAGCGGTTGGTTTTTATTTACGAATGTCTGTTGGAAATCCCTAATCTCCAAATTCGCAAAGGGGCAGTGGTAGAGGAATTAGCTCTTGCCGCTATTACTCTGGGCTGCGACGGCATTGTGACAGTAGATAGCGTCGCGCCCCGTTTTTACCAGCTTTGCCGCCAACTGCGCCGCGAGAAAAAGGTGGCGGTAGAAGTAATGGAACTCGAACCATTTGTCCAATTCGCTAACGACGAAGAATTAGATTTGAAGCGGTTCAGCCGTTACTGGCAAGCTGTTTCCCGACAGGCTATGCGCTTGGATTAAGTTCTACAACTCGCTATTCCCGCCCTACCAAAAAGGGGTATAATATTCCTCATTACCTGATTCTTATACCGACAACTGACAACTGAAAACCGCTAGAAGCGCAACGACGCGCTGAATGAGGAAAAATTATGACCACAACAACCGAAATCCCGGTAAAACTGGAAAATATTTATGAGGCTGCCGGACGGATTGCGGGAGTCGCCCGCCGCACCGAACTGGTCGCCAGCGACGCTTTTAGCCTGGAATGTGGCGCGGATATCTACCTCAAGTTAGAGAATTTGCAGCGCACCGGGGCTTTCAAAATTCGGGGAGCTTATAACAAAATATCACGGTTAGCGGAATTGCCCGGCAGTCAACGCCCATTGGGAGTGATTGCCGCCAGTGCCGGAAACCATGCTCAAGGGGTCGCCAGTGCCGCCGCTTTTAGTGGCTTTCCGGCGACGGTGGTAATGCCTCTAGGCGCGTCCCTGACCAAAGTGTGGGCATGCAAAGAGCTAAAGGCCGAGGTTATTCAGTATGGCGAAACTCTGGAAGAAGCCGCCATCTATGCCAAACAACTTGCCACTGAGCGCGAGTTGCTCTTTTGCCATCCCTATGACGATTGGGAAGTTATCACTGGGCAAGCCACATTAGGTCTGGAATTATTACAGGATTTGCCCCAGGTCGAGACGGTGGTAGTGCCATTGGGTGGGGGCGGCTTGTTATCGGGAATAGCTCTGGCAATCAAGCTCCAAAGACCTAATGTGCGGATAATCGGAGTACAGACCGAGGCGGTTGCTCCTTATTTTGGTTATATCCAGACCGGGCAATATCGCCCCAATAAACCGGGCGCAACCACTATTGCCGATGGTATCCGGGTCAAGAGTCCGGGCGAGCGTACTTCGCTGGTTTTGCGGCACTATGTGGATGATGTGGTGACGGTGGACGATGGCAAGACTGCCGAAACGATTGTGGCTTTGCTGGAGCGCACCCGCACAGTGGTAGAAGGGGCGGGAGCGGTGGCTCTGGCAGCTTTGATGGACGGCAAAATCCCGGTGCGGCAGGGCGAAAAAGTTATTGCGGTACTGAGCGGCGGTAATATTGATATGACGCTGGTGGGTCGCTTGATTGATTATGGCCTGTCCAGCAGCGGGCGGTTGTTGGCTCTGACGGTAATCCTCCCTGATATACCCGGTCAGCTTTATAAACTGCTGGGGATGGTGGCGGAAATGGGAATGAATATTCGGCAGGTAGACCATCGCCGGGGCGAACTACACGTCCCGGTAGGGCATACCGAGGTGGTATTGGAAATTGAGACCAAAGACCGCGAACAGCAACAGGAGTTTGTGGCACATCTGGAGGCTAAAGGGCTACGTGCTCATATTCTGGGTTCGTGATATAATACGTTCATAAGCTTATTGAATATTTCCCTTTTCAGTTGGGATATTTTTCCCTTTTGCTCTCGTAGCTCTTATTATACTCATCTAATCAAGTCTAAATAATTACACTCGACAAATTTGGAAACCAGTATAGAGGAGGAGAGTCTTGAATAATTCGCCAAATACCAAATTTATCAATACTATTACCTGCCCTAAGTGTAGCAAAAACCATTTTAGTACCCACATTGTTTGTCCTGAAGGTGGCGGCTTCATGGTTGCTGCTAGAGAGAGTAATATTATTAAGGAAATCTACGTCTGGTCATTAAGATCATCTTTAGTTTTTCTCGGATTATTAGTTGGCTATTTAAATCTGAAATGGGTATCTTTTATATATATATCGGACATGATCCTACTTCTTTTTGGTTTGATGCTTCGCCATAACAAACCAAGTCAATTACGTTTTATTGGCTTGTTTGTATTATTGACGTTTAGATAAACCAAGCACAAGAAATAGAACCCCCCAAGGGACATTTCAAAGAAATGAGAAGTAGTAGCCAGTAGGCAACAAATTTAACAGCGTGTAGCCCTCAAATTAGGGGTAGAACCCCCCTTTTTGACCACCTTATAGCGGGTGGCCGGGTTAATCT
>Ga0209724_1003531_pt1 | contig 12737 bp, 14 predicted proteins | sample grotaG_FD_184143 | JGI IMG/M metagenome (GOLD analysis project Ga0209724, IMG submission 184143) | Glacier valley bacterial and archeal communities from Borup Fiord, Nunavut, Canada, to study Microbial Dark Matter (Phase II) -... | ecosystem: Environmental > Aquatic > Freshwater > Ice > Glacier ... | reverse complement strand
TGTGACGGTGCAACAGTGTCACAGATGCACCAATCGGCTGCGTCTGTGACACAGAGCGAAAGGGACACGACGCGTCGGTGTTTAGCTCATACACTCCCCTTCTTTCGTTTGGTGTTTGTGATATGATGACGTGACCCGTTTGAGAACGATCACATGACCCAGGAAGCCCACTGTCTCTGCTGGGGTTCATCAGCAACAGCGTCTTTCCCAAAGATGGGTGTCGATGGCAAGTGGAAACGGGCCCTTTCTTTTGTGACTCTGCGAGCTTCTCGAAATCGGATGCTGTCTTTCCTCTCTTTGCTCGCTTGCTCACTGACCATCGTTACAAATGTTCGATATGGTGTCAATTGGCCTACCAATGTGATCCTGACGAAAAAGTATGATGTACCATATAACAGCGTATCAGCTTTGTAAAAACTGGCTCTGGAAGATATTTCACAGGTATTAAACTCTTCTACGCTTCATACAAGAAGAAATGGAAGAGGAACATGTCTCTTTCAAAGGAGTGTACTTTTCCTAAGAATGAGCATGATTGAAATGTCTTTGAAGGAGAGGAGATGTACCTCAGCCTCAGTTATGTGGTACGTTATACTTTTTCGTCAGGATCACACTGGTAAGCCTATACTACCCACAGCCGATCTCCCCCTTCGCTCTGAAGATTGGCAAAAAGAAAGGCCAGATGAGGGTATGAAACGTTTGCTTCTCTTTTCTCGCCCAGGAGAGACCGTCAAGCAAAAAATCGTCCCATTGCTCTTTCCCCACGAAATTGACCAGAAAGTGTTTGCTTTTCTGCCAAGTGAGGGCTTGCGTGGCAGTGAGAAGTATATCGACTTGGCTCCCGAATGGCAGGCTCTTGCCGAGCAGCACCATGCGGAATTTGTGCTGATCGATAATGCGGCAGAAGAGGTTGCGGAGGAACACGCAAAATTACGCCGCGCAAACATCCTTTTTATCACAGGGGGAAATACCTGCCTGTTATCGCGCAATCTTCGTCGCTCTGGTCTGGATCGGATCATCAGAGAGTTCACGCAGCAAGAGCACTATGTTCTGGCTGGATATAGTGCGGGAGCGATGATCCTGACTCCTTCGATAGAATACGAGGTGGTAGCGTTCGATCCTTGTGCAAACGAGGAAGCAGGTCTCCTTGACTTTGAGGGTCTGCATCTTGTCGAGTATGAGATCGCTCCTCATTATATTGATGAGGATGAAGAGGTGTTAGAAGCCTATCGCAAGACCCGCTCTTATGAAGTGAGAGCATTAACCGATGACGAATATCTCCTTGTTGAAAGAGAACACGCAAGCACGTGATTCCTCTCTCTCAGCTGAAATTTTGATGAAGGGGGTTTTTGCATATTCCCCCGAAACGGTGTACTCGTTTCGGGGGAATATGCAAAAACCCCCACAGTGGTTCCTCCTTTGAAAGAACACGCACACATCCAAGCGCACATAGGTAGGCGTGCAAGTTGTTGTGAGCAAGTTTTTAGTAAACCACACACAATAAGAACATACTCCCTGGCTTTGTTCTCCTGTTGTGAGCAAGCCTCTTATTCTCTGTACACACCAGTGACAAGCGTCAAAAAGCAAACTCCTCGGAGTCGGGAGGACGCCGCTCACAAAAACGCCGCCCAGCGCGCTATGTCAGGTTTCGTATCACTCCGCCGTAACGTTTCGTGTGAAGCGACACGTCGCGACAGGAACGCCGGTAAGGGCCTTCAGGAACACTAGCCCATTCACCTTAACGGAGTGCGTGTCGCGACACGTCGCTCGTTCTACAGGTATGAAAATGGAAGAAGAACGCGAAGACCTGACAACACAGGAGATGGCACAGCAGGCCGAGGTGACGATCCGAACGGTGCAGCGCTGGCTCAAAAGTGGGAAGCTGCACGCGGAGGTGTTGCCACATGGGAAATACCGTGTCAATCCGTTTGACCTGGTGGAACTCTCCTTGCCCTTAACCGAACGCGCAGCCGCGACCCCGAAGAAGCGGAGACTCAGCTACGACGAGTTGCACGACACGATGATCCATTTGACCATCGAACTCGAAGCACTAGACATGCGCCTGGAAGAGGCCGAGCGCAAAATTGCGTGGTTGGAGAAGCGACGATCCTCGACAAAGAAAGCCCCCACGTCGGCGAAGAAGCGCAGCCGTTCGACGACGCTACCGAGCGATCTGGTCACCTGGCGATCATTCGCGCGACTCCATGATATTCCAGAGCGGGCGGTTGCGAAGGCCATCAAAGAAGAAGTATTATGGCCGGAGCGCGGGTACTGGAAGCTTAAAGGCGTGGTGGTGAAGGAAGCGTTGGATGATGGTGGTCGGAAGCAATTCGTGGAACTCTTTGAACGGTTCCCAACGTTTCGAGAATGCGACGAGTGTCCACAGAGTGCTCATGCGTGGTAGGCTGCACCTTCTCATACTCCAGCGTGGGTGACCATGAGCCGCATGCCACTACTCATCCCTGGGCCAGAGGATGTGACATCGGCCAACGGTCACAAGGCACGATCTCCACATGTGGGCCTGATATGCGCGAGCGTGTCACCAGGTGCAAGGGAGAGAGTTTCCCATTTCTCTGTGGTACGTCTCAGTCGGTTTCTCAAGCACCGTCAGCACTCTCAACTCGTCGCAGAAAACTCGCATCAGATACTGCCATCTGCTGTGAGTGAAATCTCTGCTCTACGAGTTTTTCTGTTCAGACAAAACGGGCAATGAGAGAAATGGCAAGCAAAAACTCGCCGCAGAAAAGTATTTCAGTTCAAATGAATGTCCACTTTGCACCTGGTAGCAGCTTCGCGCATATCAGGCCTTCAAGGCATTTACCACCTTGCAAGTGGCAATCGTTACTCGTCGCAGCGACGAAAAATTATGTGACCGAGTATGCCGGTTCTGTCGCTCCAATACCTTAATACAGCGAAGAGTTATTCGCTGGTTGCGGAAAAGTATTTTGATACACAATACTTAGACGCAATTTCTTCCGTGATTTTCAGAACAAAAGTACGCCGTGATAGATTTTTCCACGTATCCTAGAATCTGATCTTGCCCCGAATTTGTGGAAGAGAGAAAGCTTAGGATATACTCTTTCAGGAGGACAGGGACATGCTAAAAGGACAAAAGACATATACGCAGGAGTTTAAGCACGAAGCAGTGAGGTTGGCTCAGACGAGTGGGAAGTCGATCACGCAAGTCGCCCGTGGTCTAGTGCATTCACAAGAGAGGTAATCTGGGATGTGGTATACTCAGAGCCATGAAACCACGCATTTTTGTCCGCACCCTTTCCGAAGAGGAACAGAAGCGGCTTTCCGCGGGGTTGCGTTCCGCGGATGCCTTTGTGCTCCGTCGCAGCCAAATCCTGTTGGCCTCGGCTCGTGGAGAAACCGCCCCCAGCATCGCGAAGGCCCTCACCTGCGACGAACAAACGGTTCGCCATGCCATTCATGCGTTCAACCAGCAAGGACGTCGCGCCCTGCAAGCCGGATCGAGCCGTCCCCACCACCTGGCGACCGTTGTGCGAGCAGACGTGACTGCCGAGCTGTTCAAAACGGTGTTGCATCGGCCTCCACGCGATTTCGGCTTCGAGACCAGCCTGTGGACGCTCGCGCTTCTCGTCAAGCAGTGTGTTCGTCTCGGCTGGATGGCCCGGCCAGTCAGCATCGAGACCATGCGCCAAACACTCAGTCGGCTCGGGATCACCTGGAAACGGGCCAAGCGCTGGATCACCAGTCCCGATCCGTTGTACCAGGAAAAAAAACTGCTCGCGATCGATTGCTGAGCTGGGCATCGCAGGAGCAACAGGTCGCCACCTAGTACTACAGTCGCACTTATGTGGTAGAATGAGAGGGAAACAAGAAACAGGAGGAAGAGATGGAAGGGTTCCCCTCAATCGAAGATCTGCGGACATGGGCAGATCATTTAGAAGAAGTGCAAGTCTGTTTAGCCCCGTCCTTTGAGCGTGCCGAACCACGTCAGCGAGCAATGGCCTACGTGCGTGGATTAATGAGCGTAACCGAGAGGAAAAACGGGTGGCAATTAGCAGAAGTGGCGGGCGAAGCTACACCCGATGGCATGCAACGTTTGCTCAATACGGCGCATTGGGATGCAGATCAGGTGCGTGATGACTTGCAAGACTACATCCTGACGCATCTGGCCGACCCGGAAGCGGTGCTGGTGGTCGACGAGACCGGTTTTCTCAAAAAAGGCACCAAGTCAGTGGGTGTGGCCGCGCAATATACGGGAACGGCAGGCAAGATCGCCACCTGCCAGATCGGGGTCTTCCTGGCCTATGCAAATCGTCATGGACCCGTCTTGATCGACCGAGAGCTGTATCTGCATCAGGACTGGGAGAAGGACCCCGAGCGGTGTCAGGAGGCAGCCGTCCCCGAGGAACGGCGCAGCACGGTTCCCAAGCCGACGTTGGCCAAGCACATGCTTGAGCGTACCTTTGCTCATGGAGTCAAAGCGGCCTGGGTGGCAGGCGATACCGTCTACGGCGGCGACTACAAACTGCGCAGTTGGCTCGAAGAACGCTTGCAGCCCTATGTGTTGGCGGTGCCAAAAAATCAACGCATTGGGCTCAGCCTTCGCGCCGATGAGGTCATGGCGAATTGGCCTGTCGAGAAGTGGCAGCACCTGTCAGCAGGAGAAGGCAGTCAAGGACCCAGGTTCTACGATTGGGCCTGGCAGTCCCTGGATTTCCGCTGGACCGAGCCGGGATGGAAGCAGTGGCTGCTGGCCCGGCGGAGTCTCTCTGACCCCACTGAGATCGCCTACTACTTGGTCTTCGCACCAGAGCCGGTGAGTTTGGAACAGGTCGTCCTGGCAGCTGGAAGCCGATGGCAGGTGGAAGAAGCCTTTGAGCTGGCCAAGCAACAGGTCGGATTGGATGACTATGAAGTGCGCCATTGGCAGAGCTGGTACCGACATATCACTCTGTCCATGTTTGCCCTGGCCTTTTTGACGGTGGTCAAAGTGGCAGGGCAAAAAAGGGGGCCCAAATTCAGGAGCAAGAAGCTGCAGAACTCCTTCCCCTGACGGTCCCCGAAGTGTGACGCCTGCTCTGGCGGCTGGTGTGGCAAGCCCCTGCAACGCCGGAAGGAGTTTTTTCCTGGTCTCGCTGGCGCAGGCGACATCAAGCCAGAGCCAAACACTTCCATATCAAACGGCGTGCCGCGCGCTTGGCTGCTTAAATGCGGCTGTAGTACTAGGCCATTGGCTTTCTGGATGAAGTGTGGTGGAGTCGCTTTGCTCTGCCGCAAGCACATGTCTGGCAGGATCAAGAGCAGCTGGTTCGCTTTGTCGAGCAAAGGTGGCAGAAGTCTGATCCCGACGGCAAAGCGCTGGCGTGTTATGGCGTGTTGTGGCAACGAGGACCCGCTGATGCCCCTCTTCGGGATCAGATGTCCTTGCGGTTTGTCGATGGGCGTCCCGTGAGTGACATCACGACGCAATTTCTGGCCTGCTGCTGCACCCACCTGGAGGTCCAGGGGAAACGAGCGTGGCTGCTGATCTGGGACAATGCCTCCTGGCATTCCAGTAAGATCGTGCGTACCTGGCTTCGGGAGCACAACCAGCAGGTGAAAGCCTCGGGCCAAAGCGTGTGTATTCTGCCCTTGTTTCTGCCCAAACAAAGCCCGTGGCTCAACCCCATCGAACCCAAATGGGTGCATGGCAAGCGTGTCGTGGTTGAACCCAACGGCTTGCTCTCAGCCAAGCAATTGGCGGAGCGCATTTGTGCCTACTATCACTGTTCGTATGAAGCTCATTTATCTATCCAGGAAAAGGTCTCTTGAGAATGCACTAGGCATCTCGGATACGTCCGCAAGCAGGTTTCTTGCATCATTCTGATCGTGGGAGCACCTACACTGCTCAGAGCTATCAAGTGCTTCTCGAGCGAGAAGGGATGCAAGTGAGCATGAGCCGAACAGCCAATTGCTATGATAATGCTGCGATGGAGAGTTTCTGCGCATAGCTTTAAGGAGGAATGTATTCACCGCGAACGCTTTCAGACGTGAGCGCAAGCCAAAGGAGCCACATTTGACTACATTGAGTGCTTCTCTAATCGGACTCGTAGACACTCCACTTTGAACTAGTCTCCGTCCCATCATGTACGAACAATTGATGTGTTAAACCCCCTCTTTGGGGTCTCCACAAATTCGGGTGAGGATTAGTGGGCTTACCAGGAAAGTTTCGCTCAGAGCATTCCAAAGTTTGCAGCTTGGTTCTCCCGGTTAACGGAACATAACCACTTTCGGCAATTGTCTCCTGTTTCTCAATGCGAATGGTACCGATTGTACACAGCCATGTGCTACAGTATGAAAAATGCTGCCGTTTTGTTGTCTCAAAGAAAATGTGCGTGCAACGCGCATCAACGAGAAGATTGTATGCAGGTCACAGGAACGAGATAGCACAAATGAGCACAGACGCTTAAGGAGGAACTATGCAGGAAGAACACATGACGACTATTCCACAGATGGTTGAGGATGTTCGCACGGGGAAGATGCCGCGCCGCACGTTTATCAAGGCACTTACTGCTCTGGGCATCTCAGCAACGGGGGTGGGTATCATCACTACCGTCTCCGCTTCACGTGCCTTTTCGTCACAACCCAGCCATGTCGTGCATGCCACTGAAGAGAGGTTAAAGAACCTGGATTTGCATCAGCAACATCTCGCTCATCAGAACCAGAGCAATCTGGGAGCAATGAGCAATGACTATGCTGAGCACGCCGTGGTTCAAGATAGTATGCATCCTACCCCCTTTGTTGGCCGGGAGGCCATCATGCAACGCAAAAGTATTACCGCCCTGCCAGATTTGCAGATCACCGTGACGAACCGCGTGGCACATGGCTCGCAGGTGACTGCTGAATGGGTGGCGACCGGAAGCCATACCACAAGCTTTCCAGGTCTGCCTGCAACGGGTCGCCCGTTCACCATTCATGGGGTGACGGTGGTCATCCGTGAACGGGGCAAGATTGTGCATGAAGCACTCTACTATGACATGGAACACGTCCACCATCAACTCCGCACCGTCTAATCGTCATCACGGTGCGCTGATCTTTCTGTCTTGAAAAAAGAACCCTGTTTGCGACAGGGTCAAGGCGGTGCGCCCTGTCCCGTTTGCTTGCTCTGTCCGAAAAGGAGACCTGAGCAAACCCCATCAGGGGATCCTTGACGCCGTTGGGGAACGAGAATGGCACCGTTTGCTTGCTTCTTTCGTCGCTTTCTAAGTGTAAACAAGGCAAGAGAAGGACTCAAAACACTGATTTTGTGCCAGCATCATTCTCCACGACGCCGACTCAGATAAAATCTTGATTTATCATAAGAGTCGGTGTCCTACGAGGGGTTCGTTATCGGGAATGCGTGCACCCAAGTTGGCTTGGACAGATGTGGCAATCCTTAGCAGAAAACGTGATCTTGACGACCTCATTGGTTCTGTTGTCGATAGCAGGAGTCCAACTGATACTCGTGTGTCCTTCAGGGCAGACGGCATGTTTTGCGTCCTAATAAATGACAAAGTGGCTTGTATCAAATCCTTGAGAGGTGCTTGCTTGCCATTTCTGATCGGCTCGTGTTGGTCCGATGACCTCAACGCTGTATTCCTTTTGGCTCCGTGCTAGCGTCTGAGAGGTGATGTAGCCGGAGTTGAGTATATGCTGGCTGGGCAAAAGGTGGTCCTTCTTGAGAGCCTCGTGAATTGGTTTGACCATGATCTCATCGGCAGTAGGAGCAGGGGTCATTGCAACGTGGGTAATGAGATGAGGAGGCTCCTCATTGCAGACTTCGGTCAGATGCACTTTCTATCCCACCCATGTTGTACTGCGCTTTTTGCTGTAGCGAGCCTCTGGGTCGTAGGGAGAACTGAGAAAGAGTGCAGGCGGAGGGATCAAACCTCGCTAAGGGATGCTTGACGCCGTTGGGTCATGACGATGGCACCGTTTGCTTGCTTCTTTCAGTGTTTTTTGAGCAGAAACGAGGCAAGAGAAGTGTTCAAATCACTCATTTTTGTGCCATCCTCATATCCCACGGGCGTCAAGCATCATGGGTCATGCGCACTTTTGATGATTTGGGGACGTGCCTATCTTGAGAGCCACTTCTAGGCTCGGTGAAGGACCCGCTTGCGGAGGATCGGGAAGCCTCCCCGACCATACATTTGTCTCTTCAAGAGCTTTAAACGATGCACTTGACCCTCAACTTGCCCGTTGCTCCATTCGAGCGTGAGTCCAGCTTTCACTGCGTCGTAGTCTTTCTGAATGCCCCGTGCAAAGGTTTTCAATGTGCAGACTTCCTGCTCTTCGACGCGCGTCAGCCAGGCGTCTAAGTGTGTTCCCTGACGCTCCCGGAGCATGGTCGCAACGTCTTGTATCAAGGCAAAGGTCTCGCTGATCGTCGGATCAGCTGCACAAAGTCGGGTCAGATACGCATTCTGCCAGTCCAGTCGCTGCTCCTTTGTAAAGGTCATCCAACGCGCCACGTGCAAGGCTGTCGGCGGACGCCGTGGCTCGGCATCTTCCTTGGTGGCGGTCGTATCTTTGGTCGGTTGAACACTTTTGAATCCCCTCGGCTTGCCTTTCGTCGTTCGCAAATTGCGTATGAAGCGCGTGACATTGGTCATGGAAGCGGTCTATCCGTCGTCCACGAGTTCCCGGTAGAGGTCCGAGGCGTTGCGGCACCCGTCGTTCCAGCGCTTGATGAGCTGGGGCTTGAACGGTTCGAGCAGGTGTGTGCGGGTGCGGCGCGGACTTCTGCGTTTGGGTGGCTGGTCCATCTGGAGAGAGCGATAGACCGTCTGGTTCCCACCTGACGCGCGATGGTAGCAAGGTCTCCCTGTTTGGCAGACAGCTCATGAATTTTTCGGTGCCGTTCTACCCATTTCTGATGACGCTCCTGGCTCACCTCTTCTTGCCGTTTGGTATTGCCTCTTGGTCGAGGGTCAGTGGGGGAGGCTTCGGAAGAGGCCGTAGGATCTTTCATGACCTCTTTGAGAAGTCCCCTTCTGTTCAGGAAAAAGCCTTCGAGGTTCTCGCCAGGGTTCTTGAGTAGATGAAACCGATCTGCTACCTGCTGTGCTTTTGGGGCTCCCTTGCGGGCTCCTTCCGCATAATTGCCAGCACGGTCACGGCTGATAATTTCGACTCCCAGGTTTGCCGCCAGCCATTTTTCTCGCGTCTCTGCCTCTCGATCGGGCAACAGATCAATCGGGATGCGCTTTTCGAGATCGACCAGGATCGTGCCAAATATTCTCCCGCGACGAAAGGAGAAATCGTCAACACCCAGCACCCGAGGAGTCACTGCGTCCGCTTCTGGCGTTGAGCGAATGAGTCGCAGGAGCGTATCAGGACTGCTCTGTACCCCCATCCCTTCGCGTACTCGCTTCCCGGCTTCCCCTCCCAGGGCAAACCCGATGAGCGTGAAGACATCCGAGAGTCGCGTGGTGCGTCGAGCAGAGGGAGCAAGTACGCTGGGCAGCCGTTCCGTGAATATCTGGCGAACGCATTCCTGATTCCGACAAAAGAAGCGCCGCGCATGCAGTTCGAGCCGCACCGCCCAACCCATCCATGGTAAATCAGCTACCTGTCTCACAGAACGCGAGTGGATGATTTGGGAACGGCACTGGCAGAGTGGACAGAGTGCTTCTAATGAGGTCGTCGTTACGATGGCGGTAATGCACTGTGGATGAGCTTCGAAACGAGCGAGATGCAAACAAGCAGGATCGGGGAGTAACGTTGGACGTGTTGGGTTTGCCATCGCAGACTCCTTTTCTGGCAGATACATGTTCTCGTTCTAAAAGCTAGTGTAGCAGGAAAATCTCGCCTAAAACAAGCACGTAAGCAGTATTTATCATCAAAAGTGCACATGACCCAGCATCATCTGGCGGGGTCTGGAGGGATATCTTCATTGCTTCGCCAGCAAAGTTGATCGTTCTCCCACACATAATTTTGCACCCAAATACGACGCAATATTTCAGGCTGGAATCTAACGCAAGAGGAGTGGAGCTTCTGGATGAAAAATATCTTGCAGTAACCCTGCCCCATCTCGTCCAATCACTTCTGCAAATGTCTGCCGTTCCGCTTTACTGCTGAGCAAGCGTGCTCCTTCCATTCGATGGCCATACCTGTATCCCCACGCTTCTTTGCAATGAGCCACTCACCAGCAACGACGGCCAGACTATTCAGGGCAAAACGCATGGCTTCACCTACGCACAGAAGTCGATTGATTGCGCGAATCTTTGCCAGTATGTGGGTCGAGTCGGTTCGTTGCTTCCCACGTTCTTTGAGCCACCCCGGTCTTTAAACACTGCCAACATACTCTCCAGAAGAAGGCGTTCAGCCTCACCTTGAACGAGTCGTATACGAAAGTTAGAGAGCAGAGTAAAGTCGAAGCCTAGATCATTGGTAAATTAACCGAAAGACTCTTCAGGGAATTTACCACTACCTTAACCATATCTCAACCCAAATATCATATCATTCCTAATTTGTTTCACGTATAATGATCTGCATATATAGATTTAACGAGAGGAGCTAATGACCGTGGAAAAAAGGATTTTAGGTCGCCTAAAATGGCTGATTGTTCCAGTATTTTGTCTACTTTTGATTACCTTACTCGTGAAGGGGCCAGGTGTAAAACTAAAGCAGACATTTGCCTCCGGGGGACTGGCACTGAATGTGACCTCTGGTACTGTTGGCACCCACATTTTTCTCTCTGGTTCAGGCTACACACCTGGTGAAATAGTTCGACCGACGTGGAATTACGGTGGCACAGGTACAGTAGTAACAGAAAACAGTTTCTACTACTTCAATCCTTCTGGGGTCGCAGATGCAAATGGCACTGCATCTATGAGCATATTTATTCCTGGATATTCCACGGGGAACTATACGATTGCGGGGATAGGGCTGACAAGTGGTCTTATCGAGACAGCAGTCTTTCACCTCATTCCAAATGTTGAAACCGGTCTGTCTATAGGACCTGCTGGTTCGGTATTACGACTGGGTGGCTGGGGATTTGCGGCGAAAGAAGCGATTACACTCTACTGGAACTGGAATGGTACAACGGGCCAAACAGCTGGTACTGCAAGTACTGATGCGCACGGTGCTTTTAGCAATCGAGCATTTACCGTTCCTGCCACTACCGCCAATAGGACCTACACCGTGGCAGCCAGTGGGTCTCTCTCGAAAACAGTAGTAACCTCCACCTTCACTGTCGGCACGCCAAATCTGAATACACAGACCACCCCAGCCGATTGGCCTACCTTTGGCAACAATACGCAAGGTACGCGCGTAAATGCTTCTGAAACAACGCTTAGCAGTTCGAACGTTTCGATGCTCGCTCTCAAGTGGAAGAGTGCATTTCCCATTCCTGGTCGTGTCACAGGTTCACCAACTATCGTCAATGGGATTGCCTACGTGGGGACCGTACAAGGAACATTGGTTGCGTTCAATGCGAACACAGGCAGTACGCTTTGGACATTCTCGGCGAAAGCCCCAATATATGGTTCACCAACGGTACAAAATGGGATTGCCTACTTCGGCACAGTCAACTACCCGGGACAAGGTTCAAGTGGAAACTACTTCTATGCTTTGAATGCGAGCAATGGTTCGCTTATCTGGGCCAATTCGCTGGTCGGTGGGTCCGATTGGGTAGACCCGTTGGTCCTAAATGGGCGTGTCTTTGTCCCCACTGCACGCAAGGAAGCCATTGCTGGTGGATTTACAGCTTTCGATGCGACTACAGGCGCGACAATTTGGAGTTTCAGCACACCGTATGGCGTGTGGGCTACACCTACAGCAGACCCCACAGGATCGAATATCTATGTGGATACGGGTAACCCTTGTCTTGACTCTGGAGGTGGTATCTGTTCCGGCTACGTGCTAGATGTAAACGCGAGCACAGGCACAAGGGTATGGACGACCCTGATACCTCCTGATATCAGTGGTGACGACGATGTACCAACAACTCCCACCTATAACAATGGACACTTGTATCTGGGTTGCAAGAACGGTCTCTTCTACAACCTTAACGCTTCAGATGGTTCAATTGTCTGGAAGTACAACAGTGGTATGAGTGGAGACAAAGGCATTTTCTCCAGTGCTGCATTCTACAACAATCAAGCCTTCTTTGGTGGTGGTGATGATCGCATGCATGCACTGAATGCGAGCGGCGGTTCAGTTGCATGGACATACCCTACACGGGGGATCATTATGTCGTCACCTGCGATAGCCAATGGCGTTCTTTATACTGGCAGTGGCGATGGAAGTGTCTACGCACTTAACGTTACGAATGGTACAAAGTTGTGGAATTACCAGACTGGTGCTACGGTAATGAGTTCGCCCGTCATGTCGAACGGTGTTCTCTTTGTAAGTGGGAGTGATGGCTATTTTTATGCCTTCTCCCTAAACGGAAAATAACACGAACGTTTATGCGTGCTTCTCTTGTGCATTGCAAAGAAGCAGGAAAAAGTCGAGTCCTGGGTTTCGGGGTATGGGAAGTAGTGGAATAGAAGGCCAGCATTAAGGAAGGAGCCTCATAGCCGCAAAGGAGATACGTACGGCACAGTTTTTGTGAGAAGGGGTATTTACGCGATGGTGGAACGTGACAAAGGGATGCGTTGAGTCAGATCTAAGGTGGGGTAGAGCTACGTGAGCTGACATGAAGGGCAGAGTAGCGGCTAGAAGAAGCACTACGACACGTAGACGACATCTCTTCTTCTCGTCGAGTACCAATGTGTATGGTAGGAGCGGAATGAAGGCTC
>Ga0209724_1003527_pt1 | contig 12746 bp, 8 predicted proteins | sample grotaG_FD_184143 | JGI IMG/M metagenome (GOLD analysis project Ga0209724, IMG submission 184143) | Glacier valley bacterial and archeal communities from Borup Fiord, Nunavut, Canada, to study Microbial Dark Matter (Phase II) -... | ecosystem: Environmental > Aquatic > Freshwater > Ice > Glacier ... | reverse complement strand
CGGTGCTCGACGGCTGGCAGCGCTGGGCAACGATGGTCCGAGCCGACGACCGGCCTTCGCTCTCGCGCATGCGCTGCACCGACCCGGACGACCAGAAGTTCATCGACCTCGCGATGCAGATCGGCGCTGGCACGCTTCTGAGCGCCGACCGCGCCGTGCTGCGGCTGGCGCGTCACGGCCGCGCGCTCGGCCTCGAGATCGCGACGGTCGAGCGCTGGACCCGCCGCGTGGCTTAGCGCAGGTGCCGGTTCAGGGCCAAAAAAAGGGCGGCCCGCAGGCCGCCCTCGCATCACAGATCCGGACCGATCACTCGGCGGCCGCGCTCTCCGTGGCCGCATCGATCGCCGACAGCTGCACTGCCGCCAGTTCCTCGGCCTCCTGCACCGCGATGGCACGGCGCTCGGCGTCGTCCATCGCTTCTTTCGCCTTGCGTGCCTCGTGGAACGCCATGCCGGTACCGGCAGGGATCAGCCGGCCGACGATGACGTTCTCCTTCAGCCCGCGCAACTCGTCGCGCTTGCCCATGATCGCCGCCTCGGTCAGCACCCGCGTCGTCTCCTGGAACGAAGCCGCCGAGATGAAGCTGTCGGTCGAGAGCGACGCCTTGGTGATGCCGAGCAGCACGTCGGCATGCGTTGCCGGCAGCTTGCCTTCAGCCAGGGCCTTGTCGTTCTTGCCCAGCAGCTCCGAGCGCTCGACCTGCTCATTGAGGATGTAGTTCGTGTCACCCGGGTTGGTGATCTGCACGCGGCGCAGCATCTGACGAACGATCACTTCGATGTGCTTGTCGTTGATCTTCACGCCCTGCAGGCGATACACGTCCTGCACCTCGTCGACGATGTAGCGCGCCAGCTCTTCCATGCCCAGCAGGCGAAGGATGTCCTGCGGGTCGGCCGGGCCGTCGACGATCGACTCGCCCTTGTTCACGACCTGGCCTTCGTGCACGACGATGTTCTTTTCCTTCGGCACCAGCTCTTCGTAGACCTTGCCTTCCGGGTCGGTAATCTGCAGGCGCACCTTGCCCTTGGTCTCCTTGCCGAACGAGACCGTGCCGGTCATCTCGGCCAGCGTGCCCTTGTCCTTCGGCGTGCGGGCTTCGAAGAGCTCGGCCACGCGCGGCAAGCCGCCCGTGATGTCGCGCGTCTTCTGGCCTTCGACCGGGATGCGCGCGAGCACTTCGCCCGGCGAGAGGTCTTGCCCGTCGCGAATCTGGATCAGCGAGCCGACCTGGAACGCGATCGTCACCGAGTGGTCGGTGCCGGGGATCTTCACCTCGTTGCCGGAAGCGTCGAGCAGCTTGACCTGCGGGCGGATCACCTTGATGGCGCCACGTCGCTTCGGGTCGATCACCACCAGCGTCGAGAGGCCGGTGACCTCGTCGAGCTGCTTGGCGACCGTCACGCCTTCTTCGACGTTCTCGAATTTCGCCTTGCCGGCGAACTCGGTGATCACTGGGCGCGTCAGCGGGTCCCAGTTGGCGAGCACGGTGCCGGCCTTGACGGCTTGATCGGCCTTCACGCTCAGCAGCGCGCCGTACGGCACCTTGTGGCGCTCGCGCTCACGGCCGTGGGCATCGGTGATCACGATCTCGCCGGAACGCGAGATCACCACCAGTTCGCCCTTGCCATTGGTCACGTAGCGCATGGTCGCGTTGAAGCCGACCGAGCCGTCCGACTTGGCATCGACGCTCGAAGCCACCGCCGCACGCGAAGCCGCACCACCGATGTGGAAGGTGCGCATCGTGAGCTGCGTGCCCGGCTCGCCGATCGACTGCGCCGCGATCACGCCGATCGCTTCGCCGACGTTGACCAGCCCACCCCGGCCCAGATCGCGTCCGTAGCACTTGGCGCAGATGCCGAAGCGCGTGGCGCAGGTGAGCGCCGTGCGCACCTTGACCTCGTCGACCGCCGCTGACTCGAGTTCGTCGAGCATGTCTTCGTCGAGCATCTCGCCGGCCGGAACCAACGTCTGTTGGGTTTCCGGGTTCGGCACGTCGGTCGCGGCCACGCGGCCGAGCACACGGTCGCGCAGACTCTCGATGACCTCGCCGCCTTCGACCAGCGCGCGCATGTTGAGGCCGTTCATCGTGCCGCAATCGTTCTCGATCACGACCAGATCCTGCGTCACGTCGACCAGGCGGCGCGTCAGGTAGCCTGAATTCGCCGTCTTCAGCGCCGTGTCGGCCAGGCCCTTTCTGGCGCCGTGCGTCGAGATGAAGTACTGAAGCACGTTCAGGCCTTCACGGAAGTTGGCCGTGATCGGCGTCTCGATGATCGAGCCGTCGGGCTTGGCCATCAGGCCGCGCATGCCAGCCAGCTGCCGGATCTGCGCGGCGGAACCGCGCGCACCCGAGTCGGCCATCATGTAGATCGAGTTGAACGACTCCTGGTCCACCGTCTTGCCGTGGCGGTCGATCGTCTTCTGCTTCGAGAGCTGGCCCATCATGACCTTGCCGACCTCGTCGCCGGTCTTGCCCCAGATGTCGACCACCTTGTTGTAGCGCTCGCCGGAGGTCACGAGGCCCGAGACGTACTGCTGCTCGATCTCCTTGACTTCTTTCTCGGCACGCTCGATCAGGCCGGGCTTCTCTTTCGGCACCAGCATGTCGTCGATGCAGATCGAGATACCCGCGCGTGTCGCCAGCCGGAAGCCGGCTTGCAGCAGCTTGTCGGCGAAGACCACCGTTTCCTTCAGGCCGCACTTGCGGAACGAGGTGTTGATGAGCTTCGAGATCTCCTTCTTCTTGAGCGCCCGGTTCAGGTTCGAGAACGGCAACCCCTTTGGCAGAATCTCCGAAAGCAGTGCACGGCCGACGGTGGTGTCGACCAGCTTGGTCACAGCCGTGAACTCGCCGCTGTCCTTGTGCTTCTCGTACTCCGTCAGGCGTACCGTCACCTTGGCGGTCACTTCGACCTGCTCGTTGTCGAGCGCGCGCTGCACCTCGGCCACGTCGGCGAAGATGATGCCTTCGCCCTTGGCGTTGATGCGGTCACGGGTGGCGTAGTACAGCCCCAGCACCACGTCTTGCGACGGGACGATGCTCGGCTCGCCGTTGGCCGGGAACAGGATGTTGTTCGAGGCCAGCATCAGCGTGCGAGCTTCCATCTGCGCCTCGATCGAGAGCGGGATGTGCACGGCCATCTGGTCGCCGTCGAAGTCGGCGTTGAACGCCGCGCAGACGAGCGGATGCAGCTGGATCGCCTTGCCTTCGATCAGCACCGGCTCGAAAGCCTGAATGCCGAGGCGGTGCAGTGTCGGGGCGCGGTTCAGCAGAACCGGGTGCTCCTTGATGACTTCCTCGAGGATGTCCCAGACCACCGGCGTACCGGACTCGACTTCCTTCTTCGCCGCCTTGATCGTCGTCGCGATGCCCATGGCTTCGAGGCGCGAGAAGATGAACGGCTTGAAGAGTTCGAGCGCCATCAGCTTCGGCAGGCCGCACTGGTGCAGCTTGAGCGTCGGGCCGACGACGATCACCGAACGACCCGAATAGTCGACGCGCTTGCCCAGCAGGTTCTGCCGGAAGCGACCCGACTTGCCCTTGATCATGTCGGCGAGCGACTTGAGGGCGCGCTTGTTGGCGCCCGTCATCGCCTTGCCGCGACGGCCGTTGTCGAGCAGGGAGTCGACAGCCTCTTGAAGCATGCGCTTCTCGTTGCGGACGATGATCTCCGGCGCCTTCAACTCGAGCAGGCGCGCCAACCGGTTGTTCCGGTTGATCACACGTCTGTACAGGTCGTTCAGGTCGGAGGTCGCGAAGCGGCCGCCGTCGAGCGGCACGAGCGGACGCAGGTCCGGCGGCAGCACCGGCAACACCTCCATCACCATCCACTGCGGCTTGATGCCCGATTTCTTGAAGGCTTCCATCACCTTCAGGCGCTTGGAGTTCTTCTTGACCTTGAGCTCGGAGCCGGTCATGTCGCCGCGCAGCTTTTCGATCTCGACGTCGAGGTCGATCTCGCTCAACAGCTTGTGCACGCCCTCGGCGCCCATGAGCGCGATGAACTCGTCACCGAACTCGGTACGCTTCGTATCGAAATCGTCCTCGCTCATGATCGAGAACTTCTTCAGTGGCGTCATGCCGGGGTCGACGACCACGTAGGCTTCGAAGTACAGCACGCGCTCGATGTCGCGCAGCGTCATGTCGAGCACGAGGCCCAGGCGCGACGGCAGAGACTTCAGGAACCAGATGTGCGCGCACGGCGCGGCCAGGGTGATGTGCCCCATGCGCTCGCGCCTGACCTTGGTCTGGGTGACCTCGACGCCGCACTTCTCGCAGATCACGCCGCGGTGCTTCAGGCGCTTGTACTTGCCGCACAGGCACTCGTAGTCCTTGATCGGCCCGAAGATCTTGGCGCAGAAGAGGCCGTCGCGTTCCGGCTTGAAAGTGCGGTAGTTGATGGTCTCCGGCTTTTTCACTTCGCCAAACGACCAGGAGCGGATTTTTTCCGGGGAAGCCAGACCGATCTTGATGGCATCGAAATGCTCATCAGGAGTGAACTGGCGGAACAGATCAAGCAAGCCCTTCATGTTCTGTTTCCTTTTCTTTAATTGCGTTCGAGTTCCATGTCGATGCCCAAGGATCTGATTTCCTTGACCAGGACATTGAACGATTCCGGCATGCCGGCTTCGATGGCGTGCTCGCCCTTGACGATCGACTCGTAGACCTTGGTGCGTCCGTTGACGTCGTCGGACTTCACCGTCAGCATTTCCTGCAGCACGTAAGAGGCGCCGTAGGCTTCGAGCGCCCAAACCTCCATCTCGCCGAAGCGCTGGCCGCCGAACTGCGCCTTGCCACCCAGCGGCTGCTGCGTGACGAGCGAGTACGGGCCGGTGGAGCGCGCGTGCATCTTGTCGTCGACCAGGTGGTGCAGCTTCAGCACGTGCATGTAGCCGATCGTGACCGGCCGCTCGAATGGGTCGCCGGTGCGGCCGTCGTGCAGCGTCGCCTGGGTGCGCGTGGCGGTCAGGCCCTTGGCCTTGGCGATGTCTTCCGGGTAAGCGAGCTTCAGCATGCCGCGGATCTCCTCTTCAGCGGCACCGTCGAACACCGGCGTCGCGAACGGCACGCCCTTGCTCAGGTTGCCCGCCATCTCGCGGATATCGTCGTCGCTCAGGTGATCGAGGCGCTCGGTCTTGCCGCCCGACTTGTTGTAAAGCTCGTCGAGGAACTTGCGCAGCTCGGCGACCTTCACCTCCTTCTGCAGCATGCCCTCGATGCGCTGGCCGATGCCCTTGCCGGCCCAGCCGAGGTGAACCTCGAGCACTTGGCCGACGTTCATCCGGCTCGGCACGCCGAGCGGATTCAGCACGATGTCGCACGGCGTGCCGTCGGCCATGTACGGCATGTCTTCCACCGGCACGACCTTCGAGACCACGCCCTTGTTGCCGTGGCGGCCGGCCATCTTGTCGCCCGGCTGCAGGCGGCGCTTGACCGCCAAGTAGACCTTGACCATCTTCAGCACGCCGGCGGGCAGCTCGTCGCCCTGCGTCAGCTTCTTCTTCTTCTCTTCGAAGGCCAGATCGAAGCTGTGACGCGTCTGCTCGAGCGAGTTCTTGATCGACTCGAGCTGGTTCGCGATCTCTTCGTCGGCCGGGCGAATGTCGAACCAGTGGTACTTCTCGACCGAGGCGAGGTAGGCCTTGTCGATGATCGTGCCCTTGGCGATCTTGTTCGGGCCGCCGTTGGCGGGCTTGCCCGTCAGCAACTTCTCGAAGCGGTCGAACGCGTCGGCCTCGACGATGCGCAGCTGGTCGTTCAGGTCGAGGCGATAGCGCTTCAGCTCGTCGTCGATGATCTGCTGGGCGCGCTTGTCGCGAACGATGCCTTCGCGGGTGAACACCTGCACGTCGATGACCGTGCCGTTGGTGCCCTGATCGACGCGCAGCGACGTGTCTTTCACGTCGGAAGCCTTCTCGCCGAAGATCGCGCGCAGCAGCTTTTCTTCCGGCGTCAGCGTCGTCTCGCCCTTCGGCGTGACCTTGCCCACCAGCGTGTCGCCCGGATTCACTTCGGCACCGACATAGACGATGCCCGACTCGTCGAGGCGAGAGAGCTGCGTCTCGGCAAGGTTCGGGATGTCGCGGGTGATTTCTTCGGCACCCAGCTTGGTGTCGCGCGCCATGACCACGAGCTCCTCGATGTGGATCGAGGTGTAGCGGTCTTCGGCGATCACGCGCTCGCTGATGAGGATCGAGTCCTCGAAGTTGTAGCCGTTCCACGGCATGAACGCGACCAGCATGTTCTGGCCGAGCGCCAGCTCACCGATGTCGGTGGAGGCACCGTCGGCGATGATGTCTTCGGCATCGACCTTGTCCCCGCGCTTGACGATCGGGCGCTGGTGGATGTTGGTGTTCTGGTTCGAGCGCTGGTACTTGATCAGGTTGTAGATGTCGACGCCGACCTCACCCGACACCGTTTCCTCGTCGTTGACGCGGATGACGATGCGGTTGGTGTCGACGTAGTCGACCACGCCACCGCGCCTGGCCGCCACCACGGTGCCCGAGTCTTTCGCGGCAACGCGTTCGACGCCGGTGCCCACGAAGGCCTTTTCCGGGCGCAGCGTCGGCACGGCCTGACGCTGCATGTTGGCGCCCATCAGCGCGCGGTTCGCGTCGTCGTGCTCGAGAAAGGGCACGAGCGAAGCGGCGACCGAAACGATCTGCGTCGGCGCCACGTCCATGTACTGGATCCGCTCGGCCGAAGTCAGCACCGATTCGCCGTTGTCGCGTGCGGAGACGAGCTCGTCGACGAGCTTGCCTTCGCCGTCGAGAGTGGCGCTCGCCTGCGCGATCACATACTTGCCTTCCTCGATGGCCGACAGGTAGTCGATCTTCATCGTCACCTTGCCGTCGGCAACACGGCGGTACGGCGTCTCGAGGAAGCCGTATTCGTTGAGCTGCGCGTAGAGGGCCAGCGAGTTGATGAGGCCGATGTTCGGTCCTTCCGGTGTCTCGATCGGGCAGACGCGGCCGTAGTGCGTCGGGTGCACGTCGCGCACTTCGAAGCCGGCGCGTTCACGCGTCAGGCCGCCCGGCCCGAGCGCCGAGACGCGGCGCTTGTGCGTGATCTCGGAGAGCGGGTTGGTCTGGTCCATGAACTGGCTCAACTGCGAGGCACCGAAGAATTCCTTCAGCGCCGCCGAGATCGGCTTCGAATTGATCAGGTCGTGCGGCATCAGCGCTTCGGTCTCGGCCTGGCCGAGTCGCTCCTTGACCGCCTTCTCGATCCGGGCCAGGCCCGAGCGGTACTGGTTCTCGGCCAGCTCGCCGACGCAGCGCACGCGGCGGTTGCCGAGGTGGTCGATGTCGTCGACTTCGCCGCGGCCGTTGCGCAGCTCGACGAGGATCTTCACGACGTCGAGGATGTCTTCGTTGCTCAGCGTCATCGCGCCTTCCGGCACGTCGCGGCCGACACGGGCGTTGAATTTCATGCGGCCGACACGCGACAGGTCGTAGGTGTCGGCGCTGTAGAACAACCGATGGAAGAGTGCCTCAACGGCGTCTTCGGTCGGCGGCTCGCCGGGCCGCATCATCCGGTAAATGGCCACGCGCGCGGAGAGCTGGTCGGCGGTCTCGTCGGACGCGAGCGTCTGCGAGATGTAGGCGCCTTCGTCGAGCTCGTTGGTGTAGAGCGCGGGGATTTCCTTGACGCCGGCCAAGCGCAGTTTCTTCAGCACCAGGTCGGTCAGCTCGTCGTTGGCTTTGGCCAGGATCTCGCCGGTCTCGGCATCGACGACGTTCCTCGCCAGCATGCGGCCGACGACGTAGTCTTCCGGGACGCTGATGAACTTGGTCTCCGAGGTCTCGATCGAGCGGACATGACGCGCGGTGATGCGCTTGTCCTTCTCGACGACGACCTTGCCGTCCTTGTCGGTGATGTCGAAGCGCGCGATCTCGCCGCGCAGGCGATCGGCCACGAACTCGAGCTGCGCGCCCGAGTCCATCAGTCGGAAGTTGTCGAAGACGAAGAAATTGGCGAGGATCGCTTCCGGATTCAGGCCGATCGCCTTCAGCAGAATCGTTACCGGCATCTTGCGGCGACGGTCGACTCGGAAGTAGAGGATGTCTTTCGGGTCGAACTCGAAGTCGAGCCACGAGCCGCGGTAGGGAATGACGCGCGCCGAAAACAGCAGCTTGCCGCTCGAGTGCGTCTTGCCCTTGTCGTGCTCGAAGAACACGCCCGGCGAACGGTGTAGCTGCGAGACGATCACGCGCTCGGTGCCGTTGACGATGAACGAGCCATAGTCAGTCATGAGCGGAACTTCGCCCATGTAGACCTCCTGCTCCTTGATCTCTTTGACCGTCTTGGCCTGGGCCGACTCGCGGTCGTAAATGATCATCTGAAGCTTGGCGCGCACGGCGGCAGCGTAGGTCAGGCCGCGCTGCTGGCACTCCCGCGTGTCGAACGCGGGCTTGGCCATGTTGAATTCGATGAACTTCATCTCCACGAACCCGTTGTGCGAAACGATCGGGAAGGCAGAGAGAAAAGCCGCCTGCAGCCCTTCGGGCTTGCGCTTTTGGGGCGCAGTGTCTTTTTGCAGGAAGGCGTGATACGAGTCTTTCTGCATCGTGAGCAGGTAGGGCACGTTCAACACGCTCTCGCGCTTGCCGAAGCTCTTGCGAATGCGCTTCTTCTCGGTGTAGGAATAGGGGATTGCTTGTTGTGCCATGAACACTCCGTTCAGGATCTCTCGGCCGGCCGTGACCTGGAGAACCACGAACGCTCGACCGGGACGGTCTTGCGTTGCGAAGGCGACTGTCTTTCGAGCCTTGCGCTCGAAGCTTGGTGGCAGGCCACTACCTGCCGCTGGCGGACAACCCCGGCATTGCACCGGAGCCCGACCAAACCCGTTCCTTGCAGTCGGATCAAGGAACTTTTTTTATCGAAATCACTTGGAAGACCCTGATTGTCGTTCGAAGGGCCTTCCAGCTGCTCTCGGAGGGCTACTTGGCAGCAGCCCAAGTGCAGAAGACCGGGCACCGACACCGGCTCCCAGCCTTCGCACGCTCAGCATTTACTTGAGTTCGGCCTTCGCGCCGGCATCCTCGAGCTTCTTCTTGCCGGCTTCGCCGTCAGCCTTGTTCATGGCTTCCTTGACGGGCTTCGGAGCACCGTCGACCAGATCCTTGGCTTCCTTGAGGCCCAGACCGGTCAGTTCGCGCACAGCCTTGATGACCTGCACCTTGTTGGCGCCGATCTCGGTGAGCATGAGCGTGAACTCGGTCTGCTCTTCCACCACGGCCGCGGCAGCAGCGCCACCACCGCCGCCGCCCGGCGCGGCCATGGCCGCGGCCGAAACGCCGAACTTTTCCTCGATCGCCTTGACCAGGTCGTTGAGCTCCATCACCGACATGCTGTCGAGAGCGGAGATGAATGCGTCTTTGTCGAATGCCATTTTGATTTCCAGTTCAGATAATTGGTTGCGTCACCGAGTTGTTCAAGTGGCGGCCGGTGCAGCCTCGGCTTCCGGTGGGGCTTCGGCAGTAGGAGCTGCCTCGACAGCCGGGGCCCCTTCGCCGCGCTTCTCGGCGAGCATCGCCAGCACGCGGGCGATCCGCGTGATGGGCGACTGCATCAATCCGAGCAACTGAGAGAGCAGCACTTCCTTGCTCGGGATCGACGCCAGCGATTGCACGCCCTTCGCGTCGAGCGCCTTGCCGGCATGAGCGCCGGCCTTGATGACAAGCTTGTCGTTGCCCTTGGCGAAGTCGGAAATGACTTTTGCCGCGGCGACCGCGTCCTGTGAAAAACCATAGATGAGCGGACCCACCATGGCGTCCGCGACCACCTCGAACGGCGTTCCGGCGACGGCACGGCGAGCGAGCGTGTTCTTCAGCACGTGAAGGTACACGCCCTTCTCGCGGGCCGTCTTGCGAAGCGCGTCGAGGTGAGCCACGGTCATGCCACGGTACTCGGCCAGCGCAAGCGTCTGCGAGCGGGCCACCTGGGCCGCCACATCCGTCACCACGGTCTGTTTCTCGCTGCGATTGAGACTCAAAGGTTCCCTCCTTTCGTCACGCCCCCTGCGCCGCATGGCGCCCGGGGCTTCGGTTCAGCGACCATTCGAACAGGAACGAACATTCCTTTTCGACGGACCGCCATCTGCGCTGGCGATTAAGCAACCCCTTGCAAGGGCCGCACCAGCGGTCTTCGACGGCCCGCGACCCCGGTTGCCCGACAGCCTCGGTCCATCACTCTCTTATCCGGGCAGCTGCGAGCTGCCCGACCGTTGATCAGGCCGCGGCGGCCTGGTTGTTGATCGAAGCGATGTCCACTCGGGCTCCGACACCCATGCTCGACGACAGGGCCACCTTCCTCAGGTAGATGCCTTTGCTCGACGCCGGTTTGGCCTTGTTGAGGGCCTCGATCAGCGCGCGCAGGTTCAGGATCAGTTTGTCGGACTCGAAAGAGCGGCGGCCGATGGTCGCGTGCACGATGCCGGCCTTGTCGACACGAAACTGCACCTGACCAGCCTTCGCATTGCGCACAGCCTGGGCCACATCGGGGGTGACCGTACCGACCTTCGGGTTCGGCATCAGCCCCCGCGGCCCGAGGATCTGGCCCAGCGTGCCGACGACGCGCATCGTGTCGGGCGAAGCGATCACGACGTCGAAGTCCATCTTGCCGGCCTTGATCTCGGCAGCGAGGTCTTCCATGCCCACGATGTCGGCGCCGGCGGCCTTGGCTTCCTCGGCCTTGGCGCCCTGCGCGAACACGGCCACGCGTTTGGTCTTGCCGGTACCCGCGGGCATCACCACCGCGCCGCGAACCACTTGGTCGGACTTCTTGGCGTCGATGCCGAGTTGAACGGAAACGTCGATCGATTCGTCGAATTTCGCCGTCGCGCACTCCTTGACGAGGGCCAGCGCGCCATCGAGCGGGTAGAGCTTGGTGGTATCGACCTTGCCTGCAGTGGCCTTCTGGCGCTTGGTGAGCTTGCCCTTGGTGGTGTCGGTTGCCATGATCAGACCACTCCTTCCACGGTGATGCCCATCGAGCGAGCCGTACCCGCGACGGTGCGGACGGCAGCGTCGAGATCGGCGCCGGTCAGGTCTTTCTGCTTGGTCTTGGCGATCTCTTCAACCTGGGCGCGCGTCAGCTTGCCGACCTTGTCGGTGTGCGGCTTGGCCGAGCCTTTTTCGAGCTTCAACGCTTTCTTGATGAGCACCGAAGCAGGCGGCGACTTCATCACAAACGTGAACGACTTGTCGGCGAAGGCCGTGATCACCACCGGCAGAACGAGACCCGGCTCCATACCCTGGGTCTGCGCGTTGAACGCCTTGCAGAACTCCATGATGTTCAGGCCGCGCTGGCCTAGTGCCGGCCCTATGGGCGGCGACGGGTTGGCCTTGCCGGCCGGAACCTGCAGCTTGATGTAGCCGACGATCTTCTTTGCCATGATTGGCTCCTAAATCGAGTTCAAGCGCCTTGCAGGGCAAACCTGCTCGGCTCCTCGGGTTGACGACAGAAACTCAGTGGGAAATCAGACTTTCTCGACCTGCGCGAAGTCGAGTTCGACCGGTGTGGCACGGCCAAAGATGGTGACGGCGACGCGCACTTTGGACTTGTCGTAATTCACGTCTTCCACCGAGCCGTTGAAATCGGTAAACGGGCCTTCCTTGATGCGAACCAGCTCGCCCACTTCCCACTGCACCTTCGGACGTGGCTTTTCCACGCCTTCCTGCATCTGGGAAACGATCTTGAGCACCTCGGATTCCGAGATCGGCGAAGGACGCGTCTTGGCGCCGCCAACGAAGCCCGTGACCTTGTTCGTGTGCTTCACGAGGTGCCAGGAGTCGTCGCCCATTTCCATCTCGACCAGTACGTAGCCGGGGAAAAAGCGCCGCTCGCTGACCGACCTCTTGCCGTTCTTGAGTTCGACCACCTCTTCCATGGGCACCAGGATCCGGCCGAACTTTTCCTTCATTTCCGAGCGATCGATCCGCTCGCGAAGGTTGCGTTCCACAGCCTTTTCCATGCCCGAGTAAGCGTGCACCACGTACCAGCGCTTGTTAGCGGTGGAGGCAAAGGACTCGGGGCTCGCGGGAGCATCGCTCGTTGCTGTCGTCACTTCAGTCACTCCTCAGCGCCTCCAACCCAGAACCACGTCGTACAGCAACCACTCGAGCGTCTTGTCGGTCGCCCAGAGAAACAGCGCCATGACGACGACGAATGCAAACACGTAACCGGTCATCTGCAGCGCTTCCTTGCGGGTCGGCCAGACGACCTTCTTCACCTCGCGCACCGAATCCTTGCCGTAGGCGATGAGCTGCCGACCCGGCTCCGACGTGAAGAACGCGGCCACGGCCGCGATCATCAGCAAGAGCAGTGCGGCCACGCGCAGCCACAAATCCTTCTGGCCCAGCAAGTAGAACGCGACGATGCCGCTGATCACCAGCGCGGCCGCAGCCGCGAGCTTGGCCTTGTCGGCACTCGTGGTGACAGTCTCGACCGTGGTGGAACTTGGATTCGCCATGTGATTCGTTTGCCGGAAGGCCATTGTTCAGGTCATTCCCTGCCGCTGGCAGGGGCGGAGGGCATCGAACCCCCAACCTCTGGTTTTGGAGACCAGCGCTCTGCCAATTGAGCTACGCCCCTTCTGGAACCTGCTTCATCTACTCGAGAATTTTCGCCACGACGCCTGCGCCGACGGTTCTGCCGCCTTCGCGGATGGCGAATCGCAGGCCTTCTTCCATGGCGATGGGGTTGATCAGCTTGACGGTGATGGAGACGTTGTCGCCCG
>Ga0209724_1003526_pt1 | contig 12746 bp, 17 predicted proteins | sample grotaG_FD_184143 | JGI IMG/M metagenome (GOLD analysis project Ga0209724, IMG submission 184143) | Glacier valley bacterial and archeal communities from Borup Fiord, Nunavut, Canada, to study Microbial Dark Matter (Phase II) -... | ecosystem: Environmental > Aquatic > Freshwater > Ice > Glacier ... | reverse complement strand
AACGACTTTAATACCCTCATTTTTAAAAAGCCTCCGACAATTTGTCGCAATAACTTACAAAAAGTGTGAATGATGTAACATATATCTATAATTGTATAACAATACCAGGATGTAAATGAATTATCTTTATTGAATAAAAGGCATGTTCAAATTGAATAGGCATTATATCGCAAACGTTAAGTTCTAACTGCTTTGTAGAATTGAGCAAAATGAACCAAATGTAATCAGTGAAAAATTATTTGTGAAAAAATTATTATCCATATCATTTGCATTTCTCATCGCCCTTTCGGTGATGCATATCACTATTGCAACACATCATTGTGGCAGTGGTAATACTACTACTGAAAAGGTGTCAATCAATGGCGAGTTGGCTTCGTGTGGTATGGAAGGTCCTGATGGTCAATGTAGTTTGCCGGGTACGCATTTCAGCACTCATTGTTGCGACGACAATGTCTCAGTTTTGGCTGTCGATCCTAATTATTCACCTTCGTTTTCTGAGTTTAAATCTTTTTCACAGCATATCCTTCAGGTTTTTGATATCTCTGAAAGTTTTCAAATTCACTCATTAATCGCAGTTAATCATATTATTACGAGTGTTAGTCCGCCCGGATATTTTATAGTAAGCGGCGTAAGCCTGCCCGAAATTTGCGTGTTCCGTATTTGATGTTATTGTTTATTGAATTTTCAGCAGGAAGGTTATGTCAACTATCTGCTGATAAACTTTTGTTTCCATTATTCAATACATTAACGTCAAATATTTAATATCATGAAAACTGTAAAAATCATTATAGTTGCCTTTTTGGCAATCACTTTGGGTTCAAACTCCTATGCCCAGATGCACGATCACTCAAAAATGGTATCAACAAAAACCGAAACTCTCAAAGTATCGGGAAATTGTGACTTGTGCAAAGCTCGCATCGAAAAAGCTGCGAAGCTTGAAGGCGTGTCCAATGCAGAATGGGATGCAAAAAGTAATAGCCTTGCTGTAACATTTGATCCTGCAAAAACAAACATAGATCAGATTAGCAAAAAAATTGCTGCTGTTGGCCACGATAACAGTAAGGTGAAAGCCAATGATAAAGCTTATAATGCTTTACCTGGTTGTTGCAAGTATGTAAGAATGAAATAATCTTCAAAAAACAAATAAAATGGAAGAAATAACAAATAAAATGAAGGAAGAAGGTAAAATCTATACCTGTTCCATGCATCCTGAGGTAAGATCGGATAAACCCGGCAAATGCCCAAAGTGCGGGATGACCTTGATAGTGAAAAAATAGCGTGAATAATTATAAAAATCAATAAAATTTAAAAAATAGAAATTATGAAAACGAACAATTATTTAAAGTTACTTCTTTTGGCATTCGTTGGAACCTTCGTATTTGGTGCATGTCAGAAAGATAATCAAGCAGGAAACCAGAGTGTTGAAGGTACTTATATTGGTAGTTTCACAACTACATCTACACTAAAAAGTGCAACATTAGCCAATGGAAATAGGGTGGATACAGCGATCGTGAAACTGATAAGCAATGGACAGATAAACGTTCATTGTTTTGGATATGATTTGGATTCAACCTTTATCCTCAACACCTTCCATAATGGAGATAGCCTTATGGTTTGTCTTACCGGGAGTAGTTTTGAGCATGAATACGGACATATGATGGGTCAGGGTTCTATGATGGGAAGTGGAAATATGATGGGAAATAATTCAACCGAATGGGGCAAGCATATGAATGGAGAACATAAGGTTGGAGATCATCATTTTGGTGGATTTAACATGCAGAATGGCACATTTAGTTATAGCTTCAAAATGATGACAGGTAGTTCAACGAACTACAAGAAATTTCAGGGTACGAAGAAATAAGTAAAATGGCAACTATGGATCATTCAAAAATGGATCAAGGCTCCATGAAACAGGAAGACAACCCATCAATGGGAATGGAAGGGCATAATCATCATGCCATGATGATTACGGATTTTAAAAGGCGGTTTTACGTGGTGCTTATTCTGACTGTTCCCATCATGCTATTATCAGCCATGATACAGAAGTTCATGGGTGTCGATTGGCAGTTTAATGGTTCCAAATATATTTTACTTGCCTTATCAACAGTGGTATTTATTTACGGTGGCTGGCCCTTTTTTAAAGGATCGGTCACTGAAATAAAGACAAAGACGCCTGGAATGATGTTTTTGATTGGCTTTGCCATAACGGCAGCTTATGTCTACAGCGTTGCCGTTGTTTTTGGCCTGGAGGGCATGGATTTTTTCTGGGAACTGGCAACGCTGATCCTGATCATGCTTCTGGGACATTGGATCGAAATGAAATCTGTCGCAGGGGCATCAAAAGAATTAGAATTACTGGTTCAGTTGATGCCTGCCGATGCACATATGGTAATGCCGGATATGGTACATGATGTAAAGACTGAAACGCTGAAAGAGAACGACATCATTCTAGTCAAACCAGGTGAAAAAGTTGCTGCCGATGGAATAATCCTGGAAGGGGAAAGTTATCTGAATGAATCCATGATTACCGGAGAATCCACTCCGGTTCAGAAAATCAAAGGTCAAAAAGTAATTGCCGGTTCAATTAACGGGAATGGATCGATTAAAGTGACCGTATCTCATGCATCGAAAGATTCTTACATCTCACAACTGGTAAAGCTGGTGGATGATGCTCAAAAATCAAAATCAAAAACCCAGTTACTGGCCGACACGGCTGCCAAATGGTTAACTATTATTGCAATTGTTGCAGGTATTTCAACCTTTTTGTTTTGGTTTTTAACTGGGCAAACATTAGCCTTTGCGCTGGAAAGAATGATTACCGTGGTAGTTATTTGCTGTCCTCATGCTTTAGGATTGGCAGTGCCTTTGGTCGTCGCTAAATCAACAGCAATATCGGCTAAAAACGGATTGCTGATCAAGAACAGAATCGCATTTGAAAATTCAAGAAAAATCACAACCATCGTATTCGACAAAACGGGTACGCTTACTGTTGGGAAATTTGAAGTCTCAAAAATCGTTTCCCTGAAAAAAGGCCTTGCTGAAGATGAAATCATTCGGATAGCATCTGCCCTGGAGCAACAATCAGAGCATCCTATCGCAACCGGCATCCTTCTAAAAGCAAAAGACTTATCTGTCGATATTCCTTCAACAGAAAACTTTAAAGCCATCACCGGTAAAGGTATTGAAGCCACCGTTGAAGGTAAAAAGGTACTGGTTGTCAGTCCTGGCTATTTGAAAGAAAATAAGATTGTTGTTCCTGATGACTTCAAAGCCGATGATACTGAAACGGTTGTATTTATGATCATCAATAACGAACTGGCGGGTTACATTGCTTTGTCAGATGAGATACGACCTGAATCAGCCGAGGCGATCAAGACTTTAAAAGAAAACCACATTAAATCAATTTTGCTTACCGGCGATAACAGTAAAGTAGCAAAAAGTGTCAGTGACAAATTAGGGTTGGATAGTTTTATTGCTGAAGTATTGCCCGATCAGAAATTAGAAAAAATAAAAGAACTTCAAAGTAAGGGTGAATTTGTAGCCATGACGGGTGATGGTGTTAATGATGCACCGGCACTGGCACAGGCCGATGTGGGCATCGCTGTAGGTTCAGGAAGTGATATTGCGGCGGAAACAGCCGGAATAGTTCTGGTAAACAGTAATCCAAAGGATATCGTGAACCTGATTTTGTTTGGAAAAGCAACTCATCGCAAAATGATTCAAAACCTGATCTGGGCAACAGGTTATAATATTGTGGCATTACCTTTGGCCGCCGGCGTACTTTATGCCTGGCATATACTGCTCACTCCAGCATTTGGTGCTGCCCTGATGTCTGTCAGCACAGTGATCGTGGCTGTCAATGCGAGTATGTTACGACTGAAAGATGAGCCTAAACCGGATACAAAAGCTGAACTTCAAACAGAAGGCAAAGATGAGAATAAGCCTGAAGCAAAGGACGATTCTCAGCCTGAAGCAAAATCTGAAGCAAAGGACGAGTCCAGACCTGAAGCAAAATCTGATCATCAATCAGAAGCAAAAGATGAACCCATGGCTGAAGCTAAAGACAAATCTCAGATAGAAGTTAAAGAAGATACTGAAACTAAAGGAGGGAACAAGCCTGAAGAAAATGCTAAAATTCCTTCCTCGGTGAGTCCAGAAATTGTCAAGCGGGTTCATGAATTTTACGAAGAACTGGGACGTGAGGACGTTCGGGCAGTAATGGAAATGGAGAAAACAGAGCAGGAAATTCCGAAAACGGAAACTAAAGCCAAAGTTCAATCATTAGCCAAAAGCAATCCTAAAGTCAAAGACGAATCCAAGCCGGAAACAAGTTCCGATAAAACTTCAGATTCGACGCCGGAACTCGTCACACGGGTACATGAATTATATGAAAAGCTGGGACGAGGGGACGTTTCTGCCGTTCAGAACATGGATGAAACGAAGTTGGAAATTCCGAAGCCGGAAGACAAAGCCGAGTTGAAACCTGAAGTCAAAACCGAAGCCAGGGTTAATCCAATGCCTAAAAACGATGTCGCGACTAAGATTGTAGCCAAGGTTAAGTCAGTGCCTGAAACCAAAGCCAAATCCAAAACTGAAGTAAAATCAGGGCATCATCATGATGTTAAGGCCAAGCCTAAACCCGGTTCCAAAAAGTAATATTTAAAAACAAAAAATCATGAACATGAAAGATTCAAAATTAGTGACCAAAGACCCCATCTGCGGAATGACAGTGGACGAAACAACCGCTCTCAGCGCCGAACACGATGGAAAGATGTTCTATTTCTGCTGCGACCACTGCCGGCAAACATTTCTGTCTGCACCTGACGGTTCCAAACCTAAGGGTAAGTCGGGATGCTGTTGCGGATAAAGTTTGTATGAGTGGTTAAAATCAAAAGTCAGGCATATCAAAACATCAGAAAATGTGTGATTTATATAAATCTAATTGGAAATTTTGTAACACTTTCCCGTTTTAAAAGAACCACATTTGTTAATTGATAATTTATAAACATTTAAAAAATAAAATAATGAAAACATTACAAAAAATCACCTTGTTTATTGCTTTAATTGCACTGTTCACATCATGTCAACCCAATACAGATGCAAACAAAATTCTTTCAAATCAGGATACAAAAAAGGCAATTATCGACAAAATTGCCAACGATAGTATTCTGTCAAAAGAAATGATGGAGGCTATGATGAATAGTGAAAACAGTAAAATGATGATGAAGGGAAATGAAAAGATGACGATGATGATGATGGAAGATCATGGAACAATGATGAAAATGATGAAAGAAAATCCATCTATGATGCAAAGTATGATGAGCGGTATGATGGAAACATGTAAAAATGACACCGCAATGATGTCCTCCATGTGTAAAAACATGATGGAAAATCCGGAAATGATGCAAATGATGCATAAAAATATGGGCGGAATGATGGATATGAAGGGCATGAAAGGCATGAAGGGAATGGAAGGGATGGATCATAAAATGAAATAAAAAAAAGAAGGTTTCGGAGTTATTACAGCAATTAACCTTCTGAAGAAACTGAAAGAAAAACTTAATGTTGATTTCAGAAAATACAATATTCCGGGGCCCGGTATCAGGTTTATGCCTGCAATGCATTGCAAATGGAAGACAAACTTTAATAAATGCTTCCTTGCATTGTCATTGTACGGGAATTGGGAAACAATGAAATGATCCGATTACCTCAATGATGGCCATTGAAAACTTAGCTTTTGCTGAAATTGCAGGAGAATTAAAAGAAAAACCTCTTTGGGTTATTGCATCGCTGTAGTTCGGTCGGGTAATTTCTGATTTGTTTAAAATTAAGCTTAAAAAGTAACATTATGATGGACGGAATGAATAATGGTTGGGGAATGGGATACGGATATGGATGGATTTTTGGTCTTATCGTTCTTGTGGTTTTTATTTGGTTGGTAGTTAAAGTTGCGAATAAGAACAAAAAATAAAATCTGCCAAAGAAATAATGTCTGCCTGGTGTTCTTTAAGAAAGGTAGCCAGGCAGGATTCTTGCAAAAAGAATATGATAAAGTATCTATTTCTTGCCGTTCTGGACAATTAACTTTCAAATCATCAACTTGTTACGCTCTATAAAACAATTGTTAATTAGTACTTATAAATATAAAGACATGAAAATATTAAGATCATTTTATCTTGTGATAATTGCTTTTGGACTTATTTTGTTTTCAATTGCTTCGTGCAATAAAGATGAAGCAGTACAAACCAAAACAACACTCATCAGCGGAAAAACATGGGTTATTAAGTCAGTGAATATGGCAGGAATGGATTTCACTGCTGAAAAAATTTTAACTGATGAAGGAGCTGAATTCCAAATGTTATTAAATGCAGATGGTACAGTTACTTATACTGATAATATGGGATTAAATCCTATGATCGGGAAGTGGCAATTTCAAGTGAATGAAACACAATTTAAAGTATCCGGAATTGACGGAACAAATTCTGATATAAATACAATTACCCAACTCAATTCTACCGATCTGGAATTCTGGCATATGGATGGTTCTGACAAAATGACCATGCATTACAAGATAAAATAAATGGCATAAGACAGTACAGATTAAAAGAGGGCTAACTGCCCTTCTTTTTATGCGATTGTCAAAAATTCAAATTGTGACTGTAAAAAAAGTAAAAGAATATGCCTGTCCCATGCAATGCAAAGGCGAAAATGTTTATTCAAAACCAGGTACTGCCCGGGTTTGCAACATGCATTATGTTCATGTCGAAAAATCAGGGAAATTGAACTCGGACCAATGTTGGGAAACAGTTATGTGGTTATGAATGGATTGAACGACGGAGAGGAAATCGTTACGGAAGGTGCTTTTAGTGTCGATGCTTCGGCACAACTCGAAGGTAAACCAAGTATGATGAATCCTCAAGGCGGTCAAACTTCCTTGATGCCGGGGATGGATATGCCAGGTGATATCAAATCGAAGGATACCAAAAGTATGCCTGGAATGGATATGACTGTTACTCCCAAATGATGGTTCAAGCTTGTCTTTTTCAAATCTGATGATCTGGGCATTCAGGTTCAGTATTTTTAGAACGAGAAAGCCAATGAATAAGAATCTGAATGGTTTCATTTTTAATGGTTTTAAATGATTTCAGTAATTGAATAGTTGAAATGTCGTACTTCAATATTTTCCAATCTGAGATGATGAATTTTTTATGCCACCCAAGCACTAAAACACCAATCCCGAAATTTCGGAACTGGGTCGTGCCGACCACATGAAGTCCTGTTTATTAGCGGCTGTCCTTTTGTTTTCAATCAGAGTTTCTTTTCTTAATTATCATAGAATTAGACTATTTGTATTCACTATTCCATTTTGATAAATAAATTGTCTGAACCGTCAATGTAACTGTTATTAAACAAAACTTGGTTCTCGCAAAGGACAATTCTTCCATATAAATAAGTACTTGGATTATTCAACTCAAGTTCGTAGTTATTTATGTCTACTATTCTAAGATTCCAATTCCCTTGTGTTATTACCACTGAATTTTCTGTAACTGTAAATGTGCCTGTTTTGGTTAAATTTAAGAAAACATCTTTGTTAGCCTTATTCGTTCCTGGTACTTCTACATGATACGCTGTCCATTTCCAAGTTCCTAAGAGTTCACTAGCAAGTTTTGTAGAATCATAATTCTGAGACTTATAGCAGTCCCATAATTGTTTCGTGTCAATCTGATCTAATTTGTCTTTCGAACAGGAAAAAGTCAGTAATGATATGAAGATAAAAGCAGAAATGATTAATAAATTTTTCATAATTAAAATTGTTTTGTCATCGAGGTTTAATATTTCAAGTTCATGTCTGTCAGTATCAAATTATTGCGATAGCCAAGCATTGTCACTAACGTAGGAAGCTACACACAGGGCGGGAGTTACCCGATGAACTTCCTACGAAGATTTGCATTTCAAAATCTCAATTTTCTGTCAACGAAGTACGGAAACCCGACTTGCGGGTATTTTGCTGTTATAGCACGTTTTTATTTCTGTTCATATATAACATTAAATTGCTGGACATATATTTTCTCATTTACTTTTAAATAAGCCACTAATGTTTGTAAATATTCTGTCGTCATTTCACCATAAAACACATAGGTGGATAAAGATTCATTTAAAAAGAACCTTACTCCTGTACATTTTGCTTTAATAAAACCTTCATTATTAACGAAATGCAATTTTGATTGATCCGGGTCAGTTACTTTAATTTGTTTAAAAGTAATATCAGTCCCATTTTGAAAGTATTTAACAATTAAAATTGAATCCTCTCTGTCAACAAAATGAAAAGTTGTCAAAGTGTCTGAATTAATTTCTATGTCATTCATAAAATAGCAAACATTTGAATACATGTAAAATAGGTCTTCGTTAAACTCAACATTGTCGCTTATAAGACCATCTGAATTATACGATTTTGCAACTTCAATAAATTCGTTTTTTAAAAACTTATAATTCTGTGGAATGAAAGGTATTTCCTCTTTTTCTTTTTTACAACTCAACATGAGGAGAATGGTAAGAAATAATAAAATTAAACGTTTCATAATTTTTGGTTTTACATTGTTATTTTAAAATCTACTTTGAAGATGCTGTCTCGTTATTAAATGTGCTATAACGTTCCGCAGCTACACGCAGGCAGGGATTTTAACCACCAAACCTCCCACGAAGAACTGCACTTCAAATATAATATTTATTGTCAACAAAGCGACGAAACCCTGCTTGCGGGTAGATTGCTGTTATAGGCTGCCGTTATTCTAGCAATGTTGTCAATATTTTGTGCATTTCTCATAATTCAGTCATTTAACCACTTTGAATACTCTCTCCAATCGTCCAAATAGATACTTTTCATTTCTCGTTTGTCGATGTCGTCAAAACTAAGTCTTGCACACCTTGGATATTCTGCTGGCAATAAAATATCTCTATAGTCACCTTTTGCTAAGGCAATGTAGTGGTCAAGTGATTTTAAGTTTCTGTTTGATAGTCTAATAATTGCTGCTGAAATTCTTCTTTTCCCATTTGGTGTTTCACTCTCAACTTTGTGAAGTCTTGTTTTCACTTCATCAAAATGTTGGGCAAATTCTCTTTGGATTAGTCTGTCAAGCTGCTTTGTCGTCAATTTTGCAGCTGGTTGATTTCCAAATAGTTTTATTTTTAATTCTTCAAACATTTTTCAATATTTTTGTCAAATGATTGCACTGTCGAGTTTATACGGTTGCCTATAACGTAGGAAGCTACACGCAGGGGCGGATTGCGGGTGATTCCCTGTCAAGCCGAAAAGCAGCTTGAGCGGAAAGATACCCACCGAAAACCACCGATGCCGCACTTGACGGGTAGCTGAAGTTATGGGCTGGCATTCGATTTTCCGTTGTTTCCATCTGTCAAAAAAATATCTATTCTATTGTAAATTTCCCAATTGGATGCTCAAATGAAGACTCGTCTCCATAATAAACAATGTAATTCCCTGGTTCTAAAGCTCCAACTCGAACAGCCTTGCAATTACAGTCAGATTTCTTTGTCACGGCAAGTCCAGCTATAACTCTCAAGTGAATGGTGTTTCCATTAACTGTCGTTTTAATTTTTAGACAAGAGAAAGCAGAATTTAGAGTTGTCGGTTTAATTGTCACCGAGTCTAAGCCAGAAACATTACATTTTACCGGCAAATAAAAACCATCTTCAGTTTCTAATGGTGTCTCTGTCTTAATACCACCAACTTTTTGTATAAAGTCCCAATCCTCTGTCTCGCGCGTTAAAGTCACAAATGAAACAAGTAGGACTAAAACTAAAAGAGTCAATACTCCAAGTACAATTATAAATTTCTTTCTCATGTCGTAATATCGTGTCGTGTCGCCAAATATGCTTGCCCATAACTAGTAAATATCGGCAAATATATAGTACTTTAACAGATTTTAACTTTCCGAAATCCGGTATGTTTTTTCATTGTCTATTAGATATTTAGTATCGTATTGTGACAAAAATACAGAATACTTAATTAACAAAACTATTTATTGTCTGTATTTTTTTTTATTAAAGTTGAAATTATGTTGAAGCATCCATTGGTTCTGAACAAATTTGATGTAAATGATTTAATCAGACATGGCAATTATTCAAAAATAATCCACCCTCAGTCATTCCCAAGGGTGGATTGCAATAAGCTGAATTGAATGATTACGTGATCACCAGGAATTAGAGGCCTTCCCAGACAGTATTTGTTCCATTCTTTAAAATTTTGGTTCCATATTTAGGAAGGATCGAATGATTGTTGAAAAATTTGGTTTTAAAGGCTTTAAATTTACTATTAAATGTAGGGTATATGAATGATAAAAATTAATAATGTCATATTTTCATTTTAGAGGTCTTTTGAAAAATGACAAATATGAATGCTACCAAATCTCCAAGTCACCAATCCCGAAATTTCGGAACACCAAAGAAGTTTTTACTTATTTGGGTGTTAATTGAGTGTTTGATGCGTTTATTTAATCTGAAAGGTTTACCAGTCGTTCAAGAAAAATATGTGAATTATGTAATGTTATGTCAGAATTATGTAACATTATTTGATAGGTTCAATCTATTTTTGATTGATAAGAAAAACGATGAAATTAATCATGACAAAATTAACCGAAATACTCAGCGGATCAGGACAAAAAAATGAAATGCAAGAATCACCTTTATGTAGTTGTGGTGATCGGTATCAGAATCATCAGATCGGTGATCCCTATTCGAAAACTGTTTTCCAATGCCCCATGAAATGCGAAGGAGACAAAACTTATAATGTCCCCGGCAATTGTCCTGTTTGCAACAGGCACCTGGAGCAGGTTACCGAAGTACATCAACAATATTATTTATAAAAAATCAAGTTATCTATTAATTTAAAAAACCAAAATTATGATGGACGCAACAAGTAGTGCATGGGTATTTGATATTGGATATGGCTGGATCATTGGTCTGATCGTTCTTGTTATTATTATAGGACTGATGTCGAATGCCAGCAGGCGAAGGAAAAATGCAAGCATGCAAAAATTTAATTCGCCGCAGGATATTTTAAAAACAAGATATGCCAAAGGTGAAATCAGCAAAGATGAGTTTGACGAAAAAAGGAGACATATTTCATAGCTGAATCAGCTATGTTATCCATAGAAATTAAAGCAAGGTATTATGATGGACGGAGTAAATAATGGATGGACAATGGGCACAGGATTTGGTTATTACCTGATCTTCGGCATTGCAGTTCTTGTGGTTTTGATTGGGATTTATGCGATGTTGCGGAGAAAAAAGTAGCGGATAAGGAGTGTAAATAATAGCCTTTTTATAATGTTGTATTTTTTTCTTTGCGGTCTTTAGCGTCTTTGCGCGACTTTGTCTTTAGGTTCACGCAAAGACGCCGAGTACGCAAAGTAGGAAAATAGATTTAAGAATGCCACCAAATCTCCAGGTCACCAAAATCCACCAAGGATTAATGCATTAACTTTGGTGTCCCGAAATTTCGGGATTGGTGTTTTAGTGTTTTGGTGGCAAAATGGCTTTTCGTAATCTCAAATTTGAAATACGACATTGGATCTTTTATATTACTTTAGCTTCATGCATCGCACATGTAGACAAGGCTGTTAAGTTAATGTTTTTAGCTTATTTTTTCTTTGTGAAGTCTTAGTGTCCTGGTGCCTTTGTGGCCTCGTCCTTTATCTGTTGCAACTGATAAATTTAATATTTGATTGATAGAAACGAGGCCACTAAGTCACAAAGACGCAAAGGAACACCAAGAATTTTGCTTAATTTGTTGACATTATGCGTGCGGGATTAAAAGATAAAATCTAAGCCCATGGATTTTTACATCAAAAATATGGTTTGTAACCGTTGTATCATGGTGGTGCAACAGGTTTTCGAGCACCTGGGTTATCAGCCAGTGCGGATTGCCCTCGGTGAGGTTGAAACGGCGAAACCATTGGCGGACGAAACATTGACAGAATTGAGGAAAAACCTCACCGGATTTGGTTTTGAACTGATTGATGATACAAAAAGTCAGCTAATAGAGAAAATCAAAACATTGGTTATTGAGCTGATACGGTACAAAAAGGAAGAAGATATCAAGGTCAACTATTCCACTTATATAGAATCGAAGCTCAACAGAGATTATACGTACCTGAGCAATCTCTTTTCTGAAGTGACAGGGGTGACTATCGAAAAATACTTCATCAACCAAAAGATTGAGAGGGTGAAGGAATTGCTGGTTTACGACGAACTCACACTTAGTGAAATTGCCTTTGAACTGGGATACAGCAGTGCACCCGCACTCTCGGCGCAGTTCAAAAAAGTTACCGGGCTAACACCGAAACATTTCAGACAAATCAAGGACAATAAACGAATCCCACTCGACAAAGTCTGACCTGTGAATTTTATACGTTATTTCGGGAATAATATAATAACTCCCTGATCCGGATCTTTAACTTTGACACCAAAATCAGCGGATATGGAAAACATCGTCAAAAAAAGTTTCCCGGTTACAGGAATGAGTTGCGCTTCGTGCGCCTCAAGTGTCGAAAGCATGATCAAAAGTCAGGCAGGAGTGATTTCCGCTTCTGTCAACTTTGCCGCTTCGAATGTCTGGGTAGAATATAATTCAGGGATTGTCGATCCGAAAAAACTAAAAGAGACCATTCAGTCGGTTGGATATGATTTGATTATTGATGAGCATGCCGCAAAAGAACAGGAAGAAACTG
>Ga0209724_1003525_pt1 | contig 12749 bp, 12 predicted proteins | sample grotaG_FD_184143 | JGI IMG/M metagenome (GOLD analysis project Ga0209724, IMG submission 184143) | Glacier valley bacterial and archeal communities from Borup Fiord, Nunavut, Canada, to study Microbial Dark Matter (Phase II) -... | ecosystem: Environmental > Aquatic > Freshwater > Ice > Glacier ... | reverse complement strand
TTGAACGATCGCTAGCGAAGTTCAACATCGTCCTGGGTAACAGTTCACTCATTCAACTGGAGGAATTGCACAACAAAATCACCATTCAACTCTAGGAAGTTGGGGAGCCGTTGATCACTTCTTTAGAGAACTGTTCAGGCGGCTCCCTTATTGTAGTTTGGAGATCGAGCCTCGATCGACCAAAATTTGTTGCGTCAGCAAATCGCGAACCGTTGCAGTGAGCACTCGCTGATCGGTGACCTCAAACTGAACTGAAATACGATCGACACCTACTTGCCCCGGCGGATTGAGGTGAGCGACACACACTTGCTCATGCTGACGTTCTAGCGATCGGTAAGTCTCTTGTTGACGCATCGGTAGACTCGTCATTCTGCCCTGCTCGTCATAGTTCACCTCTGATTGAGCAACCACTGCAACCTCTCCAATGTCGAGGCGAAGATCAGTTTGTCCCTCGATCGCGGCTTGCAAAATCAGCGGTTCAGCCCGTTGACAGGGATAGCGATCGCCCTGTGCAAAGAGCGAAAAATAGGAATACGATCGGGCGTAAGGTTCCCAGAGGCGAATCGCGTAACTGTGGCGTAGAGAATCCTCGATCGTCAGTTGACCAAGCGCCAATGCGCCATGACAAACCGCCTCAAACGGTTTATCGAGTTTGACTCGCTGCCGCCCAAAATAAGATCCGATAAGTTGCTGCACAGATGGAATTAAACAACTGCCGCCGACGAGCAACACTTGCTCAATATCCGACTTGGAAATGCCTTTTGAAAGCGCGATCGTCAGCACTTCATCGAGCGATTGTCGGACTTGTTCTAATAGCTGTCGCGTTTCGAGAATGTCTTCTAACTGCGATCGGGTTAAACGCAACTCGTAAGCCATAAAGGTAGATTCGTCGAGCCAGCTTTCTTTTGCCTCCTCAGCGATCGATAACCGGACTTTGAGACGCTCGGCAATCTCTAGTAAGGTTTGATATCCGATCGCGCCCACCGCAGCCCGCGAGGAGCCAATTTGATGCAAATAATCTTCGACAATCCACAGATCAATATCTTCACCGCCAAGATATGCGTCGGCTTTTGCCAGCACTTCTGCTCGCTGCACGTCAGAGGTTTTGCCAACTGTCCGTACTAAACTCAGATCGAGGGTGCCGCCGCCAAAATCAACGACAAGAACGAGAGCACCGGGACGCTGCACCGCATAACCCAACGCTGCCGCCGTAGACTCATCAACGAGCCGCACATCAGAGATATCAAGCCGCGCCGCCACCTCACGAAACCATCCCAAATAACGCTCAAACGCTCCGATCGGAACGGTAAAAACGACTTGAGAAGGATAAATTTGCTGTTGCTGGAGTTGTTGCCAGATTGCTTGAATAAATTGTTCAGATACCCATTCAACACTATAGGATTGTCCATCAATTTGACGATCGGGCGGTTGAAAGTCAGCCGCTAAATCTCGCTTAAATGCTTTGAACAAGCGATCGGGCTGAGATATTCCTAAGCGCTGCGATCGCACCTGTTCACCCAGGACAATTTGCTCCGCACTTTTTACAAATATCAGCGTCGGAGTCACCGGAATCTCGTCGTATAATAACCGTGAAATGGCAGGAAAGCGAATCGTTTTAGGCGTTTGAGTATCGGGTTCGAGAATGCTAACAACCGTGTTGGTAGTGCCAAAGTCGATCGCAACAGAAGTCATAGACAGATCACTCAGGATTTATAGCGGGAAGAGTGCGACTCACTTTTGCGGGGCAGAGAATCTGATGCGAAACCGTTTCTCCAATGTGTCGATAGCCGACAAACCGGATGTAAACGCTCTCTCCAATCGCAATATCATCTACATCGGGTTGATGGAGTTGCGGATCGTAGGAGACAGACTGCCAGGGAGATCCGATCGCTTCAATACTCCAACTTTGCAGCAAATTTTCCAAAGGCGTAAAGAGAGCAACCAAATTTCGGGCAGGAAGAGTGGGCATTGTCTGTGCCATTTTACAAGCACTAGGATAGGTTACAAATAGCGTTTGTAATTGCTCGAAGGTAGCGTTGCTGAAATCTGAGGTGAGTTGTAATTTTTGTGATGTTAATTCCTCTCGCAGTCGTTGACATTGTTGCTGTAGCTCAGTTACTTTTTCTTCAGATGGATTACTGCGATCGGAGTCTTCACCCATCCAGCCTAAGATAACAGCGATGCACCCAACCGCAAGAACAATCCCGAATCCAATCAGGTTAGAGTCGGTCATCAGATTCCACCCTGTTGAAGCGTTTGAGTGTCTTCTACTGTTATAAATTCATCACCTTCGTAATACTCTGGTAACAATGTTTGTGATTCGATAGTTCCGATCGAGTGTTCGATTTCTGAAGTCAAATCAGTGCAGGTTGCGCCCAGTCCGTTAAGCACCGTTTCGACGATTTTGCCATCTTTGCCGATGCGATACTCAATCTTTTGATAGTCTGTCATGCGATTCTCCCAGTAATCTACTCTCATCCTACTCGTAGGGCGATGACTAGACCTCCTGCACGAATACTGTGCCCTCACCCTAGCCCTCTCCCTGTCGATGCTGAGATCCGAGGAAGATCAGTAGTCTATTCAAACTGTTTCATAGCAAGCGTTTGAGTAAGTTAAGTTAGAAGCTAGAACCTGTTTGCCAGCCAGGAATCCAGTTTGTTCCGGCAAGAGGGAGACGCGCCATTGCAGCCGCCTCGATCGTCAGCGCAACCAGATCTTCGCGCTCTAAATGATGGACGTTTTGCTTTCCACAGGCACGGGCGATCGTCGTTAATTCCATATTTAGGGTCTGTAAATAATTTTTGACTCGACGTGCTCCGACGTGTGGTTCTAGGCGTTTTTCTAGCATTGCATCTTGAGTTGTCACTCCGACTGGGCATTGACCCGTATGACAATGATGACAGTATCCCGGCGCGGTTCCTAATGCGTTGTAGTCTGCGATCGCTGAGTGATGCGTCCCGTTTTGAATATAGGTTTCACTATTGCAGCCTAGAGCCATTAGGATAGCTTGTCCGATCGAGACCGCATCTGCCCCCATCGCCAGTGCTTTAGCCACATCTGCGCCTGTGCGAATGCCGCCCGACACAATCAACTGCACTTTCCCTTTCATGTCTAATTCTTCGAGTGCCTCCACTGCTAAGCGCACGGCTGCCAACGTTGGAATGCCAACATGCTCGATGAAGACACTCTGAGTCGCGGCGGTACCGCCCTGCATTCCATCGACGACGATCACATCTGCCCCCGCGTGAACAGCGAGTTTGACATCATTAAACGTTCGAGATGCGCCGATTTTAACGTAGATGGGTTTTTCCCAATCGGTGAGTTCTCGCAGTTCTTGGATTTTGATGGTCAAATCATCAGGTCCTGTCCAATCAGGATGGCGACACGCCGATCGTTGATCAATTCCTTCCGGTAGCGTTCGCATTTCTGCAACTCTAGGATTTACTTTTTGTCCCAATAGCATTCCAGCGCCGCCCGGTTTTGCACCCTGACCAATCACTATCTCGATCGCGTCTGCCTTCCTGACATCATCGGGATTGAACCCGTAGCGAGACGGTAAACATTGATAAATGAGTGTTTTAGACGAGAGCCGTTCTTCCGAAGTCATGCCCCCATCGCCTGTTGTCGTCGATGTTCCCGCTTCGGTGGCGGCAAGTCCAATCGCTTCTTTAACGTTGGCAGAAAGTGACCCAAAACTCATGCCTGCGATCGTGATTGGCATCTCTAGCTCGATCGGTTTTTTGGCATAGCGCGTGCCCAAAATTGTCTTTGTAGTGCATTTTTCGCGATAGCCTTCGAGGGGATAGCGACTCAACGATGAGCCGAGGAAGACCAAATCATCAAAGTGAGGTAATCGACGTTTTGCACCCAGTCCGCGAATTTCATAGAGTCCATGAGCGGCAGCATTTTGAATGTAGTTGAGAATGCGACGATCGTAGCCTGCCGATTCTTCGAGAGAGAGTGATTGACTTGATTCGGAGTGATTCATGGTTAATAGTCCTGATTAGCGTCGGCGTTCCAGTGATAAAGTCGCTTGGCAGAAGCGATGCGCTTGAAGTCTTTGGAGTCGTGAGAAAATCCGGCTTTTGCGAGTAGCTCACCGACCGCTTGATAGTCGGAGTCTGACATCGGCTCAAATTGGGCATCCGCTCCCAGCGATTTTACGTTGCCGCGAATGTAGATCACGGCTTCATAAAGAGAATCTCCGATCGCGTCGCCCGCATCTCCACAAATCACGATTCGTCCCGCTTGCGCCATAAACGCCGAGAAGCTGCCTACACTGCCTCCCACCACAATATCGCCCCCCTTGAGCGAAATGCCACAGCGCAGACTCGCGTTGCCGTCAATCACAAGCAATCCTCCTTGAGCAGAGGCACCTGCTGAAACGGATGCAAAGCCTTTGACGTGAACCCGTCCAGACATCATATTCTCAGCAACGCCCGTGCCTGCATTGCCGTCGATCGTCACGTTTGCTAACTGATTCATTCCCGCAGCATAATAGCCAACGTGACCTGCAATCTCAACGGTGATGGGCGAGTGAAGCCCTACGGCGATATTGTGGGCACCATCTGGATTAATGATTTTGATCGGGTTCCCATTCGCACCGTGATGGAGAAACTGATTCACTTCGCGCAGTGAAGTTTGCGACAAATCAAAGATTACACTGTCCATACATACAGTTCCTCTGGGGCGGGTTCGTAGAGTTGAGCGTGATTGATATCGGGCAAATGAGCTAGAGAGCGAAACTCAGAGGCGATCGCAACATAGTCATCGGTTTCGGCGACGATCGCGGGTTTGCAGGCAAACGAATCTCGCACCAGGGCAAGTTTATCGACGGTTCCCATTAGAAACGTGTAGAAGCCGTCTAACTCCTCAAAGCCTCTCTGAAGCGCGTTCTCAAGGTCGTCACCTTCCCGCATTCGCCACTCTAAAAAGCGACAGGCGGCTTCGGTGTCGTTATCGGTTTCAAACTGAATGCCGCGTGGCTCAAGTTTGCGGCGAATCTCATGGGGGTTGGAAAGAGAGCCGTTGTGGACGAGACAGAAATCTTCCCCCGCCGTAAAAGGATGGGCGTGGGCGGCGGTAACTGCCGATTCGGTCGCCATGCGGGTGTGACCGACTAAGTGAGAGCCTTTGAGCGATTTAAAGTGATAGCGATCGCTGACTTGTTGGGGCGTTCCGGTGTCTTTATAGAGGTCGATCGCTCGTCCTGTAGACAACAGATAGAGGTGTGGATAGTGATGTTTGAGCCACTGTTTTACTGAGTTTGGATCGGCATTAGAAATCACGATCGCGTGGTTGCCTTGACTATCAATCTCGGTGTCTCCTTCAAAGTGGGATTGAAATTTATAGAGCAATTCTGACCAATTAAACTCTTTGTCGCCAGAGTAGAGACTATATTTGCGATGGCTTTCATCCAATAGGTCTGTAAAGATGGCAAGTCCGGCTGAGTCAGAGCCTCGATCGCTCATACCAATCAACATCGGCACCATCATTTCGCCGAGTGATTTTCGTAATTCAGGTTTTTTAACCAGCAGTCCAACGATTCCGCACATGATGTATTTTTTGAGTTGTTAAAAGAATTCTAGATAGCGTTGGACTTCCCATTCAGAGACGTGACGCATATATTCGACCCACTCCATTTGTTTGAGATCGATAAATTCATCGGCTAAAACCCCTAACGCGTTTTTGATCACATCATCAGCAGCAAGCGCATCGATCGCTTCCTTTAAGCTCTGCGGCAAGGTATGAATTCCTTTTTCATTCAATTCTGCATTCGAGAAGTCATATAGATTCACATTCCACGGTTCACCCGGATCGAGTTGTTTTTCAACCCCATCTAACCCAGCCGCGATCGCGGCGGCTGTTGCCAAATAAGGGTTACAAGAACCATCCGCGAGACGCAACTCTAACCGACCTCCAGGGACGCGCACCATACTCGATCGATTGTTATCGCCGTAGGTAATGTAGGCGGGTGCCCAGGTTGCGCCACTCAGCGATCGACCCACCACCAACCGTTTATAAGAATTCACCGTCGGCGCACAAATGGCAGTTAACGCGGGAGCGTGGGCAAGTAACCCTGCCATGAAATGATATGCCAGTTTTGACAGTCCTAAATTCCGCGTGTCGGTGTCGTCTGCAAAGATATTTTTGTCACCTTCCCACATGGACATGTGCATGTGCATTCCGGTGCCCGTGCGGTTGGCAAACGGCTTGGGCATAAAGGAGCAAATTAGCCCCAGTTCTTTGGCGATTTCTGACGCTGCCATTTTGAAAAAGATAAAGCGATCGGCAGTTGTTAAACAATCGGTGTAGGTGTAATTGATTTCAAATTGACCGTTTGCGTCTTCGTGATCAATCTGATAAACATCAAAATCAGCCGCTTGCAGACTCGTCACTAATTTCTCAATAAACGTCAGGCTCCGAGATAGCCCTTTGTAGTCATAGCAAGGCTTATCGAGCGTATCGGTCGGGTCACACGGCTGAATTTTGCCCTGCTCATCTTTGCGGAGCAGCACGAATTCTGGCTCTACCCCGGTGTTGAGCAGCCAACCTTTTTGGGTCAAGCGTTCGATTTGCTGTTGCAAAATAAATCGGGCATCGTAGGCGTAGGGCTTGCCGAGAACATGTCCGACGCAAACAATACGAGCAAATCCGGGCATCCAGGGCACGATCGACAGCGTTGACAAATCGCCTACAGCCATAAAATCGGGACTATTAGGCTGCATTCCCAAACCCCACACGGCAAACCCCGCAAACCCAGCCCCCGGACACAAAATATCTTCAAAATGCGAGGCGGGAACGGCTTTTGTTTTAGCAGTTCCGTGCATATCGACAAACTGCGCCAGAACAAACTTAATCTGATGAGTTTCTAGAAACTGCTTGGCTTCTGCTAGTGTCATGATCCTGTCCTCCTTTAAAGATTAGCCCGACTTAGATTAACCGATCGGCACCGACGACTCCTCCGCCTAACTCTTGCACGATCGTCGCCAATGTCTCCCATAAATAAGCTCCAAATGTGCCATCACACCAGATTCGATATCGGTCAGGCGCGATCGGAATAATAGTAACGCTAACGCCAACCATCAACGTCAAAATCACGGGATGCTGATCGAGAGAGAATGACTGAAAGTGAACGCTACAAGTTTGCTGCAACAGATCGAGAATCGCTGTACCGCACAACACGATCGCGGCATCTTGTCGCAACACCGGATACACACGATCGGGAACGTGCTGACACGCCTCAGCTAATCGCAGCGCAAAACTGCTGTGAAGACTATCTTCGATCAAAAATTCAGTCAAGCCGAGACGGGCAATAATGCCACCATCGGGGAGAGAACGCCAGGTATTGGGACGATCGGGCACTTCCAAATCTCGGCTCTCAAGCCAAGCAGCGGCTCCGGCTCCTTTAACCCCAAAGCGGGTGAGAAATGACAAATCAGCAATGCCCAAATGCGCCGCAGTCTGCTCATCTCCAGGAATTGACATGAGGGACGGCATTCCGTTAATGTCTCGCCAGGTGCCGCTGAGAGACTGAAGCCGATCGTGATTGGGGCTAATGCGACGCATCATACCGTCACCTCCTCTCGCTGGGTCACGTCTTCTCGCTGACGTAACTGATCGGGGTCGTAGAATGGAGTTGAGGTGATGATTGCAGATACGATCGTGCCGTCGGATAATCGGATTGAGATAGGGTCTCCGATCTCCGCCAGTTCTGGTCGCATGTAGGCGAGTCCGATATGACGGTTCAGACTGGGACTCAATGCGACACTCGTGACGCGCCCTACAATCTGATCGCGAGCGATCATTAAGTGACATTCTTGCGGCGGAGTTCCTTGGAAATTCGGGTCAAGCATGAATCCGATCAGGGTTTGTTTGATGGGTCGTTTTGCCAAGACTTGTAAACTGCGCTGACCGATGAAAAAAGGCTTGTCCATCTTCACTGCCCATTTAAGCCCCGCCTCTAATGGAGTCGTTAGCCCGTCAGTGTCTTGACCGATAATCAGGTGCCCTTTTTCGAGTCGCAAAAGACGCTGCGCTTCAACTCCAAACGGACGAATATCATACTCAAGTCCTGCTTTTAACAACAGATCCCACAATGCTGGAGAGTATTCTGCTGCAACGTGAATCTCATAGCCCCACTCACCCACAAATCCGACTCGCATTAACACGACAGGAATCTCTTGAATTCGAGTTTCACGCACGGCGAGATAAGAAAATGCAACGCTAGAGAGGTCTAAATCAGTCAGCTTAGACAAGACATCACGGGCATATCGTCCTGCGAGATTGATCGCCGATCGTGCCCCTGTTAAATTCACAATTCCACAGTCTAGCTGCCACATTGTATTCAACCGAGACAACTCACGATAGATAGGAGTCGCGCCTGATGTTGTCGTTGTGAAATAGAACTGCTCTGCTCCAAGTCGGGCAATGATGCCATCGTCGATCGTGACTCCTGTTTCATCTAACATCAGAGCATATCGCGTAGTGCCAACTTTCATATTGCGGTAGCGTCCAGCATAGACTCGCTCTAAAAACTCAGCCGCATCTGCCCCACGAATCTCAAATTTACCCAACGTGCCGACATCAATGATCCCCACCTGATGCCTAACTGCCTGAACTTCTAGAGCGATACACTCTTCGCGAGTTTTGCCGAGTTGAGCGTAATATTCGGGTCGTTTCCAAATTCCTGCCAGCATAAATTTAGCATTCAGCGCAGCGTGACGGCTGTGTAGTGGAGTTCGTCGCTCAGGCGTGAAGCCTCGCCCTGCTAAATGTGAAAGCGGGACTGGATGGAAGAATGGTCGCGAGGTCGTTGTGCCCACTTCACCAGGAGTCTTTCCAGTGATTCGCGCCAGAATTCTCAACGCATTCATATTCGAGTGTTTGCCCTGACTCGCTCCCATTCCCACGGTTGTATATCGTTTTAGCAATTCAATGTTGTCAAATCCTTCTTGGACAGCGTTAGGAAAATCTTTGTACTGCAAGTCTTCATCGAAGTCTACAAAATTCTTGCCTTTGGGATGTTCGACGATCGCCCACGGGTGCGAAGGAGATTCTCGTTCGGGCGAGATTGTCACTTGGATGCGTTCTCCCAATCCCAAATAGGCTGCTGCTTCTAGACCCGATCGACGACCATCAATCAGCTTTTGTTCAAACTCAAACACGCCATTCACGCGACCACAGGCAAACACGCTAGACGGCAACTGATCGGGGACAAACTGCTGCAACCCTTTATCAAACCGCATTTTAGTGCCTGCCTGATAGAGCAAGTTTGCCGCAGGTGCCCAGCCAACGCTCATCACAATGCCATCACACGCGATCGTTTGTTTAAATCCGGTTTGTGGGTTGCCGTTTGCGTCGATCGGGCAAATTACCGCCGCCGATACGCCATCACGACCCGGATTCGCTCTCGCTTCATAGACGCAGTATCCTAGGAAGATGGGGATATTTTGTTGGTCTAGCGATCGTGCCACATCACTGTTGAGAGAATCGCGCAGATCGACTACGGCAGCGATCGTGACTCCATTGCTAATCAGATCAAGCACGGTTCGATATCCATCGGCATTCGCAACCAGAACGACCGCTCGATTCATTGGTTTGACTGCGTAGCGATAGATTAACCGTTGCGCGGCGCTCGATAGCATGACACCCGGCAAATCATTATTGCGAAACACCGCAGGTTGCTCGTAGGCTCCATTAGCGGCAATCACTGCTTTCGCACGTAGTTTAGTTAAGCGATCGCGATCTAATAATGGAACCCAGCCATCAGCGTAGTATCCTGATGCTTGCGTTTGTGTGTAGAGACGGATTCTCGGATGATTCTCGACAGCGTTTAATAATTCGTTTGTTTTCTCGACTCGAAGGGGTTCATTTCCTAATTGATAGTGACCCGATCCGCCTGCTTTAGCATTCTCATCGACGATCACTACGTCTGCACCTAAATCTGCTGCCGAGAGTGCTGCTGAGAGTCCTGAAACACCTGCTCCGACTACGAGCAGATCACAAAAATCATAGCGTTTTGCAGTCCGAATGTGAGGAGTCGAGAAGTCTACCTGTCCCAATCCCGTCAGGTTGCGAATCAGGCGTTCCCACATGGGAAACAGACGCTTGCTGTTAAATGCTTTGTAGTAGAAACCAACCGGGAGAAACGGTGAGAAAAGCTCGATCGCGCTGGCACGATCGCCCATCACTCCGCCAAAAGTGTTAATGGCTGAAAGCGTCATTCCATCTTCTAGCGGCGTGACATCTGCTCGGACATTCAATTTCTGCCCGGACTGCATGAGAGAATTCACGTCATGATTGGCGAGACTTAGAATTCCGCGTGGACGGTGATATTTGAAGCTGCGTCCCAAAATTTGTTGACCCGATGCCCAGAGCGCACTGGCGATCGTATCCCCCGCATATCCAGTAAAGCGAGTTCCTTCAAACGTGAACTCGATCGGTCGGCTGCGATCAATCCATTCTCCTGATATGGGCGGTAGTCTGCGTTGATTCATACGATTTCACCCCACAGATAAGTGTATATAATTTCATCCGTTAGCGTGTTTCGTTCAGCGATAAACCAAGTGTTGCTAGGTATGTGACACCACCATTCACATTTAATACCTGGAGTGTTATTACGATGAAACACATAATCTGCCCAAACCTCATCTGTCACTAGGTTTGGGTCAGGCATCGATCGCAGCTCTCCCCCACACACAAACTCTGAAATCGGTCGCGCTCCATTCACCGGACAAGTCATAAGTTTCATGGTTAGTGCCCTACTGACGCAGCGCCTTTTTCACCGACTAATTCATAGTTCTCAAATCGAGACAGCGAAAAATCTTGAATGAGATCATGATTGCGATCGTGCGCCACCGTATACGCCATCGTTTTGCCGCACACGGGCGTTGCTTTAAACCCCCAAGTGCCCCAACCCGAATCGAGATAGAACCCCTCGATCGAAGTCTTGCCCATAATCGGTGCAAAATCGGGGGTCATGTCTGCCATACCTGCCCATTGGCGCACCACTTTGACGTGAGACAAAAACGGAAATAGCTCTAGCATATGGGCGGCAAGTCCTTCGGCAAAATCGAGCGTCGATCGCGTGGAATGCAGTTCGTAAGGATCAAGCGAGGCACCCATGACTAATTCTCCTCGCGCTGTTTGGCTGACATAAACGTGCAGACTGCCAGAGACAATAATCGGGTCAAGCCACGGCTTCATCGGTTCGCTAACCATCGCCTGTAGGGGATGAATATAGATCGGCGATCGTAACCCGACTAGATCCAGAATTCGCGGCGTAGATCCGGCGACCGCACACAAGACGCGAGGCGTTGAAATCGTGCCGTGGGAAGTCTCGATTCCGGTGACGCGATCGGACTCGATTTGAATCCCTAACACTTCGGTTTGTTGATGAATCTCGACTCCGCGCAAATCGGCTCCGCGACCGTAGCCCCACGCTACGGCATCGTGACGGGCAATGCTGCCGGGAGCGTGATAAAGTGCGCCCAAAATGGGAGCGTGACCTCCGCAGGTCATATCCATCATCGGGCAAGCTTTTTGCACTTCTGTAGGATCGACGAGTTCGCTATCGATACCAAAATGTTTGTTGACTTCTGCTCGCCATCGCATTGTTCTGAGTGATGCGTCAGTGTGTGCCAGCGTGAAGTGTCCGCGATTGGAGTAGAACAGGTTTAGATCGAAGTCTTGGGATAAGTCTTGCCATAGTCGCACTGATTCATCGTAGAATTTTACGCCTTCTGGAGTGAGATAGTTCGATCGAATAATCGCCGTGTTGCGTCCAGTGTTGCCGCCACCGATATAGCCTTTTTCTAGCACAGCGATATTTTTCATATCATAATCGCGTGCTAAATAATAAGCCGTTGCTAATCCATGTCCGCCACCACCGATAATCACTGCGTCATAACTTGACTTTAAGCGATCGGGCTGGCGAAACATTCGCGGTTCGGGATGGTCTTTCGACAGAGCGAATTTTAAGAGACGAAACGGCATGACAACTCCTGTAAGTTCTCACTAGAAAACTTAAGTAAACATCATGGCTCGAAGTTTCATGAGTGTCAACAAAGTTTCTTGCTATGATTCAGATTCAGCGAGACGATCGAGAGCTATCACCATGACAGAAGCCGCAGCAAAAAGCACAGAAGTCTCTTCTAGCAGCTCTTTAGAGCGATATTTAGGCAATGCCATTCGAGAGTTGCGGCAAAAACATGGGCTGACGATCGCGGAAGTCGCTGAACAGGTGGGCATCTCTCGCGGGATGTTGTCAAAAATTGAAAATGCTCAAACGGCAACGAGCTTGGAGACGATCGGGAAGTTGGCGAGTGCGTTAGGGGTGTCGCTCTCGACGCTATTTCGCAATTACAATATGCCAGCAGGCGGCGCACAGCTTGTCAAACAAGGCGACGGGATGGAAGTTGTGAGGCGCGGCACGAAGCGCGGACACACTTATCATCTGCTGGCATACGATCAGGGTCCGACGAAGGTGTTTGAGCCGTTTTTGATCACGATGGATGATGCGTCTGAGGTCTTCCCCACGTTTGAGCATCCCGGCATCGAGTTTATCTATATGCTGCAAGGCAAGCTGGAATATCGCCACGGAATCCACACGTATTTATTAGAGCCGGGAGATTCGTTGAGCTTTCGGGGTGAGGTTCCTCACGGTCCTGAGAGGCTGATTGAGTTGCCGATTCAGTTTCTCGCGATCATTTATTATGCGGTGCCGACTGCCTGAGGATGGAAGGCGA
>Ga0209724_1003520_pt1 | contig 12756 bp, 10 predicted proteins | sample grotaG_FD_184143 | JGI IMG/M metagenome (GOLD analysis project Ga0209724, IMG submission 184143) | Glacier valley bacterial and archeal communities from Borup Fiord, Nunavut, Canada, to study Microbial Dark Matter (Phase II) -... | ecosystem: Environmental > Aquatic > Freshwater > Ice > Glacier ... | reverse complement strand
GCCATACTTGAATATCAGGTACTTACAAAACACATATACCAAAAATACCCCTTTGGGGGATGAAAAAACTTGATTTTAGACCGATTTTTCTTTATTTTTGATGAAAACGCTGCAAGTTGGGTTAAAATGGATTTTGAAAAGAATTGAAGATTTATTCTGCGTTGTTTTTGACAAATGCCTTTGGGTCAACAACGGGTAGAATTGCAGAGTGTAAAAATGTACCTTTAAATTGAGAAAACATGATACCCCTTACTGTTGAAATAGAAATTGAGTTTAATGTGACTAAAATAATATCCGGGATTGAAACTTGTTGAGAACCTTCGATTAATAAATCGGCGAAATTCGCAATTTCAAATATACAACTTGCTTGTAAAGATCCAAGCCTGGTTTCGTTATCTTCGTGAATAATGTCGACTGTTGTAATAACAAAAACCAATTTATTTTCATGACTTATTTTATGCTCAAGACCAATATTAAAATGAAATGTAGTTTGAGCAGGCAAAGGTTGTTTGGGATTGTTAAGCTTAACATCCAATAACTCAATACCTTTCATTTGAAAGGTAAGTGGATGTTCCTTTTGTGTATCTTTCATACCTTAAATTATCAATTTGAACAATTATTACTCACTGCAAAAGACTTCGATTTTTTTCCATAATATAAATCAATTAATGATTTATCATTCAGTGTGTCAGAATAGGAAGTAGGATTTGCAGATGCAACTTTTTCGCTGACCACCAGATGGAACTTAATCACTTGCTCTTTTGGTACATCTTTAAGCGTAACCAAACCAATATTTAAAACCCTTTCAATATCAAAAAGTGTGTCGGTATTGAAATTATGGGTTCCACTTAACCATCTGGTTATCTCGGAGCGTCGCTTTTTTAAGGCTTCGGCAAGATCTTTCTTTTTCCAACCTTTTGCCTTAATACCTATGTCTATTCTTGCTGCAAGCAGCATCCTTTTTCTTATTTTATCGTCTTCGTCGGGTGTAATCGAATCAAAGATTTCATCTATAATACTGCTGTTATACGCTTCTGCTTTACTCATCGTCTTCATTATTAAAATTTAAATCACCTTCAAAATCCTTGTAATCATCGGTGAAGAATATCTCCTTATCAGCCATTCGTTTTCGAATATCCAGGGAGATCTGACGCATTAAATAATTTTCCTTTTCAAGCTTTTTATCTTCCTGTAGCGCCCTTATGCTTTTGGATTTGAAACCTCCTCCACCCAAAATCACAATTAATGAGCCATATCGGATGCAATACAAACGTAAATTGGATTTGGGGATATCGGACAAGGCACAAACCCCATCACCCGGCTTTCCTTCATCTGATCTAAAGAACTGTTTTCTGGCACCAGTATCGTGCCCGATTGTATTTAAACGTAAAAGGATGTTAGTTAGTTCACTTTTAAATGAATTTTTATTTTCTTCGAGGAACCTTTCAAACAAGGTTCTTTGCTCATCTTCCAGATATATTGAATATAAAGAGGCCTCATATCCACTAAGTTTATTTATATTTACTAATCGATATCTCATTCGAAAAAGAACTTGCAAATATATATTAATTTACTTTTAAGTGAACTATTTATTTGCTTTATTTTTGAAATCTATTAATCTTTACTTTTACTTTCAATTTTAAAATACTCCATCTGTTTTAAAAACAACCAGGTGAACTTTGGGTTGTTTTACTTCAAAATTTTTGATTTACAACTTCTTAATGACATGTATCAATTTTATTCCGGCTCCGCCGCCAACCTTATTTCCTCTTCTATTTCATAACTGGCTTTGTTACCTGCACTATTTCTAACTGTTACCTACCCGTTCATCCTATTTAATGAATATTAAAACATTCAAATTCTTATGCCACTTCATGTTGATATAAATGCTTCTGAAACTCGACAAACAGCGAACTGATCTTTGCCACTTCACCCAATTCCTCCTTTGCATCTTCCAACGACTGGTATTTATTTACAAGTAGGATCGGTAATTTTTCCTGGTCAAGTTCTTCAACACCAGTTTCTATGTACTTAGTCAATACGAATTCAATGAACTCCTTTTGTTTGTTGTTGAGCAAGGCGAAAATGGTTGCCTGAGCAGCAGCGACCCTGGCTTCCCTGGTCATGGGTTTAATGTCGCTGTTGAATACATACTCCAACACATCGTATAATTCACTCTTTTCGGCATCAATGAGCTGTTGCAGGATGGATAACTGTTCCTTTCCGTAACCTGCTTCATCCAATTTCTCCAACAAGGTTTTTCTTGTCAACGGATTGCTCCAGATAATCCGGAGTTCGTCTTCACTTTTGAAAAAGGAAGGTAGTGTGCCAAATAAATTATTCAAAAATTCTTCTGCCGAAATGGGTTTACCGTTAGCACCCCAGAAAGAAGTGGAAATCATGTGCTGGATTTCACGCTCTTTCCCGTCTTTCAATTTCACTTTTACTTTCTTGCTACACACGCACGGCCTTTGACCACATTTGTAACATGGAGGAGGTGGCTCTTTAATACAAACACATGGAACCTGGCCACAAACCAGGCAAGGTATAGGTGGTTTTTTCTCGCACACACAAGGATTCTGGCCACATTTAGCGCAAACCACTTCTTCAATCGGTTCACCATCCCATTCAGGATCCGCGAAATGATGGTAAGCATTCACAAAATCATAGATGGTGAAGAACTCTTTGCCATCAAACAAGCGGGTTCCTCTTCCTACAATCTGCTTAAATTCAATCATCGAATTAACCGGACGCATTAAAACGATGTTCCGAATATTCCGGGCATCAACGCCTGTTGACAGTTTCTGCGAAGTGGTTAATATGGTCGGGATGGTCTTTTCGTTGTCTTTAAAATCCCGTAAAAACTGTTCACCTATTTCACCATCATTGGCAGTTACACGAACACAATAATTCGGGTCCTTCGATTTTTTATACTGATTTACCAGGTCACGAATGGCAGCGGCATGGTCTTGCGTAGCTCCGAAGATAATTGCCTTTTCTTTTTGATTGGCATCGTCCATGTAAATCTGAACACGCTTGGCCTCTCTTGCTTTTATTTCAATGATCCTGTTGAAGTCGGGTTCGGTGTATATTTTTCCTTCTTCAATTTCGCCTTCTATAATTTGATCGTCGCTGGTGTAGATATAATCGTCAAGTGTTGTCTGGATGCGCTTTACTTTGAATGGTGTAAGGAAGCCATCGCTGATACCTTCTTTGAGAGAGTAGATGTAAACTGGCTCGCCAAAATATTTGTAAGTATCCACATTGTCTTTACGTTTGGGAGTTGCTGTTAAACCCAACTGAACGGCTGGCTTGAAATAGTCTAAAATGCCTCTCCAGTTTCCTTCATCGTTGGCACCACCACGGTGACACTCGTCAATCACAATAAAATCAAAATAGTCTGAAGGGTATTCGCCAAAATAGGGTGCAGGTTTACCTTCCTGATCCGTGCCACTCATAAAAGTCTGGAAGATCGTAAAGAAGATACTTCCATTTGTCGGTACACTTCCCTTTTTACTGATTTCTTTCGGACTGATACGCACCAAAGCATCTTCCTGAAATGCGGAGAAAGCGTTGAATGCCTGATCGGCTAATATATTTCGGTCAGCCAAAAACAGAATTCGTGGTCGACGACTCCCGTCACGTTTTAAGTTCCATCGGGTTTGAAACAGTTTCCAGGCAATCTGAAAGGCAATAAATGTCTTTCCGGTACCTGTCGCTAAGGTTAGTAGAATCCGGTCCTCGTTGTTGGCAATCGCCTCCAATGTATTGTTTACGGCTATTTCCTGGTAATACCTTGGATCGTTTTTCCCTTTGACATATTCAAACGGAACTGCACTGAACTTTTCTCTCCATAGATTTTGGACAGCGAAGGTTTTATCCCAAAGTTCGTCAGGAGTAAGATAATCGGTAACCAAACCTTCGGCACCTGTTTTCATGCAGATACAGTAAATCTCTTTACCGTTGCTGGAATAGGTGGTTTCCAGGTTTAATTTTTCGGCATACTGTTTAGCTTGTGCAACACCTTCGCCTACTCCCTGAACATCGCTTTTAGCCTCGATTACAGCCAGTTTAATGCCTTTGTATGAAAGTACATAGTCTGCACGAAGTAACTTTCCACGTGTACCTCCAATTTGAATTCTTCCGGCTGTTATCGGGTGGTTTCTGAATACTTTGGATCCTTCCACAACTCCCCATCCGCATTCTTTTAGTTTAGGATCAATTAGTTCTGCCCTGGTTTCGTCTTCGGTCATTTTTCATTTTTCATTTTTCATTTTGGCCAATGCTTTAGGGGTAATAAAATATTTTCCTGTTTTTGCAGCGCCTTTAAATTCAATCAAATCTATTGTTTTTAGAATTTGTAAATACCGCTTTGCAGTAGCGTTCGATTTGCCTATTGCATTCATTATTTCATTTATTGTGGCTCCTCTATCGTTAGCAATAATTGCTTTTACAGCATCACTTACAGCATCTCTTACAGCATCACTTAGAGCATCAATCAACTTAATATTTACAGCATCATTTACAGCATCATTTACAGCATCATTTACAGCATCATTTACAGCATCATTTGTTTTGGCAGTTACAGTTACATCGGCAAAAGTCAGTACAGTAACACCCGATTTGCTTTGCCATACAGGTACTGGATAACCTTTCCTTTCACAATCTTCAATCATTTTAATTGTGCCCCGACCTATTTTCTCTATCATTTGTCTTAAAAAACAGATATGTGCAATATCAGGATTACGCGGAACAGATAAATGGTTCTTAGTAAGGGAAAATGGTGTATACCCACCGTATAATTCTCCTGAATTGGTTATTTCCAAATGGTCGGGGTAAAAAGCAATAGTAATAGTTCCGGAAACCGATGCAAAGTCCCGATGGATTAAAGCATTCATCAAACCTTCCCTTAATGCTAATTTGGGGAACGATACATCTTCACGGAGCCATTTTTTTTCAGAAAATTTGCTTTTTACTGCAATGTTAACTTCAAAAAACTGGAGAATCTCTTCGAAATTGCGAAAAATATTACCCTCCAAAAATCTATCGTAGGTGTAAGTATTTGAGGATTTTGAGTCACTAAATACAGTAAGACGAACGCGACATTGAGGTAAAAAGCGCGTTGGTTCTTTTGCAAACAAAACAACTGCGGCATTAGTTAAAATTCCATTTTGATATAAACCATAATAGGTTAAAAATTCTTCTATCTCATTTTCAGAAAACACTTTGCCTCTTCCATATTGGACTAAGTCTTTTAATGTTTTACGAATTTCCAATTCGTCCAGATCGACTATTTCAACACCCAAGGCGGGTTGGCGTTCCCAGTGTAATTCAGTTTTTTGTCGTTCTATGATAAGTTTTGAAATATCGCTTGGTGTTGCTTTCACCGTCAAAGCTTTCTTTCTGTAGTAAATAGTCCCATCAAATACATAAGGTGGTTTTGAGCCATTCCACACTTTTACAAGAAGGATGGTTTCACCTCCAATAATTTCTGTTGATACCGTTATTGGGGCTTCAGGAATGATAGCTTGAAAAAGATATCTGTTCAATTCCATTTCTTGTTTGTCTGCATCCTTCACTCCAATGACTTTTCCATCATTTTGCAAACCAATAAGAACAGTCCCCCCTTCCGTATTTAAAAAAGCGCAAAGAACCTTGGCAATTTCTTCTTTGTTAACCACTTCTTTAAATTCAAGTTGCCCGCTTTCACCTTGTTTAATGAGGCTCTTTATAAGTTGTTCGTCTTTCATGGTTGTAAAGCTTTAATTCGAGCTAATTCATCAAGGTCGGCTTTTAATCGATTGATATCCTTAAATTCGGTTTCCACAAATTTCATTTCATCACCATCAAAATGACCAAATTCATGCGCCCATCTTCTTTGGTCAATGGGTAATCCATCTTGTATAGATTCGTTATACATATCAATAATTCGAGCATCTTCAAAAACCGGTGTTCTTGAAAATGTAAAATCTGGATTTCGAACCCGATTCTGTATATCGGAGTAAATATATTGATTTAAAAGCTCACGCGCATAACGCACAGAAAAGTGGCTTAAAAAACCTCTTGGTTTATCTTGCTGAATTGCCCTGGTAAATTCCTGATGTGTAATGCCTGAGCCATAACGTGGCAAAATAATTCCTAAGAAAAAGTCACAATCATCTACTGCTCTCAAACAAGCTTCCGTATTGGAAACTCCGGGAGCAACGTAGATGCTGCCTATACAACTATTCAACACCTGATACTTGTAATCCCGGCTTTTGTAACTTTCAATGGTGGCACAAAGTTGTCTAAGGTCTTTTTCAAAACCATAAACTGTTGATGAAACCATTATTTTAATTACTTCCCTTGCCATTGAAATTTGGTTAATTGGATTTAGATGTCGTCAATTCTCCACTAAACGCCTTTTGCAACACAATCTTTTTCAACTCTTCCAAATCTGCAATCTTTTGTTGGTAAATGACTTCCAGTCTTTTGGTTTCAACTGATAGAGCATCGAGTTTTTGTACTATGGTTTGTTGTTCTTTGAATGGTGGACAAGGAACAAGCATATTTTTCAAGTCATTGATAGAAAGATTAGGTTGCATTAAAGTATTGACATGTGCAAATACATATTTTGAAACACCATCTGTTGTCAGAAAATTATACAAGAACCTTTGATTTATCAATTTTTCATTTGGGACTAATGCTGCAACTCGTTGATTTATTAATGCTCCATCATAACTTTCAGGAACAACCGCCACTTTTAGACCTGCTGCAATTATTGTTCTTGTCAGTGCTATAACAATGTTGCCTTCTTTAACTTGAAATTCTTTAAGTGTGTCTTTAAATTTCTCAGGAAGATAATTGTCTGTTTCTTCCACAAATTCTTTGACACCAACATTCGTAATTTTAATTGATTTGATGGTGTTTGTGGATTGGAAATCTTTGCTTGCAAAAGCATAACCATTGACTATTTTAGCAATGTCTTGAACTCTTCTTTCTTGCCAATCTTCACCTTTATTTTCAAATACCCCTTGCAAATAACTCTCAAACAGTTCTTTGGCATTTTTAAGGTTTTGTTCGGCATTGGCTTTTGCATTGGCAATGGCATCGAAGGCTTCATCTAAAATGGTGACGATGCGTTGTTGCTCGGGGAGTGATTTTGGATATTGAACTAAAAATTTCTCTGCTAAAACCGATCGTGCGAGTTCTGTTTGTCCTCCACATCCTTCTCCTGCTTCTTTAATTTTCTCTTCAATGAGAATAAGCATGTAGCCAAAAAAATCAGAGTAGAATAAACTGTCTTTCGGGCGTACGATAGTAACATGAGAATCAACAGTTGTTGGTTCTAAAGGCATTTCACGAATTTGAGCAACTCTGCCAAGTGTGCCAGTACCTGTCGAATTTACTAATACATCGCCAAGCTTAATGAATCTTTCTGGACTAACTGGCTTAAGAGCTGAGTCATGCCTTCTCGATTCATGATAACTCACACAATGATTTCGGATACACTTTTGATTTAACACACATACCCCATCTTTTTCTAAATATTTAGGAGATATGCCTCGATTCAATAAATCACAAACTTCCCCCAACTTCTGTATTTCCCAACCTTGCTTCATATCAGTTCAAGAATTGAGTTTAATATCTCCGCACTTTCTTCATCAAGTGCTTTCATCTCTTCCAGTATTTCCTGAGGTTGTCGTAATGCTACTTCCTCTTTTTTATTAGGGTTTTTAGCTGAGAGGTCAAAAGTGGTTTTATCAATACCTTTAACATCAATGCTCCATGAGTTTTCACTTTCAGCAAAAGTTTTTTGCAATTCCACAAAGTCAGCCAGGTCTTTTTCGTTAAGTGAATTTGTTTTGCCCAGGTTCCGATCCAGGTTTAGTTGGTAGAACCATACTTTTTTTGTGGCTGATCCTTTTTCAAAAAATAAGACTACTGTTTTAACACCAGCACCGGTAAATGTTCCACCAGGCAAATCTAAAACCGTATGCAGGTTGCAACTTTCGAGCAGCAGTTTGCGTAGACTCACTGAAGCATTATCCGTATTGCTTAAAAAGGTGTTTTTAATGACCACACCTGCTTTGCCTCCGGCTTTGAGAATTTTAATGAAATGTTGCAGGAAGAGAAAAGCGGTTTCTCCTGTTTTGATTGGAAAGTTTTGTTGTACTTCGGCTCGTTCCTTTCCACCAAAGGGAGGATTAGCCAACACTACATCATAACGGTCTTTCTCCTGTATATCAGAGATATTTTCAGACAAAGTATTCGTATGTACAATATTTGGAGCCTCCACACCATGCAGAATCATGTTCATGGTGCCAATGATGTAAGCAAGTGATTTTTTCTCTTTGCCGTAAAAGGTATTCTTCTGCAAGGTGGTTACATCGCTGGTCGTCAATTTTTTGCTTTTCTTCAAAAATTCAAACGATTCGCACAGGAATCCGGCAGAACCAACCGCCCCATCGTATATTTTGTTCCCGATTTCGGGAGCCACCACTTTTACAATGGTTTTAATCAAAGGTCGCGGCGTGTAATATTCGCCACCGTTACGACCAGCATTGCCCATGTTCTGTATTTTCGCTTCATACAAGTGACTCATTTCGTGATTTTCAGCGTGAGTGCGGAAACGGAGTTCATCAATGAGGTTGATCACGTCACGCAGATTATACCCAGAATGAATCCTGTTCTTTAGTTCACTGAAGATTTCACCGATTTTGTATTCAATGGAGTCGGCTCTTTCGGCATCAACCTTAAACTTTTTGAGATAGGGGAACAACTTAATATTCACAAAGTCGGCAAGATCATCGCCTGTAAGCGCTTTGTGGTAGTCAAGTTTTCCTTCGGCATCCTTAGGTGTTGCCCAAATGCTCCATTGGTATTCCGGATCGATAATGTTGGTATAAGTCTTACCCGAAAGTTCGGCTGCTGTGGCCTTGTCTTTCTCTAAATCGTCGAGATATTTCAGGAACAATACCCAGGAGGTCTGCTCCACATAATCCAATTCACTTCCGCATCCGGCATCTTTATGAAGGATGTCATCTATATTTTTAAAGGTCTGTTCGAACATTTTTTGTTGCTGTAGTTAATTCTGGTAAATATAAGAATTAAAGTAATGCAGATTTGAGCTACCACAGAAAAAGCCCCTTTTGAGGCTTTCTCTGATCAGCAAAAGGCGGTATCCTGCTCATCATCGATCAAATTACAGGTGGCATATTCTGCATTTTCTTCCTCCCACGCTCATGCTCTGAGGCTAAAAGAAGATGATGGATTAGAGTATTCTAATACTTGTTGATTCACAATATAGATGATGGTTCAGAGAAATCTGGTGTGCGACAATTTTCCAGATATAGATTACAATTGGAAGCAGGTTTCAGTAATGTTTCGGTAGTAAATTAAAAAGCTCCGATAAAACCTTATGTTTCAAAGAATTATCGGAGCTGATAGTACCCGGGGCGGGAATCGAACCCGCACGACATTGCTATCACTGGATTTTGAGTCCAGCGCGTCTACCAATTCCGCCACCCGGGCGTGTAGACCTGCTTTTTACAGCGCGGCACAAAGATAATCCAAAATTCTTTTTCCCGAAATGTTTTTATCAAAAAGTGTTAACTGTTGTATATTTGCTGACCAGCTGATGTTTATACCCAAAATAGTGGCTTTTTTGCATTTTTCTGCATTTTTTTTGAGAATTTCTTAGGGGTATATTGCATTTCAGCTGTCAAGGTTTTATATTGTACCTTCTAATTTAAACGAATGTTGACAGGCAGCGACAATCAGATTTTTGAGGCAATAAAAAGGGATGATAATGGCGCATACGAAATGGTATTCCGCGAGTATTACCGTCCGATGACTGCCTATGCATTCCGGTTTCTTGGCAATCTGGCTGATTCTGAAAGTATTGTACAGGATGTTTTTCTTCGTCTTTGGCAAAAGCGAAAGGAAATAATGATCACATCATCATTGCAAAATTATCTTTTCAGATCGGTTAAGAATCATTGCATAAATCAGATAGAGCACGAAAAAATCAAAAGCGGATATCAGACGCTGGTAATCAGAAATGAAGCTGACCGAAGTGAATACAGTGAGTTCTTCCTGGAATTTGGTTTGATGACCAAGATTGAAGCTGCAATTGCCTCACTTCCAGAGAAACGGCAGGAGATTTTTCGACTTGCACGCGAAGACGGTTTAAAATATCGGGAAATAGCAGATCGGCTTAATATCTCAATAAAAACAGTAGAAACACAGATGACGCTTGCTTTGAAGCAATTGAGAGAGTCGTTGAAAGAATATAAAAACCTGGTGATGTTTTTTTTATTCACTGTTAAGGGTAAATAGTTTAATAATTGTCTTTTAGAAAAAGAAATAGCATGAACACAAATCATATCATACCACCCGAAAAAGAAACCAGATGGGCAGCTTTCCTGAACGGAGAGCCTGATATCCCGGATTTCTCGAATGAGGAAGCGGAAGAGATGGATGATCTTACTACTGTTTGGAAAGCCGCAGGTACAAGTTATAGCAATTCAGCAGCAAATCCGGATCATGCATGGCTCAAACTTCAAAAAGAGATGAATATACCGGATAAAAAATTGAAATTTAATTTACTAAGCTCCCCTATTTTTAAATACGCTGCTATGATTGTGATGGCGATTGGAATAGGTTTTGCTACTTATAAAATTTTAAGATCACCTGACAAAAATGTGAATGTGCCTGTATTAATGGCTGTTGCTTCAACCGAAGCTCATCCATTGAATTTCAAGGTAATCACTTTGCCTGATGGTTCGACCGTGAAAATGAATGCAAACACAAGAATCGAATATCCTGGGCAATTTGCCGCTGATGCCCGTAAAGTAAAACTTTCGGGTGAAGCTTTTTTCGAAGTTACAAGGGATACGACGCATCCTTTTATTATTGAGACAGACAATGCATCGGTTGAAGTGCTTGGAACCTCGTTTAATATCTCGGCTTATCCCGAGGCTGGAATGGTGGAGGTGAATGTTGAAACCGGAAAAGTGAAGCTCACTCAGCATTCAATTGGAAGTTCTGTTCGTAAATTTGTCCTGTTACCTGCCGGTGAAAGAGGTTGGTTAACGATTCATGATGGTAAGTTGGGTCATGATACGAAACTTGCATCCAATTATTCTGCATGGATCACCAAAGAGATGATTTTTCAACGGACACCACTTGCCGAGGCTTTCACTGTCCTCGAAAATACATACCATGTAAAGATCAAAATGGAAAACCCGGAGATTGGCAAAATACCCTACACCGCTAATTTTGCAAATCTGAAACTGGATTATATCGTTGACGTAATGGCCCGTACCCATAAACTTAAAGTGGTGAGGACTGGTGAGGAAATTGTATTTGCCAAAGTTGGGAGTTAAACTGACGATTGAATAATTGGCCGGTAAAAGTTTATAGTAGTTTTAGTTTAAGTGCGTTTTTGCTTATTTGGTTAACCCCGGTTGAAGGCCGGGGTTACATTTATTAATAATCAGTTTTTGACAATATTTTTGTCGGTAGATATACTCAAAACTGATATTTATATGATAATTTCGTCGAGAAGTATTATTTTCGTATTCATGTAGAATAATCACTAACTCATGCCTTGTTTCAAGTCTGGTATTATACTCTCACTTTTCCTTTTGCTTTGCTTTAAAATGGCGGCTCAGGAAAGTATGTCGCTGCTCGAACGCCGTATTAATTGCCAGATCGATTCAGCTTCCGTGGAGCAAATCCTCGAAAAAATTGTCAACGACAACGATCTGTTTTTTTCTTATAATCCAGATATTCTTCCGAAAGAGATTAATTCTGTTCATTTGGTTAATGTAACGCTGGGCGATTTGCTGAAAAAGATACTCCCATCCGAAGAGTATAAAATTGAGATTATAGATAACCAGGTAATTATAACGCTGAAGGAGGTCAGCCCGATAAAATTGTCGGGAATGGTTGTCGAAGGGAAAGATGATGAACCTATTCCTTATGCCTCGCTGACAATCGCCGGTGAAACTGTCGGAACGATGACCAACATTGACGGTCGCTACGATTTTATAATTCCATGGCGGTTTCGTGATAAATCGGTTTCTGTTCGTTGTCTGGGTTTTAAAACGCGTGAGTTGACACAAAATGAACTGAAGGCAAATTTGAAAATCAAGTTGGAGCCGATAACGATTCATTTACGTGAGATTCAGGTAAAACCGGTTGATGTGGCTGAAGTGTTACGAAATTTCAGAAATAATATTGATAAGAACTATGAATTGTCAACTCAGCTAATGATCACTTTCTATCGCGAAACGATCAAACGCGACGATCAATACATTGGCGTTTGGGAAGCGATCATGGAGATGATGAAAAGTCCTTACACCTCAGCAAGTAGCGACAAGGTTCGGTTTCTGAAAGGACGGAAGAGCAATTTCGGCAAAACATTTAAGGATATCAGTCTGAAAATGCAGGGAGGTCCATGGTATATTACCTCTTTGGACATCGTCCGAAATCTTGAGACGTTTCTTGATCCACAGTTTGAAAATATCTATCGTTATCGGTTTGAGCAACCTGAAATGTATAATGGCCGGGTGACCTGGGTGATCAAGTTCTCGCGGAAGGAAGATGTGGATTTTCCCTGCTATTATGGTAAGATTTTAATTGATGCTGATAGTTATGCCCTCGTGAACGCTGAGTTTGGATTTGACAAAAAGAGTCTTAAAATGAATGGCGATACTTTTATAAAAAAGGAACCTCACGGATACACCACCCGACCCGAAGGAGCCGAAT
>Ga0209724_1003519_pt1 | contig 12757 bp, 10 predicted proteins | sample grotaG_FD_184143 | JGI IMG/M metagenome (GOLD analysis project Ga0209724, IMG submission 184143) | Glacier valley bacterial and archeal communities from Borup Fiord, Nunavut, Canada, to study Microbial Dark Matter (Phase II) -... | ecosystem: Environmental > Aquatic > Freshwater > Ice > Glacier ... | reverse complement strand
TTTTTTATTAACATGCTAACGTTTATAACGTACTCAACACACTGTTCATACTTCTAACAGCGGCTGCACTTTTATTGAAAGCTGCTTGTTCTTCTTCATTTAATTTGTAGTCAACAATTTTTTCCCAGCCATTTTTACCAAGTGTTACGGGAACACCGATACAAATATCTTCTTGACCATATTCACTGTCAAGACTTACGCAGCAGGTAAATATTTTTTTCTCATCTTTCACAATTGATTTTACTAAAGCTGCACAGGCAGCTCCAGGTGCATACCAGGCAGATGTGCCTAACAAACCTGTTAAAGTAGCACCACCCACCATTGTATCTGCGGCTACTTTTTTCAAAGTGGCTTCATCCAAATAGTTGCTTACTGGTGAACCCTGGTAGGTAGCCAATCTTGTTAATGGTATCATTGTAGTATCGCCATGACCGCCTGCCACAAAACCCTGCAAATCGTTTGGCGAACATCCCATTGCTGTTGATAAATAATATTTAAAACGTGCACTATCCAAAACGCCACCCATACCAATGATCCTGTTTTTTGGTAAACCAGTTGATTTTAATGCCAGGTAAGTCATTGTATCCATTGGGTTACTAATAATGATAAAGATTACATTGGGTGAAAATTTTAAAATATTTTCTGCAACACCTTTTACTATACCAGCATTTATACCAATCAATTCTTCTCTTGTCATTCCCGGTTTACGTGGCAGACCTGACGTAATTACGGCGATATCGCTGTTAGCTGTTTTACTGTAATCATTTGTACTTCCAATAATCTTAGTATCAAAACCAAGTAGGGTAGAAGTTTGCATCATGTCAATAGCTTTTCCTTCTGCTATACCTTCTTTGATGTCCAACAATACCAATTCCTCACAGAGTGCCGCACGGGCAATATTATCTGCACAGGTTGCACCTACAGCTCCTGCACCAACAACGGTAACTTTCATAATAAATATGTTTTTAAAGTAGAAAAATTAATTTGCGCAGCAAAGGTAACTTATTACACAATTGTGAAATAACTGATTTTGAATTTATTTCACCGCATCTAAAATAGCTGGTACACCGATATTGCCAACAAAAGCCTTGGCTAATTTACCCGATTGGTCGTAAATAAACATTGAAGGAAAGGTTCTTAATTGATAGATGCTTCCTAGCGCATAGTTTAAATCATTGCCAAGTTTTATATTTGGCATGGTCGATAAAGCATATTCCTGGTAAAATTTTTTTATCATCGAATAACTGCTGGGAGATACCATTAGTATTTGAATATTTTTTAATTCTTCTTTGTAGGCTAGTAATTCCTTGGTTTCTTTTTGGCAATGTTCACAGTCAGGACTAAAGAACATGATGATAAGCGGTTTGTTTTTTAACAGGTCTTTATTCGTAAATGCAATGCTGTCAGGTACTGTGTAAACAGTAAATGCAGGTACAGCTTCAAATTTTGATAAACTGCTTGGAGTAGCATCTTTTTGCGCCGTTGCAAATAATGCTCTAACAACAAATACAATTAGTATAAAAAATTGTTTCACGAGGATTTTTTGTGAAGGTAATTTTAATAATGTAAACGAGCTGTTAAGACAAACTTATTAGTGCAATGCTGATAAAAGAATTTATTTGCCACATTGATATTTACTGATAGCGTGATAGCCTAAAAGTAGTTATCTTTTTAATTTCATAAGTCCTTGTTTACAGATATAAGATTACCAAACTATTCAACTTATGGTTTATATTTTAGATTTACCATTACTATTGCTACTTTTGCAGCCCCGCTTAAAAGCGATTGTATACGGTGGAACAAAAAATAACAAGCAAATAAATAAAACATCATGGCAACAACTGCAGATATGCGCTCAGGTCTTATCATCAAAGTAGATGGTAGCTTATACACAGTAATTGAGTTTGGACAAAATAAAACAGCTCGTGCGGCGGCAAAAGTGTGGGCAAAATTGAAAGGCGTTGATAATAGTCGTACGATTGAGCTTACCTGGAACAGTGGCGAAGTTATTTTTCCAGTACGTGTAGAAAAAAAGGCTTATCAGTATTTATACAAAGATGATACAGGATATAGCTTTATGGATGTTGAAACTTTTGAACAAATAACTGTACCGGAATCAATGGTAGATGCACCAAGGTTTTTAAAAGACGGACAGGAAGTGTCTGTATTGATAAATGGTGAAACAGACCAACCAATGGGGGTTGAATTACCAGATAAAATAGTATTGTTAGTTACTTATAGCGAGCCAGGTATGAGGGGTGATACTGCTACAAAAACATTGAAGCCTGCTACTGTGGAAACAGGAGCAACCGTAAACGTACCACTTTTTGTAAATGAAGGCGAATTGATAAGGGTTAATACAAAAACGGGCGATTATGTGGAAAGAGTAAAGGAACATTAAATTAATAATTTTCATAAAGGGGGCTGATTTTTGAAAATCAGCCCCCTTTTTATTTATTAAAAATTTGCCTTTTTTGCCACATTCTGACCCATTTTAGGGCCTTTTTTATCAATTTTTAATGATTTATTCATTTTTTTTAATTTTTTAAAATCGCGTTATTAATAAATCATTACCTACCTTGGTCTCCCGTTTCTAATAAAAAACCAAATAATTTTTCAATATGGACATCAAACAAATTCAGGAGCTGGTAAAGCTCATCAACAAAACCAACATTGGTGAAATTACAATTGAAGAAGAAGGCGTAAAAATAACAGTTAAACAAAAAAAAGATCCTGTTCAACATATTATAGCAGGAGGTCAATCGGGACAAATTTATTCCAACGCTCCACAACAACAAACTCCACTACCTCCACCCCCACCGGTTGTTACACCAATAGCAGAAACATCTAAAACAGATAATTTAATTACTATTAAAAGTCCCATGATAGGTACTTTCTATCGCCAATCTGGTCCGGGTAAACCTATATTAATAAACGTAGGCGAAGAAGTAACTTTAGGAAAAGTAGTTTGTATTATTGAAGCCATGAAACTATTCAATGAAATTGAAAGTGAAGTAAAGGGTAAAATTGTGAAAATATTAGTTGAAGATGCAAGTCCTGTTGAATACGATCAGCCTTTATTTCTGGTAGATCCAAGTTAACTTAAAAATCGGCGGGTTACTTCAGATGAATATTTAATAAAAAATAATGGCTTTACTTACTGTTAGATATTTTCTAATATAAAATCATCTTGTAATTGATTTGTAAGATTCTTTATTGATTTGAATTTTAGCTGTTTTGAATGTAACGTATTTTCAAATTAAGCTATTCTCAAATTATGTCATTTTCAAATTTAATATTATGTTCAATAAAATATTGATTGCTAATCGTGGCGAAATTGCATTGCGTATTATCCGCACCTGCAAAGAGATGGGTATTAAAACAGTTGCTGTATATTCCACAGCCGATAAAGATAGTTTACATGTAAAGTTTGCAGACGAAGCAGTTTGTATTGGTAAACCAAACAGTGTAGATTCTTACCTAAACATTCCTCATATAATGGCTGCCGCTGAAATTACCAATGCAGATGCTATACATCCTGGCTATGGATTTTTAGCAGAGAATGCTAAGTTTGCCCAGATATGTACAGATCATGGAATAAAATTTATTGGGCCAACGCCTGATATGATTAATGCCATGGGCGATAAAATAACTGCTAAAGAAACAATGATAAAAGCAGGAGTTCCTGTTGTTCCTGGTAGTGGCGGATTATTGGAAAGTGTGGAGCAGGCAAAAATTCTTGCAAAAAACGAAGTAGGCTATCCGGTTATTTTAAAAGCAACAGCTGGTGGTGGTGGAAAAGGGATGAGGGTAGTATGGCAGGAAAGTGAAATGGAAAAAGCTTTTGATAATGCCAAAACAGAAGCTGCCGCATCGTTTAAAAATGATGGTATTTACATGGAGAAATTTGTAGAAGAACCCCGTCACATTGAAATACAAATTGCAGGCGATCAGTTTGGCAATGTTTGTCATTTGAGTGAGAGAGACTGTTCTATTCAGCGTCGACACCAGAAACTAGTGGAAGAATCTCCATCTCCTTTTATGACACCTGAGTTAAGAGAAGCCATGGGTAATGCAGCAATTACGGCCGCAAGCGCTATTAGCTACGAGAGTGTTGGTACTATTGAATTTTTGGTAGATAAGAACCGTAATTTTTACTTCATGGAAATGAACACCCGTATTCAGGTAGAACATTGTGTTACTGAAGAAGTGGTGAACTACGATTTAATAAAAGAACAGATAAAAATAGCCGCAGGTCATAAAGTGAGTGGTAAAAATTATTATCCGCAAATGCACGCCATTGAATGTCGTATAAATGCAGAAGACCCCTACAATGACTTTCGTCCAAGCCCAGGTAAAATTACAGTATTGCATACACCCGGTGGCCACGGTGTAAGGGTAGATAGTCACGTATATGCAGGGTATGTAATTCCTCCTTATTACGATAGTATGATTGGTAAATTAATTACTGTTGCACAAACAAGAGAAGAGGCTATTGATACCATGCACAGAGCCTTAAGCGAATATATTATTGAAGGTGTTAAAACAACCATACCTTTTCATTTACAATTAATGAAGAATGAAAATTTTAGAAAAGGAAATTTTACAACAAAGTTTTTAGAGTCTTTTAAAATGCAGTAAACAATGGTTTTATATTTTAATATTAAAAATAGCTATCCATTAGTTTGTGATTGCGAATTTAAATTTTAGTGCTTAAGCTTTAGTGTGATTTTAGTGCGTATGCTACAGAAAATAAATAACGCTTATAATTTATAATTATAAAATGCGTTAAGTGATCGTAATAAATATTTAATACTATATTTATTTTCTACAACTAAATCCTGGCTGCATATGATTAAGTATCCAATACTCCTGAATGTATTTGTCCTCTCGTGCCTTTCTTCTATCGCCCAAGACAAGCCTGATATTAAATTCAACCACGTAGTACCGGAAGACTTTAGTATTACAAAATTAAAAGTTGACACTTCTTATGGCGCTGTAATTATTGCCGATATAGGGAGCAGTTCTTTTGAAGGCAATACCAAAGGTTGGTTTAGCCTGATTTATAAACACCAGCGCCGAATAAAAATAATCGATAAGAAAGGCTTCGATCTTGCAAGTGTTGAAATACCACTTTATATTTCTTCTAAATCCAATGCAGAAGAAAAGCTGGATGCCCTGAGAGCCAGTACCTATAACCTGGAAAATGGAGTTGTTGTAGAAACAAAACTAGGAAAGGATGCTATTTTTAAAGATAAGCAAGATAAGAACCATATTGTTAAGAAGTTTACTATGCCTGCAATTAAAGAGGGTTCTATTATTGAATATTCCTACACGATTAATTCAGATTTTTTGTTTAACCTCCAACCATGGATGTTTCAGGGAGGTTATCCTCGTGTGTGGAGTGAATATGAACTGGATTTGCCTAATTTCTTTGAGTATGTTTTTTTGGCGCAGGGATATAATTCATTTGATGTAAAGACAAGTAAAACCAGGCAGATAACATATTCTGTAATTGATGGAAGTGATAATCCTACAGGAAAATCAGAAACTTATTCTATTCCATCTACTAACACAACAAGCAGGTGGGTTATGAAGAATGTACCTGCTATTCGGGAAGAAAAATTTACAACATCCATTGATAATCATATTTCAAAAATGGAGTTTCAAATGTCTGCCCAGCAATTTCCAAATTCTCCACGAAAAGATATTATGGGTACGTGGAATACAGTTGCACAAGCTTTACTAAAAGATGAAGATTTTGGTGAAAGGTTAGAAAGGGATAATTCCTGGCTAAATGATGATGTAAAGATTATAAAAGCAAGTACAGGGAATAAGTTGGACGAAGCCAAAAAAATATACGCTTTCGTTAAAAATAATATTAAGTGTAACGGTGGTCACGGCATTTATTTATCAACACCCATGAAAGATATTTTTAAAAATAAAAGCGGTTCTGTAGCAGATGTAAATTTATTATTAACGGCTATGCTAAAACACGAAAATATACAGGCCAGCCCTGTTATTTTAAGTACCCGTTCCAATGGAGTTGCACATGAATTTTATCCTTTAGTCAATAGGTTTAACTATGTTATTTGTAAGGCAGAAATTGATGGGATTAGCTATTTTTTGGATGCTTCAAAACCTTACTTCGGATTTAATAAATTACCGGAATATTGTTTAAATGGCCAGGCAAGAACTATTGATCAAAATACGTCGCCTGTATATTTTTATCCAGACAGTGTAAAAGAAGCAAAGATGACAAATGTGATGCTTTTTAATGATGAGAAAGCAGCTGGAAAATGGAATGGCATGCTGACTAGTTCATTAGGTTATTACGAAACCTGCAATATCCGGCAAAAATTTTTGGATAATGGAAAGGATGTTTTTGAAAAAAAATTAAGGGAATCTTATACAGGTGATTTTTCAATTGATGATATAAAATATGAGAATGAAAATAATGACGAAGTTCCCATAACAATGTCCCACAGTATTACCATAGAAGGTAATGACAATTCAAACGTTATTTATTTTAATCCCCTTATTAAGGAGGGCTATAAGGAGAATTTTTTTACAGCTGCGGAAAGGAAATATCCGGTAGAAATGCCTTACCTAATTGATGAAACGTATAATTTTCAAATGGAAATACCGGTTGGATTTGTTGTAGATGAGATGCCCAAATCTGCAAAAGTAAACCTAAGTGAAGGAGAAGGTTTTTTTGAATATCTGATCTCAAAATCGGATAACGCAATTATGTTGCGTAGCAGGATTAAATTAAATAAGGCTACTTTTTTACCGGAAGATTATGAAACACTCAGGAGTTTTTTTGACCATATCGTAAAAAAGCATGCAGAACAAATAGTGTTTAAAAAGAAATAATCATGAACAAATATTTTATTTTAATTATCAGCAGTATGTTTTACCTGTCATGTGTTGCCCAAAATAATTACGATGTAAAACTAATTCCAGCTGAATTGTTGCCGCATGCCAATGTGGTAACAAGAATGGAAGAAATCAGGGTTGAAATAAAGGATGCAGGAAAGGCTACTATTTACAATAAATATGCGCTCACTATTTTAAATGCAGCAGGTGATGAAGCTGCCAGTTTTTTTGAACATTATGATCAGCTGATCAGTATTCAGCGTATTGAAGGAAATTTATATGATGGAGCCGGAAAAAAAGTAAAGTCACTAAAAAAAAGCGACCTGCAGGATATCTCGGGTACAAGTGAATCTTCGCTTGCTGATGATAACAGGTTAAAGCTGCACAATTTTAATTGTAGAATTTATCCATATACAATAGAATATGAAAGTGTTATTGAATATAAAGGCATCTTTTATTTACCAAACTGGTTACCTATTGCTGCTGAAAATTATGCAGTAGAAAAAAGTAAATTGGTGGTGCAATGTCCAGTGGATTATAAGCTTCGCTTTAAAACATTCAACTATGGTAAGGAACCACAGATAACTACTTTAAAGGAAACACAGCAATACGAATGGATGGTGGAAAAACTACCAGCACTTGAAATTGAAAGTTATCAACCCGAATGGTATGAGATAACACCGGCAGTTTTTTTAGCTCCGGTAGAGTTTGAAATACAACACTACACAGGTAATATGACGGACTGGAAAGGTTTTGGGAAATTTATTTATGCTTTAAATACAGGTAGGGATAAACTTCCGGACAACATAAAACAACAGGTTCATTTACTTACCGATCATGTAAGTGAATCAAAGGAAAAGATTAGACTTTTATATGAATATATGCAGAAAAATACCCGTTATATCAGTATACAATTGGGTATAGGCGGGTGGCAAACGTTTGATGCAAATTATGTAGCTTCAAAAGGTTATGGTGATTGCAAAGCGTTGAGTAATTATATGTATTCATTGCTGAAAGAAGCCGGAATTAAATCTTACTATACGTTAATTAAAGCAGGTGAAAATAGAAATTCATTGCTGGCAGATTTTCCTTCAAACCAGTTTAATCACATTATTGTATGTGTGCCTCAGGGAAAGGATACGGTGTGGCTTGAATGTACCAGCCAGACGTTACCGGCAGGATATCTTGGAGGCTTCACAAGTAATAGAAATGCCTTGTTGGTAGATGAAAATGGGGGTGCACTGGTACGTACGCCGGTATACAAAAAAAACGAGAATTTACAAATAAGGAAAATTATCGCTTCAGTTAATGAAGAGGGTAAATTAACTGCAGTAGTGAATACAAAATATGAGGCACAGCAGCAAGATGATCTTAATGGAATGTTGAATGCAGTATCGAAAGAGAGAATTGCAGAAATTTTAAAAGCACAGCTTAACCTTCCATCTTATGATATTGCAAAGTTTGATTACAGTGGTGAAAAAGGAGCCTTACCAGCTATTAATGAAATGTTAGAACTAACTGCCAATAATTACTGCACCATCAGTGGTAAAAGATTATTTGTTGTACCTAATATTTTAAATAAATCTTCCTCAAAAATAAATGGAGCTGCTACAAGGAAATTTGATATTAAATTATCTTCTGCATTTACGGATATTGATTCTGTAGAAATTAATATTCCGGGAGGATACACACCCGAGAGTATTCCTACAAATATTTCTCTGGAAACAAAATTTGGAACATATAATAGCAACGTAAAAGTCACTCTTAATAAAATTGTTTTTGTAAGAAATTTTCAACGTAATAACGGAAGCTTCCCGGCTTCCGATGCAATGCCATTGGCTGAATTTTTTGCAAAGATTTATTCTGCCGATAGAGCCAAAATTGTATTTATAAAACAAGAAAGTAAATAGCGTTTTACATCTTAAAGTTTTATTTCCCCTCCATTTAAAGATAATAATAGCATTAAATGGCTATTGCAGTTGTTTGCTGGTGATTTACTCAGGGTTGTTTATCTTTACCGCTCAATTAATTTTTCCGGCAAATGGCATTAATAAAAAGTATATCTGGTATAAGAGGCACAATTGGGGGCAAAACAAATGATAACCTTACTCCATTAGATGTTGTGAAATTTACTGCTGCCTATGGCACTTTGTTAATGAAGGAAAGCACCAACAGGAAAATAGTACTGGGGCGTGATGGGCGTATTAGCGGAGCCATGGTAAAAAACCTGGTGATCAGTACTTTAAATGCATTGGGTTTTGATGTTGTTGATTTGGATTACAGCACTACTCCAACAGTAGAGATGGCAGTAGTTTTTGAAAATGCCGCTGGCGGAATTATATTAACCGCAAGCCATAATCCCAAAGAGTGGAATGCGCTTAAATTATTAAACAGCAAGGGTGAATTTATCAACGCCGCAGAAGGAATGAAAGTATTGGAAATTGCTGCTGCTGAGGACTTTTCTTTTGTAGCTGTTGATAAACTTGGTAATACAACAACAGATGATTCTTTATTGCAAAAACATATTGATGCAGTTGTAAATTATGAGTTGGTAGATGCTGCTGCTATAAAAAAGGCGAAGTTTAAAATAGTATTGGATGCCGTAAATAGCACTGGTGCTATTGCAGTACCGGCTTTATTAAAAGCGTTGGGAGTTAAAGATGTAGTTGTGTTGAATGGAGAAGTAAATGGAAAATTTGCACACAATCCAGAACCTTTGCCTGAGCATCTGACTGAATTAAGTAATGAGGTTGTAAAACAAAATGCAAGTTTGGGAATAGCAGTAGATCCTGATGTAGATCGTTTGTGTTTTGTTTGTGAAGATGGAAGTATGTTTGGCGAAGAATATACACTGGTAGCCGTAGCAGATTATGTGCTAAGCAGAAAAAAAGGCAATACTGTTTCCAATATGTCTTCAACAAGAGCATTGAAAGATGTTACGTTAAAATACGGTGGTGAATATTTTTCAAGTGCTGTTGGAGAAGTTAATGTAGTAAATAAAATGAAAGCAGTAAATGCAGTGATTGGTGGCGAAGGTAATGGGGGGATTATTGTACCTGATTTGCATTATGGAAGAGATGCATTAATTGGCATTGCGCTGTTTTTAACCCACCTGGCAAATAGTGGAAAAAGTATTAAACAGTTACGCAATACGTACCCTGGCTATTTTATCAGTAAAAATAAAATCACTTTACAAAGGGGTATTGATGTTAAATCTGTTTTTAAAAAAATACAGGACAAATACAAAAATCAGCCAATCAATTTAGAAGATGGGCTAAAGATTGAATTTGAAAATGATTGGGTGCATTTACGTACCAGTAATACAGAACCCATCATTCGTATTTATGCTGAAAGTAATTTTGAAACAACTGCCGATAATATTGCTAAAAGACTAATGAAAGATATTAATGAAGTGATTTAAAGATTTTTTTCATTAACATATCTTTTTAAGAGTGTAAATGGTTATTGAAAGTGTGTGATTTCGCTTAGAGCTCACAATAGAAATAAATTTTTAATAAAATATAGTAACTAAGTTTTATGAATTTAGTGCACATGATGTATGAAGAGGATCTACTTTGACAATGCTGCAACAACCTCCCTTGATCCGCTTGTACTGGATGCAATGATGCCTTATCTGACAGAAAAATTCGGTAACCCATCTTCAATTTATTCTTATGGCCGCGAAACTAAAATGGCGATTGAGCAGGCGAGAAAATCGGTGGCAAAAATTTTAAATGCACATCCTGCAGAAATGTTTTTCACCAGTGGGGGCACAGAAAGTAGTAACACAGCAATTAATGCAGCAGTAAGAGACCTTGGTTGTAATCATATCATCACATCTGTTATTGAACATCATGCAACATTGCATTCGGTAGAAAATTTGGATAACCAGAATTTGGTGAAAGTTAGCTACGTTAAAGTATTACCCAACGGTCATATTGATCTGGAAGATTTGGAAAAATTACTGGCTTCAGCTGAAGATAAAACATTGGTTACCCTTTTGCATGCCAATAATGAAATTGGTAATATTCTTGATATACATGCCGTTGGAAATTTATGCAAACTATACAATGCCATTTTTCATTGCGACACTGTACAAACAGTAGGTCATTTCCCTTTTGATCTTAGAAATACCCCCGTACATTTTATTACAGGAGCCGCACACAAATTTCATGGTCCTAAAGGGGTTGGAATTTTATATATCAACGAAAATGTGCGCATTAAGCCCTACATATTAGGAGGAGGCCAGGAGCGAAATATGCGTGCCGGAACAGAAAATTTATATGGAATTGTTGGATTTGCCAAAGCATTGGAAAAAGCAACTGAAGCTTTTGAGGAAGATAGCGCCTATATAGTTTCGTTAAAAATGTATATGCATGATGCACTGAAAAAGCATATTCCTTCTGTGGGTTTTAACGGGGATGTTTTTGGTAAAAGCTTATATACTTTACTAAGTGTAAGTTTCCCTAAATCTGAAAAGTCGGAAATGTTGCTATTTAATTTAGATATACATAATATTTGTGCAAGTGGAGGCAGTGCCTGCACTAGTGGTGCTGATCAGGGTAGCCATGTAATACGAGCAATAAATATCAATCCCAATCAAATAACAGTTCGTTTTAGTTTTTGTAAACACAATACAACTGAAGAAATAGATACTGTAGTAGCATTGCTGCAAGAGATAATTTAAACTATTGTGAGGCCATGTGTATTAATTTATTTTTTGCAATGGTGCCGGATATAAAATAGACGTAGCAAATGGAACCATCAATCTTGTAGAAACAATTCGAAATGTGGTTTTTGATACTACATCTTCCATACCAATTCAAATACCAAGTGCTGCTACTGCTGACTGCAGTTTCGAAATTGAAAGTATTTTTATATTTTTTATTTTTTTTAATGTTGATTAGTAGCCGGAATTATGGTTATTGTGTTACTTAATGAATTGTAAGAATGCTTTAAATAAAAACCTTGGAACGGCCTTTAGATTACATAGCTTTTAGACTATTACAATCGTATATTTACAACTAACATAAATTTCTCAGGATATTTATTTTTCTGAATTTCAGTATTTTTTGCTTATGAAAAATGCCTTCAATAGAATACTGCCTTTCTTTTTTATTACAGGTTTTATTTTGTATTGGATAAGTATTTTTATTTTGGCTATGCCCCCTAATGTTGTAAAAGGTTTTATAACTGATAGGGCTCCAAGATATAATTCATTGTTTGGTAATTCATGGAATTTTTTTGCACCACCATATACTTACTATAATCGCTTATACTACATCATACGGGAGAAAACTCATCCAAATAAAGTTGATACGATAGAAGTGATTGAAAATATATCCAAACAAAAACAACATAATGCCCCTTTTAACCAAAAACAAAATATTATTGACCATTTAATTAATCATGATGTGGGCATGATCATTTATATTGTTTGGAATGACAAAAAAAGTCCTTCAGATAGTGAACCCGGAACAACAGATTCTACTTACATAGCTAATGCAATAGCCGCAGTTGCAGAAAATAGTAATTATCTAAATAGCAAGGCTACACTTTTTAGTTATGGTAATGTAGTATTGAAAGAAAATAAAATTGATACAGCAGGGAAAGAAATAAAAATGGTAATTACACAAACTAAGATAAATCCCTTCAAAAATATGAGCGATACAACATCCCTTCAAAAGGAAATCATCTTTATTGAAACATCTTTTAACCCAATTAAAAGATGATAATTGAGCATTTGGGATATTATGCAGAAAAATTGCAGCAGAAAAATTACAAATCTTTTTACCTTTCTTTTTTAAGGGTAGCAATAAGTATTTGGTTATTAAAGGAGGTTGTTATCAATTGGTCGGCAATGGAAATATTATATGGT
>Ga0209724_1003517_pt1 | contig 12761 bp, 12 predicted proteins | sample grotaG_FD_184143 | JGI IMG/M metagenome (GOLD analysis project Ga0209724, IMG submission 184143) | Glacier valley bacterial and archeal communities from Borup Fiord, Nunavut, Canada, to study Microbial Dark Matter (Phase II) -... | ecosystem: Environmental > Aquatic > Freshwater > Ice > Glacier ... | reverse complement strand
CCCGCCAGGGGGAGGGGGGGGGAAAGGGCGTCGAAATCCGCCACGGCAAAGTGCCATTTCGATTGACAATATTCTCTTATATGGTACAATTAGAGGGTTATGGCAGCTGCAAGCCCAACCCGCCCGTCCAGCACAACCACCATGCGCTGCTCGGCACGTTTGACGTTCGTAAATTTTGCCGGACACCGCGACGCCCACACCCACCCGCTATTGGTCACCGAAATTGCAATTCTCCAGTGCGCGCCGGTAAAGTTGGGGGGTTTAGCGCGTTGGCCCCGGCCCGCCTGCGGCATCATCGGCCACCGCGCCAATTCCCTTCGCCGCCGCGCCACCCTATATCGGACGCATGACCAGTCTTGACCCCGCCACGATCTTCTACCGCGACACCGAGCTCGATCCCGGCCGCACCGAGCGCATCGTCGCGCAGGCGCTGCACGGCTGCGACGACGGCGAGCTGTATCTGCAATATGCGCTGTCGGAGAGCTTTTCGTTCGACGACGGGCGGCTGAAGGCGGCGACCTTCGATACCACGCAGGGCTTTGGCCTGCGCGGCGTGGCGGGCGAGACCACCGCGTTCGCGCATGCCAACGAACTGTCCGACGCCGCGATCGCGCGTGCCGCCGAGACGGTGCGTGTCGTCCGCGACGGGCATGGCGGGACGGAGGCCCTATCGCCCGCGCGCACCAACGCGCGCCGCTATACCGACGCCGATCCGCTGTCGGCGATCCCGTTTGCGAAAAAGGTCGCGCTGCTGCAGGCGATCGACGCCGCCGCACGCGCCCGCGACCCGCGCGTCGTTCAGGTCTCCGCCAGCCTGGTCGGCAGCTGGTCGGTGGTCGAGATCATCCGCGCCGACGGCAGCCACGCCCGCGATGTCCGCCCGCTGGTCCGGCTCAACGTGCAGATCGTCGCTGCCAGCGGTGACCGCCGCGAAACCGGGTCGCACGGCCTTGGCGGGCGCTATCTGTACGACGACCTGTTCGAGCCCGCGACGTGGAACGGCGCGATCGACTCCGCGCTGGCACAGGCTTTGGTCAACCTCGACGCGGTCGATGCGCCGGCGGGCGAAATGACCGTGGTGCTCGGCCCCGGCTGGCCCGGCATCCTTCTCCACGAGGCGATCGGCCACGGCCTCGAAGGCGACTTCAACCGCAAGGGCACCAGCGCGTTCTCGGGCCGCATCGGCGAGCGCGTCGCCGCCGCCGGCGTCACCGTGGTCGACGACGGCAGCCTCGACAGCCGGCGCGGCTCGCTGACCATCGACGACGAAGGCACGCCGACCAGCCGCACCGTATTGATCGAGGACGGCATCCTGAAGGGCTATATGCAGGACCGCCTCAACGCGCGGCTGATGGGCGTCGCTGCCACCGGCAACGGCCGCCGCGAAAGCTATGCGCACGCACCGATGCCGCGCATGACCAACACCTTCATGCTGGGCGGCACCGAAGACCCGGGCGAAATCCTCAGCCGCGCGAAGTCGGGGATTTACTGCCGCAGCTTTGGCGGCGGGCAGGTCGACATCACCAGCGGCAAGTTTGTCTTCACTTGCACCGAGGCGTACCGGATCGAAAACGGCCGCCTCGGCGCGCCGATCAAGGGCGCGACGCTGATCGGCAACGGCCCCGACGTGCTGACCCGGGTCAAGGCGATCGGCAACGACTTAGCGCTTGATGAAGGCGTCGGCACCTGCGGCAAGGGCGGGCAATCGGTTCCCGCCGGTGTCGGACAGCCGACGCTGCTGATCGAAGGGCTGACTGTCGGCGGCACGGCGACCTGATGATGAGCGCCGTCGCCAAGGGACGTGGCGGGCGTGGAGCGACCGGCTCAGCGCGGCTCCCAGAACGACCACAGGCAGGCAACGCCGAGCACCGATGCGGTGCATTCGGCGGCGGTTTCGGCCAGCGCGCGGTCGCCGTGCATGAACAGCGCGAGCGTCACCAGGCCACCGGCAAGCACGATATGCCAAAGCGAACTGGTCACGGCCATCGACGAACTCCACTGCAAGTATGCGCGGCGTATCACGGCCAGAATCGCCTTGTCCAACTTTCTTAATATCAGTTAATTTAATCTTTAAGCCGGGCGCTATAACCCCGCGAAGCAAAGGTAAATCCGCGTGGCGCTTGTCGAAGTCGAAACGCTGTACGACCGGATGGCCGCCGAGATCGCCCGTGGGCGACTCGAGACTGCGGGCATCGATGCGGTGCTTTTCGACGCCGGCATCGCATCGCTGATCGGCGGCGGACTATCGGGCGTGCGCGTCATGGTCGATGCCGCTGACGCCGCCGCCGCGCGGGCGTTGCTCAAGGATTTCACATGAGGTTGGCGCTCGCGCTGGGCGGCGGAGCGGGGCTCGGCTGGGCGCATATCGGCGTGTTGCAGTCGCTGGCCGAACGCGGCGTCACGATCGATGCGGTTTCGGGCACATCGATCGGTGCGCTCGCCGCCGTATGTGCAGCCAGCGACCGGCTCGACGTGCTCGAAACCATCGCGCGGTCGGCCAACCTGCGCAAGGTCGTGCGCTATCTCGACTTCGACCTGCGCCGCGGCTCGCTGCTCGGCGGCCGGGCAGTCACGCGCGAACTGCGGCGGCATTTCGGCGCGCTGCGCATGGAGCAACTCGCAATCCCATGCGCCGTCGTTGCTGCCGACCTGGTGTCGGGGGAGGCCGTCGTGCTCAGTCGTGGCAGTGTCGTTGACGCGGTTAGGGCATCGATTGCCATTCCAGGTATTTTTCCGCCGGTACGCCAGCTCGGCCAATTGCTCGTCGACGGGGGCGTGCTGGTGCCGGTGCCCGTGCGCGCCGTTCGAGACCTCAGCACAGCCCCGGTGATCGCAGTCAACCTGCAGGACGACTACCATCGCCGCGCCGCGATCAGTTTGCCGATCGACAAGCGCGTGCTGACGCCGATGCGCGTCGGGCGTGCCGGGATCAGCCTGTTGATGACGCAGCTCGCCCGCCAGTCGCTCGCGATCGATCCGCCCGACCTCGAGCTCGCGCTGCCGGTGGGGCACGTCCATGTCCGTAATTTCACGCGCGCCTCCGAACTGATCGATATCGGCGCCGCAGCGGTCGATGCCGCATGGCCGGCGATTGCCGCGCTGGCCAAGGCGGCGTCGCTCAACAAACGGGCATAGCAGCGCCACTGCCGCTTATTTCAGCAGCGGTCATGCCGGATTTGCTGCGATGCAACAGCGAAGGCGCGCTTGGCACGGCTCATGCAACGCACAACGGTGTAGGGGCCGGGAGGGCAGCCGTGAAGTTGATCATCGCCGTTATCAAACCATTCAAACTCGACGAAGTGCGCGAGGCGCTGACCACGGTCGGCGTCCAGGGCATGACGGTTTCCGAGGTCAAGGGCTTCGGCCGTCAAAAGGGCCAGACTGAAATCTACCGTGGTGCAGAATACACCACCAACATGGTTCCCAAGCTCAAGCTGGAAATCGTCGTCGACGACGCCGTCGCGGCGCAGGTGATCGAGACGATCCAGCAAACCGCGCACACCGGTAGCATCGGTGACGGCAAGATCTTCACGCTCGAGGTTACCGGCGCGGTCCGCATCCGCACCGGCGAAACCAACGAAACCGCACTGTAAGGGGGCGCACAGCGATGAACCGCAAGACTGTAACCGGCGCGAGCCTTGCCCTGCTGGGCGGGGCCGCGCTTCTGATCGCGGGGCCGGCGCTCGCGCAAGCCACCGCCGCCGTAACGCCGCCCGCACCCGTTCCGAACAAGGGCGATACCAGCTGGATGCTGGTTTCGACCGCGTTGGTGCTGATGATGTCGGTCCCTGGCCTCGCGCTATTCTATGGCGGATTGGTCCGCACTAAGAACATGCTCAGCGTGCTGACGCAGGTGTTCATGATCGTCGCGATCGTGTCGCTGCTGTGGGTCACCTATGGCTATTCGATGGCGTTTACCAGCGGCGGTACGGGCGCACTCGCGCCGTTTGTCGGCAGCTTCGACAAGCTGTTCCTGAAGGGCGTCACCTCGGACTCGGTCGCCGCCACCTTCTCAAACGGCGTCGTGATCCCAGAATATGTCTATGTCGCATTCCAGATGACGTTCGCCTGCATCACCCCGGCGCTGATCATCGGTGCGTTCGCCGAGCGGGTAAAATTCTCGGCGCTCATGGTGTTCATGGTGCTTTGGGTCACGGTCGTTTACTTCCCGATCGCCCACATGGTCTGGTACTGGCCAGGCCCGGACGCGCTCAAGGCAGCGCCGACCGACGTCGGCAAGGCGTTCAGCTGGGGCGTGCTCGACTTCGCTGGCGGTACCGTGGTTCACATCAACGCCGGTATCGCGGGCCTTGTGGGTTGCCTGATCATCGGCAAGCGTACCGGTCACGGCAAGGAAGCCATGCCGCCGCACTCGCTCGTGATGACCATGATCGGTGCCAGCCTGCTGTGGGTCGGCTGGTTCGGGTTCAACGCGGGTTCGAACCTTGAATCGAACGGCGTCACCGGGGTCGCTTTCCTCAATACCTTCGTTGCCACCTCGGCAGCGGCGGTATCATGGGTGCTCGTCGAGCATCTCGCCAAGGGCAAGCCCAGTCTTTTGGGCGGGGTTACCGGAGCCGTTGCCGGCCTCGTCGCGGTCACGCCCGCAAGCGGCTACGCCGGACCGATGGGCTCGATCGTGCTGGGCCTGCTCGTCTCGCCGGTGTGCTACTTCTTCTGCACCTTCGTGAAGGACAAGTTCAAATACGACGATGCGCTCGATGTCTTCGGTGTGCACTGCATCGGCGGTATCGTCGGCGCGATCCTGACAGGCGTCCTCGCCGCTCCGGCGCTCGGTGGCCAAGGCATTCTCGACTACACCGTCATTCCCGCTGTGCTTCCCAAGGCACCGTATGATTACGTCGGTCAGGTCATCACGCAGTGCAAGGGCGTGCTCTTGACGCTGGCATGGTCTGGGATCGGCTCCGCCATCCTGTTCTTCCTCGTCGACAAGACGATGGGCCTGCGCCCGACCGTCGATGCCGAACGCGAAGGGCTCGACATCACCGAACACGGCGAACGCGCCTATAATTACTGATTTAACAGTTCCTCCCCAAGGAAAACATACTGGCCCGGTGGCGCAATCCACCGGGCTTTTTTTAATTGCACTGCTCCTGCTGCGCGCGGATAGCGGCGGCATGACCAAAATCAAAGAAACCGAGGCGCAACGCACGCGCCGTCGCTGGATCACTTTCGGTGAGACGGTCGCGGTGCTCGCGCTGCTGATATCGGCGGCGAGTTTCTGGGATGCGCATCAGGACCATGTTCGCAATGCGCCCGCGCCCAAGGTAGCCACGGCACCCGTTGCACTCGTGCTCACTGCAAGCGTCGCCGATGACGGCCAGCGCCTCGATCTGCACGCCGCGCATGCCGACCAGGTCATCGAAACCCAAACGCTGTATTTCCCGGCGAGCGTCCGCAGTGCGAGCGTCGAGACGACGGGCAATGCCCGTATCGAAGCTGGCTGGTTCGAGGATGGGCTGGTCAAGGCTGCCAAAGCCGCCAAGCCCGCAGTACACCGCATCGCCGTTGGCATCGAGACGAGCTATACTACCGACGGCACGCCGCATACCGATCGCGCGGTCTATGACATTGGTTACACGCTTCACAGCCGCTTCCTTCGGGGCAGTTCGGTCCAGCTGGAAGGGATTTCGCTCGTCGCCCGGCGCGTCGGACCCGACCTGCGCGCGCGCGTCGACGCACGCTGGCATGCCCAGGCTCCGGGTTGAAGCGGGGCGCGCAAAAGCTTTCGCTCGGCGGCCGATTTACTGATAAACGTCACGCAATTTCCTGGGGAGGTTATTCATGCGCTATCGATTGACCCTGCTTGCATCGGCGCTGATCGCGGCCGGAGTGGCTACACAGACGACCGCAGCCGCTGCGCCCGCGAGCATCCTACGTCCAGCCGAAGACATCTCGCGCGATGCCGCGCGCAGGCCTGCCGACATGGTGACCTTTGCGCATATCGGCGCAGGCAGCAAAGTCGCTGACTTCCTGCCCGGCCACGGCTATTTCTCCCGCGTCTTTGCAACTGCGGTGAAGCCCGGCGGCAGTGTCGTCGCAATCGTTCCTGCAGGTGCCGTAGCGCACGATCCCGCGGCGCGGACCACGATGGACGCGATTGCCGCACAATATGGCGATATTACCGTGGTCAGCGGGTTGACCGACCCCGCCGCCCACGATCTCGATGTGTTCTGGACCGCGCAAAACTATCATGACCTGCACAATGCGCTTCCGCCCGAAGGCGTCATCGCGACCAATAAGGCAATCTTCGCGGCGCTGAAGCCCGGCGGCTATTATGTCGTCATCGATCATGCCGCCACGGCCGGTTCGGGGCTGGCAGCGACAAATACGCTGCACCGGATCGACCCTGCTGTCGTCAAGGCCGAAGCACTCGCTGCGGGCTTTGTATTCGACGGCGAAAGCAAGCTGCTCGTCAATCCGAACGATCCGCATACCGCAAACGTGTTCGACCCGTCGGTACGCGGCAAAACCGACCAGTTTGCCTATCGCTTCAAAAAGCCCGGTTGAGCTTACTCGGCGGGCTGCGCACGGCCCGCTTCCCAATCGCAGCGGATGGCGTCGGCGGTGTCGCCGCGGCCGTCTATACGCCAGCCCGGCGGACCCGCGAAATACTGCCACCGCGCGTACCATCCCGGCGCGTGCCAGACGTCGCGCGCAATGCTCCACCATTCGTGTACGGCCGCCCATAGCGGATTGAAGCTGCCAAGGTTCTTGACGATGCCGTACCGCACCGGTTCGTCGTCGCGCTCGGCTTCGAAGGTGCTGAACATCCGGTCCCAGATGATGAACACGCCGCCGTAGTTCCGGTCGAGATAGCGTGGATTGGTGCCATGATGGACGCGGTGGTGCGACGGCGTGTTGAGCCAATATTCAAGGCCGAACGGCAGCCGCCGAACCGCCTCGGTATGCACCCAGAATTGATAGACGAGGTTGATTCCGACGACGAACAGCACCAGCCGCGGATCGAAGCCGAGCAGAAACAGCGGCAGGCGGAAGATAAAGCTGAGCGACAGGAAACCCGTCCATGTCTGCCGCAGCGCGGTAGTCAGATTATAGTGCTGGCTCGAATGATGGATAACATGGCTCGCCCAGAACCAGCGGACACGGTGGGCGCTGCGATGGAACCAGTAATAGCAAAAGTCGTCGGCAACAAAGCACAGCACACCCGACCACCATGTCACCGGGATGTCGAACACCCGGAATTTATAGAGCCAACCATAGGCTCCGACGATCGTTGCACCGAACACCACCGCTGCCATCGTGCTGCCGAACCCCAACGCCAGCGACGTAAAGCTGTCGCGCCAGTCATAGCGACCGCGGGCACCTGCCTTTATTGCCACCATCTCGATCAGGACGAGGATGATAAACGCCGGCGTTGCCAGTTGCACCGGGTCCGGCAAGTGCGTGGTCCGCGTGGCCCCGAATATCGCGCAGCCGACGACACCGCACGTCACCGCGCCGGCCAACACCGCGACCATTTCCACCCGCACATTGCCGGTGCCCTCGCTTGGCTTGCCATTAAAGCCAAGCGCCCAGGCAAGCGCAACGAGCGTTGCGATACCGAGGATCGAAACATAGATCACGCTGCCGCACCCAACTGCAGCAGCGCAGGACGCATGCCGCCGAGCGCATAGCCACCGCGCGCCGCCGCTGCGATGATCGCATCCGCATCCTCGCCGAGCGACGCGGCCGCGAGCGCCCAAAGCGTCGCCGAGCGGGTTCCGGACCGGCAGAAAGCGAGCACCGGTCCGCGGCTCGCTCGCAGCGCCGCCGCCATTGCTTCGACCTGTGCTGGCCCAAGCCCGCTATGATCGACCGGTATCGACACATAACGCAGCCCGGCAGCCGTCGCGGCAGCGTCGATTGCGGCCCCCTCGGACTGCCCCGGCGCCTCGTGATCGGGCCGGTTGTTGACGACCGTCGTGAAGCCAGCGGCGGCAGCGGCGGCCATATCGTCAGGCGCAACTTGACCGGCAACCGACAGCATTGGGGTGAGTGTGATAAACATAACGTGCAGTCTAGCTGGTCGGGCTGCCCTTTGAAACCGGCGCGGCATCATCGGGTAACGGGATAAATTCAGTTTCGCCCGGAACGGCTGCAAATCGCCCGGCGCGCCAGTCCGCCTTGGCTTTCTCGATACGGTCCTGAGATCGACTGACGAAATTCCAGAAGACATGGACTTCGCCGAGCGGCTCGCCGCCGAACAGCATGACGCGGGCAGCGGTGGTCGCGGTGAAACTTGCAGCAGCACCGGCGGCAAAAGCCAGCATCTGTCCGGCTCCAAAGCGCTCGCCGTCAATCTCGATGCTGCCCGATACGACATAGGCCGCGCGCTCGTCATGATCGGACGGCAATTCGACGCGTGCGTCGGCCTCGGCTTCGACGTCGATATAGAACATCGACGAAAGTGCCGCGACGGGCGATGTCGCATGGAATGCATTGCCTGCAATAAGCGTCCGGCGTGCGCCATCGAACGTGATCGTCGGCAATGTTGCCGCCGGATGATGCGCAAACGCCGGAGCGTCCTCGGCATGCGCTTCGGGGAGGGCGACCCACGATTGAATGCCGTGCATGAGATGACCGCTGGCGCGTAGCGCCGTCGGCGTCCGTTCGCTATGTGCAATGCCTCGCCCGGCGGTCATCCAATTGACCGCGCCGGGGGCGATGTCGATCACCGTTCCCAGGCCGTCGCGGTGCGTCAGCCCGCCACTGAACAAATAGGTGACCGTCGCCAGCCCGATATGCGGATGCGGACGCACGTCGATCCCGGCCCCGGGCGCGAATTCGGCAGGACCGAGATGATCGAAGAATACGAACGGACCGACATGCCGCAACGCCGCCTGCGGCAGCACGCGTGACACGCTGAAGCCGCCAAGGTCTCGGGTGTTGCCGGTAAGGGTTTGAAGGATAGTCACCAGTTCACCTCGCAAAAAACGGCGCCGTGTCTAGCTGATATAACCATCGGCACGATCGAATGTGCCGACATGGCCGGCCCTCTACTCCGCTGCTGCGTCAAGCCCTTCCGGCGGCAGATTATGTCCAAGCAGGCGCAGCAGTTCGGCCGCGGCGCTGACGATGTTGGTACCCGGTCCAAAGATCGCCGCAGTGCCGATCGCTCGTAAATAGTCATAGTCCTGCGCCGGAATAACCCCGCCGGCAATCACGCGAACGTCGCCGCGCCCAACGGCTTTCAGCGCGGCGATCAGCTCGGGAACGAGCGTCTTGTGGCCCGCCGCGAGGCTCGACGCGCCGACGATGTCGACATCGAGCGACTTTGCCAGTGCCGCGGTTTCTGATGGGGTCTGGAAAAGTGGCCCGACCGTCACCTCGAAACCCAGGTCGGCGAAGGCGCTCCCGACGACCTTGGCACCGCGGTCATGGCCGTCCTGCCCCATCTTCGCGATCAATACGCGCGGACGCCGGCCCTTGCGCGCTTCGAATGCCGCGATCCCGGCCTGGACACGGCCATAGCCGGGGTCACCGCCATAGGCTTCGCCGTAGACGCCAGACACCATGCGCACCACTGCTGCATGCCGCCCGAACACATCCTCCATCGCGCTAGAAATCTCACCGAGGGTGCAGCGCGCCCGCGCCGCTTCGACCGCCAGCGCCAGCAGGTTTGCGTTCCCCGCCGCGCCCCTTCGGATGGCTTCGAGCGCAGCATCGGCACGTACGCTGTCGCGGTGCGCGCGCACGTGCGCCAGCCGGGCGATCTGACCGTCGCGCACTGCCTCGGCATCGACGTCGAGGATATCGATCGCGTCGTCGGTAGCGGGCGCATATTTATTGACCCCCACGACGACCGTCTCTCCGCGGTCGACCGCCGATTGCTTGGCGGCGGCCGCCTCCTCGATCTTCAACTTTGGCATGCCGCTTTCGACCGCCTTGGTCATGCCACCCAGCGCCTCGACGTCGGCAATCAGCGCCCAGGCCTTTTCGGCGAGTTCAGTGGTCAATGCTTCGACATAATAGCTGCCGCCGAGCGGATCGACGACACGCGTGATCCCCGTTTCTTCGGCGATCACCAGCTGCGTGTTGCGCGCAATGCGGGCGGAGAAGTCGGTCGGCAACGCGATCGCTTCGTCGAGCGCATTGGTATGGAGCGACTGCGTGCCGCCCAGCACGGCCGCTAGCGCCTCGATCGTCGTGCGCACGACATTGTTGTACGGGTCGCGTTCGGTCAGGCTGACACCGCTGGTCTGGCAGTGGGTCCGCAGCATCAGCGACTTTGGATCCTTCGCGCCGAAGTCGGCCATGATCCTTGCCCACAGCAGCCGCGCGGCGCGCAGCTTGGCGACTTCCATGAAAAAATTCATGCCGATTGCGAAGAAGAAGCTGAGCCGCGGTGCAAATGCGTCGACGTCCAATCCCTTGGCCTGTGCGGCGCGGACATATTCCATGCCGTCGGCGAGCGTGAACGCCAGCTCCTGCAGCTGCGTCGCGCCCGCTTCCTGCATGTGATAGCCGCTGATCGAGATCGAATTGTATTTCGGCATGTGCTGCGCGGTATATTCGATGATGTCGGCGACGATCCGCATGCTGGGTGCCGGCGGATAGACATAGGTGTTGCGGACCATGAACTCCTTGAGGATGTCGTTCTGAATGGTCCCCTCGAGTTTGTCCGCCGAGACGCCCTGTTCCTCGGCGGCAACGATGTAGAATGCCAGGCACGGGATCACCGCGCCATTCATGGTCATCGACACGCTCATCTGGTCGAGCGGGATGCCGTCGAACAGCAGCTTCATGTCTTCGACCGAATCGATCGCAACGCCGGCCTTCCCGACATCGCCGGCTACGCGCGGATGGTCGCTATCATAGCCGCGGTGCGTGGCGAGATCGAACGCTACCGACAAGCCCTTTTGGCCCGCCGCGAGGTTGCGCCGGTAAAAGGCATTCGACGCTTCAGCTGTCGAAAACCCCGCATATTGCCGAATTGTCCAAGGGCGCCCGGCGTACATCGTCGCCTTCACGCCGCGCGTAAACGGCGCGAATCCTGGAAGCCCGGGATCAGATGTCACGTCGGCGGCGGTATACAGCGGCTTGACCGCAATTCCGTCGGGCGTGTGCCAGTCAAGATCGCGCGCCTTGGTTTCCTTCGCCGCGAGTGCGGCCCAGTCGGCGAGGGTTTTGTCGGTCATCGTCGTTCCCTACTCAGCCGCCTGTCGCAAATCGGGCGCGCCCGCGCTTGCGACTTCGAGCAGGCGTTTCTCGAGCCCGCGCAGCCGCACGGGATTGTCGATCTTCTCACCCGTCAGGTCGGTCAGGTAAAAAGTGTCCGTGGCGCGCTCGCCATACGTCGCGATGTGCGCGCTGTGGATCGTCAATCGCGCGGCGAAAAGTGCATGTGTCAGCGAGTAAAGCAGTGCCGGCCGGTCCAGCGCTGCGACCTCTACTACGGTATAACGGTTCGATGCCTTGTTATCGATCAGGACATTCGGTGCGACACGGAACACCTCGGCTCGGCGGCGCGCCAACGGCCTTGCGGCGAGCTTGTCGGCAAGGCGCACTTTGCCGGACAGCACGTCCTCGATGGTCCGTGTCAGTCGACCCAATTGCCCCGGCTCGACGAACGGGCGCCCGAGCGGATCGGCGATGACGAAATTGTCGAGCGCCTGCCCGTCCTTGGTCGTGTGGATCCGCGCATCGAGGATGTTCGCGCCGCCGAGTGAAATCGCGCCCGCGATCCGGTAAAACAACCCGGGATGGTCGGCGGCATAAACGCTCACCAGCGTCGTGCCGTTGACGGCGTCGACCGCGCACGCGATCGACAGCGGCAGTGCGGCTGTGTCGGCCGCTGCCGCCTGCCGCGCATTCTTGAGCAGGACGTCGGGCGTCTCGGCGATCCAGTACGGGTCGCCGAAACGGCGCGCATAGGCATCGAACTGCGGCGTTGGCCAGCCGAGTTCGGTTGCTAGTGCCGCTTGTTTGGCCGCAATCCGCTCGCTTCGCCCGGTTTGCTTGTGACCAAGTCGCAGCACCTCCTCGGCACTTTCGTACAGGTCGCGCAGCAACTGGCCCTTCCAATTGTTCCAGACATTGGGGCCGACGGCCCGAATATCGACCACCGTCAGGATCAACAGCAACCGCAAGCGCTCGGGGCTGGCGACCACCTCGGTAAAATCGAGGATGGTCTTGAAGTCGGCAAGGTCGCGCTTGAAGGCGGTTGCCGACATCAGCAGGTGATATTTGACGAGCCAGCTGACGGTCTCGGTCTCCGCCTCGGTAAGGCCGAGCCGCGGGCACAGGCTAAGCGCAATGTCCGCACCTATCTCGCTATGGTCGCCACCGCGGCCCTTGGCGATATCGTGAAGGAGGACCGCAACATAGAGCACGCGGCGCGATACCAGCTGCGCGACGATACCGCTCGCCAGCGGGTGATCGTCCTTAAGCTTTCCCGCCTCGATTCGTGCGACAAGGCCGATCGCACGGATAGTATGCTCGTCGACGGTGTAGTGGTGATACATATCATACTGCATCTGCGCCACGACACGCCCGAAATCGGGCACGAAGCGCCCGAAGACGCCCGCCTCGCTCATCCAGCGCAGCACGGTCTCGGGATCGTTGCGGCTGGTCAGCACTCCAAGGAACAGCGCGTTGGCGTGCGGATTGCGCCGCACTGCGTCGCCGATTAGCGGCGCGTCACGCCCCGCCTGCCGCATCGCCGATGCATGAATTTCAAGCTTTTCACTATCGGCGAGAGCGAACAACTCAATCAGTCGCACCGGATTATCGCGGAA
>Ga0209724_1003514_pt1 | contig 12763 bp, 18 predicted proteins | sample grotaG_FD_184143 | JGI IMG/M metagenome (GOLD analysis project Ga0209724, IMG submission 184143) | Glacier valley bacterial and archeal communities from Borup Fiord, Nunavut, Canada, to study Microbial Dark Matter (Phase II) -... | ecosystem: Environmental > Aquatic > Freshwater > Ice > Glacier ... | reverse complement strand
GGGCGCGGCAATCCTTGCTGCCTTGCTGTTGTGTACTATCCTGATCCTAGTGGGCTGATTCATGCTGCTCTGACCTCCTCATGTTCTGCATCAACGTCCTCGTCAGCTTCTTCGACTTCGTCGCTGCCCAGCCCACCGAGCCAGCGCGGGCGGTGTTCAAACAGGGTGAGCAGCATGCTTGCCAGCTCCTCGAAGAAGCTCTGTCTTGCTTGCTCCCCCTGGGCGGGTAGGGTTTTGATCCCCAGGAAACGGTCCCACTCCTCGTGGCTGAAGAAGGAGTAGAAACTGGCTTCGACTGGCTGGTACTGGCTCTGCTGGTTGAAGCGACCAGCACGGATGCGCCGCACCCCGCCGAGCGCGGCCTGGATGCCTAGCTTGGAGCGCACGATCAGCCGCATCGCCTGACTCTCGCTCGCAGCGAACACCACGTAGGCGGGTTCCTGACTCACTGCACCTTGCCTGTCTACCTGCTCCCCCAAACCATTGAAGAGCCAGATGTTGTAGGTGTGCAGCGCATCCTGGTGGGTAGCCACCAGCTTGCCACCCGCGTACTGCTCCACCACCACCTTCTTGCCCGCTGCCTCGATACTGCCAACTGTGAAAGCCGCCAACATGGAGATGATATTCGACAGGTAGTCGTCATTGTAGAAGCGACGGCGATGCTCGTCGCTGTAGGCCCCCTCTTCGCTAATGCTTAGAACGAAGTAGCTCTGCCTGAGCCGCTCATACTCCTGTGCAGCTGAGTGGAGAATCTGCCGACCCCGACCAGGGGGGCAACGGTCGGCGAACTCGGCCAGGCGAGCGGGCGGATCGATGCGGATGAAATAGTCATGTTCGTAGAGCTTCGGTCGCTCAGTAAGGGGGGAAGTGGCTGCGTCAAGCATGATGTAAGCATCCACGCGCCCGTCGCTAGGTCGCTGCTTGAGGTGGACACGCAACCACCAGCCTACTGCGGGATGATCACTATCCCACAGCCACTCGCGGTTTGAGGTGAAGCCTTCCAGCAGCAGCTCTTCCTCGCGGTATTCTCCCTCGACTATCGGCTGCTCGGTTGGAAGTGGGGTGGGTGGCGGGGTAGCGCGTGGCCTGCTGCGTGGGGCTGGGGTGGGCTGGCGCGGAGTGGCGGAGGGAATGGCACTACCGCCCACCCCACCATCGGGCAAAGGCCAGACTGCGCCACTCCGCCGATCCTCGCGGTTAGGGTACTCACCTCGTGCTGTATCCATCTCCACCTCCTATATATCTCCTACTTACTACTGGCCTGCCACACCTTCCCGTATGACCGCAGGGTGGGGTGGGTGGCTTTGCTATCGGTTGGGCGCAGCGGGCCTCTCCTCCACCACGCCTTGCCGCTAGCACCCCGGCAGCGGAACTCGCCCAGCGTGGGCTTTGCCCCGGATGTTCTAGCACGGCACCTGGCTTGAACAGCAGCCGTGCTTCTTCCAACGTGTAAGTCATGTTCTGCATAACTGTCCAGTAACTCCTTTCCCGACTAAAGCAATACCGCTGTGTCCTTTGGCCTAGCCCCCGGCAGCCACAACATGGCCGCTGCAACTACCGGGTCGTGATATGTGATGTGGGTTCAGCCCTCTCAGCTTCTCGCGCCTTACTCCTCGACAATACCTTCGGCGACTGCTCGCTGCGAAGCATCATGGCAGCGAGCCGTCTGTTCGTCTTCAACCTTCGCTGGCAGGGTAGCGATAATTTCCTCACTGCCGTCTTCGGCCTTGTAAACGAGAGTTAGTTCTTCGTTCATGACTTGTTCCTTTCCAAAACAAAAAGCCCGCGTTCGATCTACCAGGAACTTCGGTAGGTCGAACGCGGGCGATCTGGATCATGCCACAAGCTAGCCATGTAGGGCCAGCGGTGCTGACCTCTACCCAGCAGGGCATTGCCTGTGGTATAATCTCTATCGCCTTCGCTGCGGTTCTCATGCCTACCAGCGTTGGCTTGCTTTACCCTCACCTCGGCTGGAACCGGGGTGGGGGCTTCTCTTTAACTGTGTATAACCTGTAGCTTGACTAATCTCCATTCCCTAGCAGCCCCTCGGCAGCGATATACAACTTGCGTGTGCGCTCGATAAAGTCCTCACGATCAGCTTTGGCCGTCTGCCTTTGGATGTCTTGCGCTCCTGTATCGGTTAGCACAGCCTCAATCTCAGCAATCAGCGCACTCAGTTGGGGAAGACTCATATACTGCCCACCGACCAGTAGATTGTCAGTGACGGCTTTGACTACCCTCGGCATTGAATCGCGGGCTGTGCCGCCAGCCTCGCGCGCTTGTTGGTGACTTCCAGCTTGCGCTGTATAGTCTGACTGCTCAGGTGCATTGACCCTGGTTGCAGGCGGAGTGGCTGCTTGGGCAGTGCCAGGCTGTCTGTATTCGCTGGGCGGCCTGGCACTAGCTGGTGGCTGCGCTGGTGTAGATGGTCGGCCACGCGCATCGGGTTCAAGTTCCTTCGCCCGATTGTAGGCCGCCGTAAAGTTGGCACTCTCGCCTGCCAATCTTAGTCCGTTCATCAACTCAGGATGCCTGGCAACCTTCAGGTACTTGCTGATCTGTGCCGAACCCATACCGACTCGACGGCTTAGCTCATCAAGGGTGAAACCAGAGTCCTGGCTCAACTCAGCGAGGCCCAGAGCCTTCTCGTAGGGGGTTAGGTCAGCACGAGCGATGTTCTCCAACAAGGCAACAACCCGTGCCCAACCTGATGTCCGCACGCCCTTGTGGATGACGCTGATGCGATCCCACTTTAGTAGTTGGGCCGCCCGCCAGCGGCGTTCCCCAGCTGCAATGAAGGTATCGCCACTCTCCTCATCGGTATAGACGATGATGGGGCTGAGTTGACCCTCTGCCGCCATGCTGTCGGCAAGGCTTTGCAACGACTCCGGATCGAACAACTGGCGAGGTTGATAAGGGTTAGGGGTAAGGCTGGAGACCGCCAACTGAGTGGCCTGATCGTTGCCGCTCCGCAGATAGTCCTCGTCGATGCCAGTCGAAGTAGTGTCTTCCCTCCTGTTAATCTTTAGCTTAGTAGGCATCTCTTTAGAACCTCCTGCGCGATCTGTTCGCAATCAGACTGGGCTTGCCGGGCAACCGCCTTCTGGCCGTAGGTGAAGACCGACTTCCCTTCTATCTGGGCATCGCGGTATATTGACCGCCGCCACATTGGAGGTAGTACAAGACCGGCTAGACTTGGGTACTCGTTACTAAGTTCGTTCTGCACATAGTCGAGTACCACCTTGCTGCTGCCAGTATGGTCGGCCATCGTCGGGATGATGCCAGCCACTCTAAGGCGGGGGTTGAGTTCATTACGTGGTTTTTGGACCAACTTGATAGTATCCATGAGGTAGGTGAAACCTTCCAGCGACAGATACTCGGTCTGGACTGGGATCAGTACCCAGTCAGCTGCAACTAGTCCGTTCATGGTGAGCGTGCCAAGATTGGGCGGCAGATCAAGCAAGGTAACAGGGTAGCGGTCACGTGCCTCCCGCAGAGCGTGCTTCAGTAGATGATCGCGGATAGGTGACCCAACAAGGTCACGTTCAAGTACACTCATCTTGATGTGAGCAGGAGCCAGGTCGATGCCTTCCCGCTCCAACTTTATCGCTATATCCAACACTGATGTCGCGGTGTCGTCTTCGGCAGCAGCCTGCGAAGCATACACTTTGTACATTGAGCTACCAGGTGCGATCTGCTGCTCACGGCGTTGACCGAAACCCAGAGCTACCGTTGCACCTGCTTGCGAGTCGTTGTCCACGATCAAGGTCCTACTCTCGCGGCCTCTGATCTGCTGAAGTACACGACTGATAGCAACTGCCAGGTTGACAGTGGTGGTGGTCTTACCCACCCCTCCTTTCTCGTTGGCAACCGCAATGACTATTCCACCCATCATCCTGCTCCTATCTGTGAGGATGCTGGCTTGACAAGCAAGCTGGCGAGCGTGCTATAATGTGCCTGTCGCGGCCACACGTTGCCATCAGCATCGTTGGTTTGACAAACCCTGATCTGCCATTAACAGGTCGGGGTTTTCTGTTGTTGATTTACCAGTGGAGTGCTGATCCTCTAGGAACTCTACAGCCAACTTTACAGCCAACGCCAAAGCATCCGGCCTGGTGGCTTGTCGGCCTGTTCGACGTTCATACTCCTGTGCTAGCACTCCATCCAGAGCTGCCAGGGTCTTGTCATCGGCAGTGACCGTTTGGCGTTTCCTCGGACGTACTTCAGACATCTGCACTCTCCTTCCGGTTTGAAGCGATTGTACAACACATTGCAGTAAAAAGTCAACACATAGCATCCCTGTGTTGCCAACTTCATGCAATGTGCGACAAGCATACGTTTTTTACTCGGTAAATAACACAAAACAGGTCATCCTTGTTAAGGTTACGGCAGAGACCTCCAGAGTTATTTACTGAGTAAATAACACAATAGTGATAGGGTTAGAACATTTTGGTGTCTAGCCATTGCTGCCTGCTCACTGTTTAGCTCCGCCAGCCAAGCTAGCACATCCTCATCGCTGAGGTCGGCGGGCCAACCGTAAGCGATAAGTGCCATGTTGTCCAGGGTCTGGTGCGCCAGGACCAGCCAGGTCAGGCGGGCATTGTAGTTGACCTTGATGCCGAACAGTTGCCCCGGCCTGACGCGGGGCAGGGCAGACAGGCCGCTCATCGCCACGAACGCGCACCTCTCTAAATCCACCAACCTCTTGAGTGCAACGTAAAGGAAGTTGCCACTGCCGCAAGCGGGGTTAAGGACGCGAGTGCTGGTGATGTCAGCCTGGATGCCGAGGGGCAATCCAGCCAGTTCATCCAGGGCCTTCTTGTGGGCCGGGCCGGTCGCTGCATCCCGACGAACGATCAGCCAGCAGGTTCTCCCACCTTCGGCGGAGCGGCTGCATCAGCACCGACCCGACGACATCCTGCTCGTCGTCGCGGCTGGTGTAGTGCGCCCCCAATTCACTGCGCTTGCCGGGATCAAGGCTGCGCTCAAACAGCGTGCCGAATATGGCCGGTTCGATTGAGGCCCAGTCTAGAGTCGCCGCCCACGAGAGGTTACCTATGTCGCCGGCAGTGAGGTTCGGCACAGCGGTCTCGGTCGCGTTGAACAGGCCACCATCGAAGTAGGCAATGTCGTCTGCGCCGAAAGAGCAGCCCATTGCCATCGCCGCAAACAGCACCCGCATCAGGAAGCGGCTGGCAATCTTCTCTGGCGTACCAAACGCTCGTAGGTTCGTTGCTAGGGTGGCACATGCCGTTGCTGCCACCTCAGTCACTTGTGCAGTTGTAGCGTGCGGGCGTAGCCAGTTGGGATCGCCGAACATGGCCCGCAGCAAGTCGAGGGCTTGGGCTGGCCGAGAACTTCGCAGAGGTCGAGGTAGTGTTCCTGAGCGGCACTGCGCTCACTGCGGGTGGAGGTCTGCCACTTGGCGACAAAAGCGGGATGGCGAGGGACATATGCTACTCCGGGGTGGGCTGTTACCCGGATTGTAGCAGATTAGAGCGTTCCAGCAAGGTAGAGGTCGGCACGGCTGGATAACTGCCGTGCTGCGTGCCGGAGCCACCTGCTGACGGCTAAGTTCGGCAGCTTGAACTTGAAGTTAGTAAACGAAGGCAGTGGCCCGCTCTTTAGCAGAGCATAGACCACACGGCTGGACGGGACGGTTGAAGCGTCCAGTTTCAAGCGGAAACTCTCATTTTGCACTACATCTCGGAGCTTGAGGTTGGCGACCACCTCATCCTCGACTAGCAGGGCAACTACTGCTGAGGCCTTATCCTCAACGCTGCTCTGGTACTGCGCCGCCCTGGCTGTTGCCTGCTCATTCAGGCGGAAACTGATAGTGCCATCGGCGATCAGTTGCACGCTGTTGGTTAGCACATCACTACTGGCGAAGAAGGCAAACGGTGTATCATATGCCACCCGATTAACTTTCTCCCCAACCTTGAAGTAGCGTCTACCAGTGTCGCGTAGGCCGTCAACCCGACCTGTACCAAGCAGCACTACAAGGTCACGCTGCTCGTCTGCACTAGGGTAGCGTTCAAGCCGGACCGTCGCTGGCTGCCGTTCGACTCCAGCGACCACCAAGCCAAGGATGTTGGCCGCATCCAAGCGGGACTGGATCAACGGCAACGATGCTGCTATCTTCTGAGCGTTCGCTGGTGTATCTGGCTCAAGAGTAAGTACAAATGAGCCACCCGACGAACCGCCTGGCGACATAGCAGCGTTCTCCCCACCGCAACCAGCCAACAGCAGTAGCAACAGCACCGCTGCCCTACGACCTATCTTAGTCATGCTCATCACGCTTTTTGCCCCTCCTCTGTACGTTCGTGCTAATTACTGTTAGTGCAGGCAAGGCCAGCTCACCTTGTTTGATGAATGTCCCGCTCCGACGGATTGTAGCACGAGACAATGAGTCGGGCAAGAGGAATGGGTGTAAGACTCGACTGGCTGGCTCCCACTCGCATCTTTGTACAGGTTACAACAGCCGCACATGGTACGTAAATATACAGCGTTGCGCTGGTATAATCATGTAGGGCCGAAAATACAGGTAGGGCCGAAAAGGGACTGGCAAGAGCCAATCAGTATATGGTAGAATGTCAACATGAACAACACCACGAACAAAGAAACCTGTCCTGAGTGCCAGTCTAGGGCCAAGACCAACAAGGCCGGGCTGAATGGCAGTGCCTCCCAGCGGTGGTACTGCCGTCCTTGTCGCCGCACCTTTACCCCGGTGCCGAACAGCATCGGCCACACGCCGGAGACTGTCCGGCTCGTTCTTAGTAGCCTCAGCGAAGGAGTCGGGCAGCGTGCCGCCGCTCGCATCGTCGGGGTCAGCCACACCAGCGTTGCCAATTGGCGTAAGCAAGATCAGCAGCAAGTTCCCGCCCAAGTTAACGACCTTGAGCCTAGCGAGGTGATCGAGGTAGATGAACTCTACACCTTCGCGGCTAAAAAAAAGAGCCATACTACGTAGTAGTAGCAGTAAGCCGGGCCACGCGGCTGGTCGTCGGCTGCGCAGTGGTGGACAGCCGGGACAAAGCAACCCTGCAACCGTTTGTAGCCGGACTACCCGCCGCTAACATCTACTACAGCGATGGGCTGGCAACCTACCCGCAGCTAAGTTGGCCGGGCAGCGGCCTGCATGAGGTGAGCGTGGGCAAGCGCAACACCTACACGGTCGAAGGGATGAACGCACAGTTGCGCCAGTATCTTGGCCCATTGCGGCGACGCACTAGAGGTTATGCCAAGAATGTCGAGAGCCTGCGGGAGCTAATGAGTTGGTTTGTGTATCATTGGAATGCACGCCAGCGATTGTATCTGAAGCACCCGCAACTAAAGGGAAGGTTGAGTCTACGAGCCTGCTGATACTATACCGATTGGGATTTGCCAATCCCTGAGTTTACGCACCGCTCGTCTCCCTTCATCTAAGCAAGAACGCTATTGTCATGCCTGGCAGCGACCAAGCAACTTTACCCATCGTTCCAAAATATGAAGGGAATGCGGTCAATCCCTTCACGATATGAGGGGAATGCGGCTAATCGCTTCATATTTTGAGGGGAACAGCCGGTTGCCTTCAAAGTATGAATATTCGCACAGTGCAATCCTATTGGCTCACTAGCTGCTCACTAGCTGCTCACTAGCTGCTCACTAGCTGCTCACTAGCTGCTCATTGCTGCTCATTGCTGCTCATCTTCTTCATTCTTAGCGGCTTGAGCGGGTGACAGTTGATACAGTGAGTAGTACGTCCGTTGTACGCTACTACCCCGGCTACCAACCAACCCCCGCTTGAGCAGGTCAACCAGGTCGCGTTGCGCTGTTGGTCTGGACACATCGTAGCGAGTTTCGTAATCTGCTCGCTTGATCTCGCCGCCACCAACTGCCACCCACTGGGTGAGCAGGTCGATCTGGCGCGGGTTGAGGAGGCTCTGGTCAATCCCCGCCAGCGGGTCTTGGCCGACTGCCTTTGGCTTGGTCGTAGCCATGCTGCTAGCCATACCAACCAATGGCTGGCCTGCGCTACCTGTTCGTTGACTCCGAAAGACGACGGTCAGCCAGTCTCCCTCTACGGCGAACTCTGGATCAGCCTGCCCCACCTTCCGCATAGCCTGTCGCATCCTGATCACGCCGGTACCCAATGTCTCAACCAGTTGATTGAAGTAGGCCAGCCGCGCCAGAGCAGCATTGCGCGGCTGGTGCTTACCGTCAAGGTGGTTGGCATCGAGACCAGGCATTAGCTTGCCAGGGCTAACGATCTTGAGGTGGTCAAAGAAGACGTACACGGAGACCGCCCCCCGCTCCGTGTACTCCCGGTGAACCAGGGCGTTGATCAACGCCTCACGCACGGCAACCAGCGGGTACTCCGGTTGATCCTCCCGGTACACGGGGCCAATCACTGCCCCCAGACGAGTGTTGTGGGCCACGAACGCCTGCGCGTTCCTGACTTGCTCACCGATACTGCCGCCAAACTCGGCCCGGTCGGTCAAGGTGATCCCATCCTCGCTGAAGGCCGCAGCTTTAATGACCGCATGAGGGATTACCTGCTGCGGCCTCTGCCCTAGCACCAGCAACCCGGCCATTGTCGGGTGGTACCCACCCTGCACCATGACCACGGCACCCAGCGCAGTCAGTTGCTCAAGAGACGCTGGGTCGGTAGGGTAGACCGCCAGTAGCTCAGGTTCACCCCTTGCCGTAATCAGCTCGGCCCGCAGGCGCAGCAGTCCGTTGACGCTCTTTTCGTCCAGGGCCGCCAGTCCTGCTTCACACGGCTGCATATCGAAGTCGCTGCGTGAACGCTGATTCAGCAAGTGATGCAGAGCTTCACCGCTGATGGTCACGTTCTCCGACCCCTGCCGCCGCCGGTGTACACCTTTGTAGGAATATACCTGCTCTCCGTTGGTGAGTAGCTGCACCACCAGTACCGTTTTGCCCTCGACTTCGACCGGATAGCTGTCCAGAAAGGTAGCCAGCGAGGGTTGACAGTTACGGCTGGCTGTTTTCACCGTACCCTCAACCTTGTTGGCTTTGTCCACTCCGATGATCGTGCCATCGTCGCCAACCCCAAACAAGATGATACCCCCATCAGCGTTAGCTAGCGCGACCAGCAACGCAGAGATGTCCGTCTGACTCTCCTTTTGCTGCTTGTACTCGATAGTCTGCCCTTCACCGGCAGCGGCTAGGGCCAGTACCTCATCTGCGTTCAGCCTCTCCATCCTTAGCCCTCCTTTTGGGCGGTGACCAGATCAGCCTGCGGCCAGGCCGTGACGGCGTGGCGTAGCACGATCATATGCTGCTTCAGCCCCTCAGCCCCCTGCCACCCCTATTCTACCACTTTGGCACCAGGGTTACTTTGCCCAGGTACTTCCGCACCTGCCTACCGGCCTGCCGCCGCCTGCCCGGCGCAGCTTCCCGGTAGAGGGCGTAAGCGTAGAGGCCAGTGCCGCGTGGCCGCAATTGCACAGTGACCCCGCCGCGTCGGTAGGAGCGGGCGATGGTGGCAGTGCGCTCAGTTCGCACCGCTGCCGTTCCTCGCCCCTCACGCAGGATGAGGAGCAGCAGATCAATCACTTCACTCACATCCTCGTCAGACGGCTGGCTCTCCAGGATGAAGACTATGATATCACCAACCTGCTTGACGTACTTTGCCATGAGCTACCTCCTCTATGTAAGCCTGCTTAGCATTAAGCAGCCGCAGGTATTGCTGTGACTACCTGGTACTCGCCGCGTACGAGGTCGGCGACCACCACCTGCTGCCCGACGGCCACCAACGCCTGCACCACAAGATCGAGTTCCGCTGCGGGTAGGCGTAGCCGCCCGTTCAGCAGCGGCCTGCCCAGCACTGGCGCAGCGACCACAGCATCGCCGCCCAGGAGCAGGTAGGAGGCAGCGCGGCGTGACCCTTCGGCGATGAGGCAGAGCGCATCAGGGTAGGTCTCACGCAACCGTGTTCGTACTGCCAACAACTTGAGGGTGTTCAACCTTCGTCTCCTTGTGTCAATTCACCTAGTGATATGTGGCGCAGCCAGCTTGCGCCCCAAGTGAGGATGACAATGCCCTACTTACCCGCTGCCAGCTCCGCCTGGACAGCCATTAGTTGCTGGCGGCCTAGTTCTTCCAATCTCAACCTAGCTGCCCTCTAGCTGTCCTGCTCGATTGCCCCCAGCCAGCTGTAGATCAGGCAGCCGAGCAGCAGGATGAAGATGATGCTTACCGACCACCCCTTAGCGAACCACCTGGGTGCAAGGCCGCCGCGCCGTGCCGCTGTCGCGTGGTTCGCGTGTGCCTGCACACCGCCAGACCTCGTAATTGCCGCCGCCCTCCCCCAGCCGTTGCCCCGCCGTCACTTGCTGCCAGGCTTGTACCTGCATCTGGGTAATCGGGTAGTAGACAGTCGTCCAACAGACTGCGATCACGTAGACGTAGCTGCCCAGCACCTTGACCGTCCCAGCGTGGCTGGCAACCAGGCGGTCACCAGGGTTGGATGGGGGCTGCTGCTCGCAGGCCGCCCCGCTAGCCGTGTTGGTAGCCGAGCCGACCGCTGCGGCTGAGGGGGCCACCTGCCGTATGGTGGCTACTGCCTGGGGTTGCTCGGTGGCGGTCTGGGTGGCAGGTAGGCTGGCGGTGGCAGCGGACGCTGCGCCACCGACTCGCAGTGGCAGGGTTGCCACCTGGCTCACTGCCCACCACAGCAGTAGGCTGACCAGCAGCACGCCCAGCCCCACCCCCCACCAGCGCGGGTGTAGGCTGGCCGCTGTCCCACCACGCTGCCGCTGCTCTGCGATGCGCTCCTCGGCTCGGCCTGCTGGCTGGTAGTACGCGCTAGTCGTCTTATCTTCCCCCACACCGTAGTCTTCGTAACTCATCTTCTTCTCCTTCTTGCTGCTACCGCTCAGCGGCTCGCCACTCGGCCACCAGGCCCTCGACGGTGGCGATATAGGCCGCCTCATTGTTGTTGTCGACACTGGGGGCATAGCGTGGGATGATCGCTGCCACCGTGCAACGGTCACTGCCCGCCCCACAGTAGAGGCCAGAAGCCGTGATCAGTTTGTACCAATGCTCCGCTCCTTGCCGCCACGAGTCGTAGGCCGCATAGCCGCCGCCGCAGCGGTAGCCAGCTACGCAGCGGATGTTGCCCACCGAGAGGTTAGCCACCGCCGCCCCCGCCGTGCCTGCTGTGCTTTCGTGGGTGAAGAAGGCGAGCAGGAAGGCGGGGTCGATGCCATACTGCACGCCCAGGTCGAAGAAGCCCTGGCCCTCACCCACCGCTGGGCTATGGTAGGCGGCCAGCACCCGCTCTATCGTGGCAACGCTGATGCTGGGCAGGCCGCGCAGGTCGTAGTCGCTTGCCTGCCGCTGCGCCTGTCCACTCCCCGCCACCTGCTCATTCCCTGCTGGGGGGTTGGTAGCCTGGGGTGGGGGGGTGGCGGCAACCAGGGCGTTCGGGCTGGGCGGCAGCAAGGGCGCGGCTGGGCTGCTGACCGTTGCGATCAGGGATTGGCCTGCCCTACGTTGTTCGGCCAGCAGCACTGGGGCAGCAGCGACTCGGGTCGCTGCCGGGTTGCCGGTCTGAAGCAGCCAGCCAGCACTAAGCAGTAGCAGCAGCCAACTAAGCAGGCGCAGGTTGTTCGCCAGGCGGGTAACCCGCCTGGCCCGCCCCGGCCTGAAGCTAATCTCCGATGAAAGCATAAAGCCACCTCCACAGGGTCGCCCGCACCGTCAATGGCCGCAGGCTCAGAGTCTTGCTGATTGGTACCGCCCGCAGTTGCCAGCCGCCCCAGCCCCAGCCAGGCAGCAGCAGGCAGGAGTGGTTCCACACGGCCCAGGCCTGGTTGAGCAGTCGGTCGCCCCCCAGCAGCAGGCTGGCTAGCGCACCTGCTACTGCCAGTTGGCTAGGTTGAGCCACTTGCAGTAGGTACTTGCTACCACCCAGTAGATGCAGCCGTTGACTGGTAACAACCAGGGCGGTACCGAATACCGAGTCCCAAGCGTACTGTAGCCCATGCGCCCTGGCCTCTGCCTCACGGTTGTCTATGTACTCGTTGAGGACGGTCAGGTAGCAGTCGGGGTCGCTGGGCTGCTGTCGTACCCTGGCTTGCTCGGCCTGGGCCAGACCCGCGAAGGGTAGCCGCCGCGCCCGCAAGCGCAGTAGTCGCCGATGCTGCGCGGCGGCCTGGGCGGCCTGGGTCAGTACCGCGCCCGCCCCCCAACTTTGCTCGTCGCCCAGGCGTAGCATAGCGACCACCGCGTTAGCCGCCCCGTCCCCACCCCCCCAGGCCGTGGTCAGCGGCACCTGCGACAGGGGAGTGCAGGCCCGCACCAACAGCCTGGCCCGCGCCAACTCGCCGAGGATATCCTCCTCCTCCACTGCGGCCTTGACCGCATAGCCGGGCAACAGCCGCCCCAGGCTGCCGATCCCGCTCTGCAACACAACCCTGGGGATGGAGCGGCCTATACCCTGCTCGGAGGTGTAGAGCAAACCACCTTCGGAACGGTTCGCCAGCAGGCGCACGCCCCACCACCCTGGTCGGGCCGGGCTACGATCTTCACGCCCCCAATAGTAGCCGTAGCGTTGCGTCACCGGGTTGCCCCACTGCCAGCGGGGGTTGGCTTGAGGGCGCGCTCGATGCTGGCCCGCTCCTCTGGCTTCATGGCCCGGAAGGAGGTGCCGTCGTTGAGGTAGACGGTCTGTGCGCCCTTTGCCGAGATCACCAGGTCGGGTTTGCCGTCCCCGTTCAAGTCCAATATCTCAAGCTGCACCGGCACCTTGTCC
>Ga0209724_1003513_pt1 | contig 12767 bp, 8 predicted proteins | sample grotaG_FD_184143 | JGI IMG/M metagenome (GOLD analysis project Ga0209724, IMG submission 184143) | Glacier valley bacterial and archeal communities from Borup Fiord, Nunavut, Canada, to study Microbial Dark Matter (Phase II) -... | ecosystem: Environmental > Aquatic > Freshwater > Ice > Glacier ... | reverse complement strand
AATTCTCCTCGAAGCTGAATTGCTTTATTGGCAATAATGGCGTTGGGAAAACGAATCTGCTCGATTGTTTATTTTACCTCTCGTTTTGCAAGAGTTGCTTTAATCTTCCTGACAGTCAGAATATTCGTCATGCCGAGGATTTCTTCGTCCTTCAGGGAAAGTACGATTGCGGAGGTGAACCGGAAGATATTTACAGCGGTTTTAAATCGGGTCATAAAAAGATTTTCCGACGGAATAAGAAAGAGTATGAGCGTTTATCCGATCATATTGGGTTGCTCCCGCTTGTGATGATTTCTCCTGCTGATTCAATACTGATCCAGGGTGGCAGCGAAGAAAGACGTCGGTTTATGGATAGTGTGATCTCGCAATATGACAGGCAATACCTCGATTGGTTGCTGAAATATAACAGAGCATTGCTTCAGCGCAACAATCTTTTAAAGTTTTTTGCTGCGAACCGACAGTTCGATGCCGACAGCCTTGATGTTTGGAGTGAACAATTAATAGTTACCGGAGAGAAAATTTTCCATAAAAGGGTGGAGTTTCTGGATGCATTACTGCCTGTATTTCAAAGATATTACGATTTTATTTGTCAGGGGCACGAAAAGGTAAAGCTTGAATATCAGTCGCAGTTAAAGGATCAGGATTTCAGAAAATTGCTTGAAGAGTCTGTCGCGAAAGACCGAATTTTGCAGTACACTACATTTGGAATTCATAAAGATGACCTTGACCTGAAAATTGATGATTATTCGATTAAGAAATTAGGGTCGCAGGGACAAAATAAAACCTACCTGATTTCACTTAAATTTGCGCAGTTCGATTTCATCAGGTCCGTGAACAAGGTGAAACCGATTTTGCTGCTCGACGATATTTTCGATAAACTCGACAGTGCTCGTGTAGAACAGATTGTTAAATTGGTGTCGGATAGTAATTTCGGTCAGATTTTTATTACTGATACCAATCGTGAGCATCTCGACGGAATTATTCGGGAAGTTGGTGGTGCAGATTTTAAGATTTTTCTCGTTTCCGACGGGCAAATCTCATTGATGTAATTAATTCGATTTTTGACATGAGAAGAAGTGAGGTTCAATCCCTTGGCAGTGCGATCAAGGATTATTTAAAAGAGCGTAAGTTCGAAGGTAAAATTGCTGAAATTGAAGCGGTTAATTTATGGGAATCGATTATTGGGAAGCAAATTGCCAGAGCGACCTCGTCAATATATATAAAAGATGGAACACTTTACGTTCATCTTAAATCATCCATCGTCCGAAATGAACTGTTTATGATGCGGAATGATATCATGCGCGTTATGAATCAGCGCATAGGTAGTGAGGTCGTAAAAGCCATCATTTTAAGGTGATATTTCGGACTTAAAAACACCAATTATTAAGAATGACAATTGATTTTTCAAAAATACCAACTCCTTGTTATCTCATCGAAGAGGAGTTGCTGCGTAAAAATCTCCGTTTGATTCAGTCAGTAAAGGAAAAAGCCGGCGTTGAAATCATCCTTGCTTTTAAAGGCTTTTCGATGTGGAGAGCTTTTCCGATTTTACGGGAATACATTTCCGGGGCTGCTGCAAGCGGTGCTTATGAAGCTAAGCTGGCAGTAGATGAGATGAAAACATTGGCTCACACTTATTCTCCGGCATTCCAGCATTCAGATTTTGGTGAAGTACTGGAGAATTCATCGCACATCACGTTTAATTCACTGTCTCAATTAGAACGATTTCTTCCTGAAGTAAGAAACTTTTCGCGTAAGATATCTATAGGAATCAGGGTAAACCCGGAGTTTTCGGAAGTTGAAACGGCACTTTACAATCCATGTGCCCCTGGAACCAGGTTAGGTATATTAGCCGACCAGCTTGGAGATGAATTACCTGAAGGTATCGAAGGTTTTCATTTCCATACACTCTGCGAATCCTCTGCACTCGACTTAGAAAAGACACTTGCTGCTTTTGAATCAAAGTTTGGCAAATACCTGAACAAAATCAAGTGGGTCAATATGGGTGGCGGACATTTGATGACGAGGAAGGGCTACGATACAGAAAAACTGATTCATATTTTAAAAGACTTTCGTAAACGTTGGAATAATTTAGAGGTCATACTTGAGCCAGGAAGTGCTTTTGCCTGGGAAACGGGTGTTTTGGTTTCGGAAGTTGTGGATGTGGTCGAAAATAAAGGAATAAAAACAGCAATTTTAAATATTTCATTTACGGCTCATATGCCCGACTGTCTGGAAATGCCTTATAAACCGCGAATTCGTGGAGCGTTTCATGAACCAGTAGTGGGCAAACCAACCTATCGAATGGGTGGAAACTCGTGTCTGGCCGGTGATTTTGTCGGATTTTGGTCTTTCGATCATGAGTTAAAACCTGGTGATCAGATCATTTTTGAGGACATGATCCATTACACAATTGTCAAAAGCTCGATGTTTAATGGTGTACCACACCCTTCAATTGGTCTGTGGAGTAAAGATGGAGAGTTTAACCTTTTAAGGAAATTTGATTACTTGGACTATAAAAACAGGATGGGGTGATGTTAAATAAAAGAGCAGAGATTGTAATTAAAACAATCTATGCTCTTTTGCTGAGATTTATAAAGATTAAAATATAACCTCAAAATTATTGTAATTTTTGCTTGTCAATTCTTTACTTGTAATCTCGCGAGAAACGAGGAAGTAAAATTAGTGTAAACCTGAAGAAAGCTTGCTTCAATCTGTCTTGTGAAAAATCCATGATTTAAAAACACTTAACATGAAATTATTTTCTATTGCGTGAACATGTTCCATTTATGTTCGCATAAGATTGTTTGTTGCTATTCAGATCTGTGAGCGCTTTATTATTCGCATCAGACTGACTTATAGTAGAACTGTATTTTTTTGCTGAAACAGTGTATGTTACAACTGAACCCTTTAATCCTTTTTCGCAATCATTTTTAGTGGCGGTTCCGGAAATTGAAATGTTGTAATAGATCGTTGGCGGTATAGCAGTGCATGTACCATTTGCATTAGCGTAAGCTTGTTTGTTAGTATTTAGATCAGTAGTCGCTTTGCTGTCAGCATCTGACTGACTTATTGTTGAGCTGTATTTTTTAGCTAAAACAGAATATATTAAAGTTGAACCTGTATAGCCTGGTCCACAATCATTTTTAGTTGCTGTTCCGGATATTGAAATATTGTAATAAATTGTTGGTGGTATTGCAGTACATATGCCAATCGTATTTGCATACGCTTGTTTATTAGAATTTAGATCATTAGTAGCTTTGTTATCAGCATCAGACTGGCTTATTATTGAACTGTATTTGTTGGCTAATACGGAATAAGCTTCTGTTGAACCTGTAAAACCTGTTCCACAATCATTTTTAGTTGCTGTTCCCGATATCGAGATGTTGTAATAAACTTTTGGTGGTATTGCCGTACATATGCCATTAGCATTAGCGTAATCTTGTTTATTAGAATTTAGATCATTAGTAGCTTTGTTATCAGCATCAGACTGGCTTATAGTTGAACTGTATTTATTGGCTAAGACGGAATATGTTTCTGTTGAACCTGTATAACCTATTTCACAATTATTTCTTGTTGCAAATCCTGTTTTTATCATATTCCAATAAACCGTTGGAATCGGAACTGATTGGTATTCAAAAGCTCCTATATCCGGTAATCCAATGATTGGATTACCTAAATAATCCGTTGTCAGTCCAACATCTATTCCGGCATTTATAGCTGGACTACCAGACTGTAACCTGAAATCATCATTTGGAACATTTGCTTTTGCAGGAGAAACTAATAAGGGGTCAATATGCGCGTTCTCACAATCAGTTAAGCAGTAATTACATCCCTGCATAGCATCTCTGTTTAACTGGGTATTTACCTCAAACATACGTCCTTGATATACAATATTGTTTTTAACAACACAGTTAATCAAGTCGCCTAAATCACCGTTTACGTAAGGTTGATTCGTAGGAGGCTGATAGAAAACATTGTTCAAAATGAGTAGGTTTGCAACTCCCGCATCGGTAGCGATAAATGGCGATCCCCCCTGCTGTTTTCGTTTGACCAAGCAATCGTATTGTTAGCGATCAGATCATCGTTTGAGCCTGTTGTTATTGCTACACCGCTGCACCCCCACATAATATTGTATGTTATAGATATATGGTGTGGAGGATTGTTATTAGTTACCGATGCTGTATAAACCGCATGATCTTTGTTCATCCAACAAGTGTCGGGGCCGGTTCTTCCTATGTTATACATGATATTACGAGTGATATTCCAATGATGTGAGAGGTTGTCAACCTTGACAGCACACAATCCCACATCTTCTGTGGTGCTTCTTCCAATATCACGTATTTTATTCCCGCTGATTTCTATATAATTACTTCCGACAACCTGATCATTGTTCATATATCCCTTGTAGCGGAAGTTTTTGATCTCCAGATCAATAAATTTAATATAAGAGGCTCCAGAATTGATGTTAAAACAATATTCTGAAATATTAGCACCGTCTAAAATTGCACCCCACTTATTTTCAGATTTGAATACAATATAATTTAATGCAGTACCGCTACGAGTAATATTTGTCATTACACTGTTGGACGAGGTGTAAACTCCATCTCTTACAATGACTGTATCGCCTGGATTTGTTACACTTGCGGCTTTTTGTATGGTTAAAAAAGGAGATAATATTGTCCCGGAATTATTGTCACTACCTGTTTTCGCAACATAACGATTCGAAGAAAGTAATATTGCTTTTAATGTGTTTGGTTGAGGTGCCAAAGCTTCCGGTGCAATTACTTGTTCATTGCAACTATTGGCGAATAACATAACAAGAAAGCCGAAAATGAAATCTTTTAGTTTTATGATTTTTGAGTTTTAATTTTTTGATGAGATAACATTGATGAGTAATCAATGTAATAATAAAAGCGTAAAAACAACGTGATTTTTTGAGTGTGAAAAAATAAAATGTAAAAATATTAATCAGATTAAATAAATAAGTACTATTTCGAGTACAAATATAATACATGAGTGAAATAAATATACGTACGTAAAGAAAAAATATACTTCAAGTAAATAAAATATACTTTTTTTGAATTTACTGTCTTTAAGGCTGTATCAACAACGTGGCTCAACGACGTTTGATGGGTAACTATCTATGAGCGATGAGTAGTGTACAAATAATGACATAGTATTAGGTTTGGGGTGGCATGAGAAAATAGAAAATTTGTTTTAACCAAAGAAGAAAAAGACATTTTGGTATCCGCATTAATTTTGAACCTTGATCCATATTTATAGATTGAAATAGTGATCTCAATTCGGATTACGATACTGGGAAGCACAAATGGCAGTGTTTGGATTTTTTCAATAAGAGTCTTATTCATGAACGAATTCCCTAATCCATTAACAAAAATGCAGGTAAAGCTGTACAAGTACCTTATGCACTTGAAGACGAAGGTTCTACACTTTTATTTGAAGTATACTTGATGCTTTTATTTGAGATTGAAATTTCTGTATTAAAGGCTGCTTATATTGTGCGTGCTGTCTCTTACCGTATCGGGCGAGTGTTTAATTACTGGATAAATAAAGCAGTATCGCAGAAATTTTAACGGATGTCCAAATGATTGGCATTGATCAAACATCAATAAAGAAGAGTATAATTACGTTACGATATTTGTTGATCAGTATACTCGATTAACCATTCATGTCATCCTAGGCAAAGGGGGGAGAATCGACAAGTGACTTTGTTTGTGTTTAGGAAAGCAAAGATTACAATGTCAATACTATAATACGGGATCTGTCGCCATCATTTATTGGTAGAGCACTGGGTATTTGTTAAAGGTTTAGATTGTATTCGATAATTTTCATCTGGTAAAAATGCTAAATGATTCTATGTAGTGGGTGCGGAAATTGAACGAAAAGGAATTGAATTGTTTAAAGGACATAATTACGTCGTCCTATGTACCTACAAAAGCCTGCAAACCAGCAAAAAATGGAAGTGGATCAGTAGCTCGAAATTTCCCAAATTTCCCAAAATCCCGAAGATTCTATTGATTTTATGAACTTTAAAATAATATGCGGCTAATTTTGGATTCCCATGAATCCAAAGGGTATCTACTATTTTGTGTGATTTTGTCTAGGAATCGGTAATTACTCCATTCAAAGAATTTGTCATTACGGTAAAAGAACTTTATTAAAATGATTTACTTCATGACGTCAACGCTCAAATTTAATTATCCACTTTTCGTTATTGAACTGCTTTTTATTGCTGACTATCAATAGTAATTTTGCATTATTTGTGTCATTTATATTGTTTGCCTTTCAAATTGGAAAAATATTGTCTTAATATGCAAAAGAAAATGTTTGCATTTGCAAATTTTATTATCTTAGCCGCCGTGGAAGTTTGACTTATTAGTTTTTAATTAAATATGATTTATTCAGATTTCACACAGCAAGTATAGTCTTGTTAAATTCAATAAAAAAATTACTGTTTTTTATTTTAAATCAAAAATATTGTTCTATGTGAGCACTAATTAATTTTTAAAATATATGTAAAACTAATCATTTTGTTTTTTTTTCGTTTAGTATGTCACTAAAGAGATTTAAAGTAATAATTATATGAAATTTGACTTATAAAAACTATATTTATGATCCGATATTTCCAATTTAACTCTGTAATATTAACTTCTAAATGTCTGAATTTTAGAATTACAAGATTAAGAATTTCTATTTACGCTTTTTTTGTTATGTTTTTCGCCATAAGTTGCAATGAAATTGTCCTCAAACCAGTGCCATTGACAAATAATCAAGATCAAATTGCAGGATTGAAATCAATGACTATGCGAATTTACAGGCCACATCCCCGAATAATTCTCACTGATTCAGTTTTAAATAGTTTAAAAATGCATGCACTAACTGATCCTTTGCTACATCGATACGTTGATGAAGTAATATATCAGGCCGATAATACATATTTGAAACTTCCAATTTTACAGTATGTTCTGAGCGGAAGTGATGGGTTATTAGCTACAAGTAAAAATGCACTTGAGTGCATGTTAAATTTATCATTAGCATATCGTTGGACAAATGACCAAAAGTATGCTTTAAAAGCGAAAAGTCAATTAATTGCAATATGTAATTTTACAAATTGGAATCCTGTTCATTTTCTAGACACCGGTACAATGTCGAGTGCCGTTGCAATTGGCTATGATTGGCTGTATAATTGGTTAGATCAACCAACAAGAGCATTAATTGAAAATGCCTTATTAAATAAAGGCATTAATGCGTACTTAACTGAATACGCTAAAAATAAATGGTGGTTATCCTCTAACACTAATTGGAATATGACGTGTAATGGAGGAGTTCTTATCGGTGCACTTTCTATAGCCAATATCTATCGCGAAGAATCAGAAGTCATTATTCAAAAAACGGTAGAAAATCTTCCGGTTGGTATAGCATCATTTGGCCCTGACGGAGCATGGCTTGAAGGTACAAATTATTGGAAGACTGCGGCAAATCAAACTGCGTTTTGCATTGAAGCACTTAAAACATCAATAGGTACTGATTTTGGATTAAGCAATATTGTCGGATTATCAAATGCTGGAAATTTTCCGATGTATACAATCGGTCCCAATTCATATCCTCTAAATTATGACGATACGCGAACGATTCTCCTGAAAGATGCTTACCCAAGACCATCTTTGTTATGGTTAGGCAAGCAGTTTAATAATCCAGATTTTATCAATTTGGAGCATAGGTTTCTTCAGAATACTCCAGCTGAGATTAGAGATGTTATGTTTTATTCTCAACCTCAAGAAGCAATGGATAACAGAAAATTAGATAAATATTTTGATGGCGAAGTTCCGGTTGCTGTATTCCGAAGCGAGTGGGATAATAATCAATCGCTTTTTGTTGGTGTAAAAGGGGGATCAAATGGAATTTATCAGGGACATCTTGATTTAGGGAGTTTTGAATTGGAAGCTCTCGGAATTCGATGGGCTTACGATCTTGGTGCCGACAATTATGATTTACCAGGATATTTTAATAATGAAGTTGGTGGTAAGCGGTGGTCATATTACAGGTTGAACTCTCATAGTCATAATGTTCCAATGATCAATAATAAAGATCAACTCGTTACCGGTGAAGCTATAGTAATCGCTCATTTAGAAAATGTTGCTGAGCCTTTTATTAGATTTGATTTGACAAGTGCATACACAAATGATGCTGATCTCGTAACAAGAGAAATCAAGATAATTAAAAACAGAAAAGCTGTGCAGATAACTGAAAAATTATTTTTGAAAACACAGGCTGATGTTTATTGGGGAATGACAACACCAGCATCCATTCAGATATTGGCAAATGGTAAAGCGATCCTAACAAAAGACGGAAAAACATTATATGCTACAATAGTTTCTCCTTTAGGAGCGAATTTTTACGCTGAATCAGCAGAACAGGTAGCACCTCAAGCGCTCAACACTGGATTTTCAAGATTAATGGTTAAGGTGAAATTTTCTCCCGGAGGTTATACCCTAAGAATCTCCTTATCAATGCTGCCATAATGTATTTTTTTAAATTTTGTTTCTAACTGATAAAGAGCGTTATTGATTTTTATTCTTGTCATTTGGTTTCAGTTTTTGATATTAAAATCAAACCCATTTAAATCACAAAAGCATTTGAATTCACCCTATTTTTTATATCATTTTGCAGGCATATTTATTCCTGTTTTATTTAATACGCGCGTGAATAAACGTCAGCTAAATATTATTCTAATGTACAATTTAATCATTGCTTTCCAATGCACAATGGTTCGGTAAATTTTAATATAAATAACTGAATATCAATAAAATAAACGAAAAATAAGTATGAATTAATTTGGTTAAGACCTTAGAAATCAGTAATTTAAAAGATTATTCCGTAATATTTTAAAAATGATTCCTAAGGCCAATAAGTCGATTAAATATCTTATATTCAGAGTGTTAGAAACTTAAGTTTTTGAAAAGCTGAATAAATCTCGAAAGGATTTTATTGTTAGCGTTCTTTGGCATATTTTGAGCATCAAAGGTAGGATTAATTTCCTGCAACTTGGACGATTCAGTACTCTTTGTGAACAAACATTCAGGAACCAGTTTGCGAAAAAGTTCGACTTCCTCTCCTTTAATACCCTGTTGATCAATCAGACCATTTCTGACGAAAGGGTTATAGCATTTGATCCTTCTTATATTCCCAAAGCTGGAAAGTCAACTTATGGAAGAGGCAGATATTGGTCCGGTGTAGCCGGTGCAGCAAAATGGGGTTTGGATATATGCGGTTTTGCTGTGGTTGATATTGTCAATAACACAGCTTTTCATTTAAAAGCCTGGCAAACACCATCAGCTTATGAATTGGCTGAAAAAGGATTGAACCTGTTGACTCACTATGCAAGTCTTGTGACTGAAAATGCAGAGCAGTTTAAAGCGTTCTCTATCTATATCGTAGCCGATGCCTATTTTTCAAAGAGACCAATGGTTAAAGCCGTAAAGTCATCAGGTCTTGAGTTCATTAGCCGCTTAAGAAATGACAGTGTTTTGTTGTACAAGTTTACGGGAGAACGAACGGGTAAAAAAGGAGCACCGAAAAAGTATGCTGGTTTGGTGGACGTTTACAACTTTAACCCCAATCACTTTTCATTAGACCTTTCAACCGAGGAGATTACAATCTACTCATTAGTTGTTTATTCCAGGGCGTTTAAAATGGACATCAAGTTGGCCATTGCGATCTTTTATAAAGAAGGTGTGGAGCTGGCAAGGAAACTATACTTCTCTACCGAATTGAAGCAAGACGGTGAAAAAATTGTTCGCTATTATCGGTCACGTTTCCAGATTGAATTTCTGTATCGGGATGCAAAGCAGTTTACTGGTCTGACTTCCTGTCAAGCAAGAAGTAAAAACAAACTGGATTTTCACTTTAATGCAGCACTTACAGCGGTAAATCTGGCAAAACATGACTGGATGATGACCAAGGGGAAAGAGGATAAACCATTCTCAATGTCCGATTATAAAACATTGTATAACAACAATTTGATGCTCGAACGATTTATGTGCAAGTTTGCTATAAACCCTAACACGCCAAAAAATCAAAAAATTGTCAAAGAACTATTGGATTACGGCAAAATTGCCGCTTAAAATTTACCGAAGTATTGAAATTTAATAAGCAAAAAAGATAGTCTGTTATGATTACTTGCAAAATGTAGTTAAGTAAATGATTTTCCCTGCTGCCAGCAGATGCGGTTTTCTGGTGATATTTTATTGATATTGGCACAAACCGTTGGTAATTAATTAATTGTAATTAAAATTCCTTGTTAAATGTATTTTACAATTTAGTTTCAGATTTAGAAAGAGTATAAATTACTTACACAAAGTAAAATAAATATTTACGTGTAGTATTATTTGTTGCTTGTGTATTATATTTGCGCTTGAAAAAGTTCACTTCTGGTTAATTCGGTTTAAAATTCTTGTGATCTATTATTTTTTTACACTTTAAAATTATATTTTTTTATGCTTCTATTATTACATTGATCACTCCTCAATGTTTTTTCATCTAAAAAATACTCAATTTATTAAACTCATCAAAAAATTAAAACTCAAAAATCATGAAACTCAAAAATTTCATTTTCGGCTTTCTTGTTATGTTATTCGCCATTAGTTGCAATGAACCGATCATTGAACCGGAATCTTTGACGCAGGAACAACCTCAGTCAACCGAACTAAAATCGCTGGCAGTTAATAATTACTATGCGCATCCCCGCATAATTCTTAATGATTCAATGTTGAAAATTTTAAAAAATCAGGCATTAACTGATCCATTACTTCAACGATATATTAAAGATGTAATTTATGCAGCCGACCATACCTATTTGACTTTCCCAATCTCTAAATATGTGTTACAAGGAAGCGATGGTATATTAGGGACAAGCAAAGATGCTCTTGAATGTATATTAAATCTCTCATTGGCTTACCGTTGGACAGGAGATATAAAGTATGCAATTCGGGCGAAAAGTCAGTTACTAGCAATTTGCAATTTTTCTGATTGGAATCCGTATCATTTTCTAGACACCGGTGTAATGACAACTGCTGTTGGAATCGGGTATGATTGGCTCTATAATTGGTTGGATCAGCCCACTAGAATAATAATTGAAAATGCGTTGTTAAACAAAGGGATAAATGCTTACTTAACCGAATACGGGAAGAATAAATGGTGGGTTGCGTCAAATATAAATTGGAATATGTGCAGTAATGGAGGAGTGCTTATTGGTGCACTTGCTGCTGCAGATATTTATCCAGCAAAAGCATTGGAGATTATTCAAAAAACAGTTGCAAATCTTCCTATTGGTATTCAATCTTTCGGCCCTGATGGTTCGTGGCCTGAAGGTACAAATTATTGGAAAGTAGCCGCTAATTATACAATGTTCACAATTGAGGCTCTTAAAACTTCAATTGGAAAAGATTTTGGTCTTAGCAATATCGTTGGACTTTCACTTGCTGGTGATTATCCAATGTATACCGTTGGTCCAAATTCCTATCCCCTTAATTATGACGATACACGGACTACTCTCCAAAAGGATATCTATCCAAGACCATCTCTTTTGTGGCTTGGCAAACAATTTAATAATCCAGCATATATTAATTTGGAGCACAAATTACTACAAACAGCATCTGCAGAAGCACGAGACGTTATATTCTATTCTGCTCCGCAACAAGTTTCAGATTGCAGAAAACTTGATAAGTTTTTCAATGGATTAGTTCCAGTTACTATTTTTAGAAATGGATGGGATAACACACAATCACTTTTTGTTGGTGCAAAAGGAGGATCAAATGGAATTTACCAGGGACATCTTGATTTAGGTAATTTTGAAATTGAAGCTCTTGGAGTCCGATGGGCTTATGACCTTGGTGCTGATGACTATGAATTACCTGGATATTTTAGTAATGAAGTAGGAGGACAACGGTGGACTTACAACAGATTAAATTCGCACAGTCATAACGTGCCTATGATTAACAATAAAGACCAACTTGTAACAGGCAAAGCAATTGTGATCGCTCATTCAGAAAATGTTTCCGAGCCTTTAATCAGGTTTGACATGACAAGTGCTTATTGCAATGATGCCACCTTGGTTACGCGTGAGATAAAATTGGTTAATAGCAGAAATACAGTACAAGTTACCGACAAATTCTTTTTAAAAGTACCAGCAGATATATATTGGGGTATGACAACACCTGCCGCAATTCAGATATTGGCAAATGGTAAAGCAACCTTAACAAAGGACGGTAAAACATTATATGCTACAATTATTTCTCCTTCAGGAGCTACTTTTTATGCGCAGTCAGCTCAACAACTAGCGCCGCAAGCGCTAAATACTGGATTTTCAAGACTAATGGCAAAAGTAAGATTCTCAACCGGTGGTTATACCCTGCAAATTAAATTATCAACAATGCCTTAATTCAATCCAATTAAATACATTTATAAATTTTAATACTTATTTCAAGTACTATTAACAAAAAGAGCAGAGGCTTTATACATAGCTATCTCTGCTCTTTTTATATTCACGCCATCTAAGTTTATAGTCATGATAATCATATGCAATAAAATTTATGGATTTGCTGTTAATACTTTACTTATTGGATAATCCGGACTAAGCTGACCCCCTGGCTGCCGGTAAGAAATTAGATTTTTCTGTGGTTTTTCATGTTTGTTTTTCATGACAGTCCGGCAGATGTTGACCCCCTAAAATTGAGAAAAGAGGT
>Ga0209724_1003512_pt1 | contig 12770 bp, 7 predicted proteins | sample grotaG_FD_184143 | JGI IMG/M metagenome (GOLD analysis project Ga0209724, IMG submission 184143) | Glacier valley bacterial and archeal communities from Borup Fiord, Nunavut, Canada, to study Microbial Dark Matter (Phase II) -... | ecosystem: Environmental > Aquatic > Freshwater > Ice > Glacier ... | reverse complement strand
TCACCAAGGATAATGAATGGAACGACTTGTTTAACCTGCTTGAAGCTGTTCGATATGCAAATGAGATGGAAGCGTTCCGGTCAATCGGCGAGGAATACAGAAAACGATTGATCGAAATAAAGAAGAATCTCTTTCTTAGCACCTTTTTACAGAAAAATCCGGGGATGCAACACAAAGCGGGTGTTCCGATGGGTGGCACTTTTATTCTTGTTTATCACGATGATCCAACACCAATTCGCCTGCAACCCAATTTAGCCGCCGGTATCGATTCATTAAAAGCCAATTTTACAAAGGTGGGATTTGCTACCGATAGCAGCGAAACCATTACAAAAGCTTTCGAACGACTTCAAATCAAGGGTGATATAGCGCAGGTTGATCCTGACATACAATTGATTATTAGTGAAATGTCGAAACAGATTGTTCGACCTGATTTCGATCTAGGCAAAGGTATACGCGTAAAAACAGCCGAAAAGATCATCGCCGAAACAGTGAATGAATTCGCTGACGGAACCGTTATTGCCGATTTCTACCTGCCTTATATTTGTTGTTCCGACTGTTCGCCTATCCAATATATAATGGCCAAAGATCCGTTGAACTTCTCCGTTAATGTCGGATGTACCAATGCTGACAACGGGGCAAAGGTAATTGTAACGCCATGGGGGGGTACGCCACCTTACAAGATCAAAATAAACAATGAAGATTTTAAGGACCAGACAGCTGAACTCCTTTTGAAGACTGGAAAATACACACTTATCTTAAGAGATTCGGAGGGCACACTTTCCGATTCGCAGCAAATCGAAATTGTTGCACCATTAACTCTAGGTACGCCCAATTTTGATTGCGGTGAAGGCAATCAATACGTTGCAGTAATTGGTATCAGCGGTGGCACGCCACCTTATTCCTCCAATAAAGGAAAGATTCTAAATGACAAAACTTTCTTTGGTGATGGTCTACCTGGTAATACTGATATTGAGATCATCATTACCGATAGCCGGAAATGTTCGGTGTCGACAATTATCAATCATTCCTGTGTACCTGATGTGACATTCCAAACCAGTATCGGCTGTCCTAATTCTGATGGAAATGCCCCGGTCACAATTTTTGCATCCGGCGGCAAACCACCTTATGAAGTGCAGGTTGGAAAAGAAGATTTCGTTCCTGCAGACAAACCATTTTCATTACAACCAGGTAAATTCACCCTTGTTGTACGCGATTCGGCGGGAACTGTAACTCCTTCACAGGATATTGAAATTCCAGGACAAATCGTGATCAGTGAGCCAAGTTATGATTGTGTAGGTGATAATAACGAATATGTCGCGGCATTCCGGATTTCCGGGGGAGCCCCACCTTACACAGCTAAACCTGGTAATGTGAAAGAAACGAATTATTTCAGCGATCGTTTACCCGGTAGTAAGGACATAGAAGTAATTATCACAGACAGCCGTAATTGTTCGACCTCCATTACGCTCAACAATTCGTGCATTCCTGATTTGACATTTAGCACAAACATCAGCTGTACTTCAGCAAATAATGAAGCAATGGTTGAGATATTTCCTTCAGGTGGTGTTGCGCCTTATAAGTTCCAGGTAGGAACGAATCCAACAACCCCATTATCCGAACCCATAGCGCTGTCTCCTGGAAATTACACGATCGTATTGTTCGATTCCGCGGGAGCCTCAGTTTCAAATGAGATTATTATTCCTGCAATGCTGGAATTAAATGTAGCTGAATTTATTTGCGATAAGGAATCAAAAACCTACAAAGCCCGAATACAAGTAATTGGTGGTACCTTACCATACAAATCTAATTCAGGGGAGCAAACTTCGGAAAGCGAATTTTTAACCAACACAATTCCCGACGGTGCGCTTATTAATTTTGAAGTTTTAGATGGAAAGAAATGCAACAGAGTTATCGAAGTTCAACATATCTGTGACCAACCGTGCAAACTTCCTTGCGAAGGGCAATCACGGAAATGTGCCTACCGGCTCTGGTTGCAGCCACCTGCAGAAGGAACTTCTTATGTCAGCTACAATCAGTTAGAGAATTTAAGACTGCGTTATAATGGAAAACCGATCGATCTTCCTGATTCCAATCAGTTACTTCAGATTCCGGTAGATGCACTAAATAAGGATTTTGTGAAGGTGATGACCCAGACAATCGGGAAGCTGAACGAAATCATCGGGAAAGTGTTGAATGAAGTTTTTGGCGATGTAGGCAAAAGCCGTTTGGCTCTTACATATGAGCCATCAGAAGGTGATCCTTTTGGAATCCTTTGGATTGAATATTTCGTTTGTGAATCGTTCAACCTTGAATTTGAATACCTGGTCGGAAAACCTGAGCAAGAACTTAAATTACGATTCAGCTATACCAATGAACCTGATGAAGCAGGGAATCCTTTCAACGGAACGATTTCAACCAATTTTGGCATGAACAACGAACGAAACGTGATTCCTGCATTCGATTGTCGCGATCGGAATCAATGCTCAGGTAGTGACTTTGTGAATCTGTGTCTTGAAAAAATTGCAAACCCCGATTTTTCCATCCGGCAAATGGACAACAGTTTTTTCAATCTAACAAGTATCACCAAAAATAAAACTTTGGTTTCCTGGGTTTGGGATGTGATTAATACGACGGCTCAGGAGCCATTTTATACGGGTGAATCGTTAGATGCCATCATTCCGAAACCAACCGGAATAGTGCGACTAACGGTGATCAATAGAAATGGATGCTATGCATTTATCGATAAGAGCTTTAAATTATGACACATTTTATCCGGCAGCAATTTTTAGAAGTTGATCTGAAGGGTTCAGAATCTGAAGGTTTTGCGTTGCAACACCGGCTGTCGGATTTGTATTACGCTAAGTTGTTACCTGCAATCGAAAAAGCGTTGGATCAATGTTCATCGGCCGGTAATCATATGGTTATTGACCGGCTGGATATTGATGTCGGAACCATTGAAATTGAACGGATTGATCAGGATTTTGCATCCATTGTTGCCAATGCACTGGCGCATGACATAAGAGAAAAATCATTGATTCGCCAGGCAGATAAAGAAGAAGAGACAGGTTCATATATGATGGATTCTGAAGTGAATTTATGGGAAGTATTTATTCATTTCATTTCGAAAGGAAGTCTTCCATGGTCGTACAGATTACCGACAGGGAAAAGCCTTGAGGAAGTTATTTCAGAACTTTTGATGAATGACGGAATATTAAATAACAACCGGATACTTGCGGACAGAATAGAGGTAAAGTTGAAGTCTCCAAACGCAGCCAAACGGCTTGCGTTTCAGTTTTCGGAGCATTTTATTACATTGCTGCGTCAAAAGATCTACCCGGTTCACGTTGATTCTTTTGACCAATCCAGACAAGGGAATTTGTGGGAGGTATTTATTCATTTTCTGTTAAATGGAAACCTCCCCAGGTTGTATCAGTTAGCACCTGATAAAAGTTTGGAAGATATGCTGGAAGAGCTTTTGAACGAAGATGATACCTTTAAACCCATCCCCGTTACAAAAATCGCAGAAGTATTCAAATCCCCTTTTGCAGCTAAAAGACTTGTATTTCAGTTTTCAGAGAATTTTGTTATAGCGTTACTTGAACGCATTTGTCCTGAAACATCAGCCGAACTGATGGGTTTACTAAGTGTATCCGAAAATGTCTCTTTTGCACCAGAAGAATTTCGATTATTGCGAAAATTGGTGCTTGAAAAGATGATTCTTCAGGCTTCCTCAGGCGGAAGCATCTCGAAAGTTGAGATTTCAAAACAAGTACTCGACGAGCTGCAAATAAGTACTGATTTGCTTCCGATTGTTGCAAAGATTTTTGAAGAAACCTGGCCCGAAATTAAAATACCTGTGAACAAGGTTTCTTCTGCCGGATCCGAACCAGTAGCCTTCCATCAAAATACCAAGACCGAATCACAGGCATTGAACGTAAAAGGCTTTGAATCCGACCAGCCTGAAAACAGACTGCCTCGAAAAATAATTTTCTCAGAAGATGCCTATATTGATGATGAGGTAGTTACAAAAGAAAGTGCTGAAGGTTTTTACGTCGACAATGCAGGCCTGGTACTGTTGCATCCGTTCCTGCCACGATTTTTCGATGCGTTGGGGATATCAATAGCGGAAGAAATTGTGCAACCCGAGCGGGCGCTGGTTTTGCTTCATTATCTGGCAACCGGACAAATTAAAGCACCTGAATACGAGTTGGTTCTTCCAAAAATTATTTGCCAGGTTCCGGTTTCAACACCAATTCATTCAGATATTGAGATTACTGAAACCGAAATAAGTGAAGCCTCCGCTTTATTAGATGCAGTTATAGAACATTGGGATGTTTTACGAAATACTACTCCCGACGGATTGCGTGGAACCTTTCTGCTTAGGCCAGGCAAACTCACCAGGAAAGAGGATGGTGACTGGCTTTTACAAGTCGAGTCGCGTACTTTCGATGTGTTACTCGAACATTTGCCCTGGGGTATTTCGATGATTAAGTTGCCATGGATGAAGAATATGCTTTGGGTAGAATGGAGTTTTTGAATTATGAATAAATATGGTTTAAATGAATACCAGTGCTGAAAAATCGTCTCACACCACTTCGAATGCTGAACATCAGAAGTCGTCGCAACCTTTCTTTGCAAAGGCTGGAGAGGGTGATTTTTTTGCTCCGGTAAGGAATTTGTCCATATCATCTGTTCAAACAAAGCTGACAGTAAATAAGCCTGGTGATAAATTCGAACAGGAAGCCGATAAAATGGCAGACAAAGTAATGCGAATGCCGGCTCCCGCACCTCTGGAAAAGGAAGAAAAGATTCAGAGAGCTACCTTGCCGGAGGAGAAAGTACAAAAGGCGACTTTACCTGAGGAGAAGGTACAGAAAGCAACACTTCCAGAAGAGAAAATTCAGAAAAAGGAGGAGGAAAAAATTCAAAAAGCAACGTTGCCGGAGGAGAAAGTACAGAAAAAGGAAGAAGAAAAATTGCAGCGGAAAAGCGGTGACCGGACACCTGCGGTTTCAACTGACACCCAATCGGCGATCCGAAGAAAAACCTCTGGTGGACAGTCTCTTTCTTCTGAAGCCCGAAGCTATATGGAACCCCGTTTCAATGCTGATTTTAGCAATGTCCGGATTCACAATGATCCTGAATCGGCGGGGTTAAGCAACCAGCTAAGTGCACGTGCTTTCACGTATCAAAACCATGTTTTCTTCTCACGCGATCAATACCAACCCGGCACAAGTGAGGGTAAACAACTTCTGGCTCACGAGCTCACACATACGATTCAGCAGGGTCATGCCATACAACGCAGCCCTCAGGTAACTACCACTACTACGCCTCCTCCTATACAACGGCTTGGTATTCAGGATGCGCTGGATTATTTCGCTGATAAAGCAAATTATATTCCGGGTTTCCGGATGCTTACGATTTTATTGGGTTTCAATCCCATCAATATGCGTTCGACCGACCGCAGTGCTGCCAACGTTCTTCGTGCACTAATCGAACTGGTACCCGGTGGCCATTTTATCACACAAGCACTTGACAACCATGGTGTATTTACAAAAGCTGGAGCTTGGGTTGAGCAACAGCTATCCACCCTTGGTGATATCGGTGCAGACATTGTTTCAGGTCTTCGGCGTTTTGTCAATTCATTAAGCTGGACGGATATCTTCGACCTCGGAGGTGTCTGGGATCGGGCTGTTCGAATCTTTACCGATCCAATCCGAAGGATTATTTCATTTGCTCAAAGTGTTGTAACTGGCATCCTTAAGTTGGTAAAAGATGCTATACTTAAACCTTTAGCTGCTTTAGCCCAGGGAACAAGAGGTTACGATCTGCTCAAAGCGATACTGGGTGAAGATCCAATCACAGGTGAGGCCGTACCTCGCAATGCCGATACGCTGATTGGTGGATTCATGAAACTGATCGGGCAGGAGGAGGTCTGGGAAAACATCAAAAAAGGGAATGCGATTGGACGTGCCTGGGCATGGTTCCAGGGCGCATTGGCCGGGTTGATGGGTTTTGTACGCGCTATTCCACGCAGGATTGTTGCCACAATTTCGTCACTTACTTTTCAGGATATCATTACTATAACCGGAGCTCTTAGTAAAATTATTGGCGCATTTATCAATATCGCAACTGAATTCATTAGTTGGGGTCTCAATCAGGTCATCAGCTTGCTTGAGATTCTATTCTCCGTGGTAGCTCCGGGCGTGATGCCTTATATCGCTAAAGCCAGGGCGGCATTTACAACCATACTTAAAAATCCTGTTGGTTTTGTTGGTAATTTTGTACGTGCCGGAAAATTAGGGTTTGAAATGTTTGCCTCCAATATCGTCACACATTTGAAATCTGCTCTCATCAGGTGGATTACCGGACCATTGGGCGAGGCAGGAGTTTATATTCCAAAGTCCTTTAGTCTGATTGAAATCGTCAAATTGGTTTTGTCTGTATTGGGACTTACCTGGCAAAACATCCGGAGTAAATTAGTGAAGATCATCCCTGAACCAGTGCTGGTAGTGTTGGAAAAGACAGCAGGTATTTTGGTTACGCTTGTCAGAGAAGGACCAGCTGCAGCATGGGAGGAGATTAAAACCGAATTGAGCGAACTGAAAGACCAGATGATCGCTAAAGTCACTGAAATGATTTCCATGGAAGTTGTAAAGGCGGCCATCATGAAACTGGTGAGTATGCTAAATCCTGCAGGCGCAGTTATTCAGGCTATTATCGCAATTTATAATACTGTTACGTTCTTTATTCAGAAGATTAACCAGATTGCCGCTGTGGTTGCATCGTTTATTGATTCAATTGCGTCAATTGCCGCAGGACAGATAGGTGCAGCCGCAAAAAGAGTGGAACAAACAATGGCCAATACACTGACGATCATTATTGCGTTTTTGGCCAGGTTTGCCGGGCTGGGTAACATTCCAGCAAAAATCGTGGGAATTATCAACAAGATCCGGCAGCCGATTGACAAGGGATTGGATAAAATTGTAGGATGGCTGGGGAATATGTTGAAGAAGATGGTTTCGTCAGTTGCTCAGGCTGGGTTGCCGGCGGATCCAAAAGAGCGGCTGAATTTAGGGATGCAAGCTGCATTAGAGGTGGTGAACAGGTTTTCCGGAAGGCGTGTTGGGCAATTAGTATTGAGGCCTTTACTCGCAGCAGTTAAGCTAAGGTATGGATTTCAGCTGTTGGAAGTGCTCGATAAAGGTGGTATTTGGGTTGTTAAGGGCATCGTAAACCCAACAGCCGAAACACCATCGAATGCTCAAGTGGGAGAAGGACCGGCTGATGGAAATGCACCGAGACAGACCACACAAGCCATTACATACGAAATTATTCAGCAGGGATCGGAAATCTGGAAAATTGCGCAGGGAGATTTACGCGTTATGCCACAAGACCAAAGACTTAGGGACGAGTCATCACAAGTAAAGGTGTCGGGAGGAACTGGCGATGATGCTGGCCATCTGATTGGTAATTTATTCGGTGGCTCTGGTGGTGCGGAAAATCTAAGCCCGCAAAATTGGATTCAAAACAGATATGGAACTTTCAGGGCGCAAGAGCGACGTTGGCAGGGCCAGATTCTGAACGGAGCCCAGGTCTGGGCAAAGGTGATAGATAAATACCGTCAGGGCGAGGATCGACCTTATGTGAGGGAGGTTGAGTCAAGATCAACGATACAAGGTCAGGAAACTATTACGAACAAGCTTACATTTGGTAATTTCCAAACTGCACGCAGTCGCACTGCGAGAGAGATTTCCCCGAGTGTAGCTACCCCGCAATCCAATAACTTAATCAGTGTAGATTTCCAAAAACGCCAACGAATTTAAGTTCAATGAAAACTAGAAAATCGAAATCCACTGCAACTCAATTGAGAGCCAGTAACGTTGGTCAACCCTTTTTTCGCCCGGCTCCTAATTTTATAGCCTATGGTGGTGGAAGGGCAGGATCAATGCGCATTGAAGGGCAAACGACCGCAAATTATTCGAATGCCCATACCTCTCAAAATGAAGTTGTAACACCTGCAACCGGCTGCGGACGTTGCGGTCGGGGAGCTCCCTGCGTCGAAATATCAGGCGATCTGGTCTCTACATTTACAACGAATCCAGTGGTGAGGTTGCCAAGTGTTTCTCAATTCCGCGGTCTAAACCCGTGTCAGCAACAGCGTGTTCAGGATGGAATAGATAATGTGCTTTCACCCCATGAGGACCGCCATGTAGCAATTTTCAGAACTTATGACGGTACTTTAACAACCCCATTTACGTTTAAATTATGCCAAAATCAGGCTGCATTTAATCAAAGGTTGAGGGCGATGCACAACGGAATAGAGCGACCTCGCAGGGCGCAAGTCCAGGCGGATAGTCGCGCCCTTGACACGCCACCATTCTTTTTTACTGTTGATTTAAGTAATTGTCCGGACTAATGAATAACAATACCACCAACCTCCAAATGGCACAGGACTGGCTTCGAAATATCATCGCCGGAAGCCTTCAATTACATACCAGGCAAAGCGATAGCTTTGAGGTCAGTTTACTTGACTTTTTCAAAACGGAAACCGGGTTATCGAGATTTATTGAGCAGTTTAATCCGAATTATGAAGAATTTGTGATGATTCTGCTGACAATAGCACCGATGCTACGCCCCGGGTTTTTCAATCAGATCATAGCCGAGTACTTGCCTGAGGGGGGCGAGTTTCCCGAGTTTGGGGGAGTTAAAGGCCAGAATCATCGCGACTTACTTCCGACAGGCGAAACAGCTCAATTTATTTTGGCCGGTGATGACCTCGAAAAACGGCTTGATGTGCAGCACATCTTAAGCAATGACCATTGGTTTTCAAAGAAACACATTCTATGGCTTGAACGTGTGCCCGACGGCGAGCCTTTAATGAGTGGCAGATTGGTCCTAGATCCCGAAATTGTGGAGCAACTAACCACAGGAACTGTCAGTAAACCCCGTTTTAGTATTGATTTTCCGGCGGAGTATATCGAAACCGAAATGGAATGGGATGACCTCGTTCTTCATCCCAAAACCCTTCATCAGATAAAAGAAATTGAACATTGGATTGCCCATAACCACACACTTCTCCACGACTGGGGAATGAAAAAAAGGATAAAACCGGGATACCGTGCCTTGTTTTACGGACCTCCTGGCACAGGGAAGACCTTAACTGCTACACTGCTTGGTAAATACACCGGGAAAGACGTTTACCGGATTGATTTGTCAAGAGTGGTCTCAAAATACATTGGTGAAACGGAAAAAAATCTTTCGCACCTGTTTGATAAAGCGTTTGATAAAAACTGGATCCTGTTCTTCGATGAAGCCGATGCGCTTTTCGGCAAAAGGACAGATATCCGCGATGCGCACGATAAATATGCCAATCAGGAAGTTGCGTACCTTTTGCAACGAATTGAATCCTACGATGGGCTGGTAATACTGGCCACCAACCAACGGGGCAATATTGACGATGCATTTACAAGACGTTTTCAGGCCATTATTCATTTTCCAATGCCAGGAATCGAAGAGCGGGAAGAAATATGGCGAAAAGCATTTCCACCTCAGATTGAGATAGCCACTGATATCAACTGGAATCAAATAGCAACCCGCTATGAACTTACTGGCGCCGACATTATAAATGTAGCCCACTATTGTGCCGTAGAGGTACTTGCAAGTAAGGTCTTTCAGCTAAGTCTTCAGCTGCTCGAAACAGCCATCATGCGGGAGTATATTAAAGAAGGAAAGGTTGTTTGATTTCCTTATTCGATGTATTGCCCGAAAAATATTATTGGAATATTGCGAAAGATAGTCTTTGGTACTTAAATGGTCAATATTTAAAGAACCGATACGGATAGTTGCTTAACAATTATAAACCAAATCAATTAATCCGTTTAATCGATTTTTTGAATTTCATCTCAGGTTTAAGGAGTATTTGATTAATTTTATTTTCAGTATTATTTAACCTTGACAAAAGAAATTTAATCGCTATTTTGCTGATATCACTTACTGGCTGTGCAATGCATGAAAGTGGAGTTGCCAAATAATCAAGGTATGGATGATCATCAAATGTTATTAATGAAATATCTTCTGGTATCATGATATTCATTTCCTTAAGAGCTTTCATGCAACCCATAGCAATGGTATTACTAAAAGTAAATATTGCTGTTGGCCTTTCTTTTTGTTGAAGTAAGAGTCTTGTTTCCAAATATCCGTTTTGCGCACTAAATTCATCACCAACAATGTTGTAATTTTCAATTCCGGCATTTTCCATTGCATCTATGAACCCTTTAACTCTTAACCTATTTGGAGTTGATTGCTGAACGCCCTGAATACAGGTTATCATTGAATGCCCGTTCTCAATCAGGTGTTGAGTTGCAGTATAAGCTCCATCATAATTGTCTGTTGAAACAAAAGGAATATCAAATTCTTCGAAATACCGGTCTATACATATTATAGGCAAACCCTGGTCATGCAATTGTTTTATATGCTCCCATTTACTTCCGCAAGGAGCAATAATTAATCCTTCAACATTTCTGGACATCACCTGTTGCAATTCCAATTCCTCATTTTCCAAATTTTCATCACTATCACTAATCATTGTGATGAATCCAAATTTTCGCACCTCCGCATTTATAGTGCTTGCAAGATCAGCAAAGAAAGGATTATTCAATGAAGGCACTATTAGTGCTATTGTATTGCTTTTCCCAGTTCTCAAATTTGCTGCAAAATGATTTGGTATGTAGTTCAATTCTTTTGCTGCTAATGTGATCTTTTGTTGAGATTCTTCCCCTATCCGATATTGTTTGGCTTTGCCATTCAATACTCTTGAAACCGTTGTGATTGATAAACCGGTTTTCGTCGCAATATCATTAATATTTACTTTTTGTTCTGCCATGAGCTGTTTAAAACAAACGTTTGTACAAAGGTATGAAAAAACTTACTGAGATGGTATTTTAAAACAGGATTATCCCCCAGGTAATTTGAATACATTCAGTATATGCTGCCTATATTCAATTATATACCGGCATATCTTGACTTTTGTTTAATTTGGTGTCTTCTCTCGTCCTATTAATACAATAATAAACTTTGATATACATGAACAAACGTTTGTTCTCTCCTGTTTTCTTTTCTATATTTGCATCGATCATATTGTCTAACTATTAAACTAATAATAATTTATAAATCATGTATCTCAATCGAATTGCAGTCGTTGGAAGCAGTAATACCGACATGGTAATTAAAACCTCGAAATTGCCTGTTCCGGGCGAGACCATTTTGGGAGGGGAATTTTTGATGAATGCTGGCGGGAAAGGTGCGAACCAGGCTGTCGCTGCTGCACGACTGGGTGGCAAGGTAAGTTTCATTGCCAAAACAGGTGACGATGTCTTTGGAAAGCAGGCACGACAATTATTTGCGAATGAAAATATCAACACCGATTATCTGGTTACTGATCCGGGTCACCCTTCTGGAGTCGCTTTAATTACTGTTGACGCGAAAGGTGAAAATTGTATCGTAGTCGCTCCGGGATCAAACAGTTATCTTCTTAATAACGATATTGATCAGGCACGTGAAGAAATTCTTCGTTCTGATATTATTTTAATGCAACTCGAAATTCCCCTTGAAACAGTTGAATATGTTGCAAAAATTGCTTTTGAGGCAGGCAATAAGGTGATTCTGAATCCCGCTCCTGCTTTACAGATTACCGATGAACTTCTATCTAAACTCTACATGATCACTCCTAACGAAACGGAGGCTGAACTGATCTCCGGCATACCCGTAAGTGATATTGATTCAGCTACTTTTGCAGCACAGAACCTTTATCAGCGGGGTGTTAAAGTGGTCATCATCACATTAGGGAGCAAAGGCGCATTGCTGTTCACTGGCAAAGAGGCAAAACTGATTCCTACACCTAAAGTGGAAGCACTAGATACAACAGCAGCAGGAGATGTGTTTAACGGTGCGATTGCGGTCGCGATTTCTGAGGGTTTGGAACTCGGGAAAGCGGTTGAATTTGCCTGTAAAGCGGCAGCGATCTCCGTGACCAGAATGGGGGCACAAGCTTCGGCACCTTATCGGAAAGAAATTAAATAAATCAATAACTTTAAAACATTGAAAATGAGACTAAACTTATCAAGATTAATTATTCCGGTCATTGCAATTGTACTTGCTTCGTGCGGACAAAAAACAGAGAACGTTGCCTCCGATTCGCGAACCATTTCTACGGAAGTATTGAAAGATAAAATTGCCGGCGGTTGGGCCGGTAAGATGATTGGTGTAACCTACGGAGCCCCAACTGAATTCCGTGCACAGGGTAAAACTTACGATGACTCAATCAAATGGGTTCCATCTGATGTAAAAGGGTCAATCTGGCAGGACGATATTTATGTGCAAATTACTTTTTTAGAGACAATGGATCAATTTGGAATTGATGCACCAGCCAAAAAATTTCAGGAACTTTTTGCAAAAGCTGGTTACCAACTCTGGCATGCTAATGTTCAGGCCCGCAAGAACTATTTTGATAGTATTTTCCCTCCGCAATCGGGTCACCCCGATTACAACCTTCATGCAGATGATATTGATTTTCAAATAGAAGCTGATTATATCGGATTTATGAATCCGGGAATGCCGCAAACTGCCAATAAGATAGCTGATGAAATAGGGCATATCATGAATTATGGTGATGGAGTCTACGGTGGAGTTTTTGTTGCAGCGCTCTATTCCGAAGCCTATTTCGAAAATGATATTCGTAAATTGGTTGATAAAGCGCTTCTTTCGATTCC
>Ga0209724_1003509_pt1 | contig 12773 bp, 11 predicted proteins | sample grotaG_FD_184143 | JGI IMG/M metagenome (GOLD analysis project Ga0209724, IMG submission 184143) | Glacier valley bacterial and archeal communities from Borup Fiord, Nunavut, Canada, to study Microbial Dark Matter (Phase II) -... | ecosystem: Environmental > Aquatic > Freshwater > Ice > Glacier ... | reverse complement strand
TGAAATAAAGGCTTTTTGCCAAACTGAATTGCTAAATTAGAAACTGTAATCATTAAATAACTTCTTGAGATTCTTTAGAATAAAAAATCTGTGTTTAGATGGCAAAGTTAGACAATTCTTTTTAAACACCGGTTTCTGAACGGCTTAATAGTATAATGTTAACCAAAAAATAATCTGAAACTATTTTAATAATTCTAATTAAAAAAAAATTGTATTTTTGATTCAGAAAACAAAACCTATGAATTTCATCGAACTTGCCACCCAAAGATCTTCTGTCCGTAATTTCGAACCGAAACCAGTCGAAAAGGAAAAGCTGCTTTATGTTCTTGAAGCGGCAAGAATGGCCCCTTCAGCAGTAAATTTCCAGCCATGGAAATTTATAGTCGTCACTGATCCTGAAATTCTTAAGTCGGTAAAGGCACTCTATCATCGGGAATGGTTGGATACTGCACCGGCAATTATTGTGGCAATGGGCGATCATAATAAGGGATGGCACCGGAAATCTGACGGTAAAGATTTTACTGATATTGATGTTGCAATAGCTATTGATCATCTGATGCTTGCAGCTACCGAGCAAGGTCTTGGAACCTGTTGGATATGTAATTTTGATACCGAAAAATGCTGCGCTCTTTTTAATGCGCCTGACAATCTGGAGACGATTGCGCTTATTCCGATCGGTTATCCCGTTATTGAGTCTATTTCAGTAAAGAAACGCGAGTCGATTGATCAATTGGTACAATGGAATAATTTATTCATGGAAACTGGCCATTGATACAATCGGAATTTCAGCCTTTATATAAAAACAATTAAGTGTAAACTCCCCGGATTGAAGAATTCAAATCAGATAATTAAAAATTGATCTGCATCATTTGCCACCGGAAACTTCTCCCTAAAATCGTTCAATTCTTTCAATGAAATTTCGTAAGAGAGATATCCGTCTATTGTCCGTTCAGATCCAGACATCATTTCACCCTTGGAATTAAGAATTTGACTTTCACCAATATAGGAGATGTCATTCCCGTCTTTTCCAATTCTGTTTACTCCTGCAACATAAACCTGATTTTCAATTGCTCTTGCTTTTAGCAATGTTTTCCAAACTTCGTTGCGCGAAGCGGGCCAGTTGGCAGTAAAGATCATTAAATCTGTGTCGTTTACATTTCTGCACCAAACCGGAAAACGGACATCGTAACAAATATAGAACGCTATTCTCCATCCATGAAAATTGACAATCAGTTTTTTGTTCCCGCCTGTAAATGAGATTGATTCACCTCCGATTGAAAAAAGGTGCCGCTTATCGTAATGAGAAATGTCGCCTTCAGGCGTAACAAACACAAAACGATTGTAATACAAACCATTCTCCTTAATTATAAGACTACCGCCTATCGCAAGTCCTGTTGTTCGGGACAAACTGAGCAGCCAGTTTACGGTTGGTCCATCCATCGGTTCTGCCAGATCGCAGGCACGCATCGAAAAACCGGTTGCAAAGGTTTCAGGCAAAATCACAAGATCACTTTTGCCAGACAATTGCCTGATCTGCATCTCAAAATCCAACCTGTTTTGTTCAGGGTTTTCCCATACCAGATTGACCTGAGCAAGCGTAATACGCAAAATATCTTTTATTTCCATTGAATTCGATTAATCAAGATCATCGCCAACAAGAAATCTTTCAGGATGTTTGCCCTTTACACCTCTGTCTTTATACCACTGTCTGATACCATGGATATCAGCATTCATATCCTTTGTAAGCTCAACTTTATGAGCCACTCCAATCTCCTTCCTTCCCCAGTCAAACACCGCTAAATAGACCGGAATATTTGCTATTCTGGCGATTGCATGAAATCCTCCCTTCCATTCTGCAGTAGGTTTACGCGTACCTTCAGGTGCAATTGCCAAATGGATTGTTTTACGCCTTTTAATTTCTGCAACAATCTGCTTTAATGAACTTGCGCCCCTTGAAGTATCAATGGGTATGGCTCCCATCAGTTTGAGTAAAAAGCCAACCGGCCAAAAGAAAAACTTCTTATTTACCAGAATATTAGGAGTGCCTCCTACCGATGTGTAGAAGATCCATGAAATAACAAAGTCCCAAAGTGAAGTATGCGGAACACCAAGTACGATACATTTTGGTTCAGGCAGTACACCTCCGACTACCTTCCATCCAAAAAGCCACAGAAGAAATTTTGTGAAATATTTCATTTAAAATTTATTAACAAGCAAAATATTTTTTTTAGTCAGATCGCGATTAACTTATCGGACTAAAACTGTTTCAATATGATCGGCTTTGGCATATTTCTTTAACAGACTCACCGATTGTTCAAGTGTTTCAACGGTACAGATCTCACCCGAAAACCCAATAATAATCATTAAAAATTTTTTGGTATCACCAGAAACAGAAGTTCTGACGGAATCGCTTGTCGGTGAGCCAAAAGGAGATATTTCGTCGCGGAATACCGGAAGAAACTCTATGTTCATCTCTCCCCTGCCGATCGCTTCATATGGCTCATTTTTAGCACCAATATCAAATACAACACTACCTGAAATCTTTTCAACATCGTAACCACCGATTGAAAAGCCGGACCGCAGCGAAACAAGGTTAAGAAGATCGACCACATTGTTTATCCTGTAAAGTTGGTGTCCCTTTACCACCCTGCGCATCAATGCTTCGGATGAGAGCCGATACCTTGCGGGATCTTTACCACAAAGCCGGTAAGCGATGCGTGAAGCCCTGATAGCTGGTTGGCTACCTACCTCAGCAAGTTCCCCCGAATGTCCGATTGTACCGCAAGCGGCTTCAATTTCTCTCCACAATTCGTTATTTTCCTCCGAAATCACCACATCACACTCGATGCATCCCAATGTCAGATCGGGCAATATTTCTTTAATAGCCTGACTAATAATTATTTCCTTCATAACCTAATCTCAGTTTTCAAAGGTGTGTTACTTTTCTAAAATTAGAATTACTTTTGGTAAAAACTAAAAATATCCCTTAACTTAATGAACTAAAGGGAAGTTCTGATACTTGAAATTTATTTGACCATCAACAATCATTCAAAGTGGACATCCCGTTTGTAGATATTCATACGCACCATTCAACAAATTCTGAAGAAATTATTTCTGTTCCAAGTATTTTTCTTCAGGATATTGATTCAACGAATGAAATAGAAACACCTTTTTCAGCCGCCATTCATCCATGGCACGCCACAAAATATTCATACGAACAGGTAAGCGCAATGCTCGAAAATCTGACAAATCAACCAGGTTTAATTTCGATTGGGGAAACGGGATTGGATAAAATTTGTACTGCTGATTATCAGCAACAAAAACTTCTTTTCGAACTGCACTTAAAATATGCAGAAAATCATCACAAACCTGTAATTGTTCATGCTGTAAAATCGTGGAACGAGCTGATTGCTTATTTCAGGCATTCCAAATTACAATTCATTTTGCATGGATATTCGGAAGGGACTAAACTAACAAAACAACTGATCGATCTGGGATGCTACTTTTCTTTGGGAAAATCGGTACTCCAAATAACACCCCGATTTCGCGAGGCACTTCAAATCATCCCACTTACCTCACTCTTTCTCGAAACTGATGATTCAATTGTGAACATCAGGGAAATCTATCACGAAGTATCCAAAATTACAGATATTCCATTCGAACAATTAAAAATTCAGATCAGTAAGAACTATAAAAACCTCTTCTTTAACGGCAAAGAACAAGAATAATTTTGAATATTTATTTTTTAAATAGCTCATATATTGCCATATAGGCTTATTTAAAAAAACAGTATTCACTCCCGGAAATCGCAGAAAAAAATATTTCAAAAAAAATTCATATTATTTTTGATTTAAATTTTGATTTTGAATAAAAATTGTTATTACTTTACACTGAACCTAATTTTTTAATAACCATGAATAATCAAAAAAGATTTGCCGTTATACTCGCAGGATGCGGCGTATTTGATGGATCTGAAATTCATGAAACGACGCTTACTTTTCTGGCAATCGCGAAAGCTGGAGGTTGTTATGAATGTTTTGCTCCTGATAAGGAACAATCGCAGGTAATCAATCATTTGACTGGAAAACAAATGAATGAGGAGCGAAATGTATTGGTTGAATCGGCACGAATCACCCGCGGAAAAATCAAACCGCTTAATCTTTACGAACCCGAAAAGTTTGATGCCGTCATCTTCCCCGGAGGATTTGGCGTTGCCAAGAATCTCAGCACACTTGCTTTTGATGGGAGTGAATGTATGATCGATCCTGAAGTTGAATTGGCTGTAATTGCTTCAGTTGAAGCTTCCATTCCAATCGGAGCAATCTGCATCGCTCCTGCTTTGATAGCTAAGATCCTTCCGGGTGCAGAAGTTACAATCGGGAAAGACCCCGAAACTGTTAAAACGATTGAAAAAATGGGAGGCACTCATCACAAGACTGATCATGCAGAAGTGATTATTGACGAAAAATATAAATTAGTAACTTCTCCGTGTTACATGCTTGATGCGCATATCCTTCAAATTGCACAAGGAACACAAAATGTTGTTGATGAATTAATTAATCTAATGTAAAAATGGCTGAAATTACTTCCAGCCATTTTTAATGCAGTTATATTCAGCGGTTAAAACTGGTAACGTACACTGAAAGCGATGTTGTTTCGGAATGCATCACCATGGTTGATTATCCCTAATTCAGGTCTCACGTCAAGCGCCACCTGAATTCCTATTGGGAAAGAATATTCAATACCTACGTCTCCGGCAGCTGCAAGAAAAATTCCGCTGTTATTTGATCCTGTATACTTATTCGTATCCCAGTTCCAGGAGCCAATTCTTCCTCCAACTCCTGCATACCAGTTAAATCCTCCGTCAATATTCCAAACCCACTGATAGAGACCAGCTAAACCCCAGGCATTATAATTATTGCCAGAATGCATACCAAGATCAAACTCAAGTCTGTTCACATCGCTGAGTGCATGTTGGTATGAAATTTCTGTTCCAAATCCGTCACCACCACCCAATCTCAAACCAATGGCGTGTTGAGCAAGTTGAGCACTACCAATATTAGCTGATAAAAGAAGTACAAAAGCGAATAATAATCTTCTCATCGTTTTCATTTTTAATTAAACAAACCACAATTTTCAATAATCATTTAATATGCGAAAATAAGAATTTTGTAACAATTAAATAAAAATATCAGTTGATTAATTGCCAATTAAATTTTTAAATCTTTGATATTCAGCATTCCAAGTATTGGCATCCTGAGGATAAAAAATCTTTGTCTCGAAAGAATTGAAAACCATCTGACGGATTTCACCGAGAGAAGAAACATCGCCTAAAGCTTTGGCCTGCATCATGATATTTCCAATCGCGGTTGCCTCTGTCGGACCAGCATAAACCTGTAGATTTGTGGCGTTCGCAGCATACTGACACAGCAATTCGTTGTTTGCTCCACCCCCAATAATGTGAATTTTCTCAATTTCATTCGTACTCACTTCCCGTATCGAATCGAGTGTTGCACGGTACTTTAAAGCAAGACTTTCAAATATGGTGCGGATAACCTCACCGTGCGTTTCGGGTTCCGGCTGACCAGTTTTCGCACAGAAAGCAGCAATTGCAGCGGGCATATCACCCGGATTCAAAAACTCACGCGCATCAGGATCGATCAGACATTTAAATGGCTGCGCATTCAAACTCATCTCAACCATTTCGGGCCACGAATAATCGTGTTCAGCCGACCAGGTGCGGCGACATTCCTGTAACAGCCACAGTCCCATAATATTCTTCAGGAACCTGGTTGTTCCCTCAACACCACCTTCATTGGTAAAGTTTAGTTTTTGAATCTCTTCCGAAATCAGCGGATGATCACTTTCAATACCCATCAATGACCAGGTACCTGAGCTGATATAAGCCCAGTTGCGTCCTGTGGCCGGAACCGAAGCAATTGCAGAAGCCGTATCGTGTGCTGCAACTGCGACTACCGGAATCGGAGCACTTCCTGTCTCTTTCTGAATATCAGGTTTGATAGTACCAAGTATGGTTCCAGGCAAAACAAGTTCCTGCATCAGGTTGATATCGAAATCGATGGCATCGAACAGTTTTTGCTCGTATTCAAGTTTGCCAGGTTTCAAAAATTGCGAGGTTGAAGCAATCGAAAACTCATTTTTCTTCACCCCGCTGAACAGATAACCCAATGCATCGGGCATAAAAAGGATATCGGTCGTAATTTCGAGCAGTGGAGAACTATCGCGTTTATAAGCATACAACTGGAACAAAGTATTAAACTGCATCAACTGAATACCCGTCATCAGATACAACTCTTTTTTGGGGATGATCTTAAAAACCTCCTCCATCGCAGTATCGGTGCGCGGATCGCGGTAGGCATAAGGCAAACCGACAATCATTCCATTCCTGTCGAGCAAGGCAATATCAACTCCCCAGGTATCAACACCCACCGATTCGGGTTGAATTCCAAAATCATGTATACATTTTTTCAATCCAGTTTTTAATTCACCAAAAAGGCTGAAAATATTCCAGTAAAATGAACCGTTAATCTCGACCATCTGGTTGTCGAACCGATGTATTTCTTTTAAGCTTAATTTGTTATCCGAAATAGTTCCTAATATTGCCCGGCCGCTTGATGCGCCTAAATCGAAAGCCAGAAAGTTTCTTGTTGTCATTGTATTGTTTTGCAGTTTAATCTAAGCGTTAATTATAGTTTTCAAAATTCTTTTCAAAAATAGAGGAATTATGGCCATTTTTTGATATTCGGACTTAAAAAATAATTTACTTTTAGCGGCTGGCTATTGGCAACTCGCGGCCAGCAGACTGCAAGTTGCCAGTTACAAGCTGCCAGTAGCCAGTTACAAGTCGCAAGTTGCCAATTCACATCACTTTCCACACTGCCATCCAAACAGGAATCGCCACAATACAAAAGATATAGGAGATCAGCATCAAACTTCCGCTTTTCTGCTCATTGCCACCATAGTTTCTAATCTGAATTAAAATGGCAATTGCAGGAGGCGATACAGCCTGAATAAGAATAACATCACTTAATAATGAATTGCTTTCCTTCAGATTCAAAAACATCATCACGAGTATTGTCACTAACGGAATAAACAAAAACTTCACACCTAAAACGCGGATTGTATCAGAAAAGGTTGGCCAGATTTTTAATGATATTCCTCCCAGAACTGCACCCAGGATGAAATTTGCAATCGGAACTGTTGCCGTGCCGGTCAGTTCGATGGCATTGATGACCATTTTAGGAATATATTGATGTAATCCGGTCAGGACAAAACTAATACCCAACAAATTGGCAATAAATGGAGGAGTAATAAGTTGCCTCCACGAAAATTGCACCAGTTTGCCACCCGTGCTAAGAAATTTACCGACACTCCAAAGTATCGGATTCAGTCCCATAATAATTAAGAAGCAATAAAGTGCATAAAGATCGAATTGTTCGGGGTAAATGGCCTGGCCGAGCGGTAATGCCAAATAACCTGCATTTTGCATGCTCGCAATCGGCAATAAACTTCGTTTGGAAGAGAGGTCGTGATAGAAAAAAAGAATTGCAAATACCAGCCCGATCAGGATCAATCCGATGCCTACTAATGGTAAAACCCACCACAACGGGAAACTCTGAGGATCGAGTGTACGGACGATTTTCGAAAAAATCATCGCCGGGAGTAAAACATTGACGACGGTTTTGGAGAGACCATCCACATCACCCGCCTTGAATACCTTTGTGCGAACCAATGCTGCACCTGCAAAGGCAATCAGCAACACCTGAACAAGGGCCAGTGCATTGCTCTCAAGCGTAGCAAAAAATATTTCAGACATACATAACTCTATGCTTCAGACATTTTAAAATATGATGACACAATAATCTGCACAGACTTTAAAGACATTAGGCTGATGACTTTTATGTTCGGTACAAGTCTGAATTAAATCTGCCTAATCCTTTTAGAAGCATTGCTTTTATCCTATAGTCTATCAGCCTAAAGCCTGTTTACCTGAGCTGTTTTTTATAAAACAATCTGCCTGTTATAAGTAATCCGACAAAGACAAATATGGCAAAGACCATACTGCTGACAGCAAGTTGCATTCCATCCGATTTCTGATTCGGTTAATCGGTGCCAAATTTAGGGAAAATAAAGGGAATGAGCATTTATAATCAGAAATATGGTTATTAATTAGGCATCACATTCATCCGAATCTCATCACGGGAAATGATTCGGAAACAAAACAGGTTGGAAATAAGGCATTCGTAGAGACAAGGCATTCGTAGAGACAAGGCATGCCTTGTCTCTACACGCGTAACCTCCGGCTCTTAATTCGTCCGGAAAACAGTTGACTTTTGTCGTAATAATCCTGATTTTAGTTTACTTTTTCTGTAAACCTATTTCAGGACAAGACACAAGACACCTTAATCATCCCCTCACCCCTTCTCGTATTCTCCCTTTCTCCCCATCGCCCTTTCAATGGTGTCCTAAACAAAAGGTGTTTCGGATTGTTAACTTTTATCTGCTAAATGGTAACTGCAGTACGATTATTCAACAAAAACTAAATTAAAAATGCCGCTACATCAACAATCGGAAACAAATCAAAATACGGATTCACAGACCGAGGAAAAATCAATCAGGCACTTGCTCGATGATTTTAAAGCCAGTATGAAACGCGCCTTTCACGAAGATGATAAGATCGATCAGTTTTGCAGCACACGCGGTTTACCACCTGCTGTTTTAAAGGAGCTGATGTCGGAAAATCCGCTTGCGCTTTGTATTCCAAAGGAATACGGAGGATTTGGAGGCAGCGTAAGGGACAATATTGCTTTTGTTTCGGCTGCATCGTACGAATCGCTGGCCTTGTCATTAACACTGGGAATCAACAATGCCTTGTTTATTCAACCTGTTTCAAAATACGGACAGGAATCGGCAAAGCCAAAGGTCTTCAAACAATTTCTGAACCACAGTTGCATGGGTGGTTTAATGATTACCGAACCCGACTTTGGCAGCGATGCACTCAATATGCATACTTCGTTTACCGAAAAAGACGGATTTTTTCATATACGCGGCAAGAAACACTGGGCAGGATTGACAGGCATGGCCGACTTTTGGTTGTTAACCGCCCGTAAAAAGACGGAATCAGGTAGCTTAATGCGCGATATTGATATGTTTATCTGCGATGCACATGCACCGCAACAAAAAATCGTGGTTGAGGAGTATTTCGAAAACCTTGGGCTTTACCAGATCCCTTATGGCAGAAATCACATCGACGTGTTGATTCCTGAGGAACAAAAACTGATTCCCCGCACAAACGGAATTCAAATGTTACTCGACCTGCTGCACCGGAGCCGTTTCCAATTTCCGGGGATGGGACTCGGTTTTATCAAACGCATCCTCGACGAGGCGATCACGCATACAAAATCGAGGCTGGTGGGTAACAAACATCTTTTCGATTACGACCAGGTGCAGCACCGGTTGACAAGGTTGCAAGCCAATTTCACAATCTGCTCAGCGTTTTGCCTGAAGTCGGGCGAGATTGCAGGCATCGAGAACGATTTGTCGGCACTCGGGCTCGAAGCAAATATTACCAAGAGTGTCACTTCCGATATGATGCAGGATTCGGCGCAATCATTACTTCAGCTTGTGGGAGCTAAAGGATATAAATTAAATCACATTGCCGGACGTTCGGTGGTCGATAGCCGTCCATTCCAGATATTTGAAGGATCGAATGATATTCTTTACCATCAGATTGCCGATTCGGTGCTGAAACTGATGAAAACAGCCAAAGAGAAGAGCGTGTACCAGTTTTTAAAAGGATTTTCCACACGGGCTGCCGACCGGATTAAAGACCTCGTGAGTTTCGATTTGGAAGCGCCGCTTGTACAACGAAAACTTGTCGAATTCGGCCAGGTCATCAGCCGTATCGTTTCGATGGATCTCGTTCTGTATCTTGAAGAGAGCGGATTCAGAAAAGACCTGATCGATAATACGGTGATCGTCTTAAAACAAGAGATATCAACCCTGTTAAACACCTTCCATTTTGCAAACAACACACAGGTTGTTGTCGATTATGAGGAGAATAGTTTCTGGCTCGACTTTTCGGTATAAAATAAGTCTCTAAATGTGAAAAACAAAAACCGCTTCAAATTGAGGCGGTTTTTGTTTTTAAATGGTGTGGTTCTCTTATTTTATAGTGAAAGTAAACTATTAATAAATCAGAGGATTTCAATTTATGCTCAAATAATCAAAAATTTACGTATTTCCTTTTCCGAAATTTCAAACTAAATTCTTCGGGACTAAAAATTTATTTAAAAAATTCATTGCAAAAGTGAAACCAATAGATTCACTATTCGTATTCAGTCTTAATAAAAACAAAACCGTTTTAGGGATAATATTCACATTTCATCAGCGATGCCAAAAACTGTATAGAGTAGGTATAACATTTTAAGATTAAAGAAATGATTTCTATTATTTATTTTTCCAAACAATTAAAGTCCAACATCAACAAATCCAGGTCCTCACCACAGGTCCTTAGCCTTTCAGAAACTGATAGTTCTCCAGTTGAAGAAGAATTCTAATTCCAGAAATTGCATTTTCTAACTCGACAAATTTAAGCACCTCTAAATTTGATCTGACCGTATAACCGCCTCTATTTTTTCTGAATTTCTTATCTTCACCTCAATTGAGCTTCTTTTATCAAAGATTCACAATCATTTGGGAATAATAATTTTCCGGATTAAATACTTTCATTGTGTATAGCCATTTTTATCGCCATAGATACTTTTGCCAAAAATAAATACAACTTGCCTGTATTCTTCACTTCATTATTTTGAAATATTTCCGCTGCCAAATGGCACAGAATGAATTTAATGCTAAAATACAAAAATACAAAATATAACCGGAAGAGCGAAACTCAGAAAGAGCGCAACTTAATTTTCAAAATATTCATACTCGATTTATAATACAATAAGGGAGAGTGCCGAAAATCCCAGGTAAAGAGTAGGCATAAATAATCATTTTACTATGTTAAATTCTATTGTTCTGGATGTTGTCATTGGACTCGTTTTTATTTATTTGCTTTATAGCTTGTTAGCTACTACGATTCAGGAGATTATCGCCACAAACTTTGGATTCAGATCTAAAATCTTAGAGCGTGCCATATTCCGGATGCTTGAAGATGAAGACAAATCCGAAACCAGGTTTAAGACCGTATTTGATTTATTTTGGAAACGCAAGAAATCCGGGGTAGTCAAAACTACTTCTGATGGATTTTATGAACATCCACTTATGAAATTTTTAGGTGAGAATAAACGCAATAGCAAACCTGCCTATATTGATAAAGAAACATTTTCCAAAGTCTTCATTGACCTGCTTCGGGGCGACCAGGTATTACCCGGAGACGATATAAAACTTCTGATTCAAAACGCCCTTACAAACAAGACGACCAAATGGGGAAAAGTAACAACCAAAATTAGTGATGAAACGCTCAGTTATATTAATTCCATTTGGGTCGATGCGCAGGGTGATGTTGATAAGTTTAAAGTATACCTTGAAAACTGGTTTGATGCGACTATGGAACGTGCTACAGGCTGGTATAAAAAAAACATCCAGTTTATTTTGCTTTTTATTGGATTGGGAATTGCGATTGTTTTTAATGTTGATACAATAGAAATAGTCAAGAAGTTAGAGAAAGACCCCAAACTAAGGGAACAATTAGTTCAACAGGCAGATGCTTTTGTTAATGCTAACCCAGACTTGGATAAAAAACTTTTAACACAGAAAAACGAAAATGAGAAATTCCTGGCAAAATATACTAAAGAAGAGATTAAATCAAACGATAGTCTTAAGAAGATTAATTCCGAGGATTCATTGAATCTGCAAAACTACAAAGACCTGCAAGCTAGAAGAGATACATTGATTAACAGAGCAGATTCATTAATAAAGACTGACATAAGTAAAGCAAATGATGTTTTAGGAATAGGTATAAATACCTATAAATTTAAATGGGAGACTTTTTTTAAGTCATTATTAGGATGGTTTATTACGGCAATAGCTATTTCGCTTGGTGCACCATTTTGGTTTGATTTGCTGAATAAACTTATGCAATTAAGAAGTGCAAGAAAAGACTCCGGTAGTACAAATAGTATGGAGGCCAAACCACAATCCATTACCGTAAATCTAAACAACAAGACCAGCGAGGAGGCTGTAGGATAATTATGCTTAAACTTATTGTAATAACAAATAAGCTGAATAAACGGAGATTTATTCCTGTATCGTTACCTGATCCGTCCAGCATTTCAGGTACTGTTAACAAAGGTTTCACTTTTCAGGGTGAGGAAATCAAAGTGCTGCCAAATCCATCTCTTGGAACCTGGTATACGGACAGCGATAATAATTACTATTGGGGTGGGGGATTAAGTGTTGTAAGCGATTTACCTGATGAAAAAGAGGAGGAAATTGCAGCACCTGATAATTCGCTTATGGAGAAAACTTTTATTACATCTATCATCAAGAAAAAAATTGAACAGGTAATAAACGTTTTTGAAACAGGTTCTGCAACAGGTAATTATGGAGAATTAGTAAAATATCGTGATTATTCTGACCCCGTGACAAAATCCTTAATTGTTCAGGTAACTTACGGACGTTCTCAAACGACTGAATTTGGACATCTGAAAGCGCTGGTTCAGGATTATATTAATAGTAAAGGCATTTATGCTGATCAATTATTGCCATACTTAAATCGAATTGGTAAAATACCAAGTCTTGCAACT
>Ga0209724_1003503_pt1 | contig 12787 bp, 9 predicted proteins | sample grotaG_FD_184143 | JGI IMG/M metagenome (GOLD analysis project Ga0209724, IMG submission 184143) | Glacier valley bacterial and archeal communities from Borup Fiord, Nunavut, Canada, to study Microbial Dark Matter (Phase II) -... | ecosystem: Environmental > Aquatic > Freshwater > Ice > Glacier ... | reverse complement strand
TACAAAAAAGTAAAGCCTGTGAGGAGAAAAGCCACCTCACAGGCTGATAGATAAATTTACTCGCATGAATTGGTAGATAGGGAATTTTATTTGCCAAAATATGTCCAAAAGTACTTGCCAGTTACAATTGGGTAATTTTACTTTTATTAGAGTATGAGTGGAGAGTATTTCGATTTTATCGAAAATTCTTAAACTTGCTGGTGAAAAGGGGAATTAAATTATCATCACCGTTAGTGTGTAAAATTAATAAAATAGTAGATATGCATTGCGCGTTATTAATCAAAAAGCAGAAACTGTATGAGAAAATGACGGGCATAGTAATAGTGTATTATAAGCATGATAAAATCTAATTTGCTTAATTATTTTAATAAAAAATTTGTATGGAAGGCGCACGGGTTAGGTCTTACGATAGCTAAGTTTTAGGTTGAAAAGATGAAGGGAAGCATAGAGGCTAGATTGGAAGGGTATTTATTATTGAGCTACGGTTTAATGTATAGTAAAAGGTGGTAAACATAGCTTTGGAATACTTGCAGAAGATAATTTTACTGTTTTCTAGTATAAGTTTTCAATGAAAAAGGTTGCCTGAAGGTTCACGGTCAAACATAACAGTGAGCTTTCAGGCAACCTTTTAAATTCACGACAAGGTGAATAATGAATTCGGCATAACCGAATTCATTACAAAATCGACTATGCCGACTTCATTAAAAATCATCTTATTTTATTTCATTAAATTTTCTGAATGAAACGGTAAAGAAGATATAGGGTTATATTACCAAATTAAACACTCTTCTTAGGCTTCTTAACTATTTCAGGCTGAGCCATGATAGGTTTTAAAGAAGGCAATACACCGGTGTCAGTCTTCTTCTTCTTTTTTACATCTTTTTTTATGTCTCTATTAGCCATTTTCTTCACTCCTTATAGTAAGATTTCGTTTTGATATTATTATAATGAATTATGTAGATTTCGTCCAGTAAAATTTCTTTATTGCTTAGAAATTATATATTACTTTTGATAGAAATGCAATAAAATTAGAGATAAGATATGCTAACTTGCCCCAAATGCAACACTTAATTTATTAAAAGAACATAAGAATGGATGATATATAAGTAAAACTACTAGGCCAAAACTGACAGTTTCTATCTGCTGCAAATAACTTGAATTATAAGTTGATTGGAATGCGTTTGTACATATTTTATAAATATTTATGAGAAATTAGTCATAATATATACATAATGGATATTTGTAAAAAGTTAAAAAATAGTATTGACATAATTAAACACAAATGGTAATATCAAGTTAAACGTTAAATGTATACGAATTATACAATTAACAAATTCTACGTATATTTCCATGGAGTTTAACGTAAAACCTATCATAATAAGAGGAGGATTTTAAATGAGAGTTTCAAAAATGCTTAAGGGTATTACAACAATGGTTGCAGCTGTATGTATTATGATGCTTATGACAGTTACAGTATTTGCTGCTACAAAGGAAATAGTGAAAGACGGAGCTTTCCAGAACACAGGATTTATCAATGCAGGAGCTGTAGTTGATGGTACAATCCAAGGCCCTGGCAACTGGACTCAATTAAATTTGGGTGATGCAGCTGTTGATGCACCTTATCTACATATTATTATGAAAGCAACAGGTGATACAGCAGCAGCTCAGATCGTTGTATCCGATAAGTATACTTTTAACTTAGTTAGTGATTTGGGAGTTACTCTTACAGAAGAATTTCAGGATGTAGTTCTTCCGGTACAGGAAAAAGGCGCTGAAACCTTGTCATGGGCTAACTTTACGCTTCTTGATGGATCTAGTGTTTATTCAATTAAAGACGTTTTCTTATCAGATGATGCAGCATCTACTCTTGCTGCAACAGCACCTGCAGAAGAAGTAGCACCTGCAGAAGAAGCAGCACCTGCAGAAGAAGCAACAGAAGCTGATGTTCCTAAGACTGGCAGCTCCAATACGTTAGCTATTATAGCTTTGATTGGTATTGTTGGCTCAGCTGTTGTTCTTGTAGAACAGAAAAAGTTTAAAAAAGCTTTATAATATTTAAAAAGTATAGTATTTGGAAATTCCATCTTATAATACATTATTTTACAAAACATTTACTAGAGAAGAGGGCTGTTGTACACTGAACTGATTTGTTTGGATGTATAGCAGCCACTTTTTCTCTACTAAATAATCATTAACAATATGAGGTAATATAAACAATAAACTATAAAAGATAAACAATATAATTTTAATAAGAAAACTATTGACAATCATATTGCACAAATGATATAATGAGTTTAGCGTTAAACGAAGAAAAAAATAAACAAAAATGTTAGTAAATATATTTTTTTTTAATTGATTTAACGTTAAACTAACAATTATTAATTAATAGGAAGGGGAATAATTTATGAAAAAAATTAAAAAGCTCGTTAGTATCATGTTATGCCTCCTACTTGTTGTAAGTATGCTTGCAGCTTGTGGAAAGAAAGATGATGAAACTCCAGCAGATACAACCCCGGCAGATACAACAGAACCGGCAGATACAACAGAACCGGCAGATACAGTAGAACCTACAGAAGCAGCATCGGCTGAACCGTTTGACTTATCACTTGGAATTTGGCCGGCAGATACTTTACCGGATGAAATCGCTTTACACGAGGGATATGTTAAAACATTTAACGAAACACATCCCGATGTTACAGTTGTTCCAGCATATTATTTTTATGGAGTAGATACTTTTGTACCGTTGGCTGAATCCGGCGGACTTCCAACAATCTTCCATACATACTACACAGATACTCAAAAAATAATTGATGGCGGTTATGTTGCTGATATTACTGATATCTTGGCAGAACGTGGATGGTTAGACTCAGTTAATCCTTCCATCAAGGAACTGATGTCAAAAGATGGAAGAACCTACGGCATTCCGCGTGATGGTTATGCATTAGGATTAATGATTAACGTTGCACTGTTTAAAGATGCAGGTATCGTTGATGCAGATGGTTTGCCAATTTATCCAAAGACCTGGCAAGAACTTGCAGAGACAGCTAAGATAATTAAGGATAAAACTGGTGCTGCTGGCTTATGTCTTCTAGCAATGGATAATGCAGGCGGATGGCATTTCTCCAACATCGCATGGGCATTTGGTGCTACACTTTGCACAGAAGGTACTGATGGAAAATTCACAGCAAATCTTGACTCGGCAGAAGCAATCGAAGCAATGGAATATGTTAAATCTTTAAAGTGGGAATATGACGTTCTTACAGCAGATCCTACGATTGAAAACTGGGGTACAGGATTTACTCAGTTAGGAACTGGCGCAGCAGCTATGTATATCGGCGCTAATGACGCTGTTAATCAACCTACCTATACAAACGGACTTCCTGAAGAAGATTTCGGACTCGCTCCATTACCGGCAGGTCCTCGTGGAGATCAGTATTCACTTTCCGGTGGAACACCTTATATGTTCTCTAAAGATGCTACTCCAGAACAGATTAATGCAGCATTAGACTATATTACAATCATGGGCAAAGGGCCGGTTATTGATGACGCTGGTATGAGAGCAGATGCTAAGTACAGAGTAGATAGTGGAATCCCTGTAATTTATCGTTTTCCTTGCTGGGTAGACCAATCTGTTATTGATGCAGAAACAGCTATTACAGATGAATATTCAAACGTTGATATGAGATTATATCAAGATTACTTTGACACAGTTAAAAAAGAAGGCAATCTTCGTATGGAAGAACCTGGTAATACTCAGGAAATGTATCGTGAATTAACTGCTGTACTTCAGGCTGTTATTACGGATGAAAATTCGGATGTTCCAGCGCTTATGAAGACAGCTGATGAGAATTATCAACAAATACTTGACACAACGGTAAACGCAGATTAATAATCTATATATCAATAGTAATTAAGGCGATGGGGTTTTCTGGATAAGATTACCCCATCACCTATGAAATGAAGAAATATCGGCCATATTAAACTTAAAAGGAGGGTGGATTAATTGTCCAAAACAAAAAATAATTATATCCAGCAAAGAGGGAAACCCCTACTACAAAGAAAAGACATTATTGGATGGCTAATTATGCTTCCAACTATTGTATTATTTGGATTCTTTGTATGGGAACCCTTGCTGGAAAGTGTTATACTCTCCATGCATAATGCAAATGGAATCCGGCTAGAAGAGTTTGTAGGTTTTAATAATTATATAGAGCTATTTCAATATCCAATCTTTTTGAAATCACTTGTTAATACTTTTGTATACATATTCTGGTCTTTAGTAATAGGGTTTTTTACACCAATGATTTTGGCTATATTGATTACTGAAACAGTACACTTTAAAAGCTTTTTCAGAATAGGAGTCTATTTTCCGAATATGATACCTGGTTTGGCTACCGTACTGATGTGGAGATATTTATTTCTTCCGGGCGACACAGGCGTTTTTAACATAATATTATCAAAGATAGGCATTGAACCACAGGTATGGTTAAACAATACAGCTCTGACTATTCCCCTCATTATCGTAATAATGACCTGGAGAGGAGCGGGTGCTACCGCATTACTTTACATGGCAAATATCGGAAATATTGATCCAGGGCTATATGAAGCAGCTACAATTGATGGTGCCAATATATTTAAGAGAATAAGATATATAACAGCTCCTAGTATATTTTCTTTAGGAAAAACATTGCTGATTATCCAGATCATTGCCGTGTTCCAGATTCTATATGAACCATTAGTTTTAAAACAAGGTGGACCTAATAATGCAAGTTATTCCATTATGATGGTGGTTTGGAATTATGCAAATAGAAATTTCGATTATCCTATGGCAGCAGCAACCTCAGTTGTGATATGTGCTATTTTAATTATATTAAGCGGGTTATACTTTAAAATCACCAAAACCAAGGAAGATTAAGGAGGGAATATTATGTTCTTTGAAAAGTATAGGAAAAAGGCAGATGGGACTATTCGTTTCTATGACCTCCACTCCACTAAAACAAAGATACTATGTGTCATAATATTTATAATTTGTTTTCTAATTATAATTGTAGCATTGTTTCCACCAGTATGGGTATTCTTGGCTGGCTTTAAGAACATTAAGGAGTTTACGAATCATCCGACCATCTTACCGGAAAAGTTTGACTTTACAGTATTTTTCAAGACATGGAAACAAATGAAATTCTTCAGGTACTATATAAATTCAGCAATTGTAGTAGCAGGCTCTATTATCTGCGCAGTAATATTTAATGGCATAATGGCTTATGGATTAGCTATATTAAAGCCAAAGGGCTATAAGGTTATTTATGCTTTAATAATGTGGAGCATGCTTATTCCGGCAACAACAAGCATGATTGCGTTATTCGTAAATATTAGCAAAATAGGATTATCACATACATTTATTCCGTTATGGCTTCAAGTGGGCGCAAATGCATTCTTTGTATTGATGTTTAAACAATTCTTTGAAAGTCTGCCAAAAGAACTAATCGAGGCAGCAAAATTAGACGGTTGCGGGTATATACGGACTTTTAGAAGTATTATCATACCGCTTTCAAAATCAATTGTTATGGTAATCATTATTTTTACAATTAATGCAGCATGGTCAGATTTTTTGTTACCATATTTAATATTAAATAATTCGGGAAAAGAAACTGTTATGGTACGTTTGTATATGTTTCAGGCAGGATCTACAACATCTGTTGATATCCTTAGAGCTGTTGTGTATTCTATTATTCCACCAATTATTTTATTTCTTGTATTCCAAAAACAGATTACTGAAGGCGCGGCAACTGGTGCATTAAAGGGGTAAAATATGGCAAAAATAGCAGATATTTATTATAATATAGATCCATGGAACATTATTGAGAATGGCTTTAACCCCGCGTATTCATTGGTTTCGGAATCTGTTTTCTCCCTCGGCAATGAGTTTATGGGGGTTCGTGGATATTTTGAAGAAGGATATTCGGGTGAAAGCTTAATCGGAAGTTATTTTAATGGTGTTTATGAGTCACAGGGAATTGAAACCTCCGCATATAAAGGTATGATTAATAAAACCGAGTTTATTGTTAATGCGGTAGATTGGCTATATCTCAGGATTCAAGTTGATGACGAAGTGGTTGATTTAAATCAATCTCAGTTTAAAGACTTTAAGCGTGAGTTAAATTTGCGAAGTGGTGTACTTATTCGTTCTTATATCTGGGTAATGAAGGATGGAAGAGAACTTAAGCTTGAATTTGAAAAATTCCTATCAATGAATGATGCCCATTTTGCAGGTCAACGTATTCTTATGACTGCACTTAATTTTTCAGGAGATATTTCGGTTACAGCAGGTTTGGATTTTACAAAAGATCACCGCATGGTTGATAAGAATTTATGGGAGTGTAAAGAAAGAAATGCTGGTGAAAAGTGGTGTAGTATTTTGGCCAATACCATAAATACTAGGCAAACTGTTTTTTCATCTTGCCATTTTGAAGGTGATGCGAAAGAAGAGCATGATATTTTTGAAAAGAAGAGGGTATTAAAACATTTTACCTTCGGTTTAGAACAAGGTAAAACGACGATTCTTACAAGAATTGTTATGAATTTGTCTAATAAAGGTACTTCTCCAGATGAGGACAACTCATTTTATATAAAATATAATAATTGTGAAAAATCATTTGAGAATGTAAAATATGATTCGTTAAAAGCAGACAGCGCTAAGTGGTGGGAAAAAATGTGGGCGGATTCGGATATCATGATCGAGGGTGATGAGCTAAATCAGCAAGGGATTCGTTTTTGCATCTTCCAGATGCATCAAACTTATCACGGAGCAGACAATGGTACCATTATCGGAGCCAAAGGATTAACCGGTGAAGCCTATAGCGGGAATACCTTCTGGGATACAGAAACTTATTGCCTTCCCTTCTATATTTTTAATAATGTCGAAGCAGCAAGGAATTTACTTAACTTCCGCTTGATTACATTGCCGGAAGCAAAGGAACGTGCAGAAGCACTAGATTGTGAAGGAGCTTTTTATCCAATTGCCACTATCAGTGGACGAGAGTGCTGCAGTTTATGGCAGCACGCCAGTTTACAACTTCAACCATCGACTGCTGTTGCGTACGGCATCAGGCATTATGAGAAGATTACGAAGGATGAGGCGTTTGTATATAAGATAGGACTTCCCATATTAATAGAAGTAAGCAGAATGCTTGCTACAAGGGGAGATTGGAATGCAGATAAGACAAAGTATGGCTATTTCGGCGTTATGGGACCTGATGAATTTCAGATGATGGTTAATAACAACTGCTATACCAACTTTATGGGAAAGGTTACGTTTGAGTATACGCTAGAAGTTCTTGACAGATTGAAAGACAAAGATAAATCTACTTACGAAGCGTTCTTAAATGAACATAAACTTACTCAGGAAGAATGTGATAAATGGGTTGATTTTGCAGAACATATGTATATTCCTTATGATGCAGAGACAAAGCTTTTTGAGCAGCATGAGGGTTATTTTGGCCTTCCGCATATTGATGTTGACCAAATACCAATGGAAAATTTTCCGCTTTATCATCATTGGACCTATGACAGAATCTACCGCAACGATATGATTAAGCAACCAGATGTACTTATGATGATGCTTTTGTATAATAGAAGCTTTACCAAAGAGCAATTACAAAAAAATTATGAATACTATGAACCAAAATGCATTCATGAGAGTTCTCTGTCTCCCTCGGTACATTCCATATTAGCCGTTCAATTACAAAAACATGAGGAAGCATATAAGTTCTTTGGATTTGCCACCAGAATGGATTTGGACAATTATAATCGTAACACAACAGAAGGCTTACATACCACTTCCATTGCTGCAGCTTGGATGAATATTGTATATGGGTTTGGTGGGATGCGTTCCGATGGTGATGTACTTAACTTTTCACCTTCCATACCGGGTGCGTGGAAAGGATACTCCTTCAGCATTCATTATCAGAATGACGTAATAAAAGTAGAAATAGAAAAGGAAAGAGCGTTATTCCACACGGTAAATGGCACAGAGATAAATGTCCTAATATATGAGCAACCAATTACATTAAAGAGTGAAAATACAATAATTACAATTCCTGAGGAATGGAGGGGATAAGCCATGAGGGACTGGATGATTGAGGAAATAGGGTTTGATAGCGAGCATATTACATCCAATGGAAATAAATTTCTAGTGGGTAATGGATACCTTGGAATCAGAGGGACGCTCCAGGAATATGAGAAAAGCGAATTTCCCGCAATCAACTTAGCCGGCATTTATGATCAAGTAGGGGACGCTTGGCGTGAACCACTGAATGCACCCAATGGCTTATATACTTATCTTGAATTTGAGGGTAAGCAATACCGGTTACCAAAGGTTTTGCCTTCCAACCATATTATTTCTTTGGATTACAGACATGGTATTTTTTATAGAGATACAAAATGGAATACTGAAAACGGTGAGATTGTAGTGCAAGCGGAACGATTTGCCAGTTTAGATGAAAAACATCTGATTGCAATGAAGTATAGCATACATACTGAATGTGATGGGGAAATAAAGCTATTCACTGGTATTGATGGGGATGTCTGGGATATTAACGGACCACATTTTGATGAAATGTTGTTCTCAAATACGGATCAAATAATCCAGGCCGTGGGAATTACACAGGAAAGCAAAGACCGGGTATGTGTATGTGAAGCATACAGCACAGATTTCCCATTGCACGAGCAAATCACTATAGAAGATAGAAAGCTTCTTAGAATTTTATCCTTCAATGCCAAGGCAGGTATAACTTATCATATGTATAAGTGGGTAAGTATCTATACTAGTAAGGATATAGCTGATTTTAATGAAAAAGCAATTGAATTAGTTACTAATTCCAAGGCGGAAGGTTATGATTTTGTTTTAATCAAACATAAAGGGGAGTGGGAGAAAAAATGGAGCGTCTCCGAAGTTATTATTGAAGGGGATGACGATTCCATGGAGGCATTAAATTATTCTACTTATCATCTTCATTGCATTGCCCCAAGGCATGCCGACAACTTATCCATTGCAGCCAGAGGCTTGTCAGGACAGACTTATAAAGGAGCAATATTCTGGGATACCGAAATGTTTATGTTGGATTTCTTCCTGTTTACGGAGCCGACTGTAGCTAAGTCGCTTTTGAAGTATCGAATAGAGACGTTAGAAGGAGCAAAAAAGAAAGCTAATAATTACGGCTATCAAGGAGCATTTTATGCTTGGGAAAGCCAAGAAGGCGGCTATGATGCCTGCTCTGATTATAATGTAACAGATGTATTTACCGGAAGACAGATGAGGACGTATTTTAAAGATAAACAAATCCATATTTCTTCTGCAGTTGTATACGGCATTATGAGATATGTAGATTATACGGGTAATTATGATCTTTTATCAGAAGGTGGAATTGAAGTAATATTGGAATGTGCCAGATTCTATTACGACCTTTTAGTAAAAAAAGTCCATTTAGAGCGCTATGAGCTGCACGATGTGATAGGACCGGACGAATACCATGAAAGAGTAAATAATAATGCTTATACAAACCGTATGGCGAAATATACGTTTGAAAGCGCAATTCGCGTTATTAATTTAATTTCTGAGCTTGGCAGTAAAACGGAGAAAAAACTTAAGGAACAATATGATTTAGAATTACTTCTTAAAATGTTTGAGGATGCTAATTCTAAATTATACATTCCACAAGCCGATGCAGTAACCGGTATCATTGAGCAATTTGATGGATATGAACAATTAGAGGAAGTCGGTTTAGAAGAATTAAGAGGACGTTTGCTTCACGAGAAGGAATACTGGGGTGGAGCATATGGAATTGCATCTCACACGAAAATAATTAAACAAGCAGATGTGGTAACCATTTTAAATTTATTTTCACAGGAATACAGTGAGGAGCTACTACTCAAAAACTGGGAATATTATGAACCAAGGACGGAGCATGGGTCTTCTCTTAGTGCATGTATGTATTCCATGCTGGCATGTAAATGTAATATGCCGGAAAAGGCATACCCACTATTCTTAAAGTCAGCATTAGCAGATCTTAGCGGACATGGAAAGGAGTGGGCTGGGCTTATCTATATAGGCGGAACTCATCCTGCATCCTCCGGTGGAGCTTATATGACAGTGATTGAAGGCTTTGCCGGTATCCACAGGGAAGATGGTGTATTAAAGGCTAATCCCAAATTGCCATCGAAATGGAATAGACTTCAATGTAAGGTAATATATCATGGGGATTTATTTCAGATTGAAGTTACGAAAGACCATGCAGAAGTGAAAAATCTCGGGAAATGGTTGCCTTGCGATAAATAAAAAAAGGGTGTTAAAAAAACACCCTAGTTATTATTCATGGTAAGTGAATTGGATTGACTTTAATGTTACTTAAGAAATCTTACACTGTTACGTTCTACTAGATTAATGGGAAGGATAACTTCACGATTGTCTATTGGATTATTTTCTAGTTGATCCATTAAGAAGTTGACGGCTAACGTTCCTTTTAAAGAGGCATCCTGATGGATTGTTGTTAATTTGGGGGAAGTAAGCTGGCATAAGTTAATATCATCGAAACCAATGACTGAGATATCTTTCGGAACGTTCTTACCGGATTGTTGTATACCAGCCATAATTCCAGCAGCAAGAATATCAGCAGTAGCAAAAACGGCTGTAATATCCTCCCGTTTTGCAAGTTTACAGCCAAGTGCAATTGTTGTAGCCACATCAAGTTCCTGTTCAAAGACTAGCTCCTCGCGAAATGGAATGGAAGCCTCTGAAAGAGCATTTTTATAACCTAAGAAACGTTCATTTACAACACCGCGTTCCCTAATAGTTGGGGAAGCGAAAGCAATATTTTTATGACCGTGATCAATTAGATACCGAGTAGCGGTGTATCCTCCTTTATAATCCTCTAAGCCTACATTACACATATTGGAGTGAGAAACATAGCTATCAATTAAGACGATTGGAATACTTAATTCAGAAAGTGCTTGAAAGAAATCATCCTGAAATACACCTGTTAAGAAGAGACCATCCACATTCCAATTACGAAGAAATGCTAGTAGTTCGGCAGTTGTTTCAACAGTCCGAAGCATTAAATAATATCCATTATTACTCAAAGTTCTTTCTATTGAACCAATAAAAGCAGAGTGAAATGGATCCTCAACAATACTTCCGTTTTTGTGTGATGTTAGGTGGCTAATTACTCCGATTACTTTAGAAGAACTAGATACTAAAGAACGGGCTGACATATTTGGTACATAACCTAATTTTTCAATTGTTTCATTGATTCGCATAATTGTATCTGCTGATACACGCCCTGCCCTACCATGGATTACGTTTGAAACTGTAGTACAACTAACTCCAACTGCAAGTGCAATATCTTTTATAGTAGTCATTTATGATATCCCTTTCTTCGTAGGTTTAATGTTAAACTAATATAATATAGTTTATCATAAATGAAGTTATTTGTACAGAATTAATAGTGTATTAATTATGAAGATACACTGAATGCAAAACCCACCATATTTAATGTATTCGAACTTACATGATTTATTCAAAATTATACACAAAGGAGAGATTAAGGATAATGATAAAAGGAGTAATTTTCGATTTGGATGGTGTTCTGGTATCAACGGATGAAATGCATTTTAAAGCATGGAAGATGTTAGCGGAAGAACTTGGTATTTTAGATTTTACGAAAGAGGATAACAAAATGCAGAAAGGCGTAAGTCGAATGGAGTCCCTGGAGGTTGTTCTCAGAAAAGGTAATAAAGTTTATTCTGAAAAAGAAAAATTGGAATTTGCCAGAAGAAAAAATAGTTACTATATAGACTTACTGGAAGGATTGACAGAAGAAGCCGTTTTGGAAGATGTCATCACAACCTTAGTAATGTTAAGAGAACAGGGTATTGCAATCGGAATTGGATCTGCCAGCAAAAACACGCCTATGATATTAGAGAAAATCGGATTACAGCAATATATAGATCAAGTCAGCTGTGGACTTGACACAACCAAATCGAAACCTGATCCGGAGGTATTTTTAATCGCAGCGAAGAAATTAAATTTACCAAGTGAAGAGTGCTTGGTTGTAGAGGATTCAGCAGCAGGCATTATTGCAGCGAAAGCAGCGAATATGAAGTCCTTAGGAGTAGGACCTGAATATAAACAACTAGGGGCAGAATATGAATCTTTAACACTTCAAAGTGAAGTGGATTGGAAGGTAATATTACAAGGATAAAGTAGATGGGAGGTTATTATTTTATGGAAAGAAAGAAGCAAGTTTTAGGAATCGTAGAATGGATTGTAGTATTAGTACTAGCGGTAGTATTATCTGTAGTTGTAATTTATACGAGAGATAGATTGCAAGAAGTAGATCAAATGGTCAGTATGCAGGATTCAAAGTTGGTCCTGTATGAAGGACCGAAATCATTGAAGGAGGCCACTGCAGAAGATCTAAAGTCGGCAGCTGAAAGTGAAAGAGATTTTTCTTTGATGCACAGTGCAAATACAACGATAAAGGTAAATGGTTACGAAAGCTATGTTTATGAAACTAACGTAAATCACAGCAGATCGTGGGAGTCTACTTTTAGACCTAAGCAGTCTAGAACTCCAATTACTTATTTTGATTTTACTGGTATTGCTAATATTGAAGTTTCGGTTCCAGAGATTGATTTAGAGACGGTTAAGGTAAGTCCGGTTAGCTTAGGACTTGTACCTGTTATTGATGTTGAAAACCATACCGTTTCCTTTACAATTACGCAGCAAGGAAAC
>Ga0209724_1003500_pt1 | contig 12798 bp, 16 predicted proteins | sample grotaG_FD_184143 | JGI IMG/M metagenome (GOLD analysis project Ga0209724, IMG submission 184143) | Glacier valley bacterial and archeal communities from Borup Fiord, Nunavut, Canada, to study Microbial Dark Matter (Phase II) -... | ecosystem: Environmental > Aquatic > Freshwater > Ice > Glacier ... | reverse complement strand
CATTTTTCAAACAAAAGAAGACTAAAAAGCGATTTGCAATCGCGGTCTTCAAACACAATAAGATAAAAAACGATTTGCAATCGCGGTCTTCAAACACAATAAGACTAAAAAACGATTTGCAATCGCGGTTTTCAAACACAATAAGACTAAAAAGCGATTGCAAATCGCATTTTTCAAACACAATAAGATAAAAAGCGATTGCAAATCGCTTGACCCCCCCGGCGCCATCTTATTCCTTCTTTAAATCGACAAAAAACACTTCATCCTGAACGATGGTTAGTCCTAAGTCTGGTAAATATTGAAAAACCTGTGGTAAATGACGATCGGCCATTAATTTATCTTTTGCTGGTTCAATAACAGTGCGGACATAATTAGGAAGTATTTTCGCCATCATTTTCGTGACTGATAACCAGTTAAAGCCCTCTCTTAGTTGAAATTTGGCTTTACAGGTGCGAAAACCGAATTTGCCGAATTTGGTATCCAGTGATTTTTTGATTGAAAATAAAACAGTTTGGTTTTCAAGGGCAAAAGCTTCTAACTTGTTAAAAGCTTCATCTTTTTGTTGCTGTAATGTTGTAATTGAATTGGAATTCTTTTTTCTGATTTCAAAAATTTCCTGGTCCATACTTGAATTGATAGATTTAAGATTTGCATCGCAGGCCGACATTTCTTCCAATGTCTTTTCGATAAATTCTAAAGGCGTTAAGGTGATAGTTTTTGGAGTTTTCATGACAATTAATTTACTGATGGATTAAATGGAAATTGATGGGTTTTGAAAACCAAATATTTTTGTTCTGCTACCGATGGTGGCAATGGAGCTATTAATTTAGCAATAATGAAGGGTTCACAAATACTGTCCCTATTTATTGCCCATTTTATCCCTTCAATGCTGATGGTATCATAATTGGATTGATCTAAAAATTTTCTTAATTCAAGGCTGGAATAAATTATATTTTTAACCATTTGAAATTTTTTTATTGATATTGAAATGAACTAAAGGAAGAATAAAAGTATGAGCAAGTAAAAGTATGCTTGCTCATAACTTTTAGAGAGAAACACATTAGAAAACATCAGAAAGAGCCACCGCCTTTTTTTCGGTTGGGTATAATAGCATCCATAAATTTCGATAATACAGATAATACTGAATTGTCTGTTGTGGTTGGGGTTAGCCTGACTACGATGTCTAAAAAGCCCAATAATCCGAAAACCAAACTACTCCAGTTATTCAAAAAGAAATTCCCTTTAGAAGTTTGATCAACACTTTGATTTTCATAATCAAGCTTCATGTCTCCTGAAAGAGTGGCTTTGGTTGATAATCCATCGGCAAAAGTACTGGCTATTGGGTCAGAATTTACCAGGTCTGCAAAGATGGTATTGTTGGCTATTAGTATAGAAGCCCATAAAACAAGACCCAGAACAAGTGTAGAAAGAATATATTTCATTGTGATTTTTTTTATTTAATTAAAAAAAGAATAAAAACCAATCGTAGAAAGAAAATGATCCTACGATTCTTTAAAAACTGAGCCTACTCCGAAAAGTCTAATTTTATGTAAGAGTTTAAACTTTTTAAAATAAATAGACCTTTCGGAGTGGACTCAAAACTACAGGACTATCAGACCAAGAACATACTCACTATTCGAGACCTTAGTACCGCTTTGGTTGATAAATGCAATGTAACACTGCACTTCATCACCGGCATAACTATTGGGAAGAATAACTGACATGGTCATTGTACTTCTGGCAGGACCATTGACAATAGCAACAACGGCTTGTTTGATAGGATTATACACTACCAGCATAGCCTGATCGGAAGCATCACCATTGGTTTCCCAGGAATTGTCTTCCCAGGTATAATGAATCTGCCCGGCTAAAGCTGCGGTAACAGTAGGGTTGAGTGCTCCTGCCAGATTTCCTTTGCTTACCACAGCCTTGGAATAATCAATGCTGAAATTAGGAAATACGCCCGTGATAAGATCGGGAAAATTGGCCGAAAAAGCTGCATTAACAGCAGTTTGACCAATGGCAAGGTTTTTAAACCCTACACGGAAAAAACTCGTCAGAGGTTGCAAAAATTTCATGACTGTTGCAAATTTAGCACGCTGCTCCAACTGAGCCGGAGAATTAGGATTCGTAGGATTTGCCACATACATGCGGATCGTACAAATGCCTTTCCAAATACTACCTACAACGGAACCCACTTTACCGGAAAATCCGTCTAAAATACCACTTCTTAAAATTGCCATAATATTTATATTAAATTGGTTTTTGCAACGCTCCAATAAACTTTTGTCCGCGGTTAAGTTTATATGAATCATTGCTGAAACAAAAATAAATAAAATTACTTTAACTATTTGTATTTCAATTTGTTTGGCACGTTTTGGCGCATGTAGGCAATATAATATTATTTGTCTTTATGATAAATTATATCCTCAAATCCTCCAAATCCTCCAGATCCTCTAATTTAATTTGGTGAAGCAATTAAATTCATGATTTAGCAATTTTGTGCAAAAAAAACCAATGTATTTTTCAGCAGTTTTATCACAAATCCCTATTTCTTTGGCAACCGATAAATATTCCTGACGGCTGAATGTTTTTGGTAATTTTTCATAAAATGCAAGTCGTCGCCCTTTCATGGTTACTTTAGGCATTTGCTGGTAAACAGCCACGGCATGACTTTCCAAAGTGGTTGCAATGGTCATGGCTGTATCAAAATCCTGATCAGAACATATTAGCGTGGGTTTATAGGGTTGGCCTATTTCTAATTCCATCAACCTGAGCGAAGTTAAAACCATGGCAATTCTAAAAGTGATAACTCCCAGCCTTTTGGTATTGGCATCCAGATCACGGCTTAAAAGCATTTTATTTTTATCCAGCAGGGTTTGAAAATAGTTCGTAAACTTTAACCCCTGGGCATCAGTTAATTTAAAATTAATCGGCTTGGCCAGTTTACTTAATTTCTCATACAAACAAAATACTTCATTTCCTTTTTGAGTGAAAAAACTCTGGTAATCAATTGGCTGATAGCTGACAAAAGGATTTAAAAACCCTCTTGTATCCTCAAATGCGTAATACATGAACCTGGAAAACAATCCATTTTCTACGTCTGGCATCAGGTTATGAACCTGTTTGGGAGTTCCTGACAGGCAGATAGCCAGATGAGGATTGGTGATTTCAATCATTTCCCGGTTGGCACGCCTGGCCATGGAAGTATTTTCATGATGAAATGCTTTCCTGAAAATATCTGTTGAATCGCCCCAGTCTTGTTTGGCAGTATTGCTTAATGTATCAGCTTCAGTTTCAAAAATGATCCCTCTAAAATCATTTTCAGAAAGAAGCTGTGTCAAAGCCGAAGAACTGGAATTGGCAGGAATAAACAACATTTTGCGGGGTGGTTCTTCTGGTTTGGCTAAACCTGCTTTTTGTGTTTTAGGCAAATTTTCATAATTTTCTAATTCTTTTAAATATTCAGCATGAGCCAGGGAAGATTGTTTGAACATTTCTTCATGAATAGCCTCAGCAAAATATCTTGACCATATCATTGTTCCTTTACCAGATGCGGATGGTCCTGTTATGAATAAAAACATATGTGCACTAAGTTTCCTGTTAAAATAAACCCCTTCAATATTTGGTACACAGGCACTCAGTACAGTCAGAGCACTTAGTAAAAAAATATCTTTTTCAATGCCTTCACCAAATAAAGCGCACGTTTCAGTCAGCAACTTAGGCAAATGCTGATATATTTTATCAGGTAACAAAGGAGTTACAAAAGTGCTTTCCTCTGTAATAATATTACTGCTGTCTGTTTCATCCTTTTTTTCATCCTTTTTTTCATCCTGAACAGTTTTTTTTTCAAACTGAGCAATAGGGGTTTCTTTACCAATATCAATACCTGCCTGTTTAGCCAGGTAAAAGAAAGTTTTGATGGTTGTTCCCTGGTGTTGGTTTTTCAGGCAATTGTCATATTTCTTATCGGTATCCGTGTAGGAATATTTAGGGTAAAAACGGCTGATACGGTGAAAATAAGCACGTCCCATCTCTCCTAATTCCTGGGCAAAAGCAAAACCAATCTGTAGCCAGTTGTCATAATTGGCCGTTAAATCGGTACACGACATTTCTATGCTTGCTGTCACTCTTTCAATATCCTGTTCAATATCCTGTTTAATATTTAAGGTTTCCGGTACATATTGTACCGGAGTTACTTTTTTTGAATCTCCCTGATTATCAGGGAGAATTTCATTCATGTAAAAGGGTACGGGTTCCATCTTATTTTATATATTGAGGATTAATGTAAGCATCAGGGTCATAGGGCAGAAAACAACACCTGGAAACATCTTTACCAGACTTGTCAACTTCCAGGTAATAATTGTTCCTGCAATAATCAGCAATGGCTATAAACCAGCTTAAATGAGTGTTTTTAGTCAGATCAATTTTGATGATCCATTTTAAGCCATCTCCAGAAGGAGAGGTAAATGTCAAAATAGTGTCAAAGTAGTAGTTATGGATTAATTTATGTTTTAACCCGTTCAAATCATTAACATGATCAAAATCAAGGGTTAAAAGACTGGAATGCACGATAAGTCCGGATTCACTTCTTTTATAAAAAATACCTGAAAAACAGGAATAGTCAAAATAATTGGCCTTGTAATTCCTGGCAGTATCTTTATCTTTTAATGTTCTTAACATCAATGTTTGATGTTCATATTGGCGGCTGGTAATCAGGTTATAAACTTCGACAACACTCATAGTGGCAGAAGGGATTGTATTACGGACAGGCTTTTGAAAAAAAGAAAAATCACCGGCAAATAATTTATTTTTTAATGTTGTATCTTCATGATATAACAAAGCTGTAGCAGTGATATCATCCAAAACAGATGATTCATCAAACAAAATTGTTTCCATAATTAATTATTAAAAAAAGTTGTAGTTATTGGTTTTTTGTAGTTTTCATTCAATAAATGTTCGATATCGCTTGTTTTGATAAATACCAAGCCATTTATTTTTGAAAAAGGTAATTTACCTGATTTTGTTAGCCTGCTAAGAGTTCGGGGAGAAATCTTTAAAATTCTCATGGCTTCATCTTTTCGATTCCATTCTTCAGCAAGACGCCTGGAATGTGATAAAGTGATCTTTGCAAGGGCTTTGGACAGCCCCTGCACATCTTTCTTTATTTCAGAATAAAGAGTAATAAGATCATTCATGGCTTATCTAATAGTATAGATCAGATCAATTGCAGGAAGCTCACTTTTTTTTAAGAACGTTATATTTGGAGCTATTCGGTAACGTTTTAAAATGCCTTTTCTGCACCAAGAGCTTATTGTTGTTGGATGAACCTGGTAATAGGAGGCTACTTCAAAAACATTCATTAAATCGTCAAATTCGCAGCATGTAAAAAATGTAATTAATTGATTGGCGTTAGGGAAAACAAATTGGACAGTGGATTCCAAAATTCTTCTTTTCCTTGTAGCGGGAATGAGCGGTAAATTTTCTTCGATCGGTAACACATCGATCACCTGATTCTCTGAAATAAGCCGGACGGGTAGGTTCATGATAACCTTTAGTTGCTGTTGATGATTCCTTGCAACTGACACTTCTGCGGGCAAAATAACCATTTCTTTCATTTTGATTTTTTTAAATGTTTTTTAAAATTCAAAATAAATTTAAACCAAAAAAAAGGTTATTTCCACAAATTAAAATACCCAGAATACACTTAGTGTATTCTGGGTATTTGGGGTATTTGGGGTATTTTGCCTATTTCGCTTGCAAGAGGGATAAAACCCATTTTTGTATTGTCATTTGTTGTATGTTTAATGCAATCAATGCCTATTTCAATGTTAAAGGTATTGTAGACAATATGCCTAATTTCATCATTTGTATAATAATGATTATCAGAATAATAACCCTTCAGTTGTAAGTTTTTCACCACTGAAATCATTACTGCTTTAAATCCCTGTCCGTGGTCAAGCCATATATGCGTTTCCCGACTAACCAATTTTTCATCAGCCAAAATATCCATGATTAGATCATACTTTTGGGGGCTTTCAAAAATATCTTTCAGTTTCAAATCTTGATTTATTTTCAAACCTCCTCCTTCTTTTGAAGCATGAGACTCTATTTTGCTTTGCGCAGGGATATACAAAGGCAATTTTTCATTTAATTCCTTATTTAATGCCGTCATATCAAGCATTAAAAAATCGGTTTTCTCTTTTTTAAATTGAGAATGGTGCAGAAAAAAATTTTGAATAATAGTTAGTAGTTTCATAAGATTAATTTTAGTTATAATGGTATCAAAACTAACTATAAATCTTACAAATGAACTATTTTATAATAATATTTATTTTTTTTTCAATAAAAATGAGGATCTGGAGGATTTGGAGGATTTGGAGGATATAATTTAATATAAAATTATATTTTCATATCTTATTTTTAACATCTTCTATGCTGATTGAATACTGTATTAGTTGGATATCAGTACAGAAATTGTTATATTAGTATTCAAAGAGTACTCAAACAGTACTCAAAGTATAACGTCAATAACTAATAATTTAAAATCATGGCAAAAATGAAGCGCAACATCGGAGACTCAGTTTCCGGTAAAATTGGGAATGTAGTTTTTGTACAAATGGGGGGTAATAGTTATGTAAGATCAGCCCCTTTTCGGGCAAAAAACAACTGGTCGGAGCAACAAATCCTGTACCGCCAAAGATTAAGTAAGATATCGAAGCTATGGAACTCCTTTAAATCCGATCAAACTAAAAAAATCTGGAAACTTGCAGCCGAGTCGATGAACGGCTATGCCTGGTTCATCAAAAAAAATAGTCCAGCCCTGGCCATCGATGGAACTTTATTTGATCCAACAATGCTATCCGTTTCAGACGGTCATTTAATCCCTCTTCAAAAAATAACCGTTGAACCTGAAATATTCACTGAACCAGTAGTAAATATACATTGGCAAAATGATGAACATTTAAAATCTGACCGTCTAAAAGATACTATCTGGGCCATGACTTTAACAGATGGAGTTTTTTCTCCTCCTGTAAATACTGGCTTTCACCGTGAAGATTTACATGCAACTATAATGCTTCCAAGACCTTATGCACCAAACCCGTCAGTATCAGGCATGGTTAACTTGTATCTATTTGTATCTTCCTCCGATGAACTACAATATACCCAAAGTGTTAGCTTTCAATTAATGAAATCCCGGAATTAATTAATCGCATAACTGGGAAAGAAGTAAGAAAGAAAAAGTAAAAAAAATAAGAAATAAGGAATAAGGAATAAGAAAATGAGAGGTTACTAAGGTATCAATATCATCTAATTCAACGAGGCACCACGGGGTCCCGCGATTTGTCCCGAGTACTCGGGACGGTTTAAAATCAAGCAAAAGAATAAAAAGCGATTGCAAATCGCTTGACCCCCGGTACCAAATTGATTTGATCCTAAAATTATATGATATATACATTTAAGCGCCAAAAATGAAAAAAAACAACCTTTTATTATTGAGACCTTAGTAATCAGGTCAATATCCCTGATACCGACCTTATTTACCTTCATTCCCGCTTTCCCTGAAGTGATTTTATTTATGGTGATAAGGTAAATAAGGTTTGGGTCTCGGGACTATTGACCTGGTTACTAAGATCTCAATAATAAAAGGTTGGTTTTTAATCCCGAGTACTCGAATTGGCGTTAACTTCATGCAATCTTATTTGTAACTATCTGATTATTAAGACTTAACTTTATGCAATTATCGCACACCAGATAGGAAAAGATACTGGAATGAATCATTTTGTAGGATTTAAAAACCGATATAACTTATTATACAACTATTAAACCACCAGGAAGTACTGCTTCAAATCATTGATTATCAGTATAAATGCACACGAAGTTAACGCCAATCCGAGTACTCAGGATGCTTTCGTACAACAATATTATGTGATTTATAGTTAGTTATGTTTTGTTTAAAAAAAACCACCTCTTATTTAGGTTCTATCACGAATTTAATGGAGAATTAATTAAGATAATGCGTTATAATTCTATAAATCAGTAAATTAGATCATTAATAATTATATTGGATGCATTTACATGTAAGTTTTTAAATAGTAAGCTATTATAGACATTTGCTATTGTTGCTTTCATTAAATTCGTGGTAGAACCATTTTTTAAAATATCCGAAGAAGATCATTCGATGAGGTGTAATCTGATTAAAGTTTTCCACATTTTAAAAGCCACCTAATAGAGCAAGTTAAATATCTCATTATATGTGTTAAACATATCTTTAATTCTTTATTTTCAAGCTTCTGCGAAACAAACATCAGTTTTGTAGTCATTTTGGTTACAAAATTTCACCATTACTTTGGTCTATTAAGCCGGTTTATACATAATTTCATTAACCCCATCAGATCAAAAAATATAAATTTACATTTTTACATAATTAAATAATATTGTTTTGTCAAAAATATTATCTTTCATCATGCGTTTAGCAAGCCAATAGCCAATTCATTTTTGATATTGGTTTGTTAAACGTATATTACAACATTTCTAAATTAAAAAAAAAGTATAATGATCCAGATTGACAACTATTATGAAAACATTAAAGCATTAATCCTTAATTATTTGCCATCATTAATTATGGCAGTAGTGGTATTGATTATAGGCTGGTGGATCATTGGAAGAATTGGTAAAGCTGCCACCTTCAGTATGAAAAAACTGGATGAATCGTTGCGCTCATTTCTTAGAAGCATCATTACAGTCGTATTAAAAGTTCTCCTGCTTATTAGTGTAGCTGGTATGATTGGCATACAGACCACCTCCTTCATTGCCATTATTGGTGCTGCCGGCCTGGCTGTTGGACTCGCCCTACAAGGTACATTGGCCAATTTTGCAGGCGGAGTACTGATCCTGATGTTTAAACCTTATAAGGTGGGTGATGTGATTGAGTCGCTGGGAAGAACGGGATTAGTAAAAGAAATCCAGATATTTAGCACCATACTGAATACGCCTAAGGGTGAGACCATCATTCTTCCCAATGGTGCAATCTCAAATGCAACGCTGGTGAATTATACGCATCTGGGCATCGCACTTATTGAAATCCCTGCCAACCTTGCAGGAAAAACCAATATAGACGACTTGCGTAAGATTATATTACCTGTCATTGCACAAGATGATCGGATTTTTACTGATCCTGAGCCAAGTATTGGTATTTTAGCTTTAAACGCAGGAACCTTATCAGTGGCTTTCCGTGCTTTCACACTGCCTCAAAACCTTGCTTCCGTTACGGGTAATATGATAGAGACCATCCAAACTGAACTGGGGAAAAATAATATTGAAGGCCCCATTGCTCATTCTTTTGTTCATACAATTGATGAAACAAATAAATAACAACTGCATGAAATTAGAGAGTGAGAAGATGAGAAAATGGGGCGTAAAGTAAAGGCTTCCATGCTCTCCTACTCATCTGTATATGCAAAATCAAGCAGTGGATGGTGCAGATTTGAATATCCTAAGGAGCGGGGTATTTTAAAAGCCATCATCATCACAAGAGATTAAAAAGCAATATGAAATCGACCTAAAAAGTCATTGCTTGAAATTTTATATAAATTATTAGATAAAAGATAGGCGCTGAATGTTTTGCTAACAAATTAAATATTTTAACTTTAACGCTCTATAAATTTCAATTCAAAACCAATTATGAAACCTACACGAAGAGATTTCCTAAAAGCGACCTCTATACTTTCTGCCGGCGCTTTTTTCATTCCAAATCTAATGAGTTGTGCCCCTTCCAACCGATTAAACATTGCAGTAATTGGCGTTGGAGGACAAGGACAATCGAACTGGAGCAAACTTATTAACCAGAAAAATCCAAAATGGAACGAAAATATTGTAGCACTTTGCGATGTGGACGATAACAGTGCAGCTGAGGGTTACAAAACGATGCCAAATGCAAAGCGGTTCAAAGATTACAGGGTCATGTTCGACCAAATGCACAAGGAAATTGATGCAGTGATGGTATGTACTCCCGACCACTCACATTTTCCGGCGGCAATGGCAGCCATGGAATTAGGCAAGCATGTGATTGTCGAAAAACCACTTGCTCACAACATCTGGCAATTACGTACTCTTCAAAAAGCAGCCAAACATTATGGTGTTACTACTCAAATGGCCAATCAGGGTCACACCACTAACGGTATTCGTCAAGTAAAAGAATGGTATGAGGCAGGGTTGTTAGGCAATGTGACTGAAGTAATTGCATGGTTTGACGGACCTGATTTTGGTCCGGGGAAATATTTCAATAAACCAGAAAGCTTTCCACCTGCCGAACAACCAATTCCTAAGAATTTAGACTGGGATTTATGGTTAGGGCCTGCAGCTGTTCGACCTTACAATGGAATTTATACTCCCAGAACATGGCGCAGCTTTTTCGATTTTGGCAATGGTGAAATGGGCGACTGGTGTTGCCATACGCTCGATGCACCTTTCTGGGCACTGGATATGGGTATGCCTAAGGTAGTTGAAGCAGAGTTTAAATCAGCCGTTCCCAATACTGGATTTATTTCTGATCAGGCCATTATTCGCTGGGATTTTCCTTCACGAGGTGATAAATCGCCGTTAACCATGCGCTGGTACGAAGGAGGATTAAAACCAGAAAATCGTCCGGAGTGGAATATGGAAAAGCTCCCCGGAAGCGGAATGATTATGGTTGGAGACAAACAATGCCTGTTGACCGGGGGACGCCCAAATGACCCACGTCTGTTGATGCCTGGTGAAGAATGGAAAGCATTTCAAAGTTCATTACCCGCTCAAACAATTCCACGAACATTTGAGGAAAACCCTCAACGAGAATGGATTGAAGCCATCAAGAATGGTACATTACCCGGTTCGAATTTTGATTATGCTACCAAATTAGTTGAAATGGCACTTACCGGAGTTTTAGCTCAACGCTTTAATACCCGTATTGAATACGATGCTGAAAATATGAAAGTTACCAACCATCCCGAATTGGATGCCTTTATCAAAGAACCAATGCGCGAAGGTTTTTCTTATGGTAATAAACTTTAATTAGATTGAAATCTTAAATAAAAAGAGTTACCGATTTTATATTTGTAACTCTTTTTTTATTGGCATACTATACAAAAGAGGCTTCCATGAATACCGTTACTTTAAAAACATTTTTTGTCATATTGTCTTCAGCAGTGATGGTATAGGTTACAGGATTCGAATAATCCAAAGCAACTCCTGATGGAGGATATATGGTAGCATTTTTCGATATTTCAAATTGGGGAATCATTTGTGTGACATCTGTATTTTCAGGAGCCTTAATAATTACCGTATTGTTAACAGTATCTATTACTCCGACTCCAAATGTGCATATCACTGTAAGTAATTTTGCCTCAGTGTTTATCGGTGATTCATTTTTTTCACAAGATAAAGACAATCCAAATATGCCCAAAACAAATAGCGACTTCAAGAATTTCATAATTTTATATATTTATAGGTTAGCAATCTTTTATTAATGATGTATTTAACATGCCCGATAACTACTTATTATCACCAAATGTAGCGTACTTTTTAGAAAATCCAATTATTTGAGTTTTATTGTAATTTAACTGCTTATCTCCTTCTGGCAAGTTAATTGGTTGTAGAGGGATTTCTAACTTGCGCCAAGATGTAAGTGACATATATTCAAGATAATACAGTTGTGGCTACTGAGAAACTTAAATATATAGCATTGTTACTTAGGGTCTGCTGAAAAACTCATAATGTACTGTATTTCATGATAATGAAAGTTTTTAATGTAGAATAAGTGCTCCCGAGTACTCGGATTGGCGTTAACTTCATGCGATCTGTTTTGTAACCACCTGATTGTTAATAAGTATGATTGGTAGTTGTTTTTTTATGGTAACAGGTTTTTAAGTTCCTTCATTTTCAAACAGAATCGGTACTAACACAATTTTCAACTTTAATATGGGTATGGCTTGATAATTATTGCCATACCCAAAATCCTTCATTAGTAACTATTTAGCATAGTTTATTTTTATTGTTTTCATATAATTACCAGTCGTTAATTTGGCCAGATATATTCCGTTTTTCAATGCTTCACCCTTATTATTAGTTCCATCCCAAGTCTCTTTATAAGAACCTGCTTCCATAAAATCTGAATCGATTAAGGAATTTACCAAGCTCCCTTTTATATCATAAATTTCCAGACGCACTTTCTCCCGACCTGGTATTGTAAATTGAATATTTGTGGAAGACATGAAAGGATTGGGATATGCTTCATTCAAAACAGAGGCAGACTTTAATACAGCTCCTTGTACCACAGTTGATTGATGGTGAGCCTCTGAGTGGCAGGAAACACATTCCATGTGGGTCAGTGTATTATCTTTATGACAATCCATACAACCTGTAACACTATGTGTATCATGAAATGTTGACACAAAAATGAGCTTGATATAAGCATTTAATACTTCAGCCGTTTTTGCAGCAATGTCTCCCGCTAAACGGGCACATCGTTCCTTTCTCTCAATATCTGCTACCTTTTTATCGGCTACAAAACACCATTGGCTGACCGATGGATGGCACAAAACACTTCCTGAAATGTTGCTTGGCAATGCTCCAATTGGCAATCCTCCAACAAGCTTCTGAGTGGTGTACGTTTTTGCATTTGCAGTAACAGAAGGTAATTTTTCGGAAGAATACCAACTCCAAACTTCATTAATTAAAGCTGTTGAATCAAGTTTCGAGGTTACCATACTAATGATAGCACCTGCACCGTTTAATGTTCCGCAAAGTGACCCCCATCCT
>Ga0209724_1003497_pt1 | contig 12807 bp, 9 predicted proteins | sample grotaG_FD_184143 | JGI IMG/M metagenome (GOLD analysis project Ga0209724, IMG submission 184143) | Glacier valley bacterial and archeal communities from Borup Fiord, Nunavut, Canada, to study Microbial Dark Matter (Phase II) -... | ecosystem: Environmental > Aquatic > Freshwater > Ice > Glacier ... | reverse complement strand
TCCCAACGTTGATTTTGCCTTTATAAATGTAAAAAACAAAAAGGAATCAATCGCACTACTTTCAGATTATGACATCGTTATTGACGGGACAACAATAACGCTAAACGCACTGTCAACTGAATGTATCGCACTTGCAAATTGTCATGGAGTAAAACCTCAACGGATTTGGAGAGGAATACCAATTCAATGATATTTTCAAATCGAATGGCAAGATAATGGTACCTGGTTTCGGAATGACACCTGGAACAACGAATATGATGGCAGTTTATGCCTGCGATCAGATGGAAAAAGTCAACTCAGTGCGTGTAAGTCATGGTGCATACCGGCCAATTGCATTTTCGGGTTCAATTACAGAAACGACTATTTACGAATACGATCCAAATTTGCATGGACGCACTGTTTTTGAAAATGGACAATTCCTTCAGGTTCCTCCGTTTGCACGCCCGCGTATCATTCAGCTTCCGCAACCTTTCGGAAAAACGCTTCAATACATCATTCCACATTCCGAAACATTTACACTGGCCAAATATCTAGAAAACAAGGGTGTTGAACTAATTGAGGTTCGTGGAACGTGGCCCCGTGAAAATATGCTGCTAATAAAAGCCTTGTATAATTATGGTTTTATGAATAACCAGCAGATATCCCTTAACGGACACGAATTCGGTATCATGGATGCCATCGGCGAATACCTGCAACAATGTGAAAAAGGGAAAACAACTGAATTATTTGGCTACTCGCTTCATATTGAAGTTGAAGGGATCAAAAATGGTCAGCTGGTAAGACAAACGCTGACTCATTCTCACCCTGCATCCGATGGTTCGGACCCGGAATGGGCCGGATTGAGGGCTTATACGCGAAATGTGGGAATCCCAATGGGCATTGCTGCACAACTTATTGCTCAAGGGAAATACACAGGTGAAGGTGCAATTTTTCCTGAATTTGTCTTCGATCCTAAAACAGTTTTTGAAGAGTTGGCCAAAAGGCAAATTTACATTCACACCAATGAAGAAGTAATTAATTGAAAATCATGAATAAGTTGAATAATATTAAAGCAGTCATTTTTGATTGGGCCGGAACTATAATTGACTATGGTTGTATGGCTCCAACTCAGGTATTTATTGATGTTTTCGGTGCAAAGGGGATCACCTTAAGTACTGAAGATGCTCGTGGGCCTATGGGAATGGCAAAAAAAGATCATGTTCGTGAGCTCATGGAGCTTGATTCGATTAAAAAGCAATGGATTACAAAATTTGGCCATATTCCTTCGGAGACTGATGTTGAAGCAATTTATGCCGAACTAGAGCCAAGTCTGGCAATGGTCGTTAAAAACTTCAGTACTCCTATTCCGGGAGCTATTGAACTTATTAATCTGCTTAAATCTCAGGGAATAAAAGTTGGAACCACTACAGGATATGTAGCCGGAATGATGAATAATATCTTGCCTCTTGCCGCTGTAAATGGCTTGATTCCCGATTCAGTTGTGAATTCATCGGACGTTTCTGCCGGGCGTCCCTTTCCATGGATGATTTATCGGAACTGCGAAATGTTAAATGTTTTTCCCTTATATCAAATGGTGAAAATTGGTGACACGGTTGCAGATATCCATGAAGGGGTAAATGCAGGGATGTGGACCATTGGATTAACAAAATCGGGAAACGAACTGGGATTGTCGCTAGCCGAAACCGAGAAAGCCGATCCGATATGGTTAATGGAAAAAATTGCCTTTGCAGGGCGGAAGATGCTGGATGCGGGCGCTGACTTTGTGGCTGAAGGAGTTTGGGATTGCTTACCTGCTCTTGAAGAGATCAATTTGCAAATTGAATCAGGCCACCTCAAATAATTTATCCTTTCAATCAAAACAAAAATGACGAAAGCCATTTCTCCCATCCTAAAAAAATGGAGGGTTCAGATATTTGCAGTGACATGGCTTGCCTATTTTGGTATGTATTTTTGTCGCAAAAATTTCAGTGTCGTAATGCCCGTAATGAGTCGCGAACTTAGCACTACAAAGGAAGAATTTGCACTTGTGATAACAATTTACAGTGTAATGTACATGCTTGGTCAGTTTTTGAATGGCTATCTGAGCGACCGGCATGGACCCCGCCTGATTGTCGGGATTGGCCTTCTGCTTTCTATAATTGCAAACCTAATGATGGGTTGGATGGGCACGATCGGTTCATTTCTATTTTTAATGGGACTGAATGGCTTAGGGCAATCATCAGGTTGGTCGGGACTTGTTAAAAACCTCACACCCTGGTTTAAAAAGAGAGAGCGCGGCGTTATGATGTCGTTTTGGACCACATGTTATGTTATTGGAGGTGTCGCTGCAACTGCATTTGCTACTTATTGGCTGACCAACCAACATTTCATGACTGAATATTCCTGGAGAAGAGCGTTTTTTGCACCCTCCATTTTGTTATTGGTTATTTTTCTCATTTATATCATATTTGATCGTAATAGTCCAACCGATGTCGGACTCGATACATTTGAAAAAAATACAATCACAAAAAAAGGGAAACAAAAGCAGAAAGAAGCGCAGATTGCGGTATTGAAAAATGGTGCCGTCTGGGTTACTGCAGCAATGTACTTTTTTTTAAAATTTACCCGGTATGCCTTTCTTTTCTGGCTTCCATTGTACCTGTCAGAAGCGCTGTTTTATTCCGACCAACAGGCAGGATACACCTCCATGGCTTACGAAGCTTTTGGTTTCTTTGGGGTTCTGGCCGCTGGTTTTGCTTCCGATTATTGGTTTAAAGCCCGCCGATTCCCAATCAGTTCGATTATGTTGTTCGGATTAGCTATCGTTCTGTTCATTCAACCCTACCTAAGTCCTTTAGGTATAATCCCAACAATTCTTTCGATCGGATTGATCGGCTTTTTCACTTATGGTCCCGATTCGTTAATGTCGGGAGCAGCCGCTATGGATATGGGAAAAAACCATGGAGCGGCATTGGCTGCAGGCATAATTAATGGTGTTGGCTCTGCAGGTCAGTTGCTATCGCCTTTTGCAGTCGCTTTTGTGTCGCAAAAATATGGATGGAATGCCTTGTTCCAACTATTTGTAGTTGTAGCCCTGATCGCGGGTATGCTGCTGATTCTGAAATGGAATTATGGAACTGAAAATCAAGAGGATGAAATAGCTGAGTTACAATTAGCGCATTCAGAAGAATTTACAGAATTGGGTATTAATACCAATATTTAATCATATAATCGAATTTAAAAAATGGACAATAAACTATTCACCCCGGGTCCCTTAAATACAAAACACTCGGTGAAGGAAGCAATGCTTCACGATATGGGGTCGCGTGACAAAGAATTTTTGGAAGTAGTAAAAGAAATACGTAGTGAACTGCTAAAAATTGCAGGTGTAACCCGAAAAGAAGGATATGATTCTGTATTGATGCAAGGTTCAGGAACTTTTGGTGTCGAATCGGTTATATCATCAGTTATTCCAGCCAATGGCCATTTACTTTTGATTGCCAATGGTTCATACGGAGATCGGATGCGACAAATGGCACAGGTCTACGGTATAAAAACAACCACTTTAAGCTATAAAGAAAACATTGTTCCTCCGTTTGAAGATGTTGAAGAAGCGCTGAAAAATGATGATTCAATTACGCATGTGGCAATGGTGCATTGCGAAACAACCACCGGGATTTTCAACGACATAAAAAGTATTGGGAAAATAGCTCAAGACTACAACAAAATTTTCATTGTTGATGCAATGAGTAGTTTCGGAGCTGTCCCCATCGATCTGAAAGGAATTGATATCGACTTTTTGATTTCATCTTCCAACAAATGTATTGAAGGTGTTCCCGGATTTTCATTCGTTATTTTTAAAGCCCACTCGCTAAATGGTTGCAAAGGCCATGCCCGGACAGTTTCACTCGACCTTTACAGTCAATGGGCAGAAATGAAGAAGAACAACCAATTTCGGTTCACACCTCCGATTCAAGCTATTCTCGCCTTCCGAAAGGCGATTGAAGAGTTAAAAGCCGAAGGTGGTATTCTGAAACGATCAAAGCGGTACCAGCAGAACTACGCTCTATTAATAAAAGGAACCGAATCGCTTGGACTGGAAACCTATCTGGATAAAAAAGATCAGGGATATATTATCACATCCTTTCTATTTCCAATAAATTCGAATTTTGATTTTACCCGGTTCTACGAAAAGCTGCATCTGCGTGGTCAGGTCATTTATCAGGGGAAATTGTCAGATACAAACTGTTTCCGGATTGGTAATATCGGTCAGCTATATCCGGAAGATATCAATCGTTTACTTGATGCTATCAAAGAGGTGCTGACCGATATGAAAGTTACGATCGGAATACCCACAATTCATTAATCTGTAACATCCTGTTCATTGAAATGTAACATCTATGAAGGATATTTGCCGTTAGAAATTATAAAATAGGTAAAGAAAGCTTAAAATAGATTTCTAGCAGTCGATCAATTGATTAGTTTGAAATATTGGAATTTTTCCATAAAATAGTAAATACATAACGGAATGAAATTAAGAATTTTACTGGCATTCGTTTTTTTACTCGGGGCGAAAAGCTTCGCGCAGAATCTGAATAATGTGCAGTTTCCGAACATGCAAAAAGGTTCGGCGCGAAAAGAAATCATGTTGCCAAATATTTTGGGCTTCCAGACATTAAAGTGCGATTTTCATATGCATACCGTTTTTTCGGACGGGGTAGTATGGCCTACTGTTCGGGTTGATGAAGCCTGGGAAGAAGGGCTTGACGCGATTGCGATTACTGACCACATCGAAAAACAGCCTTCAAAAAAATATGTAAGCGGCGATCATAATGCCTCGTATGAAATAGCTATCGAACATGCAAAAGAGAAGAATATTCTGCTGATTCATGCTGGTGAAGTGACCCGTGATATGCCTCCCGGACATTTAAATGCTCTTTTTCTGAATGATGTAAATCTGCTCGACACAGCAGATCCGATTGAGGCACTCGAGGCTGCAAAAAAGCAGGGAGCTTTTATTATGTGGAATCATCCGGGATGGAAAGCTCAACAACCGGATACCTGCATGTGGATGCCAAATCATCAGGAGTTATTCTTGAAAGGTTTAATCAATGGGATTGAGGTTTTTAATGAACAGGAGTATTATCCTGTTGTACTTGACTGGTGTCTCAATCGCAATCTTGCCGTGATTAGCAATTCTGATATACATGGTATAACAGCAAGTTTTTACGACCTTGAAAATGGACATCGGCCAATGACACTTGTTTTTGCCAAAGACCGTAGTCTTGAATCTATTAAAGAAGCATTATTTGCAAACCGCACACTTGCCTATTTCGACAACAAACTTGCTGGTAACGAAAAATTTCTAAAAGCATTTTTTAAAGCTTCTGTTATAATAAAACCTACGGGAATAACGAATAGAAAAAAACATGAACTGTTTGAAATAAGTAATACTTCAACCGTTCAATTTAATTTAGAAACAAAGAAGGGGGAATTATTGACAATTCCAGCCGAGGCTTCATTAATTATGCCACTTAACAGTGAAGACTTCAAAGAAATAACTGTCAAAAATCTTTTTACAGGTTCGGAAACAAATTTGAAGGTAAATTTATTCTGATTTTAGTGATGAATACAACCAGGTTATTGACAGAAGGTGATGTAAATTTCTCAGAAATACGCAAGGAATGGAATCAGCATTTTACGGATACCTTAACCATGCAGATTCTCAAAGACGATGCGCGTTATTTTCTGCATCAGTCGATGTCGAGTCCGTGTCTGGATGTATTAGACAAATCGAAGGGAAGTGGAATGAGAACAATTTCAGGAAAATATATGCTTGATTTTCATGGAAATAATGTTCATCAACTTGGCTATGGAAATGACTATGTGATTGATAAGATTACAGAGCAGATGCGTCGTTTGTCTTTTTCACCTCGCCGATATACGAATCAACCCGCGGTAGAATTGGCTGCAAAATTAGCCAGTCTTCTGCCCGGGGATTTGAACCGGAGTTTATTCGCACCTGGTGGTACTTCAGCTATAGGCATGGCATTAAAACTGGCACGTGTAGTTACCGGTAAGCATAAGGTGATTTCGCTCTGGGACTCATTTCACGGGGCATCGCTTGATGCAATTTCAGCAGGTGGTGAGGCTGTCTTCAAAAAACACATGGGCCCCATGATGCCTGGGGTTATCTGTATTCCGCCTCCAACCACCTATCGTGGTATCTTCGGGGAGACAGAAAAAGATCAGTTAAAATATGCCGATTACCTTGAATATGTGATTGAAAAAGAAGGTGATATTGGCGCTTTTATTGCTGAAACAATCCGGAATACCGATGTTCAAATACCATCGAAAGCATACTGGAAAAGAGTTCGCGAAATATGTTCCAAACATGGTGTGCTGCTTATCTTGGATGAAATCCCTATTGCGCTTGGGCGGACAGGCAGGATGTTTGCATTTGAACACTTCGGTATAGAACCCGATATACTATGTCTTGGCAAAGGATTCGGTGGTGGGATCATACCATTTGCAGCCATCGTCGCCCGTGATAGCTATAATATTGCAAAAGATATTTCGCTGGGTCACTATACACATGAGAAAAATCCGGTTGGAAGTGCTGCAGCTTTGGCAACTTTTAGTTTTATCGAAACCAATAACCTGTTACAAAAAGTAGCGGATGACGAAAAATGGATGCAGACAAAGTTATTGCGGCTAAAAGAAAAATCTCCGTTAATCGGTGATGTCCGTGGAATTGGTCTTCTTTGGGGAATTGAGCTGGTCAATGATCAGGTAACTAAAGAAAAAGCCGTTGAAGTAGCCGAAAAAATTATGTACGATTGTATGCTGCACGGCTTAAGTTTTAAGGTTTCGCAAGGAAATGTGCTGCAACTTTCACCGGCACTCACGATTAGTTGCGAAGATTTACAGACTGCTTTGTCAATTCTCTCATTTGTATTTGAAAAACATTCTTAATAAGCTAATATGATATTAATTTATTGTCATTTAGAATTATAATATTCAACTATTTATAAAATGCATTAAAAATCAATTACAATATGAAAACAAGTTTACATTTATTATTCATTTTTTTAGCACTGACATCTGGAAAACTATTTGCGCAGAATGATTTGGCAATGGTTTCTCCAAAAGAGGTTGTAAGTACCGGTTCGTTTTCTACCGGACTGCCTGTATTTGAATTCAAGGTATACACGAATGAAAGCGATCTAAATAATATTTCGAATGACATGATTGAGCAACATGTATTTGGAGAATTGGTTTCCAGGAAATTATATCTACTTGATTCAAAATATACCTACACTGTACCAATTGTTCCTGGTAACCCGCAGATGAGAACAATCGTTCGTAAACCGGTTATTTATGATGCGGTTATGAAAATTGAACGTTATCTGAAAAAATCGGTTAAAAAAGGAACGATTTCAATTGAAACCGCTTCGGCTGACTTTAATAAAGTTTTAGATGTAGCTAACAGTATTTGTACTGCAGATACAAAAAGCTTTGAAAAAGAAATCAGCAGTTCGGATGATGCGGTTTCACTGGTTAATCTTTTAACGAAAAGAGTGAACCTGGTATTATAGTTCATTTTTATAGAAAATCTAATTTATTATTGATTTACTGATATTTATGGCTTAACAAAACCACAGATAGCCATAGCTATGCCCATTAATTACTTATTTACAAATTCTAATTACATTAAAATGCGAAAAATTATTTTTTTAGTATTCATGACCCTTCTGATCGGAACTGCTGTGTTTGCCCAAAAGGTAAATATCGAAGGAACCGTGAAAACCAGAAACGGAGAATCACTTCCAGGCACTACTATTCAGATAAAAGGGACCACAAACGGCACCTTATCGGATGAGAATGGACATTATACCATACCTGCAGAGGCTAAAGACATTTTGTCCGTATCGTTTGTTGGATTTGAATCGCAGGAAGTTACTGTTGGCAATCAAAAAGTAATCAATATTACTTTAGAAGAATCGAAAAAGGAAATCAAAGAAGTTGTTGTAACCGCTTTAGGTATTGTTAAAGAAAAAAGTACCATCGGGTTTTCCATTCAGAATGTTAAAGGTACTGAGCTGGTTAAAGCCAGGGAGCCCAATGCAATCAATGCCCTGACCGGAAAGGTGGCAGGATTGACAATTGGCGCTTCTTCCGAAATACTTGGAGCACCTTCGGTTCTGCTTCGTGGAGCAGCTCCACTTTATGTAATTGATGGAGTTCCGGTTCAGACAGACACCTGGAACATCAACCCCGATGATATTGAAAGCTACACGATATTAAAAGGGCCTACCGCTGCAGCATTATATGGATCGCGAGGCCAATATGGTGCCATTCAGATTACCACTAAACGTGGAACTACTGATAAACGAGGCTTTTCTGTCGATTTTAATTCAAGTACAATGGCGGAGGGCGGCTTTTTGGCCATACCAAAAGTTCAGGACGAATACGGACCCGGCGACCACGGAATCTATGCATTTGCTGACGGAAAAGGAGCCGGTTTAAACGACGGCGATTATGATGTTTGGGGGCCAAAGTTTGAAGGACAGTTGATACCGCAATACGATGGACTTTACACACCCGGAACTTCTTACACTACAACTTATGCCAATGGTTCAACCTATAAGGGTAACATTAAACCAACGCCATATATTGCACGAGGGAAAGACAACCTGAAACGCTTTCTTCAAACCGGACTCCTTTCCAACAACAGTCTTGCTCTTTCGGCAAGCGGCGAAAAATACGACCTACGTTTCTCTGCATCGCACAGTTACCAGAAAGGTATCGTTCCGAATACCTCGCTCAATATTACCAGTTTCAATTTAACCGGTGGTTATAATATTTCAAAGAAACTTCGTGTAAGTGCAAATATGGCCTATAGCCGGCAATACACACCTAATGTTCCGGACGTGAACTATGGTCCGAATAGTATTATCTACAATATTATAGCCTGGGGAGGCGCTGACTGGAACATTGATGATATGCGCAATTACTGGCAGCCTGGGAAAGAAGGAGTTCAATCGAATTATGCGGAATACCAACGTTACCACAACCCTTATTTCATGTCGTACGAGTGGTTGCGCGGTCACAACAAAAACGACCTAACAGGAAATGCAACGATTTCCTACAAATTCAACAATTACCTGAGCCTGCAAGCGCGTACTGCTATTTCAACCTACGATTTATTCCGGTCCGAAAAGCTTCCTTACTCGGCACATCCCTATGGTCGCGAAGCTGGTGAAGGTGATTACCGCGAAGACAAACGTAACCTGTTTGAGAACAATACCGACGTACTTTTGTCGTACGACCGCTATGTGATTCCAAAACTAAGCTTGCATGCCACCGCTGGGGGAAATATTCGCACCTACTCATTTAGAAGCAGCTATGCCACTACCGACTACCTGAATGTTCCGGGATGGTATAACCTGAGTAATTCTAAAAATCCGGTAAAATCATACAACTTTTATGCACCAATGCAGGTATTGAGTGCTTATGCAACTACTGACCTTACTTACGACGATTTTCTTACGCTGTCGGTAACAGGTCGTGCCGATAAAAACTCGACACTTCCAACCAGCCACAACACCTATTTCTATCCATCGGTTTCAACAAGTATCGAGCTATCAAAACTAATGACCATTCCTTCCGTTAAATCTTGGAAATTAAGAGGTTCGTATGCAAAAGTGGGTGGTGCTTTAACATCAAGTACGATTGGCCAATTGTGGGTTCCAGGTTATGGCGGTAATTATTATTCGCCTTACGATGGGCCTTCATTCCAGAACTCCGCTTCATACGGCATTAGCCTGATTCAGGGAAAACCAGCCGCTGCTTTTACAAACACTATTTCGAATCCCGACCTGAAACCAAACTCAAGCTCGGCGTGGGAAGTTGGTACAGATATTGGCCTATTTGAAAACAAACTTATGTTTGATGTAACTTACTTTTCGAGCATCGACGGCCCTCAAATCTTCTCATTACCAATTTCAGGAGCAACCGGATATTCATCGGCTTTGGTGAATGGAATTAAGGTTCAGCGAAAAGGGATCGAGATTAATGTTTCAGGCTCTCCTGTCCATAACACCAATGGCTTTAGCTGGGACATTTCAGCAAACTATTCAACGAATCAGCGATACCTGAAAGAGATATACACAGGAGTTGACAAGTTGAACATCTATTTAAAAGTTGGTGACCGCATGGATAAAATGTATGGTACTGACTTTGTGAGGACTTCGGATGGAACAATTATCAATGATGCCAGTGGCCGCCCAATCAAAAATTCAGTTGTTCAATATCTTGGAAATTCAAATTCGGATTGGGTTGGAGCGATAAACAACACGTTTTCATATAAAAATTTAAGCCTGAAAGTTCAGTTCGATGGACGATTTGGTGGACAAATTCTTGACTATGTTGAAAAGAAAACCTATCAGGGCGGACGGCACATCAATACCGTGCTTGGCGAAATGGGAGTTGCCCGCGTTAATGACACCAAAGGGATTAAATCGTATGTTGGCGAAGGGGTGGTTGTAAGCAACGGACAGGCTATAGTTTACAATTCAGATGGCCAGGTTACCAACTACGACAAGCTGCAATTTGCTTCGAACACAACTCCTACTTACCTGCAAGATTACATCAGCCGATACTATGGAACCGATGTTGCCGACCGCATCAGCCGTTCTTTTGTAAAATTACGTGAAGTGGTTTTGACCTACACGATCCCTCAGACTGTCTTAAGCAAGACTTTTATCAAACAGGCCAATATCTCATTTGTTGGACGTAACCTGTTGTACTTTGCCGAAAGAACCGATATTGATATCGAACAGTATGCAGGAGGTGATGGTTCTTCAGGACTTCAAACCCCAACAACGCGTCGCTTAGGTTTCAACCTGAATATCAGCTTCTAATCCAATATTAATTACAAATTTACAATAATACAAAATGAAAAAAATAATCATATTTATGATGTTGCTCGCAGTTGGGTTATCATCATGCCAAAAATTCGAGGATCTCGAAAAAGATCCGAACCGCCCCGGTGAAGTGCCGCCATCGCTGGTTTTTACCAATGTGCTTTATAGCCATTATTATTCCCCATGGAGTGATGAACAAAGATGGAGTCAGTTTCATTGCAGTAACTATGCCTATTACGACGATCAGGAATACGATTGGACAACCACGAGTTTCAATTATACTCAGTTGAAAAACGTTAACCAAATGATTTCAGAAGCCAAACGGATTGGTTTGGCCGACAACAATGCATATTCAGCTATTGGAAAGTTCTTTAAAGCCTACTTTTTTGTTGATATGAGCATGAAGCTGGGCGATGTTCCAATGACTGATGCGTTGAAAAGCCTTGAAAATACAGCACCAAAGTATGATACACAAAAGGTTGTATTTAAACAGGCACTCACCTGGCTCGAAGAATCGAATACTGAACTTCAAACACTCATTACCAGCGGTGATCAAACGCTTTCCGGAGATTTCATGCTTGGCAATGACCTGAAGAAATGGCAAAAAGTAGTAAACAGTTACAAGCTTCGTGTATTAATCACCCTGAGCAAAAAAGAATCGGATACCGATCTGAACATCAAAACGCAGTTTGCCAATATCGTGAGTAATCCAGCCAAATATCCGGTAATGAGTTCGTTGGACGATAACCTGAAATTCACTTACAACAGTTCGACTGACAAATACCCGTTAAATCAGGATAACTACGGACAGACCGCTACACGTAGCAATATGGCGGCCACTTACCTGAATACACTGGCATCGCTGAAAGATCAACGTACATTTATTGTTGCCGATCCTGCTCCTGCTAAAATTAAAGCAGGGCTCACTGCTGCCGACTTTGGTGCTTACGTTGGAGCCAGTTCAGGCGAAAGTTTGGACGACATGTCAACCAAAATGTTAAATGGCGAATATTCTGCGATCAGCAAGAGTCACTATTACAGCTCTTACACCGGCGAACCATGCATCCAGATTGGTTACTCCGAAGTATGTTTTAACATTGCCGAAGCCATTAACCGTGGTTGGGCAACTGGAAATGCCGAAGATTATTATACCAAAGGAATTAAAGCTTCATGGACTTTCCACGGAGTGACCGATGTTGAAACAAAATGGACCTCCTATTATTTACAAGCTTCGGTTAAATTAAGCAGTACACCCGCTGTTGCTTTAACTCAGATTTTAACTCAAAAATACCTTGCCTTCTTTCAGAATTCCGGATGGGAAGCTTACAACAATTACAGAAGAACAGGAGTACCATCTTTCTTAACTGGTCCCGGAACTGCAAATAGCGGACGTATTGCTAAACGCTGGCAATATCCAAGTTCTGAAAGAACCACCAACGCGGTAAATTACAGCGCAGCGTTGAAAAGTCAGTTTGGAGCAGAAACCGACGATATCAATTCCGATATGTGGGTTATAAAATAACTGAAGTCATCACAAAATCCGATTATCGAATTTAGATTAAAACAAATCAATTCAAATTTTGTATGCAAGAAATTTTGCTAAGAATAAACGGAAGAAAAAGGTTTGGCTCTAATTTTATTTTATAATAAAATAACAAAATTGAATCATTTTCTCATTATATTTGTTGTTGAATTATCGAAAATCAGAGAGATTCTATTTCGAGACCTATTGGTTTATTTGCTTTGTATAGAATTGATATTTAAGTGTTTAATTTTATAATTGGAATCCCAGCTGGGTCACCAAATAACGAGGAGAAGTCATAACGGCTTCTCCTTTTTGATTTTTACAATTCGCAATCCTTTCATCTATTTTACAATATGCATCTATAGCAGTTTCATA
>Ga0209724_1003494_pt1 | contig 12813 bp, 13 predicted proteins | sample grotaG_FD_184143 | JGI IMG/M metagenome (GOLD analysis project Ga0209724, IMG submission 184143) | Glacier valley bacterial and archeal communities from Borup Fiord, Nunavut, Canada, to study Microbial Dark Matter (Phase II) -... | ecosystem: Environmental > Aquatic > Freshwater > Ice > Glacier ... | reverse complement strand
TGGTTTTCAATTCCAGGGCTTGTAAGCGACGGGCTTCTCGCCAGTCGTGGGGTTTTGTTTTACTATTCATTTTACTAAAGTTAGCTTTTTTTATGCCATCTTTAGTTCTTTTCGCTCAGGTCTATAGATGCGGCTCAAGTTTTATGATAGCCATTTTCGGCCTCTTTCTCACAGCTTTTTTGCATCTAATATCGTTGACAGCTAAACAATATTTTGATACAATAGACTGAGTATAGGTTCAAATCGTTTCCAGCGAATTGAACTTTTAAAAAATGAACTGAGAAAAAAAAGAACTAAGGATGCATTTCGTAGATGCGTCCTTTTTGTTTGCCTCTAAGCCACGCGGCTTATACGCCCACCCTTCAAACGTTCAGCCTCTTTCAACAAAACTTCAACGACGATTGCGCTGCCAGACTTCTTCGGGCTGTTCTTTCGCAAAACCTCAAAGGCTTCTTCGACGGCTCTAACCGAGTCCAAAGGCACATTTGCAGTAATACGCGATGACTTCGCGCCTTTGCAATCGGTACGTTCAAACGTTAAGACCATGTTAACTACTCCTTTCATATTTTTGTTCATAAACATTTTCGCGTAAAAAAATTTCGACCTAGTAAACTTTATACAATATTTTAGCATATATCCAATAAAGTATCCCCGCCGCAAGCGGCGGGGTATTATCAGAAGAGGGCCAGCTGACGATTTTCATGAAGTTTTTGATATTCTTGGCCTTGGTTTCTAACGTACTGGCTTATCGTATTTTCGTCGCCGTGCTTGCTTACTGTTACTGCGAAATATCCGTCGCTCCAAAATTCCCCGCCCCATAATTGCCTTTTTACTTGGGGACAGCGCTTAAAGATTTCGCGGGCGGTAATACTTTTGATAATTGTCACTATCTTCGTCACACTGTATGTTGGGACTGATTGCACTAAAAAATGTACGTGGTCTTTATCACTCCCTATTTCTAAAAATTTGACTTGATACCGAGCCTCAAGCTCTATGCAGATTTCTTTAAGTGTTTGATCAACTGTGCTATCAAACACCGCTCGTCGGTATTTAGCTGGAAATACCAGATGATAGATAAGTACACTTACATTATGACTTTTGTGATTGTATTGGCTCATTCCAATATCTTACGCCGCAAGCGGCGGGGAATGCAACCCATAGAGATTCAACAAGAGAATGCGGTGAGGTGGCAAATCGAGCAAATGCATCGTGAACTTAAACAACTAACTGGTACTGAAAAATGCGAATGCCGCAGTCAAAGAGCCCAACGCAATCATTTGGCTTGTTGTATCAAGCTTGGCTGGCGATTAAAGTCAAAGCTAAACAACTGGAAAAAACGCTTTATGCGGTTGTTAAAGATTTATTCAGCGACTATTTGCGGGCTGAATTACGAAACCCTCGTATTCCCGCCCTGCTTGCTGCCTAAAGCGAAAGTCCTAAAATGCATTTCATTTGGTTTGTGCCCAGAGCGACTTACTTTAACTCTAAAGCCTTTAAGATCAAAATCAATTCCGAAATAATAATTTTCTAATTCAGGAACCCTAAATAAACTTTTAGGATCAGCATTTGCACCAGAACAAAAATGGATTAATTCAATTGAGCTGGTTTTTCCAGCGCGGTTTCTTGTCTCAAGGTTAGTTGAGTCAGGGCTTTTTTCCGACAATACAATATTAAGACCTTGCTTGAAAGTCATTGACTTGAAAGATTCTAAATCGCTGAATGTTGAGTTAATCACTTTATAAGCTTTACAATTCGGCCTTTATCCAATTCAACGGTGTCCAGAATGTATAGAAGGTCCAGAGCAAGAATAAACCAATCGTATGTCAAGGATGATGGTGTTTGTCTACTTACTCTTTCTTTTTTGAGTTCATCCCACAATCGTGAAATAGTTTTCGGTTCTGTTAACCTTTTTAAGATTTCAGCACCAATGGGTAATAGAGCTCTATTTTCATTTATGCGTTTAGTAGGTAAAATCATATAATAATTATTTTGCTTGGATCTTCAAAGATATCACACTGTTCAAAAAAGTATGCAAGTACAGCCTGAACTGCACTCTGTAGATTGACTGGTAGTAATTCAATGCCACCAATAAATATTTGAAGTCTATAATATATATCATCCGGTAACAAACCTTGAGATTTTAACTCTAGGTATTGTTCCTTAAACGCCTTACCAACTTTATCCCCTAGTCTTGGGTCATATGAATTATCGAAATACTCCTTAACAAGATCAGATTTAGCCATGCCCATCCTAAGTAGAAGTTTTACACTGTTAGAAAGTCCATTCTGGTCTAATTTATCTGGTGGTACAGGTCTAATCAAACCATCATCCATTGGTAGTTGCTCGGCAACTTTATGCAATAAGGGCTTTAAATCTTCCAACCTTAATTGCATAATACCTCTAATTGAGGGAACAGGCCCTAAAACCAAGGCCAAATCTTCTCTTAACAAGTTAAATACTTCTTTGCGAAGTTCTTCATAGCCCCAATTCTGAAATGTAATATTTGGGTTTTGGTGGGCAAGATCTAAGAGTTTTTTTCCTATATTGGGACTCAAGCCACTTTTTGAATTATGTACAAATACCCAAATATTGAAATGACTTTGCCAATAGGGTAAAGCTTCCTTAAAATCCTCATCTATTTTCTTAATAGTCTGATACTCTTTTACTTCATTTGGTGCATATAACTGAAAGAGAGTACGTTTAGAGCGTAAATAACCATCATTTTTCTTGTCTCCAGCTTTTCCCCATGGGCGGTAGCGTTGAAAATCTGAAGGATACCTATGTTCCATTATGTCGCTAAAAAAATCCTGGAATTCATTACCTCTCTTAGAGATGTATTGAATAATGTAATTCTGCTCATAGAACGCACGGGTTAAGTCATCCATATTTTATCTTTGTTTTAAAATTTTTGTGTTGCATACAAAGTAGATTTTATCTTCTTAATTAAAAAAGAGATAACTGCTCCTTCTTACACACAACCCCCAAGCAGATTGACCTGTACCCAACTCGACTCCTTCAGTTATACTACCCAATTAACACTACAGAATAATGTTGTGGTTTTGGTGATGGGTATGACTATCATTGGTTTAAAATCCTGCCTCAACTAAAATAGCTGTTAGTCGGATTGTTAACCTTGCCTAGTACAAATTGCCTGTTAAATTATGCGGATTTATTTCTTACTATATTTAATAATCTCACATTTGTCAAAATTCTTTGACTTCAGAATGAGTTTGAAATAATACTTTCGCAGAGGCAGCAACACTCGTTACTATCTTTCCTCGACAACCAATTACCGCTTATTCTGAGAGCCGGAGAAGAAGCGCGCAATCTCGGCGCGGTGGCGGATGCCACTAACGATACCAACCGCGATCAGTCCGCCAACCCAGGCCAGCAGCATATCCACCGAAAGGAAATCCCAGCTTTCCTCAAGTTCGCCACTAATAAAACTTGCCGATAGTCCCGCCAGAATACAGCCCACCACGAACAGCAGCGTCCGTAACCACAATATTGGGACAAACATTACCGCTGCCCCCACCAACGCCCCCGCCATCACCGGATATAACTCTTGCATTTTTTACAATCTCCTATCTAAATTCTAAAAGCTGTCAGGAGTCACAAACCTAACCCCCTAGCCCCCTTCCGCTTTAGGGAAGGGGGAATTAAAACCATCCTGTTAATACTGTCCATCCTTATTAATATCTTTTCCGACAACCGACAACCGATGACCGACAACCGTGCCTAACCCAAAACCGCCCCAAGCCCGGCCTCGGCGGCTAACTTGTTAAAGGTAGCTAACTCCGCCGCCACCAGAGTTTCAAAAAGGGTAATTTGCTCCTCAATTTGCCCTTTCAGCATGGTAAAAACCTCCTCAGCGGAATCGGTAGGGCGATAATCACCCAACGCTACCGCTCCCGTCACAAAACCCAACTTACTAAATAGGCGGGGCCCCTTGTTCAGGTTATCCGCCCAGCCCGCCTTCAAATCGGGAATCTGCAAAGTCTTCTCGATTTCCAGCACCTTTGCGCTCAAAGCTTTGGCAGCCTCGACCACTTCGGGTTTGGCGGTAGCGCGTTTGACCCAACCGTCTAGCTGAATGCGAGTAGAACGCATTCGGTTGATACTTTTGGCGGTGCGGTCAAGCTGCTGGTGAGTGCGCCACAACAGGTCGTGTTGCGCCTCCAGGTCGGCCTGAGTAGCGGGCAGGTTTGAAGGTTTAATAATGTTGAAAGATTGGGTTAGCTCAATTTCGCCCGCCTTCAAAGTCACGCTGTAACTGCCGGGAGCCACAAACGGCCCTTCAATTACCAACTCTGCCGCCGGGTCAGTCCCTTCGATTTTAGTGACGGGAGCGTGGCGCATGTCCCACACGAAGCGATTCCAGCCCACCTGAGCCGGGACGCGCCGCTCTTTGGCGATGGTCGGGTCGTCAGCTTTGCGACTGGTAAAGGCCCGAATCTCCTCACCTTTGGTGTTACGGAAAGTCAGGTTAATGGGCGCGGTGGGAGCGGCTTTCAAGCTATAGGTGATAATCGCGCCGAGAGGGGGATTATCGCCCGCATCCAGATATTCGCGGGTCTTTTCGCCATCGGGGGTAGTAGTGGTCAAAAAAGCCCCGCCGCGTGTCCCGGCATAGTTGACGTTGCCCGGATTAGGGACACTCCAATCTATCCCCGGCAGCACCCGGATAGTGTCGCGGGGCGGGAACAGATAAACCTCCCCTTTGGTAATACCACCCGCCAACTCCCGCACGGATGTAAGGTCGTCCAGCACCCAAATTGAGCGGCCATGCGTTCCGGCAATCAAGTCCGAGCCTTTTACCAAAAGTTCATGAATGGGCGAAACGGGTAGATTTAGCTGGAAGCGTTGCCAGTTCTGACCATCGTCATACGAAACATACACCCCGGTTTCAGTTCCGGTATAAAGCAAACCCTTTTTCTGGGGGTCGGCCCGAATTACTCTGGTAAAATCCACCTCGGAAATCCCATTATTAATCGCTTGCCAGCTTGCCCCATAGTCGCGGGTAATATAGAGATAGGGCTGATAATCGTCTAGTTTGTAGCGCGTCCCGGCAAAATAAGCCGTGCCAGGGTCAAAGGGCGAAAGCTCGATACAGCTAATCAGCGTCCATTCCGGCAAATCGCCAGGAGTAATATTTTGCCAGCTTGACCCACCGTCCCGGCTGATATGCAATAGGCCATCATCCGAGCCAGCCCAGAATTCGCCCTGCTGGTGTGGCGACTCCACAAAAGAGAACACAGTGGCAAAAGTTTCAGCTCCAATCGCGTCCTTGTTGACCGGGCCACCAGTGGGCTTGAGGGTTTCGGGGTCGGCTTTGGTCAGGTCGGGGCTGATTGGCTGCCAACTTTGGCCTTCGTCGGTGGTCTTGAAAACCATGTTACCGCCAATAAAAAGCGTATTGGGGTCGTGCGGTGATATAACAATCGGGTAAGTCCAGGCAAAACGATATTTTTGCTCGCTCGCCCCATAGCCCCCGGTATATTCGGGCCAGGTGGTAATCAGGCGAATTTGCTTGGTTTCGTAGTCGTAACGCTGGATACAATTGCCACCGCCAGGGGATGAACCAATCGCGCCCACGTAAACAATATTTGGATTGTCAGGCCGTACCGCAATGTAGCCGCTCTCACCCGTCCCCGCCACATAACAGTCGGCCCAGGTGATAATGCTATGACTGCTGCGATTAGGTACAGCCACGCTGGTATTATCCTGCTGCGTGCCAAAAACGGTGTAGGGTTCGCGATTATCTACCGCCAGATGATAAAACTGAGCGGTGGGCTGGTTGAAAATCGAAGTGAAAGTAAACCCGCCGTTTAGCGAAACGTTAGCCCCGCCATCGTTGCCCTGAATCATGCGTTGATTGTTGTTAGGGTCAATCCAGAGGTCGTGGTTATCGCCATGCGGGGTGGGCAGTTCCACAAAGGTTTTACCGCCATCGGTGCTGCGATAGAAACTCAGGTTATTCACGTAAACGGTGTTGCTATCCTGGGAATCGGCGGTCAGGTGGATGTAATACCAGGCGCGGGATACCAGATTTTGGTTATCGCTGACTCGCTCCCAGGTGTCGCCGTAATCGTCCGAACGATACAACCCGCCTTCGGTGGTATGTTCAATCAAAGCCCAGACCCGCCCGGTTTTAGCTGGGGAGGCCGCCACCCCAATCTTGCCCAGCGTGCCTTTGGGCAAACCCTGTTTTGCGCTGATATTAGTCCAGGTATCGCCGCCATCGGTGCTTTTCCAGAGGCTGCTTTCGGGGCCACCACTGCTAATTTGCCAGAAACTACGAGAGGCTTCCCAGATAGTGGCATAAAGAATACGGGGATTGCTGGTATCTACGCTCAAGTCTACCGCCCCAGCCTTTTCGCTGACAAACAACACTTGTTGCCAGTTTTTCCCACCATCTACGCTTTTGAAAACGCCCCGCTCTTTATTTGGCCCAAAGGCGTGACCAAGTGCCGCCACCCACACAATATCGGGATTAGTGGGGTGTACCCGAATTTTCCCGATGAAGCGGGTATCTTTTAGCCCGATATTAGCCCAGGTTCGTCCGGCATCAATGCTTTTATAAACCCCATCACCGTGCGCAACGTCAATCCGAATGGTGGTTTCGCCCGTCCCGGCATAAATTACGTTTGAGTCGGAGGGTGCTACCGCCAACGCCCCCACCGCTGAGGTGCTAAAAAAGCCGTCCGACACGCACCGCCAATAAACTCCAGCGTCAACAGTTTTCCAAACGCCCCCGCCCGCTCCACCAAAATAAAAAGTATTGGAATCATGATAACTGCCCGCTACCGTCACCACCCGTCCACCCCGAAATGGGCCGATGCAACGCCAGCGCAACAGCCCGTCCAGTTTTTGGGCCTCCGACATATTAATCTCCTTCTAAAGTTGTTTTGAATATATGGGCGAAATAATAGCATAGTTGGCATTTACTGAAAAATCACATCTCACTTTGGCTTATTACAAAGCCCCGCCTGAAAGGGGACGGGGGTTGGGGCATAAGGTTTTAATATTCACCACAGAGGGCTTAAAAAGGTAGTAGTGACTTTAGTCGCTTCTTTATATAGCCTGTTCCACACTTGTTACCCTGAGCCTGCGAAGGGTCTGGCCCATGATAGCAAACTTTTTGGCCTTCGCGTACAATGACCAAAGTGAGGAACGTTTAGATTCTTGCTAGAATGAAGAAGATTCTTCGCAAGCTCACGCCCCTACGGGGTGTGACAAGGCTGGGTTAGGTAACTTTCACCTTGACAGAGTTCATTGCATAAACTACTCATCAAAGGGGCGACTAAAGTCATTACTACAGGCTTATAATTTTTGTGAGGTTCTGTTAAAATTAGGCAGCGACGTTATGGTGAGATACGAGAAAAGCCATGTATAAAACAACCCTCGGTGCTAAAACCTATACTTTTGAAAACCTGAAAAGCTTGCTGGCGAAAGCGACCCCTGACCGTTCCGGCGACCATCTGGCGGGTATTGCGGCCCACTCCGCCGAAGAACGGATTGCCGCCCAACTTTGTCTGGCCGATTTGCCCCTGAAAACCTTTCTGGAAGAGCCGCTGATTCCCTATGAAGTTGATGAAGTTACCCGCCTGATTTTCGACACGCATGATAAAGCGGCCTTTGCCCCGATAAGCTATTTAACGGTGGGCGATTTCCGCAACTGGCTATTGTCGGATGATAGGGATAGCGTCGGATTGACGGCCCTTGCCCCCGGCCTGACCCCTGAAATGGTAGCGGCTGTTTCTAAAATAATGCGAAATCAGGATTTGATTACGGTGGCCCGTAAGTGTCGGGTTATTACGCGCTTCCGCAATACAATCGGTTTGGAAGGGCGACTGGCAGCCCGCTTGCAGCCTAACCACCCCACCGACGACCTGCAAGGGATTGCGGCCTCGATTCTGGATGGCTTGCTCTATGGCTGTGGAGATGCGGTTATCGGCATTAACCCCGTCACCGATAGCCCCAAAACCCTCACAAACCTGTTAAAGATGCTGGATGAGTTGATTACTCGTTTTGAAATCCCTACCCAATCCTGTGTACTGGCCCACATCACTACCCAGTTAAAGGCGTTGGAGCGGGGCGCACCGCTAGACCTAATGTTTCAATCCATTGCCGGGACAGAGGCGACCAACCGCAGCTTTGGCGTTAATCTGGCTCTGCTGGCGGAAGCGCAACAGGCCACTCTGGAATTAGGACGCGGTACGTTGGGCCAAAATGTGATGTACTTTGAAACCGGGCAGGGCAGTTCTCTGTCCGCCAACGCTCATCACGGGGTAGACCAGCAAACCTGTGAGGCCCGGGCCTATGCCGTCGCCCGCCGCTTCCAACCCCTGCTGGTCAATACGGTGGTGGGTTTTATCGGCCCGGAATATCTTTTTAACGGCAAGCAAATTCAACGAGCCGGGCTGGAAGACCACTTTTGCGGCAAGCTAATGGGTCTGCCGATGGGCTGTGATGTTTGTTACACTAACCACGCCGAGGCCGACCAGGATGATATGGATACGCTTTTAACGTTATTGGGGGTGGCGGGCTGCACCTATTTTATGGGCGTGCCAGGGGCGGATGATGTAATGCTTTTCTATCAAAGCACCTCCTTTCATGATATTTTGTATCTGCGTTCGGCGTTGGGGTTACGCCCCGCCCCCGAATTCGAGGAATGGCTGATAAAGATGGGGGTCACACGCGAAGATGGTCGCCTGAACCCCATAAACCCTGACCATCGTTTGTTGGTTAATGGTTTTTAGTTGTTGGTTGTTGGAAGAATATTCACAAGATGGACAGGGGGTTTTTAAGAGCCGCGTAAAGAGTTTTTTTCCTTGTAGGGACACGATGCATCGTGTCCAGTAACCAGGGGGTTAGGTTAAGATGTCCGAAAATGAAAGCCCTAAAGAAATAGTGGTAGAAGATGCGTTGGTTATTGCCAACCCCTGGCGAGCCTTGCGCCAGCATACCCCTGCCCGGATTGGCCTGGGTCGGGCCGGACACAGCTTGCCCACCCGCGAACACCTTGAGTTCCAACTGGCCCACGCCCGCGCCCGTGATGCGGTTTATTACGAGTTCGACTCTCAACCTTTAGTCTCGGAATTAACCAAACAGGGCTTTGAAACCCTTCAAGTACATAGTCGAGCCGAGAACCGCCTGATTTACTTGCAACAGCCGGATATGGGCCGTCGCCTTAATCAAGAATCTTGCGAACTTTTGCAAAATTATAAAGACAATAACCCTCACCCCTACCCGCAAGCTGGCTTCTCCCTTAGAAAAGGAGAGGAAAATCAAGCCCAAATTGCTGGCTACAATTATGAGGCGGTATTTGTGCTGGCTGACGGGCTTTCGGCCCAAGCGGTGCTACGCAACGCCCTGCCGCTGTTTAATCTAGTAAGCGGGGAATTATTACAAAAAAGCTGGCGGGTCGCCCCGGTGGTAATTGCCAATCAGTCGCGGGTGGCATTGGGTGACGAGATTGGCGAGCTGCTGCGAGCCGAGCAAGTGGCGATTTTTATCGGGGAACGACCTGGCCTGAGTGCGCCCGATAGTTTGGGGGTTTATTTAACCTATAATCCAGAGGTGGGTCGTCTGGAGTCTGACCGCAACTGCATCTCAAATATTCGCCCGGAAGGTTTGAGCTATCAGGAAGCCGCCGATACGTTGCTTTATCTTATGAGAGAGGCCCGACAGCGTAAGACAAGTGGGGTAGCCCTAAAAGACGAGCGCGATTTATCGCCATAAAGTGCGGGCTGCTACCAGACCGACGACCAACGAGCAAAGACAAGCGATTACTACCCCACTCCAACCGACATTCTGCCAGAGCAAGCCCGGTATAACCCCGCCCAAACTGCCGCTAGTATAGAAAAACATCTGATATAACGAGACCGCGCTGCCTCGGCTCTGCCCTTTGCCCACGCTATCCCCGATAAAGGCGTTATTATTAGATTGGGCGGTGAACATCCCAAAACACAGTATCAACAAACCGACGAATACTACAGGTAGCCAGGGAACTAGCGTTAGGCCAACCCCAATTGCCATTAATAACAGTCCGGCAGCTATAACTCCCGACCTGCCCAATTTGTCACTAAATCGCCCACTCAAGGGAGCGGCGAATACGCCAATCAGATAAACCACAAAAACAAAGCTGACCAGCAGCGTCGAAAGATTAAAGGGAGGACGTGACAGATAGTAGGGCAAGTAGGTGAATAGTCCGATAAAGGGGAAAAATATTGCCATCCCCACCAGATAGCAGCCAATCAAACGTCTGTTGCTAAAACAGGCTGTCAAACCCGCAAAGTCAAAGCCTTCGGGTTTATTTGTAGCTAGTTTGGGACGGGAAGGAGGTAGATAACGGGCCAGAGCTAACCCAGATAACAGATTGGCAAGGGCAAAACTGAAAAAAGCAAATCGCCAGCTAAAGAGGTCGGTCATAACCCCGCCTTGCAACCGCCCGGTAAAGCCGCCCGTCACAGTTGCCGCCGTATACCAGCCCACCGCCAAGCCTCGGTTAGCCGCAAATTCTTCATGAATATAGGTGATAGTGGTGGCAATAAAGCCAGGGAGTATCAAGCCTTGTCCCACTCGACAGATAACTAGCGTCAGGAAGGTCGGCGCTAAACCGCAAAGCAGCGTAGGCACTACCAGCGCAAAGGCACTGCCGATAATTACGGGTCGCCGCCCTACTCGGTCACTCAGTATCCCATAGAAGAGGGCACTAACCGCAATTGCCAATACCAGTGCGCTAACGGTTATTCCGGCTTCGCTAGGCTGCAAGCCAAATTCTTGCCCAATTACGGGCAAAATGGGTTGAGTAGCGTACATATTTGAAAAAATCGCGGTGGTTGACAGCCCTAACACTACCAGCATCTTTCGCTCGGATGTAACTTTGCTCCCTCTGGCGGCTTTATGAGCTAAGCCCAAATTAGATTTGCGAACTATCATTTTTTCGTAACGGCTTTCTATAGCGGTTGAAAATCCAAATCTAAGATCGAATATCTAAAATCGAAAAGCCCGAACCGGGTAGACACATTGGTCTACCCCTACAATTATTCTTGCTTTTTACGTCTTTTTCATCCTTCATCCCTCATCCTTCATCCTTTTTACTATTCAATCTTACCCTTGCCTGGTTATAATGTCTAATATATAATTCGTACAAGTTTAATGCTTTATAGCTATGGATGAGTCAAAAGTCGAAAGTCGAAAACCAACAACCAATAACCAATAACTAGCAACCACACATGGAATTACAACAGCTAAAATATTTTCAAACAGTCGCTCGCCTTCAGCATTTTACCCATGCTGCCGAGGAACTGTTTATCTCGCAACCTAGCCTCAGTCGGGCGATTGCCAATCTGGAGGAGGAATTGGGTGCGCCCCTTTTTGACCGTTTAGGCCGACAGGTGAGACTCAACCGCCTGGGTCGGACTTTCCTGCGACGGGTGGAGCGAATTTTTGTAGAACTAGAAGAAGGCAAACATGAAGTAGCCGACCTGATAGGGCCAGAGCGCGGCGTAGTGACTTTTGCCTTTTTGCACACGGTGGGGGCGCGGCTATTACCCGGCCTTTTAAGCTCTTTTCGAGCGCAACATCCCCATATTGATTTTCGGCTATCTCAAAATTCCGCCGGATTAATGTTGCAACAGCTAGAGGAAGGGGAAATTGACCTCTGCATCGCCTCCCCGTCGTATCAAAAAGCGGGGATTGGCTGGGTTAATCTCATGACCGAAGAACTATTCCTGGCTGTGCCACCCAATCATCCTCTGGCGGGTCGGGGGAGTGTGCGATTGATTGAGGTCGCCGAGGAAAACTTTATTAGCCTTAAGCCCGCCAACGGTATTCGCCAGATTACCGATAATCTCTGTCGTCAGGCTGGCTTTGAGCCAAAGATTGCTTTTGAGGGCGAAGAGATGAATACCGCAAGGGGGCTAGTGGCGGCGGGGTTGGGGGTATCGCTAGTGCCAGAGTTGGCTTGGCAGGGGATTTCCGACCCACTCCCGGCCCGCCTCCGCATCGAAGAACCATTATGTCAGCGCACAATTGGATTGGCCTGGATGGAGGAGCGTTATTTATCGGCGGCGGCCCGGCTCTTTCGGACTTTTATCATTGATTACTTTGCCCAGCGTGAACATGAATTAACCTAAAATCCAGCTTTATTATGTATTTACAACTTGACCGATGCAGCACATGGCGCATCTACTATTGCTCCACCAGTCCCAACCCCTACTTCCGCCCATTAGCAAATTTGTGGTTTGAGATAGCACAGTTACTAGAAGGAATTTAGTTTTGGACTTTGAGGTACACAGCGAAGAAACCATATTAGAGACCAATTTTGAACGACCTCATATTATTATTTCGGTGGCAGATGTAGCGACATATCCCGCCGAAATCTCTCCTAATCCATTATGCCTCGGCATTTTAAGGTTGTCCTTTTATGACGTGGTGTCCGGTCAGGCTACCTCAAACTTGATGACAGTGGAACAGGCCCACCAAATCTGGCAGTTTGTACGTGAGTATCAGGATAAAATCGAGCTAATTGTTAGCCAATGTGTCTATGGGCAAGGGCGTTCGGCGGCAATTGCGGCGGCTCTATCTATGGTGCTGAACGGACACACTGGGGATTATTTCACCAACGACCACTATTTCCCTAACCGCCACGTTTATAGTTTAGTGTTGGCGGCAGGGCGGGATGTATAATCGTCAGGTGTGATATAAAGGAGAATTAAGATATGGGAATTGAGGTTGCGCTACTTTTTTATTGTTTCTGGCTATTTATTGGGCTTCTCTGGGGCGGGTTGAGTTTACAACTTAAAC
>Ga0209724_1003487_pt1 | contig 12825 bp, 14 predicted proteins | sample grotaG_FD_184143 | JGI IMG/M metagenome (GOLD analysis project Ga0209724, IMG submission 184143) | Glacier valley bacterial and archeal communities from Borup Fiord, Nunavut, Canada, to study Microbial Dark Matter (Phase II) -... | ecosystem: Environmental > Aquatic > Freshwater > Ice > Glacier ... | reverse complement strand
ACGAGCACCTCGAGGCGATCCCGCCGACATCGGGGATGTGGGACATTCCCGGTCTGCGCGCCGCCGAGAAGCTTGCCAGGACGCTGCACAACGATTTCGAGCTGGCACTGCTGTTCCGGCGCATCGCCACGATCGAGACCGATGTCGCCGTCGGCACCGTGGACGACTGGCACTGGAAGGGCCCGACCGACGAGTTCGCGGCGATCGCCGAGCACATCGGGGCACCATCGCTGGCCGTCAGAGCGCAGCGACTGCTGGAACGCTCGAGGTAGTTGGGGGCGCCGAGCGGGTCTGTCGACGGTGATAGTGGCCAGGCGGTCTGCGGCACACAAGCGAAACCGCTGAAGGCTGCTGCCGTCAGGCCCTGACCTGTTTCACGGGTGCTCGTTGCACAGGACCCGACCACCATCACACTCGACAGACCCGAATGAGTGGCATCGCGCTCGTACGCATTGCGTTGCATTTCCCTGCTCGCGCAGGTGTGCAGCACGCTAGCGGGCCGTTACCATTCTCGCGCTACCTGATGCGTCGCTCTTCGGAGTAACGGGTCGTACGGAGGGATGCGAGAGCGGCCGAATCGGCACGCCTGGAAAGCGTGTGTGGGGCAACTCACCGTGGGTTCAAATCCCACTCTCTCCGCGAATGGGTATTTTGCAGTGCACCGGTGTTCACCAAAGGTGAGCACCGGTGCCTGTGAGCTGGGGTTTTCTGTTCTAGCGCTGTGGAAGAGATGACCGACGAGCGCGGTGACCGCGATTGCACCGCTGCCCCAAAGCCCGACACGCAGTGCAGCCCGCGAGATATTCGCTCCGCCCGTCTTAGCTCCCGCGATTCCGAGCAGCACGAGGGCGATCATGGATGCGGCAATAAGTGCTGGAACCCGATAGCGACCCGGTGCCACGATCAAGGCCAGAAACGAGACGAGCGCACCGAAAACGAAGCTGAACGCGGAAGAGAGCGCTGCCTGCACGGGGCGGGCTCGAGTGTGTTCCTGGAGGCCTAACTCGTCTCTGGCGTGTGCTTCGATCGGATCATGCTTCATCAGCGCATCCGCAACCTGGGAGGCGAGCTCAGCGGGCAGGCCTCGGTGGCGGTAGATCGCGGCGAGTTCGCGTGTTTCGCCTACCGGGTCGTGGCCGATTTCATCGCGTTCACGAGCCAAATCGGCCAGTTCAGCATCGCGCTGTGAACTCACCGAAACGTACTCGCCTGCAGCCATCGACATGGCACCAGCGACGAGCGCGGCGATGGACGCAGCGACTACGGCGGTGCGCGACGCCCCCGAAGCGACGACTCCAATGGAAAGGCTGGCGACAGAGACGATACCGTCATCCGCCCCGAGCACTGCTGCACGAAGCCAGCCCGCCCGTTGCCCTCGATGGCCCTCCTGCGGAACGTGCGCCGCCCCTCCTGTGCTGTTCTTCAAGTCCATGCCGAAAGTGAACCACCGTTGAGCGGCGAGTCGCTGGTCGACGTGCTGGCCGCGCTAGCGGCGCGGACCCGGGTGTTGGCATCTGCCAACGAAGCTGAATGCTCGCGGTGATCTCAGTCGATGAGCTTGAGCGCACGGGCTTTGCTGACTGCATCGGCTCGGCTGTGAACTCCAAGCTTCTTGTACGCGCGCTCGGCGCGCTCCTTTGCTGCCGACCGAGAGATGCCGAGCTTGTTGGCGATGACCGCGAAACTTAACTTGGTCGGCAGGTAGCGAAGGACGCGCGCTTGAGCAAGAGTGATCGAAGCGGCCTTCGTCCTTGCTGCGCCTTCAGCGACGGCCTCGGCCGCGAACTCGCGAGCCGCGGCGACGATCAAGCCGGCAGCAGTCAAGGCGTCGATCGCCTCGTGTGCGGCTGCTTGCTCGATGATGCCAGCGGAGATCAGCGCGCGAACAGCGCTGGCAGCCGCAGCGGCGCGAATGGCGTCTGATGCCGCGACTGCTTCGCAGGCGTGGATCTCGGCCTCGATCGCGAGCAACGTTGCGTCAGTTTCGGCGGCCTGCACCAACGCAATCGCCTGAGCACTGTCTTCGATCGCAGCGATCTCGGCGGCGAGGCGGAAACCGGCTTCAGAAGAGAGGAAACCTTCGCCCAGCAGCACTCCACCGGCGTCGCCGATGGCATCCAAGAGTGGCTGGGCCCAGCCGTGCTCAATGAGGAGGAACGCAATTGCAGCTCCGGGTGCCAACGACTCGGCCAGTGCCCACACGTCTGCCGGGTCGAAACCGGGGAACGCATCACTCACCGACGGTTCCACCACCACGGCACCTTCACCCAGGACCACACTCGCGAGAACGCCGCCGAAGTCGTCATCACCGCCTACCACACGCTGGATCCTGCCATCATCATCCTTGGCGACGACGAGCACGTCGAGCAGGCGCAGCACTCCTCGTCCTTGGAGCCGATCGGCTTCTGCGAGTACTCGCTCCCCCAAGACGGCTCCCGGACCGCAACTCACAGCAATCACCTGTAACGGACCGGACATTTTCTGTACCTCCAGATAGCGACCAACTCACGCGAACGTTGTCTCACTTGCAGATCCGAAACCATCGGGACGACCTTGGAGTGCTTTCGGCTTGTCGTCCCCGAAGATGTCAACGTCGCAGCAGCAGCACGACCACGACGATGATGAGGATGAGCAAGAGTGCGCCGCCTCCGATGTATATGCCTGCGGCGAAGATCGGGATCATGGACGTCGGTTACCCCAATAACCAACTTTCCAGACCCTCCGGTGATCGGTCACGAATATTCCGGCAATCCGAGAATGGCCAACGTCGGATCGCCAGCCAGCGGCAGAGCCAGAACGTTCGACGAACAGGCAGGAGAGCGCGTGCGATCAACCGCAGAAGCGCTCCGGCCACTTCGAGTGGCGGGCGGCTCGGGTTCTTCCCGGCAAGAGAGTCGATTGTCGCCGCAATACTCACGGTTGCGTTTCCGATGATCGCCGTCTATGAACGTAGAGTGAGCGATTCCGTCACTGACAGGCTTAGCGCTACTGGCTGTTCCGGAGTTCCTCATACCCGAGGCGATGTGCCGTGCCCACGCTCGCTAGGTGTACTCGACAGTCGACGTACCGTCCGCCCTTGAGGCGATTGACGTCGTCCGATAGTTCAATTGCGAACAACTCGTCGGCATGCGGCATCTCCCGAGCACGGTTGTAGAGCGACATGTTCGTTGAGGATGGGTGGGTCTGTTGGAGACAGGTTGGGTGAGGCTGGTGTTTGGGGGTGGGGGTCGGGCGCAGTGAGACTGGACGCGTAAGGACCCTCCCGCTGATTCACCTGGACAGTGACGGGAGGGTCCTCTTGGCGCCCGGAGGCACTGGTGATCATCGTAGGTATCGAATCGCTCGAAGTCGAGAGCGGATTGTTCGCGGGTGAGTTTGTCTGCCCGGATTGCTCGGGGGTGTTGCGGCCGTGGGGTTCTGCGCGGCGGCGGTTTCTGCGGTGTGCTGGCGGCGAGGTGTGGCGTCGTCCTCGGTCGGGTCTGGGCACAACAGAGAAGGGGTATGAGCTGTGTAACCAATTCTATTGAGGAGATAGCAATGTCGACAACGAACAAAGATGTCAGTGAAGTGGTACTCGAGCAACACAAAGATGTCGCCGCACGACTGGCTGCCGTGTTGAACAAGACCGGGAGCGACCGCACGGAAGAATTCGAGTCCCTCGCCGAGTTCCTCGCGGTGCACGAGGCAGCCGAAGAATCGGTGATCTATCCAGCGTTACGCAAGCTCGGGGACGAAGGGACTCGGATCGCTGACGACCGCACACGCGAGGAAGGCGCCGCCAGCGACGTGCTCACGAAACTCAAGGGCTTCGACACTGGATCAGACAAGTTCGAGACCACTTTCACGGAGTTTGCTACCAAAGTGCACGAACATGCGGCGAGCGAAGAGGCCGAAGTGCTTCCGCTGCTGACCAGCACAACCACTACCGAGCAGCGTCAGGCAATGGGCAACGTGTTCCTTGAATCGCAACACGGCGTTTCCAGCCATCGCTGACGGCGCTTCACACAGGCCGCTGACCGTTGATGGACACCGTACGAGCCCAGCGGGCCAGCACCCACCGAGGGCGACCGCGACTCGAAGTCGTTGGCGATACGGGTCGCCAGCGACTTCAGACCTGGCAGTCGGACCAAAACCTGGATCCACCGATGGTTTGGGTGTGAGGTAGTCGCGTATTCGCGTGAAAGGTCTCCTGAGCCAGGACGATGTTGGTTCTCCAGATCGTCAACACTCCAATCACAGGACACATTTTCAGTGAATCGGCATGGCCATCTGCACCCGGGCGCACGGTTGGATGTGTGCTTGCGAGGCTTCGCCATGCCGGTCGACGACACCTGCACGGTGATCTGCGGCCGGCTAGCAACTCGCACATGCGAGTAGGTTCGATTCCACAGGGGCGGGATTGTGACTCGGTTGGTTCAAGAACCACCAGACTCGCCGAGTTCCTGTACTCAGGTGAGGACCGTCAACTCCCGCTCAGCTCCGAAGAGCCAGATGCGGCCCATGTCAACCTGATGTCGAACTTGGTGCTATCCGCCGCTGCTGGTGAAGATGAGTGCGATGGCGCCGAGCGCCATCACGGCTAATGTCAGCCAACCGAGGGTTGCTGCGAGTTTCTTGTTGACGTAGCTGCCCATGATTTCCGGGTTGCCGGAGACGAGCATGACGATGAGCAAGAATGGTACGGCCACGATGCCGTTGACGACGGCGACGAACACGAGGAGCTTGATCGGGTTCGCGCCGACGAGACTGAAGGTCATGCCGGCGATGGTGCCCGCAGCCACTAGGCCGTAGAAGAGGGGGGCCTCCCGAATCTTGTTTGAGAAACCGGTGCGTTTGCCGGTCAGGCCACTGAATCCCGCTGCACCAGCGCCTGCTAGTACGGGAATGGCGAGCATTCCGGAACCGATGAACCCGAGAGCGAAGAGTGTCGAGGCGAATCGGCCTGCGATGGGGCGCAGGGCTTCGGCTGCTTGGTCGGCTGAGCCGATGTCCACATGCCCTTTTGCACCGAGAGTGGCGGCGGTGGAGGCGATGATCGCGAACATCACCAGGTTAGAAAATCCCATCCCGAAGAACACGTCAAAGCGACTGGTTCGCAGTTTGTAATCGGCTGCGTCACGGCCACGTCGCCGCAGCGCAATGGCTTGGTTGCCGCCGATCTTCTCGTCGCGCATGTCCTCGACCCTGTTCATCGTTTGCCAGAAGAACAGGTACGGCGAGATTGTCGTGCCGAGCACTGCGATCAACAACGCGAGGTAACCCTTGGACAACGTGACGTGGGGTACGACCGTGTCGCCGAGGACAGTCCGCCAGTTCAGATGGACAACGAAGACGACGGCGACGTAGGAGACCAGGGCGACGGCGAAGACCCTGAAAATCTTTGAGATCATGGTGTACGACTCAACGACCAGAAGCCCGATGGTGATTGCACCAGCGAGCACGGCCCACAATGTGGTCGGCCCGGCGTTCAAGAGGTGCATGCCAGCGCCGACGGCGACGAGGTCGGCTGCGACGTTCAAGGCGTTGGCAACGCACAGTGCGATGATCAAGAAACCAATCACGATCCGCCACACTCGAGTGAACCGGCGCGTGATCAGTTCGCCAAGGCTTTGCCCGGTAGCGAGCGCGGTGCGATCACAGATTTCCTGCACGGCGGCCATCAACGGAAACGTCAACAACGCCGCCCATAACATCCCAAAGCCATACTTCGCGCCAGCCTGGGAGTACGTCGCGATACCGGATGGGTCGTCGTCCGACGCTCCAGTGATCAGGCCGGGCCCGAGAGCGACGACGTACGCTTTCATCCGTTTTGCGCCGGTCGGCACTTCTTCTTCGGGATTTGGCGCGTCCGGTGCGGCGGCGAAGGGAGCATCGTCACTGAGCAAATCTGGATCCCCGTCGCTGCTCATTGGACAACCCGACCCTTGGTTGACGAGACACCCGAACCATACCCGTACCGAAACGACTGCGCCCTCGTTTCAGTCAGCATCGAACGACGGTGCTGACCCGACCCGCGGCCGCGGGGGAACGGACGTGGTGAATTCACCGGAGACGTCGTCCGCGAATCTGCTGAGGCATGCAGTTGGGGTTGCACATCCGAGCGCACCGTGGGCTCAATGCTCAACGCAGAACTATACGAGGCTCGCGTCGGCGTTGGCGCGTTGTTGGCCGGAGATCCAGCGGACGGATGCAGGAGCAGACGCAAACCGACAGTCAGATCTCGAAAGTGACGAGCACGGCACCGGGCCTTCGAAGGCCCCGTCGAAATGCCTCGGAGCCAAAGCTCGACAAGTGTGACTGCACGTTGATGGGGTTTGTGAAACCGAGTAGACCGGCGTACGTCAGCTCCGCCGCAAGCCGCCTGGACATTTCCTCAATGGCACGGTCCCACACATCTTCGATCGCGTCCGGCGACTCCGCGTCGATTCGCATGATGTCGAGGTGACTGAGACTAAATGTGACCTTGTGCGTGGGCACGTCGTCGATGTACAACCTGGCCCGTAAATGGTCCGACACGTCTCGACCAGTACCCGTGAAATCTGCTACGACAATCTTCGCCTTCGCCGGTTCCCGGTGCATTGTCACACGACGACTATGCCAGGAAGCCCGAGTGCCCGCAAGCGTACAGCAGGCAAACAGTCGGGGCGCTAGATGATTGGCCTGGGCCTCTGGCCTCCTGGCCCAGCGGCCACGCTTCATTCTCAGCGACGGGCTTCGTTGTCGGCAAGGTTGAGTGGCGACCGACATGCGTACCTTTGGAGTCGGCGTGGTCCTTCTCGGCCTCGTCTCCTAGCGAGAGATGATCGGTCCGTTCGGCGGCCTTGCCAGAATCTGAAACGTGCGATCCGGATAGTCGGATTCCTAGGAGAATCTCAAGTCGTTGGGCAACTTCGGCGGCGCTCGGCATGGCCGCGATCTGATCAGCGAGAGAGCGGGCCCGGTCTCGCTCGGTGCTGCCTGCTCGAAGTATCTCACACTACCTGACCGGCACCGCCAGCCACGGTGTCCTGCCCAGTCGCTCACTCGACGGCGCGGCATCGCGCGACCCGTGCAGACGAATTCGCAACAGAACAACCGTCAGTGCTGGACCGTCGGCACGAAGGGCTTGGCGCCTCTACCGAAGCGCGCATCCATCGAGCGCACGCGGCGCCAGAACGGGTTCAGCCGCAAGGTGTCAACTGCCTGTCGACATGCAACGGAAAACTCCATTGGGCACCCGGCAGGGATTCAGCGCGGCGTTTCGCATGAGGGTGTGCTATTTTCGGTTCGCCTCTTCGCTGTGACCGCACAGTTGGTGCGGAAGGATCAGATGTCCATTTACGGGTGGGTGCCGACGATGTTTGCGTGTGCGGTTTGAACGGCGAGCAGTCAGTGCGGATCGCGGTCGCATTTGCGCGTGAGACTGCGAAGTCGCCGACTGCGCGTTTGTGTACGGCGTGTGTGGAGGTGCTGGGTGTGTCTGGTGCGGGGATTCACGCTGATGGGCGGTGACCAGGCCGGCCCGATCTGTGTGTCCGACTCGGATATCGCCGCGTTGGAAGACTTGCAGTTCACGATCGGTCAGGGCCCGTGTGGCGACGCCTACCGTTCCCGGAGATCGGTACACGCGCCGCGTTTGGACGACTCGGTGTTTGGTCGTTGGCCACCGTTCGTTGATCTCGCCAGATCGAGTGGGATCGGTGCGGTGTTTGCCTACCCGTTACTCGCCGACGGTGCCAATGTCGGGGTGATGACGCTGTATCAGCACGCTGAGGGCGAGTTGAGCCGGGCGCAGCACGACGACAGTATCGCTGTCACCCGGGTGTTGACGCAGACGGTGTTGAGCTTCCAGCAAGCAGCACCGGCGGGCATGCTTGCCCCAGAACTCGATGTCGCTGTCGCCTATCGGGCCGAGATCTATCAGGCGTCTGGGATGGTCGCGGTCGAGTTGGGCATCTCTCCCGCTGAAGCGCTGTTGAGGATCCGTGGGCACGCGTTCGCACGCGGCATGGCGGTCGGTGCGGTCGCCGCGGACATCGTCGCCCGTCGCCTCCGCCTTCCCAATGACCGCGGTACCGATGAACGGTGGGGGTGAGCGGTGACTGATGATGCTGAGCAACGGAGCCTGAGGCGACAGGCGCTCACCGCCACTGCGTTCGTGGGGTTGGTCGAGAGCCTGGTCGGTGACTTTGATGTGATCGAATTGTTGACGAGTTTGACCTCGCATTGTGTCGAGTTGCTTGGTGCAGCCGCTGCAGGAGTACTGCTTGCCGATGCGGATGGGGTACTGCGTGTGATCGGCGCCTCGACGGAGCAGATCGGTCTGTTGGAACTCTTCCAAGTTCAAAACGAGCAGGGCCCGTGCCTGGACTCCTACACGAGTGGCAGCGTGGTGATCAACGCTGACATCACGGTCGGTTCACCATGGCCGATATTTGCCGTTGAGAGCATCGCCGCAGGCTTTCCATCGGTGTGCGCAGTTCCGTTGCGCCTCAAGGACGTGGTCTTGGGTTGTTTGAACCTGTTCATGTCGGAACCGGTTGGTCTGTCAGCTACCGATGTCGCCCTTGCTCAGGCGCTCGCGGATGTTGCCAGCATCGCCATCGTTCAGGATCAAGCGACACGCGAGTCAGCGGTTCGCGAAGGCCATTTGCAGCACGCGTTGCAGAGCCGGATCGCAATCGAGCAGGCAAAAGGAATGATCGCCGAACGCGGCCGTGTCGACATGGATGGAGCGTTCATGCGTCTGCGCGGGTACGCGCGTAGCAACAACCGTGGTTTGACCGAAGTCGCTGAGGCGATCGCGTCTGGCGCGCTTTCGGTCGAATCGCTCACCCCTCCACCGCCACCGCGTAGCCGCAAAGCCTGACCGACGCTTCCCACGATCCCCGTCTCGGCTGAGCCCGGACAACGATTCGATATCACCAGCCACCGAACGTGTCGAGCACTTCCGCCCGAGCGGCTCTTGACCCTCGGTGGCGTCGATCACCGAGGAGTAGCGGTGAGCCGCAGCATCTCTTGATAGTCGGATTGATGCGTGACGGCTGGGCCGGGGTGGGCGAGGTGCGGGTGACCGTTCCTGCCGGCGTCATGTCGGGTGACGCGGTTGAGGCGGCTGGTCGAAATGGCAGCACGTATCGAGCCTGGGTCCCCGCCTACGTTGGCCAAGGACTGAACGATGACGCAATGATGTTGCCGATCGGAACATCGAGGAAACACCAACCAAACCTTCAGATGGTCTCGATCCCTGAAGCCAGTCACCGTTACCTGTGAGAACACACGAGGTTGTCGTCCTGGTGCAACCTGCACGTCACAGTGATACTGTCAACGCGGCTGCCGTTATCGGTGATCCCGGTCCAGTCCCTGCCGTTCCGCTCCCACGACGAGAGAGAGTGAACGCAATGCAGATGTTGCCGTCATTCCCGATGGACCGCCGAGGCGAACAGTGAACACCGAACAAGCTGCGCGTATCGCCGTCGCCTTCGCTCGAGAAACAGCGACATCTCCGACGTCACGCTTGTGCGCAGCATGCGTCGACGTTCTCGGGGTGACCGGTGCTGGGATCACCATCATCGGCGGGGACCATGCGGGCCCGATCTGTGTCTCAGATCCACATATCAACGCGCTCGAAGACTTGCAGTTCACGATCGGCCAGGGGCCCTGCAGGGACGCGTTCCATTCCGGTCAGCCTGTCCACGTGGCACGGTTCGACGTTGCGGCCAGGAACCGCTGGCCACCGTTTGTCGAACTCGCTGACGCCTCCGGCATCGGAGCCGTGTTCGCTTATCCGCTCGTATCGAACGGTTCCCGCATCGGTGTCTTGACGCTCTACCAACAACGCGAAGGCGACCTCACCCCCGTCCAGAACGGCGACACCCTCGCGCTCGCCGACATCCTGACCGAAACGCTGCTGAGCTTGCAGGACGCCGAACCCGCCGGCAGTTTGGCGCCAGCGTTGGAGGACGTCGTTGCCTACCGTGCCGAGATCTACCAAGCCTCAGGCATGGTCGCGATCCAATTGCAGATCCCGGCGAGCGAAGCGCTGTTACGGATCCGCGCTCACGCATTCGCCCATGACCAACCCGTCGATGTCGTCGCCGCCGACATCGTCGCCCGCCGACTCCGCCTCGACGACGACCGTCACCAACCCGGAGCAGAGGCCTGAAACCGTGTCGACCGCCTCACCCCTCGATGCTCACGCACGCCACAGCCTGAGCACCAGCGTCTTCGTCGAGATCATCGGCACGCTCGTCAACGAGTTCGACATCATCGACATCCTCACCCGGTTGGCAGCGCATTGCGTCGAACTCCTCGATGTCGACGCCGCAGGCGTGCTTCTCGCCGACGACAACGGGCACCTCCGCGTCGTCGGTGCGTCGAGCGAACAAGTTCAACTGCTCGAGCTGTTCCAAATCCAAAATGAACAAGGTCCATGCTTGGACTGCTACAGAACCGGTCGAGCCGTCACCGCCGTCGACTTGAGCACGGCGTCTCCTTGGCCGCAATTCGCTGCCCGCAGCGTCGCCGCCGGCTACCCGTGCGTCTACGCGATCCCGCTCCGCCTGAACGCTGTCACCCTCGGCTGCCTCAACCTGTTCATCTCTCACCCGCACCCGCTCACAGCGACCGATACGGCACTCGCCCAAGCACTCGCCGACCTGGCCAGCATCGCCATCGTCCAACACCATCAGTCCTTCCAAACCGGCGAGACCACCAGCGTCGCCCACATGCACCGCACCCTGGACAGCCGCATCGCCATCGAGCAAGCCAAAGGCATGATCGCCGAACACGAAGCCATCGACATGCACGACGCGTTCGTGATGATCCGTTCCTACGCCCACCACACCGACTGTCGCCTCACCGACGTCTCCAAGGACCTGGTTGCCGGCCGACTCGACATACGCGACATCACCACGCAGACCGGTTCATCACAACCCGATCTCGACGCGAAGCTGCCCTTCAGCACCCGAACCATCGTCGAAGTACGCCGGCGAGTGGTGTACATCTCCGGCGAACTCGATCTCGCTACCCGCGACGCATGCCTCCAAGCATGCCTCTCAGACGACTACAGCCACATCGACATCGACGTCTCAGGAGTCACGTTCATGGACTGCGTCGGCTACGGGTCGCTCATCACGGCCCGCCACGCCATCGAACGACAAGGCGGAACCCTGACGATCACCAATTGGACCGGTCAACCCGCGCGCCTATTCGCACTGCTTGTCACCATCGCTCAGACATCCGAAGCGGAATGACCAGAAGCGCCCACGGAATAGCACGGTAGAGCGTGACCCGGGGCACCCCGTGCTGGGGGTGCCCCGGTGTCAGCTGTGTGGTTGTCAGGATTTGGCGGCGAGGTCGATCTTGGCGAACGTGTCGGGTACGGGGTAGTCCCCGAGCACGTAATGCAAGATGGCGGCGTGCTGCGCGTCGATGATTTGGATGGACCCAGCGAGTTTGATGGCGTCTTTGCCGGTGAGCACGCTTTGAGCATTGTTGTAGGTCGCTGCGGCGATCTCTTCGAGTTGCAACGCCAGTTTCGCTGCGCCGGTGACGTCGGTGACTTTGGCGAACGCTGCGTCGACTGTCGGTTTCAACGTCGCGTTCGGAGCGCTCACTGCCGGCATTCCGGCACCCGTGAGGACCTTGTTCCATGCATCCAACTGGGCTTGATGCTGTTGCATCGCTGTCGTCACGAACTGTCCGACCGCCGGGGGTACCGTGCCGAGCTTGCCGGCGGTGGCAGCATCGAGTGCCGCCTTGTACGTTCCGACAGCGAGAACCTCGAGGCCGGCAGCGAGTGCCGCTACTTTGAGGTCGCCGGTGGCCCCGGCGGAACTCCCGGCAGTCGTGCCACCCGTGGTTGAGCCAGTTGTTGGCGCTGTCGTTGCAGCACCAGCCGTCGTCCCAGCACCGGTTGTCGCTCCAGCACCGGTCGTACCAGTGGTGGCCCGGGTCGTTGCCGGGCTGGTTGCTGTTTTGCTGCTCCCGCATGCCGCAGCGACGAGCGCCAGCCCGAAGGCGCCGGCACCGCCGAGGATGTGGCGTCGGGTGAGTGTGGTATTTGCGATCTGATCGGTCATTTGACTGCTCCTTCTGCGGGTGGGCTGGCCATCGTGACACCCTCGAAAGCGTCAGGGAACGCGACGTTGCCGGCGGCTGCCGGCAGTTTGGCGACATCGGCACCGAGCGGGATTTTGATCAGGTCCGGTGCGCCGGCAAGCAACGCGTTCACCGCCCGGAGAGTCGCGAGGTGCTGACATTCGACACCCATCACACTGGCCATCAACACCCGAGATTTCGTGTCCGTGAACATGTTCAGATCCGACAAATACGTCTCCGTCGCCACCTGTTCGAGCGTCATTGCCAAACCGACGACATCTGCCGCTGTCTTCAGCTTCGGTTTCGCCGCCTCCACGACCGGCGTGTACTTCGGGTTCGTTGCCGTCTGATCCTTGCCACCGAGCGCCACGGTCTGCGCCGAGAACGCGTCACGATGCTCATCGTGCTGTTTCATCGTCGTCTGAGCGAACGCCACGATCACCGGGTTCCCGCTCATGATGAACGGCAACGTCAACGCTGCGCCATAGGTGGCGACAGCGAGCAACTCGAGCGACACGGCGGTCTGCAAAATCTGGATATCGAGCGGCTGGTCCGCCGCCGCCGGCCTGGCAAGCAGCGACGCGATCGCACCGAACCCGGCGACGCCGCCAGCGGCGAGACCGAGCTTGCCCAACAATGCCGAACGTGACTGGTTGTACGACGCGGCATCAGTCGAAACAATGCTCTCACCGCCGTCACGCTCACGATCCGCAGCCAGGTCACGAAGATCGGGCAACAACATCT
>Ga0209724_1003478_pt1 | contig 12836 bp, 14 predicted proteins | sample grotaG_FD_184143 | JGI IMG/M metagenome (GOLD analysis project Ga0209724, IMG submission 184143) | Glacier valley bacterial and archeal communities from Borup Fiord, Nunavut, Canada, to study Microbial Dark Matter (Phase II) -... | ecosystem: Environmental > Aquatic > Freshwater > Ice > Glacier ... | reverse complement strand
TTGCGACGAACGATGGCCCCAGAGGCAATCGGCTGAAGGGCGGTGGCGCCAGCGAGGGCCGACACCGCTTCCCAGCCTTCGTTGGCATCGCACGGCCGGGACTCGATGGTCACGTCGTCGGCGCTGAGCTTCTGTCCGGCGATGATGCCGGCACGGGCGACGAGGACCGAACGCAGCATGGCCAGGCGAACCTCGGCCCAACGCGGCCGGCCGTCTACCCACACCCTGACTGACGACCACCCCGGATGCGGCGCGGTCGCCACTTCGACTGCCAAACGGGCACGCGCCGAGACACTGCCGGCCGGCTGCACTTCGGCGACGGCCAACCCAGCCGGCAACGCCGCAGTCACTTGCGCACGGACGGCCGTGGCCACGTCGACGGGCGGCTCGACTGCGGGCCGCGCATGCGCCGTCTTCACGGTCACGAAGATCATGGCGACCATGATCGCGAAGATCAAAAGGTCCATGAGGATCGGGCGACGGCTCAAGACAAACGTCCGGCGGCTCATTTGAGGTTCGCAGTCTGCTGCAACATCTCGTCGGCAGCGCTGATCACCCGACCGTTGATCTCGTAGGCGCGCTGGCCGGAGATGAGGTCGATCATTTCCTCGACCACTTTGACGTTGGACATCTCGCGCGTGCCCTGCTGGAGGTTGCCGATGCCGTTTTCGCCGGGGGCGCCAGTGATGGCCGTGCCCGACGCTGCGGTCTCTTTGTAGAGGTTGTTGCCGGCGGCGGCGAGGCCGGCCGGATTGACGAAGGTGGCGAGCTCGATCTTGCCGACCTCGGTCGGCGCCGCCTGCTTCGGCACGATCACGGTCACGGTGCCGTCGGCGCCGATGGTGATGCTCTGCGCGTCGGGCGGCACGGTGATGTCCGAGCCAATCTGGTAGCCCTCGGAGTTGACCACCTTGCCTTCGTTGTCGAGCTTGAAGGAGCCGTCGCGGGTGTAAGCGAGCTCACCCGACGGCAGCTTGATGGGGAAAAAGCCGGGACCCTGGATGGCGACGTCGAGCGGGTTGCCCGTCTGCTGCAAGTCTCCTTCCGAGTGCATACGCTGCGTCGACACCGTGCGCACACCGAGACCGATTTCGGTGCCGTTGGGCGCCTTGGTGTTGGCGCTGGTGGCGCTGCCGGCGGCGCGCATGTTCTGGTACATGAGGTCGGCAAACTCGGCGCGGCTACGCTTGAAGCCGGCGGTCGAGACGTTGGCGATGTTGTTGGCGGTGACGTCGAGGCGCTTCTGCTGCGCGTCCATTCCCGTCGCTGCGGTAGAGAGGGCTCTGATCATGGTCGTTCTCCTTAACCGTTCCCGCCGATGGCTTTGGCGGTGCGGTCGTCGAGTTCTTTGTAGGATTCCAGCATCCGAGTGAGAGCGTCGTAAGTGCGGGACACGCGGACCAGGTCCACCATGCCGCGCACGGCGTTCACGTTGGCGCCTTCGTAGGCGCCGGTAATCAAGGTGACCGGCTTGCCGGCCGTCTCGGTGCCCGAAAACAGGGTCGCGCCTTCGCGCTTGAGCTGCTTGGGGTCGAGGTTGACGAGCTTGAGCTGGCCGATCCGCTTGCCGTCGGCGTTGACGGTGCCGTCGCTGGCGATCTCGATCGAGGCCGCGCTCTTGGGAGTCACGATGGGCTTGCCATCGGTGCCCTGGACCAGATTGCCGTCCGAGGTGGTCAGCGTGCTCTCGGCGTTGAGGCGCAGCTGGCCGGCGCGGGTGTAGCGGGTGGAGCCCCCGGCGGTAACCGCCAAGTAGCCTTCGCCGTTCACACCGACGTCGAGCGGGTTGTCGGTCTGGTTCATGATGCCGGGGGCGGGATCCGACGTGGTGCCGGCGACCTTGACGAAGTGGCTGTCGCTGCGTGACGCCGCGCCGCCTTTGCCCGCCAGGGTCTCGGCAAAGTTCACGCGCTCGGCCTTGAAGCCGGGCGTGTTGGCGTTGGCCACGTTGTTGGCCACGACGTCGAGCGCTTGGCTGTTGGCCACCGCGCCCGACAGCGCCACGTAGATCCCCGAGCCCATGTTAGCGCTCCTCGTTTTCGGAATCGTCGTCGTCAGAGTCGTCGCTCAGCAGCTGGCGAAGCTGGGCCACCGCGCGGCCGTGCAACTGACAGATGCGCGACTCCGACAGATTGAACATGTCGCCGATCTCGTGATAGCTGAGCTCTTCGACGTAATAGAGCGACAGGATCTGCGCGTCGCGCTCCGGCAGCTTGTGGAGACACTCGCGCAGGCGCTCCACCATCTGCTTGCGCTCGGCGTCGTGCGACGGGCCCTGGGCCTCGGGGTCGGCGTGGTTGGAGACGACCTCGTAGTCGACGAACGAGGTGTGGGTCAGCATCTCCAGATTCTCGTGATAGTCCTTGAGCGGCACGTCGAGCGCCTGGGCGATCTCGGTGTCCTCCGGGCTGCGGCCGAGCTTTTGCTCGAGGGTGCGGATGACTGCACCCACCCGCCGCGCATCACTGCGCGCCCGGCGCGAGTACATGTCGCGCGACCGCAGCTCGTCGAGAACGGCGCCGCGGATGCGTTTTTCGGCGAAGGCGATGAAGGGCTCACCGCGCTCGGAGTCGTAGCGCTCGGCGGCTTCGGTGAGCCCGAGCAGCGCCGCAGCGACGAGATCGTCGCTCGACATCCAGTTCGGAACGCGACGGGCCACACGCATGGCGATTCGGCGAGCAAACTCGATGTGGTCACCCACCAACCGCTCGCGGGCACCATCGTTGACACTCGGAATTCTGGCGTAGGCTCTCATCACTTTCCTCCTTCAGCTGCGGACATGGATTCGGTAAGCCAGCTGCGCAACACGCTCGGCCCATCGGCCTCCTGGGCGAGGTCGTCGATACGGCGGGCGACCTTGCGAATGGCGCGAGCGGCTGGGGTTTCGGGGTTGTGGATCACGAACGGGATGCCCGCGGCGGCCGACGCGCGGATGGCCGGGTCGTACGGAACCGGGGGCAACGGCACCACTTCGATACCGAGGAAGCGATCGACCAGGCTCTGCAACCGGTCGGTGATGTCATCACCCTCCGACGGCGTGCGCACCGAGTTGGGTAGCAGAAACGCGCGGGTGAGGCCCATCCGCGTCGACAAGACTTTGAGGCAGGCGTAGGCGTCGGCGAGCGACAGCGGATCCGAGGTCGCCACCACCACCACGTCGGAGGCCATCGCCGCCAGCGAGATGGCGTTGTCGCCGATGCCGGCGGCCGTGTCGACGACCAGCGTGTCGAAGCGCGAGGCCACTTCGCCGATGCACTCGACCAAGGTCTGGCGAGCACGGACGCCGAGGTTGGCCGCCTGAAAGCTGCCGTTGAGGGCCGGCAACAGATGGATGCCGTGGGCCTCGACGAGGACGTCTTCGATGGGCGCGCCCTGGACCAGGTCGAGGATCGACCGGTGCGGCGCGAGGCCCATCAGCAAGTTGAGGTCGGCCATGCCGAGATCCCCGTCGAGGGCGAGGCAGCGCGCGCCACGCTTGGCCCAGGTGACGGCCAGGTTGACGGCGACCGTGCTCTTGCCGACGCCGCCCTTGCCGCCGGTGACCGCGACCACGCGACGACGGGCCGGAGCGAGCAGCACGAGCGGGCTCTTGTTGATACGACGGAGCGAATCTGCTTGGTCGGACATCACGCTGCCACCTCCGCGGCCGCAAAGCCGCATTTGGCGAGAAGGATCATTCGATCGCTCGACGCCGGTTCGATATCCTCGGGAACACGCTGGCCGTTGGTGAGCCAGCTGACAGGGCGGCCGATGCGCACGGGCGCTTCGACGAGCTCGGAGAGGTCATGGGCCTCGTCGAGCTTGGTGAACAACAGGCGGTCGATGCCGACACCGCGGTAGATCTGAGCGAACGAGTCACACATCCGCGGCGACGAGCCAGCGGCCATGACCAGGTGCACTTCGAGGTCGTCGATGCCGTCGAAGGCGCGCTCGAGCGCGGCGATGGCTTCGGCGTCGCGCGGGCTGCGGCCGGCGGTGTCGACGAAGACGGCGTCGACGTCGCTGAGGCTGGCCAGCATGGCGCGCAGTTGATTGGGCTGCGAGCAGAGCAACAGCGGAACGCCGATGAGGTCGGCATAGGCGCGCAGTTGCTCTTCGCCGCCGACGCGGTAGGTGTCGAGAGTGATGAGCGCCACCGAGCGGTTGTCGATGAGCGCGGCGCGGGCGGCCAGCTTGGCGATGGTGGTGGTCTTGCCGACGCCGGTGGGGCCGACCATGGCCACCACGCGGCGCTCCGACGGAGCGGCCAGACGCGCGCCTTTGTAGGGAGACTCGGTCTCGGCGGGGATCTTGGCGCGCATTTCGCTGAGCGCGCGATGCACGGCGCTCAGCTCGGCGCGGACTGGCTCGGGAACCGTCTCCGGCTGCGGCTTCTTCTCGAGCAGCGGGCGAATCAGGCTGCGCAAGGACCGGAGCTCGGCGCGCATCGGCGCCATCAAGCGCTCGAAGTCCGACTCCGACAGACCACGCGGGCCGGCAGGAGGGGCGGCCACCGTGGGCTCCGGATCGTCGACGTCGACGGCGGCGGTGACTTCGATGCCGCTCTGCAGAAGGCCGCGCTTGACCGGGCGGGTGCCCACGATCATCGCGTCTGGACCGAGCTCGCGTTTGACCTGGCTCAATGCCTCGGCCATGTCTTTGGCCTGGAATTTACGGATTTTCATGACAACGCCTCCTTGGCGCCAACTGGGTTCCCCACCGCCGACACCACCCCACGAGTCACGAACGGAACGCCTGGGTCGAGCTCGCGATAGCTGAGGACGCGAAGACCAGGCGCATAGCGTTGAGCCACTTGAGCAACCGCACGACGCACGTCAGGCGCGACGACCAGGAGCGGCTCTTCGTCGCGCTCGGCCGCTTTGCGGGCGGCGTCTTCGATCGCGGTGGTGATGCGACCGAGGGTGGCGGCGTCGCCACGGCCACCGCGGAAGGCATCTTCGGCGCGCGGGTCGAGGACATGGGCGCGGAGCTCGCCCGAAGCATCGAGGTAGCGGGCGCAGATCTGGCGAGCCATCCGCTGGCGAACCAGCTCGGTCAGCTCGGACGGGTCCTTGACGGTGGCGGCGTGATCGGCGAGTGCTTCCAGGATGCTGCGCAGATCGCGGATGGAGATGCCCTCGGAGAGCAAGTTCCGGAGGACCTTGATGACGTCGCCGAGTGACATGAGGTGCGGCACCAGCTCCTCGACGACTTTGGAGTTCTGCTTGCCGGCGAGGTCGAGCAGCTCCTGGGCCTCTTTGCGGCCGAGCAGCTCGGAAGCATGACGGCGGACGATCTCGGTCAGGTGGGTGGCGACGACGGCCGACGGATCGACCACCGTGCAGCCAGCAGCCTCGGCGCGACCGCGCTCGGAGATGCTGACCCACTTGCCGGGGAGGCCAAACGTCGGCTCGCGGACCGATTCGCCAGCGAGATCCTTGGTGGCCTGGCCCGACGGGTCGATGGCGAGCACGCGGCTGGCGCGAATCTCGCCCTGCGCGGCTTTGACGCCCGACACCAGCACCCGGTACGAGCCCGGGCGGAGGCGAAGGTCATCGCGGACGTGGACGGCGGGGATGATGAGGCCAAGCTCGAGCGCCAGCTGCTTGCGCATCGAAGCGATGCGGCCGAGCAGCTCGCCGTTGCGGCTGGCGTCGACGAGCGGCAAGAGGTCGAGGCCGACTTCGAGGGTCAAGAGCTCGACCGGCAGGACGCTCTCGATTTCGGCTTTCTGTGCAGCCGGGTCATTGGTGCGCGGCTGGGTGGGCTTGTCGGTCGCGGCGGCGGCAGCGGGCTTGCCGGCGCGACGCGACAACATCGCTGCGCCACCGGCCAGCGCCATGAAGGTGAGGTGCGGCATGCCCGGGACCAGCGCGAGGAGGCCCAGGATGCCGGCAGCGACGGCAGTCGGCTGCGACTTCGACAGCAGCTGCGAGCCGAACGCGCCACCCAGGCTCTGCCCGCCCGAGTTGCGGGTGGTCAGCAGGGCAGCGCCGGTGGAGACCAACAAAGCAGGAATCTGTGCGACCAGGCCGTCGCCGATGGACAAGGTGGTGAAGGTCTTGGCGGCGTCGCCGAAGGACATGTTCTGCTGCGCGACGCCGACGATCATGCCGCCGAGGATGTTGATGCCGACGATGAGGAGGCCCGCGACTGCATCGCCGCGGACGAACTTCGACGCGCCGTCCATGGAGCCGTGAAACTCGGCTTCCTCTTCGACACCTTTGCGACGCACGCGGGCATCGCGCTCGTTGATGAGGCCGGCGCCGAGGTCGGCGTCGATGGCCATTTGCTTACCGGGCATCGAGTCGAGGGTGAAGCGGGCGGCGACTTCGGAGATGCGCTCGGCGCCCTTGGTGATGACGATGAAGTTGACGATGACGAGGATCATGAAGACGACCGCACCGACGACGAAGTTGCCACCGACGGCAAATTCGCCGAACGCGCGAATCAGGCCACCAGCGGCGTCCGTGCCTTCGCCGCCGTGCAAGAGGATGCGGCGGGTCGAGGCGACGTTGAGCGCCAGGCGGAAGAGGGTCATGAGCAAGAGCAGCGACGGGAACGAGGAGAACTCGAGCGGCTTACGGACATAGATGGCGACCAGAAAGACCACCACCGACATGCAGAGGCTGACTGCGAGGAGCAGGTCCAGCAGCACCGCGGGAAGCGGCACCACCGTCAAGGCCAGGATGCCGACGAGACCAACCGCCCCGGCGAGACCGCCGAGACTGCTGCCGCCAGCTTCCGGGTTAGCTGCGTCGACCACGAGCCCCCCCGACCGAGCGCCCAACCGAGCAATGCGAGGAAGCGGTCCAGCAGCACAGGCTCGACTCGCACTTGCAGGCGCGGACATCGGCGCCCGTGCTCACACCGGCCAAGCTGGTCAGCGCGGCGTCGATGGAGGCGTAGGTCGTGATCTCGGCGCGGGTGTCGTCATTGCTGGCGCGCACGGCAAACGAGAGGGCCGAGAGCTGGTGGAAGGAGCTTTTTCGAATCTCGACTTCCTTGGCGGTGTTCGTCGTCTGGCTCATGGGAAGGAGACATTGCAACCAGCGGGCCAGTCGTTATTTCAATCAAATCAGCGAGTTGTAAATGTAGGTTCAGGTCGGAGGCGGCGGGGTTGACGGCGAGTGAGGGAAGTTCTGGCGGCTTGAGAGCTAGTCAGCGGCTACGGTTGCGCAGCTTGTAGACGTAGGCGAGGACTTCGGCGACGGCATGGAAGAGAGCGCTGGGGATCTCGGCGCCTTCCTTGACCGTCTTGTGGATGAGGCGGGTCAGCGGCGGCTCGGCCACGATGGGGATGCCGGCCTGACGCGCCAGCTCACGGATGCGCTCAGCGACGGCGCCGCGGCCTTTGGCGACCACGCGCGGGGCGCGGTCCTCGCCGGACACATAGCGGAGCGCGACGGCGTACTCGGTGGGGTTGACCAGGACCACGTCTGCGGTCTTGACCGTCGACGTCAGCCGGCGCCGGGCGAGCTCGCGCATGCGCTGACGGCGGCGACGGCGAATCTGCGGATCGCCCTCGGACTCGCGGAACTCGCGCTTGTACTCCTCGCGCGTCATTTTCATCTTGTTGCCGATCGAACGGCGCTGCATGAGGTAGTCGAAGAGCGCCAGGCCCACGAGAGCGCCACCGGACATCAGCACCAGGCGCTTGATGAGCGTGGCCAGCCTCGAGCCCAGCTCGGGCGCGCCCAGCGTCGGTGAGCTCATGAACTGGTGATGGGCCTCGACCAGCAACATGGCGCCGGCGCCGCCGACGAAGGCCACCTTGGCCAGCGCCTTGAGCGTCCGCATCGTGCCTTCTTTGGGCGACAACAGATTGGTAAAGGGCTTGAGCGAAAAGATGCGGGTGAAGTCGACCTTGGGCGCTTGCAGCGACGGCGGCCAGCCGATCTGCACCCCGGCCGCCACCACCCAGCCGAGCACGGCGCCGATGCCGACGGGCAGGGTCGCGCCGGCAAAGGCCAGACAGGCACGCTGCAACGCCAGCCGCGGATCTCCGTCGAGACCGCCGAGGCAAGCGCGCCACAGCTCGGTCAGATGACTGTGGGTCCGGGTGAGCGTGGCGAGACCGACGATGAGCCCGCCGAGGAGCGCGCCACCAGCCGCCAGATCTTTGGAGAGGGCGACTTCGCCGCGTTTGCGGAATTCGTCGACGCGTTTCTGCGTCGGTTTGAGTGTCCTCTCGCCCGCGTCCTGACTCACGGAGTCACCGTCACCGCAAGAAGAGCGCCAGCGGCGAAGCGGCTGCCCGGCGTGCCACGTCGCTGAGCTCGCCAGCAAAGGCGGGCGCGGTGGCGATGAGGATGATGGCCCCGATGGTGAGGAGGCCCGCCAGCGTCATCGAAAACACATTCAGCGCCGGTGCGGCACGTGAGGCAAGAGCCATGGCCAGGTTGCCGATGACGGCCGCGCACAACAGCGGCGCCACCATGCGGATGCCTTCGATCATGACGCCTCCCGAGGCGTCGATGAGCGCCGGCAGCGTCGCCAGCGACGGGGTCCAGTGCAACGGCCGCAACACCACGCGCAGCGCCGCCTCGAGGCCGCCCGTCGACAAAAAGGCCACGCCGGCGAGCGCAAAAGCAATGCGTCGCGTCGGCAAGGCTTCTTCCCTCAGCATCGGGTCGAAGGTGCCGGCAAACCCAAGCTGGAGCTGCAGGCCCATCAACTGGCCGCCTGCCTCGGCGCCGGAGATGGCCAGGCGAATGGCGAAGCCGGCCCCGACGCCGAGCATCAGCTCGAGCGGGATCTTCAGATACAGCGACGACAGCTCCACCGGCGTACGGCCCGGCGTGACAGCCATGGCCAAGAGCGCTGCCGCCGCGACGCGGAACTTGGGCGGCACGCCTTTGTCACCGATGAACGGCATCGTCGAGAAGAACGACGTGATGCGCGCAAAGGCGCACAGAAACGTCGCCACCTCGACGGAGGTGATGTTCACTTCGCGCCGTCCTGGCCGATCCGCACCATGACTTCCGCGGTGTCCTTCGTGAAGCGCTCCAGCTGCCCGAGCAGCCAAGGCCCACCGACGACCAGGATGAAGCCGACGGCGATGAGCTTCGGCACGAACGAGATGGCGTTTTCCTGCAGCTGCGTCGCCGCTTGCAACAGCGAGGCGATGAGACCCACCGCCAGCGCAGTCAAGACGAACGGCGCAGCAACGGCCGTGATCGTGTAAAGCGCCGAGCGCCAGACTTCCACCGTGCTGATCACATCACACCGCGCAAGAGAGAGCTGACCACCATGTGCCAGCCGTCGACACCGACGAAGACCAAGAGCTTGACCGGCAAAGACACGAGGGCCGGCGGCACCATGACCATGCCCAGCGCCGACAGGACCGTCGCCACCACCAGGTCGACGACCAGGAAGGGCAAAAGGATGATGAGGCCCATCTGCAGCGCCGTGCGTAGCTCGGACAGGACGAAGGCCGGGATGACGATGCGCAGCGGCACGTCGGTGGCGCTCTTGGGACGCGTGTCGCCGGACACCTCGTAGAACAGGCTCAGATCGGTCTGGCGGGTGCGCTTCAAGAGGAACTTGCGAATGACGGGCGTGGCGGCCTCGAGTGCGCCTTTCTCGTCGAGCTTGCCGGCAAAATAAGGCGCCAGCGCTTGCTCGTGGATGGTGGTGGCGACGGGGGCCATGACGAACAAGGTCATGAACAGCGCCATGCCGACCAGCACCTGGTTGGGCGGCGCCCCCGGCGTACCGAGGCCGGTCTTGAGCAGCGAGAAGACGACGATGAAGCGCGGAAACGTGGTGCAGGTGAGGATGATCGCCGGCACCAGCGAGACCAGCGACAACACCATCGCCAGCTGGACGGCGCTGGTGGGCCCGGCGGTACCGAGCGTACTGACGGTGCCGGTCATGTTACGACCGCCTCTTGCTGGTGGCCTGCATCAGCTCCTGGGCCCACTCAGCATCGAGGTCTTCTTGGGTTTCGTCGAGGCTGGGGCGTGCCGGCGGGCGGACCTGCGCTTGCGGGCCACGCAGCTTGAGGATGCCGGCCACCGACGGGCTGGTCCCGGTCGGTGCCGGCGTGGTACGGCGCGCCGCGCGCGGTTTCGGCGTCGGCGACCGCATCGATTCGAGGTCGGCGAGCGACTCGGCGTCATCGTCATCGTGCTCGATCTCACGGCGTTCGACCTTCCATTTGCCGAGGAGGACTGGACGACCGTTGCTAACCGCGACGAGGATCTCGCGGCCGTGGGCTTCGACGAGGACCATCTTGGATTTGGCGTTGAGCTGGCGCTGCGCGATGAGACGAAGCGGATCCTGAATGTTGGTGCCGGTCTTCTGCTTGCGGCGTTGCAGCCAGAACAGCAGCACCACCGACGCGCCGAGGATGCCGAGGGTGATCCAGATCGGGTTGCGACCCGAATCGGGCACGCCGATCGGCTCGGCGGTGGCAGCGACGGCAGTGGGGACAGCGATCGGCTCTTTGGCCGCCTCGGGCGCCGGCGCAGCGACGGGTGCGGAGGCGTGAGCGACGGGGACGGCTTGCTTGGGATCGGCTTTGGCGGCAGTCGCCGGCGCTGCAGGCTCGGGCTTGGTTTCAATTTTCGGTTCGGGCTTGGCTTCGATTTTGGTCTCGGCCTTGGGCTCGATTTTGGCTTCTGGCTTCGCTTCCGCCTTGGGCTCGATCTTGGCCTCGGTCTTGGCCTCAATCTTCGTCTCAGCCTTGGCAACATGCGCCGGCTTGACCGGCTTGGCAGCCTCGGCAGCCTGGTCGGTCTCGATGCCGCGGCTGAGCCGCTTGTGCGGATTGCGCGGCATCGTAATGACCAGCGCGCCGTTGCGGATCTCGACGCGGGAATTGGCCGCGGTCAGCTCCGTCGAGCGCTTGCTGTGATGCACCACGATGCTGAGCCGCGCCGGATCCGCCAGCAGCTCGGCCCGCTTCACGGTCTCGTCGTCGAGATCGGCGCGCCCAGTGCGCGTGGCGCCGGCGTCGAGCTCGACCTCGATGCGATCGCCGCGCGCCTTGAGGCTGCCCGCCGCGTGAACGCCGCGGGCGATGACCGTGACCACTTCGTCGCCGGCCTGGATCTCGACGGTCTCTTGGCCGCCAATCGCCAGACCCGAGCCAACGCTGACCAGCGCCAACGTCGAGGTCAGATACCAAAGAATCCGGTTCATGAGCTCTTGCCCCCTTGACCACCGTTGATGATCTCCACGATGCGGACGCCGTAGCGGTCACCGACGGCAACTGCTTCGCCACGCGCCACCAACCGGTCGTTGACGCGGACGTCGAGCTTCTCGCCGGTCAGCTTGGTCAGTGGGATGATCGACCCCGGCCCCAACCGTCCCGCGACTTCGCGCAGGCTCAGTGTGACCCGGCCGAGCTCGACGGTGAGCTCGAGCGGAACATCGCCGAGCAGGGTCTGGAACGAGGCGCCATCGGGCGTGTTGCCGTTGTTGTCGTCTGAGGCGCTCATCTCAAGCGTCCTTTCGTAGTTGGGTTTCGACGCGGAAGGCTTCGGGGTCTTGCCCCGGCTCCTCCACGCTTTGGGGATCGACAATCTCGACGGCCAGAGCACCGCGCACGATGAGCGCACGACCGACCGCTTTCTGCAGGCCACCGATACGCACCGGCAAGAGGCCATCGCGTTCTTGATGGACGGCGATGACCGTGCCCGGCTGCAGCATGGCCAGCTCGCTCATGGTCAACGTCGCCCGGCCGAGCTCGACGCGCAGGTCGACTGGCACATGGCCAAGCACCTGCGTGATGGCCCCGTCAGCGGCGAGAACCACGCGCACCGGCGGCGCAGGCAGCGCCATCGTCTCGGGGCGCGCCAGAATTTGCAGCCGCCCGCCGTTGGTACCGGTCAGCGTGACACACAGCTTGACGACCAAATCGTTGTCACCGAGCTCGCGCAGCCACTCGTCCTCGAGGCCGCGGGCGCCGAGGACCACTTCGCGCGCTTGTTCGGTGCGCCAGGCGTCACACAACGTGACGGCGAGCGCCTCACCGATCGGAGAGAAGACGCGAAGCGCGGTCTGCGACGGCGGGCGGTCGGTGGTGGCGATGGGCGGCTCGTCGTTGCTGGAGCCGAGAAGGCGTGCTGCCAGGCCTTCGATCATGGGACCGGTAATCGCCAGAATGCCGAGGCCAGCCTTGCCAGCGACGACGACAGAGCGCGTCCAGGCGTCGACCAGCGACAGCTTGGCGGTGACACCGTCGGTGATCTGGGCCTCGACGGTCTCGGCCACCACCTTGGCGCCACACAGACGCTGCAGGCGACGCACCACGGTGGGTGCCCAGCGCTGCGCCATCTTGAGGCCGTCCGGACGGGCGCGCTCGGCGGCGCGGTCGTCGGCGATGAGCGCAATCGGCGACGCATCGATGATCGGCAGAGCGTTGCGCTGGGCCCGCTGCCCCTCGCCAATAGTCTGGCGAATGGCATCGAGCTCCTGGGCAGAAAGAATCGGCTCGCTCATGCCGAGGACTCTTTGCAAAGCCAAGGCCAGAAATATAAGACGCAAAATCAGCTAGTTACGATTGCCGCCTGAACTGGCGCCGGTTGGCTTGACGCCGATCGCTGGAGATTCTGGCAGGCCGCATAGCTGCGACATGTACACCTATGGAAGCAGACCAAAGCCTGCCGCCACCAGCAGTGGCGACAGTCCGAGCGCGATCCAGAATGGTGACCTCGGAATGGCCATGACGCCAATGAGGGCCGTGACCAACACGTAGACGCCGACGACCTTGACGAGGCCAAGATCACCCGCGCCGACAGCGCGCACTGCGACGTGGCCGGCGAGCATGAGCGGCACGCCGAACAGCGTGAACCAGAACGCCGTCCGACGAACCTCGGGAGCCTGGAACTTGCCCACGAAGCCCGCAG